>Ga0335071_10000071_pt1 | contig 114598 bp, 101 predicted proteins | sample Lox_Sample_15_FD_206724 | JGI IMG/M metagenome (GOLD analysis project Ga0335071, IMG submission 206724) | Soil microbial communities from Loxahatchee National Wildlife Refuge, Florida, United States - Lox_Sample_1.5 | ecosystem: Environmental > Terrestrial > Soil > Wetlands | place: USA... | reverse complement strand
CGATGTAGCCGGCACCGACATCGGCGTTGTTCGCGGCGAGCGCCGCCATGACGTCATGAAAGGTCAGCCGGTACGCCATCAGCTGGGTGGGATCGGGCAGCACATGAAACTGCCTCTCGAAGCCGCCGACCGAGTTGACCTCATTGACGCCGGCGACGGTCCGTAGACGTGGCCTGATGGTCCAGTCCTGCAGCGTCCGCAGGTCGGCTCCGTTGTACGCGCTGCCGTTCGCCTTGACCCCCCCGGGCTTTGCCTCGATCGTGTACATGAAGATCTCGCCGAGGCCAGTCGAGATCGGCCCGACCGCGCTCTCGATGCCAGTCGGGAGTTCGTCCTGCACCTGCTGGACGCGTTCATTGACCAGCTGGCGGGCGAAATAGATATCAGTGCCGTCCTTGAAGATGACCGTCACCTGGCTGATGCCATAGCGCGACAGCGACCTGGTCGTCTCGAGCCGCGGCAGGCCGGCCATCGCGGTCTCGATCGGGAAGGTGACGCGCTGCTCCATCTCGAGCGGCGAATACCCCGGCGCGCTGCTGTAGATCTGGACCTGCACGCTGGTGATGTCGGGGACGGCATCGATCGGCAGCTTCGCGAAATTCAAGATTCCGAGGCCCGCCATTCCAAGACTGGCGATCAACACCAGCCAACGCTGGCGGATCGCAAAGAACAAGATACCGTCAATCATTGTCAACCGCCGCTTTGGCCATTTGCGACTTCACGACAAAGCTGGTTCGGTCAGCGTAGGCATCATCTTCCAGCCCGTCGAGTGAGATCGCGATGGCGTCGGATCTCGCCCCGGATTTCAACGCTTCGAAACCGTCACCGCTGCAAAGTTGAACTTTCCATTCTCAATCTTTGATTGCTCATTGAGATGTGTGGCAAAAGTTCGAAGTGACGTCTCGGGGGCAAGACTTACATATGATTTGACTGCGCAGGAAGTCCGCGTACAGCGATGAACATCTTCTTAAAGGGGCGGGAGATTTTCCCGAGAACCTGGCTACAATTTCCTCGCGAGGAGTGAATTATCAGCTTTCAAAGCTCGAAGTGGCGACTATCAGCCGCCGCCGACGACGACACCGTTCGGGACTTCCACCCGATGCGACGGGAAAATGTCCTCGCAATTCAGGAAATAACTCCACGCGACCCGCAGAAGATCCGCGTGTGCTCGGAAATCTGCCGCTGTAGATTTGACGACTGCCCTAAACTGTTACGACTTTCTACCGCACATCCCGATCAGCGTCTCTAGCGCACGATCGAGGGTAAGCATCCGGTGAGGACCGCAGGTTAGTCGATAGCCGGCGGCGGGTCCAACGGTCAGGCGACCAGTGTCAGGCGACCAGCTTCTGGGCCGAGAGCTTCCAGTTCCAGGGCAGTAGCTGGTCGAGCCTCTGGATGTTGTGGTCGTTGATGCGGACGAGGACGTCGGCGAGCCAGGCCTGAGGGTCGACGTCGTTGAGCTTGGCTGTCTGTATCAGCGTGTACATCACGGCGGCGCGCTCGCCGCCACGATCGGAGCCGGCGAACAGCCACGCCTTGCGGCCGAGAGCCATCACCCGTTCATTCTGCCCATGTCGGGCAGGAATTGGAAGTGCAATACCGCTGGCACCCCTATTTCGGCTGCAAGGTCGGCATCCGCCGCATAGCGCAGCGAGCAACCGGTCGATTCCTGAGCGTTATGGGCCCGGCGGGCGTGGTCGTTACCATCGCCGACTGGATGCTCGATCCGGTCACTTGCACCGGGATGTGCATGGGCACGCCGCGCGTGGACCTCGCGGCACTTGTTGAACTGAAGCGGCTGTTGATAGGCGGCGCCAACACGACACACTCCTGCGGCGATGCCGGAATCGTTCAGGAGAATCACCATGATGTATCCCAAGCTGCCGTCGACAATAGCAAGTCGGCAGATGAACCTGCTGTTCGACACCAAAAGATCGGAAGGGATGAGTCCCGCGGAGCGGAACAGGGTCGTATTGATACTGGCTCAGATACTGATGCAGGCGGCCGGCCTCAACGTCGAGGAGCTTGAAGATGACAAGCTCTGAGCTGATTCCTGCGGCCGTTCTTGAACGCAAGGCGGTCGTATATGTGCGCCAGTCGACGCAATCCCAGGTCATGACCAATCTCGAGAGCCAGCGTCGCCAATATGACTTGGTCGACATTGCCCGCCAGCGCGGATTTGTCGACGTGGAAGTCATCGATGACGATCTCGGCCGATCGGCAAGCGGGACGGTGGCGCGCCCTGGGTTCGATCGCCTGGTCGCATGGCTATGCGCCGGCAAGGTCGGTGCGGTCTTGTGCTTCGACGCATCGCGGCTCGCCCGCAACGGTCGAGATTGGCATCACCTGCTCGAATTGTGCGGACTTGTTGACGCCCGCGTCATCGATCTCGATGGCGTTTACAATCCCTGCCGGCCCAATGATCGATTGCTCCTGGGTATGAAGGGCAGCATCAGCGAGTTCGAACTGGGCGTGCTACGCGCGCGAATGCTGGACGCTGCCCGCTCGAAGGCGAGCCGGGGTGAGCTGCGACTGTCAGTTCCGTTCGGTTACGTCTGGCATCGCGAAGTGGGACTTGGTCTTGATCCTGACCTGCGCCTCCAGGAAGTGATCCGACTCATCTTCACGCGCTTCCGGAAGTTCGGCAGCGCGCGCCAGGTATTGCTTTCGATGAAGGCTGATCAGATCCATTTCCCCAGGCCCTCCGACGAAGGCTGCATGACCAGCTTCGAATGGATGCCGATTCGTTATCGCAACGTCATCGCAGTTCTCAAGAATCCTTTCTACGCAGGAGTCTATGTTTACGGAAAGAGCGAGAAGCGCACCGCCATCGTCGATGGAAGGGCACGACGAGGCTACGGACACAGCAAACCCTTTGGGACGTGGGAAGTGATGATTAAGGATCATCACGAAGGCTACATCACCTGGGACGAGTTCGAGCGCAATCAGAAGCAGCTCGCCCTCAACAATTACGGCCGTGCCGGAGGCGTCAAGACCGGGCGAGGCGGAAGAGCGCTGCTCTCGGGCATCATGACCTGCGGACGATGCGGACGACGGCTCAGCGTCGCCTACACTGGCAATCCGCAAAGCCGACCGGTCTATCGCTGTTACAAGCCAAACCTTATGATGGGCTTGCCTAGGTGCATGACTTTCGGCGGTCCGCGGGTCGATTCCGCGATCGCGAGGGAACTGCTCCGGGCTGTCGAACCAATGGCGATCGAAGCCGCGTTCAGGGCGGAACGGATGCATCAAGAGCATGAGGAAGACCAACGGAGAATCCTGGATCTGGAACTGCAGCAGGCGCGCTACGAGGCAAGCTTGGCCGAGCGCCGCTATGCCGCTTGCGATCCTGACAATCGTCTCATCACGGCACAGCTGGAGAAGAATTGGGAGATCGCGCTCCGCCGCGTCCGCGATTTAGAGGAACGTCGGCCGGCCGCAAAGCAAGCGGAGATCGGAGTCGATCCGAATGCTTTTGCCAATTTGGCAGAGAACCTCTCCGAGGCTTGGAATGCGCCCGGCGTCACGATGCGTGCACGCCAACAATTGCTGCGGGCTTTGATCGTCGACATCATCGTCGATGTCGACGAAGAGGCACGTGACGTCGTGCTTACGATTCACTGGCGCGGCGGCCAGCACTCCGAGCTGCGCGTGCGTAAGCCGCGAACCGGAGAACATGGCTGCGCGACGACCGAAGATGCGCTGGCGGTCATGCGCAGCATGGCCGGTCGCTGGTCAGACGAGCATATCGCCGCGTCGCTTAATCGGATGGGCCTGCCTACCGGTCAGGGCAAGACCTGGACGGCGCATCGCGTCTCTTCGGTTCGCCGCGTGCGCGGTATCCATGCCTACCGATCTGCGGAAAAAGACGGCGAATGGCTGACCCTGACCGAAGCGGCCGCAGCCTTGCGCGTCACAAGTCACACGGTACGCCGTCTGATCAAATCCGGCGCGCTGCCGGCGGTGCAGGTTGTGCCGGGCGCGCCGCACCAGATTCGCGCCGAAGACTTGGCTTCGGAAGCGGTGAAATCTGCGGTAGCCCGAAAAGGTCGCCCGTGTCGCGTCGACGACACGGACACGATTCCAATGTTTACAGACACTTGAAGAAGGAATGCACAATGACTCAAGCATCGCGATGCCGCGCAGCGCGCGCTCGGCGGCGTTGTTGGTCAGGCAGATGCGGCCATCGGAGAGGAAACGCGCGAACGTCTCCCAGCGCTTGAGCATGTAGTCCATGGCCTTGGCGACTTCGGAGTGGCGCGACAGCTTGGCGCGTTCGGTGCGCATCCAGCTCTCCAGACCCGCGAGCAGCGGCGCAACGTGCAGCGCGCGCTCGGCGAGCCGTTCGAGCGGTGGTTGGCCGTTGATCTCGCGTTCGACGTCGAAGATCGCATCGATGCGCTTCACCGCCTCGAACGCCATCGGCGCGATGACGGCGAGCGTGCCGCGCGCCTTGGCAGTGACGTCGGCGAGCACGAAGAACTTACGCCGTGCATGCGCCCAGCAGGCGGCCTCGGTGATCGGCCCTCCTTTGCGGCCGGCCTCGTAGAGCCGGTTGAAGCCGGCATAGCAATCGGCCTGCAGGATGCCGCCATAGCCGTGCAGGTGACGCTCGGCGTGCTCGCCGGCGCGGTCGCGTGAGTAGAAGAACACTGCCGCGGGCGGATCGCGGCCGCCGAACGGACGATCGTCGCGCACATAGACCCAGAGCCGTCCGGTCGCGGTCTGCCCCTTGGCGAGCACCGGCACCGGTGTCTCGTCGCCATGCACGCGCTCGGCGGCAAGCACGTGCGCACGGATCAGATCGTACAGCGGCCGCAGCAGCGCAGCGCAGCCGCCCACCTGATCGGCGAGCGTCGACAGGCTCAGCTCGATGCCCTCGCGGGCGTAGCGCTCCGACTGGCGGTTGAGCGGCTGATGCTGGCCGTACTTCTCGAACAGGATCATCGCCAACAGAGAAGGCCCGGCAAAGCCGCGCGGCAGCACGTGGAACGGCGCGGGCACCTGCGTGATCTTCTCGCAGTCCCGGCAGGTGAACTTCTCGCGCACGTATTGCACCACCTTCCATTGCCGCGGCACCACGTCCAGTGTCTCGGTGACATCCTCGCCGAGCTTGGCGAGCCGCTTCGAGCCGCAGCAGGCGCAGGCATCGGGACCGGGCAGCACGATCCGCTCGCGCGGCAGATGCGCGGGGAACGGCTTGCGCGCGGGCCTGTTGCGCGGAAAGCCATGAACGGGCATCGTCTCGCCGACAGCGGCGGCTGCCTTCTCAGCCGCAAGCCCGTCCTCCGTCGCGGTCGCTTCGAGCTCCTCCAGCTGAAGCTCCATCTGGTCGAGCAGGTGCGCCTTGCGCTCGCTGCGCTGTCCAAAGAGCTCGCGCCGCATCTTCGCAATCGTCAGGCGTAGATGCGTGATCAGAGCCTCGGCGCCGGATGCCTCGGCGCGCGCCCGTGCAAGCTCGGCCTCGCGCGTGCGCACGAGTTGCTTCAAAAGCTCGATATCGTCGGGAAGAGAATCAGTGGTGCTCACGGCCATGATGGAATCACAACGCGCCGCGCTTGTGATGCCCTTCGCGCCGGCTGATTCACAATGCCGCGCTCAGCCCGCCGCCTCCGGCCGCCAGGTCCGCTGCGGCAGGCGCCAATCGATCCCTTCCAGCAGATACCCGAGCTGCGCCGGCGTGATCGCCACCGTCCCATCCGCCGGCGACGGCCAGATAAACCGGCCGCGCTCCAGGCGCTTGGAGAACAGGCACATGCCCTGGCCGTCGTGCCACAGCACCTTGATCAGGTCGCCGCGCCGGCCGCGGAACACGAACAGGTGGCCGCCATGCGGATCGCGCTTGAGGGTCTCCTGGACCAGCAGCGCAAGCCCGCCGAACCCCTTGCGCATGTCGGTGCGGCCCGTCGCCAGCCACACCCGCGCCCCGCTCGGAATGGGGATTGTCATCGTCGCTCCAGCGCGCCGATCAGGCGCGCCAGCGCATCGGCATCGATGTCTTGCTCGACGATGACCCGCAGGCCATCCGCAAGCACGATCTCCATGCGCCCGCTCGCGCCAGCGGGAGGCGGCAGCTCCGGCCTGGCCGCTCTTCGATCCACAACGACCGCTTCGGCAAACGCCACGGGCTCGGCATCCCCGCCCAATCGTCCCTTGCGCGCCAGCCGCCGCCAAGTGAACAACTGACCGGTCGACAAGCCATATCGCCGGGCAGTGGCCGAGACTTGGCGCGCGCCCTTATCGCTCTCGGCGACGATCCGTCGCTTCTCTTCCACTGTCCACCGTCGTCGGGCCCCGGTCTGGATCACCTCGAGCCGCGACACCTTCGGCATAGTCGTATGCTCAGTCATACGACCATGTCTTCGCGCCTCACTCCATCAGCGCAAGACGGCCCTTACCGGAGGGATACGATCGAGGATGAGGACAAACGACTACGGTGATGCGCGAAATCGCATAACGACCATTTCGTATCATACGGCAGCCCTTGGACGGCTGAGCCGCTATAGGGGGGGCCCTTGCGCGCAATCATTAGGGACAGTTTGGCAATTCGTCCGGAGACATTTTCCTTTTTACTTGAGGCAACCAGCCCGCTGGGGCTCGTCGACAAACGAACCGATAGTCACAATTCGCGAACAGGCGACTGCAGGCACAGGATGAGTGTTGCCGCGCGAAGCCCGGCAGAGCTCAAATTGAAGAACTTGATTTGGCCCCTATTACCAATTCTAACAAATAAGTCAGTGTGCGTTCTCTAGGTGTTCGAGAAATGGAAATCAACGAAAACGCCCCGCTTGCGAAACAAGTCCGCTCCGACCGTGTGCTGTCTCCGTATGCTAGGAGCAAGCCTGACTCTCCCTGGGTGGATCTCGACGACATGCTGCAGTCGGCCGGCCTTCGTCCGACTCCGCGGCGGATGGCGCTGAGCTTGTTGTTGTTCGGCAAGGGAGCGCGCCACCTCACCGCAGAAATGCTCTATGAGGAAGCGAAGTTGGCCAAGGTCCCGGTCTCGCTGGCAACCGTCTACAACACGCTCAATCAGCTGACCGATGCCGGACTGCTCCGCCAGGTCAGAGTTGAGGGGACCAAAACCTATTTCGACACCAACGTCACCGCGCATCATCACTTCTATCTCGAGCACAAGCACGAACTGGTCGACATTCCCGATACGCAACTGATGCTGCATAAGGTGCCCGACGTGCCGGAAGGATATGAGATTTCGCACATCGACATGATCGTTCGGCTTCGCAAGAAGAGCTGAGCAGCTCCTTCGAAGCCAATTATTCTGATCGCCACGTTGGCGAACAGCACCGAATGATCCCGGCGTTTCCAAAAGGACTGGGAACGACCATGATCCTCCAATCGCTGCTTTTTGCGCTCCAAGAATTGCGTCAGACCTTCCGACCTATTTTGAAAACGGAAATCGAGCGGATAGTCGCGCGCGGCACGGCAGCGGCCCCCTGCAGCTCTTGATTGTGGGAGCGCGGCAACTCTCGCGTGACGCCAATTTTTTGGACACTGACGTTTTCGCTTAGCGAATTGGCAACCGGTTCATGATGACTTTAAGTCATTCTAACCCGGAGTCAGTCAGAATGCGTACACCAAACTTCCTTTCGAAAAGCAGGAGCGGCGCGCTCAAAGCGCGGATCGCAGTGAGCATCGTCGCGCTCAGCACGCTCGGTGCGGTGCTCACCGTCGCCAGCAGCAGCTTCCACGAGGCGATGGCCGCCGACGCAAGCCAACCGGCCGCCGCCGCACCGGATCAGCGCGCCGACATCAGCGATCTGCAGGATCGTGTTGGCTCCGTGCTAAGCGCGATCGGTAGCCTCAAGATGCGCGACCGCGGCGAGCAGCCAACATTAGAGGATCGGTTAAACGAGCTTGCATCCGAGGTCGCCCAACTCAGGGGCGAGGCGGTGTCGCTGCGCTCCGCCCAAAGCGATACCACGACGGAACTCAGCCACATCCGGGCTGGTCTCGCCAACGCGGAGATCGGGCTGGACTCACTGCGCGCCTCCGTCGACGGGCACGAGGCAAGCCGCCACGACGCCGAAGCGGGATTCGATACCGAGCTCAACAGACTGAAGGCACAGACTGCCTCGCTGCAGGCGTCCCAAGGCTCGATCGAAGACCAGCTTCCGTCGATGCGGGCGAATATCGACAACAACGAGATCGGCCTGGTCTCGCTGCGCGCGACGGTTGACCAGTTCAGCAAAGCCGACAGCCAGACCGGCTCGATCGGCGGCGCTGCCGCCACCGACCACATCCTCTCCAACTGGTCGGTCCAGAAAGGCCGGGGCAGGCGCGCGGTCATTACCAGCGATCGCAACACCTATCGGGTCAAGCGCGTTGCACCTCTGTTCGGCCTTGTCACCGGGGTTCGGCATGGCAATCGCAGGGTCGTTGTGACCGAGAAGGGAACCATCATCCAGCGCTAACGATCTTGGGCATCAAATTCCGGCGGCGTTACCCCTCCCCGCTGGGGAGGGATAGAGAAGCGCGCATTTCGTCGAGCCGCGTAGCAGCCGAGCGTAAATGGAAGAACGACCGAGGCAATCAGACGCCCAGCTCTTGATCGGGCTCTCCGTCGAGTTCCGCGACCTTCCCACGTTTGGAGCGGCCGCGACGCGGGATCGTCGCCTGCCTCACGATAGTAGCCTTGCTCGATCCTTCGCGTTTGCCAGCTTGGCAAGCTGCGCTGTGGCTTCTTCGGACAGCCCGATACTGAACTTCTTATTCATCGCCACCCAACACCGGAGCTCGTTCGCGCGCGCACGATCGCATCGACGACTGGCACGAAGAAGCACCTCGCGTAGGTTTCTGGCGATCGCTAGTCAAATTCAAATATCGTGCGGCTTTCTCACGAAATCATTGCCGCACAATAGTTGTGACATCGTCCGTGCGTCAACCGGAAAGCAGGAATGTGGCCACCAGTGAATTTCTCGAGAATGAATCCGGAAGCTGAAGCATTTCAAAATCATTGCCACCCCGCTCACTACGATCGCCACGCGCAACGAGCCGTTGGGCCAGCCTTCTCTGCGGCCCGCCGAACGCGCCGAATGCCCAGTCGCCTTCCTGGCTCTGCGGTTGCCGATCCGATCGAGCTTCGCTTCGAATTCGTCGCCGTCAACGCCATGCATGTGCGAGCTCCTGGCCGAGAAGACTGCAGATACGTGAAGCCAATGGACGTTCGCCAAGTCGCAGATGGAATCGGAGAACAACAGCATTGCTTTAGCCACCGATTGGCGACATCGCCGCCTGCCTCATCTCCAACTCTTGGATGTACAGACAAGGGCTTACGAGCATTATGCGCCTTTGCTTTTATCTTGCCCTTCTAATCGATCGGGTCGTCTGCATCTCTCCCAGCCGCTTCTTCGTCGTATTCGCCATACTCTCTCCGCCGCCATCACACCAACATCGTCTGCTGCGCAGCCAAGCGGCAGCCCTCAAGCAGCCAGGAGTTCCCCGTTGCCGCGCATGCTCCCGCGATCTTTGACGGCTGCGAGAGCGCAGCAGAACAGATCCGTCGCGGCGAATCTGCCGTCGGTGCGATGAGGGCACCTCACCGCCTCAGCGCGGCTTCTTATTTGCGGCAGGAACGATCGCATGCCGCCTTGCGGGCAAGACCGTGCCGGCGCCGGGATCCCTGGTTGACGTCTTGATGCCGCGGTCGGCCCAAGCTTTGTGGTCTACTACTGCTTAGACGACGCGACCGCCGATCTTTCGATAGGCAGGACCGGTACCGTAGGTTCGGTGCTTTTCCAGGGTGCGACCGGAAAGGCTGAGAAACCGGGCTGCCTCGGGGGTACGCAAGTATCGCAGCGGCAAGCTGGCGGTTGGTTCGGACATCTGAGAAGCTCCGTGATCTCTGTAGCGCCTGCGAGGTCGGCGGCGCGTCGATGCGTACATTGGCGGGACTGAGACTCGAAGGGAGGTGCCGCAGATGAGAGGGCTTGCTTTCGACACCCCAAAGAGCGCCTATCTCTTGCGCCGGTCCAGGCAAATAGTCAGCGTGAGTTCGCACGGGTCGTGTTAATTCCGGCAGCGAGCAGAAGCACCACCGCCATGGGATCGAGGACGGCGACAAGCGCCAATGTGAGCAGGCGAACCGCTCGCTCGAGGTCGGTTGCCGGTATGCCCATCAGCTCGGCGAGATATCGCACTGGGCCGACGTCCGCCTCGGCGCGCCGGCGCTGGGCATCAATCTTGGCTTTCTCGATCTGCAGGCCGGCGAGCGCCTGACCCTCCCGCTGGCGCTCCGCGACGATGTCGGCGCGCTCGTGGCGCTTCTGGTCTGCAATCGTCATCGCCCCAACGGGGCGGCCAAGCCGTGTCGATTCCTCGATGGCCGTGTCGATCTGAGCGATGCGACGATCGAGGTCGGCGACGGTCCGGATCTGGATTGCAAGACGAACCTCGGTGTCGGCGGTTCTGTCGGCAAGCGCCTGATCGATGGCCGTCATATGATCAAGGTGGGCGCGGGTGAGAAATCCGAACACACCGACGGCATTCAAGCCCATCAACACGCCAATCATTGCGACGAGGACCAGACGCATGAGAGATGGCGCGGAGTTCCAATGCTCGGTCAGCCAGGCCGCTGCAACGAGCTTCCCGGCTTCCAGTGCAGCCCCCATGGTGATGATGGGCCAGAACGCGCCGGAAAAGATTGCGGTGAGGCCATCAATGGAGAAGGCAGCCGATACGGAAGCGAGCGCCAGCGCCACGATGAGTGCGGCGAGCTTGACGGGTGTCACGGAACGACGCGCCATCATGGCCGCAGGTGTCACTGTGACACTGACGGCCTCTGTAACGACCGGTGCAACATCGGTAACGGACGGCGTGACAGACGCGGTTACGATGATCGCTTCTTCGTTACGACGGATAAGACCGGCCTCCTCCCACGCCTTCAACCGGCGACTGGCCCGCATCCTGTTCCAGCCCCATTGGCGGCCGAGCTCCGCTGCGCTCGCGGTCACACGCCCTTCAGGCTGGAAGCGCAACCAGGCCAAAGCCTCCAGGTCATCGAATGGATCGGGAGAAGCGGTTTCGGTCATGATGAAATGCTGCTCTTCGCGATCAGCGGGCACGACCACATCGAGGTCCTAGGCTCGCAGGTGGCCCGTCAGCACTGTGCAGTTCCTTCGGACACGCCGTCACAGCTCAAGTCCGCCACGGACCAGCAAAGGTGTCATGTCGTAGGTCGCGACTGAATGGCCGAACTGCGCGCTGTAGCACGCTGCCGTTCTCCCGACCGAACGCAGCGACGTCCGCCACCCACCCGGTCCGCTGGGATCACGTCGCACCTAGCGCCATCGTAGGGCTCGCATCCCAGACGGACGCGCTGGCTCCATCCGACAGACAGGGTAGCGGCACCATGTCTGGTGATCGCACCTCACGGTCGCAGCTGTGGCGACGTTTGCGCGTTATCGATGCGCGGAATCTGCCATGGCAGCTCGTAAACTCGAAGGGAAGCGTAGGAGTGAGTTGACTTGGCGAGCTTGACTAGGACGGCAGGATAAAGGCAGCAAGGTGCGGCCGGCCGGTCGGTTGGGATTCGAGAGCAACATCAAGCATGCTTCGAACATTGTGATAGCCCGGCACAATTTGCCATTTTCGTCATCGCGCCGTGTTTGCTCAGCAACTTACACCTTGCGGCGGATACGATGATGGGAAAGGACGATTTCGGCATTCGTCCGGGCCGCATCCGCTCAACGCGCGCTCCGAGGACAAAATCCTTTCTCACACAGGCACTCAAATCCGCAGAAAGCGGGGGACCTTCCGAGTCGCCACGGCAGGAGCGACGGCGGGTTCGAACGCGGTCGCGCGACGAGGCTTCCTGCAACACGGCTCCTCCAGCCTCCCGGTCGCAGCGCCATTGTCAAGGCGCGTGTGGTCCGCCGGATGCGGTCGCGAGGCGGAGGTCACCCGCCTAGCGACGGATAAGGCTCGACCCGATATTGGCCCCCGAAGAGGCAGAGGGTGAGGTGGATCTTCGACCGGAAAGGGTTGGCAGGCGCGATACGTTGCGGGAAGTCCAGACGCTCGCGCGGCTGGGCTTGGCCGAGGCAACAGGGCCCGCGTGTTCGTTCCTGTCCAATGACTCGGAGTAGTGGCTACGTGGGCTCGGCGAGCGCGGTGAGTTGTCTCCCGTTCTCGATGGCTGGAGTTGGGCCCATGGCCGCCGAAATGTGCACCTGCAGCAAGTCGCCAGCTATCTGGTGTACACCGGCCGTGGCGTTAACGCGTTCGGGAAGGCAGTCACTGACCCGAAGCGGACCTCATATGCCAGCCCGCGAATCGGCGCCTTTGCATTCACCGTGTATATTCGCCATTGCAAGCCGAAAAGGTGGAATTTCCTCTGCCACGACAACTTGATTACGGTTTCTCTTTGATTCGTATAGAGCCCGATCGGCGGCGGCGATAAGGTACACGCCTGCAAATCACCGTCGCTAGGCATTATAGCCGCGGCGCCTACGCTGATCGTCACCACGTCCGACGAAGGATGAGCGGCGTGCGCAATACGCAGACCTTCTATTCCGGCGCGCAGCTCTTCAGCCAACGTTGCGCAGCCATGCGCATCAGTGTTCGGTAGAATGACCGCAAATTCCTCGCCGCCATAGCGAACGGCCAAATCTGCTGGTCGCTTAGTCCGGGAAGCCAGAAACCGACCAATCATGCGAAGGCAATTGTCACCTAGCGGATGTCCGTATTTGTCGTTGAATTTCTTGAAGTGATCAACGTCGATCATAAGCAGAGACAGGATAGTTTGCTCACGACGAGCGCGAAGCCATTCTTCCTCAAGCTTTTTATCGAACTCTCTACGGTTCCCGAGCCCGGTGAGCGCGTCCGTAGTAGCGAGCGCCGCCAGCTCCGTTTCTAGGATCCTTTGCCTCGTCACATCTCGGGATATGGCGACGGCGCCATCAACAAGGCCTGTCTTGCTTGATCTCGTTGCACGAAGAGCAGTTTCAATCCAGACCTCGCCTTTGGTCCTATGTTGGGTGCGATAAACAATGCGCGCTTCTTGTTCATGTCCATTTCGCAGGACGGTCACGGCACGCTGCACTAAAGCCGCGTCATCGGGATGTATGCCCGCGAGCGCAGGCGTGTTCTGCAGTCTCTCTGCCGGCCAACCCAAGACCTTTTCAGTAGAAGGTGAAGCATATTCAATCTTCGCATCGGTCCCGATTCGCATGACCATGTCGCTGGATTGCTCAGCTAACAACCTGAAATCAGCTTCGCGGGCTGCGAGCGCTAAGGCCATCCTTCGTCGTCTAGCCAATTCGCTTACTAAGTAGTTGCCAGTGAAGCCGATCAGAACGATGAGGCCCAATACAATGCTCAGCGTTGTCACAGTCTCTTTTCGCCAGATTGCGAGAACATTATCCTCAGCCTGTGTTGCGACGACCACAAAGGGGTGGAGTTTACTGCGCTCGTAGTAGCTTAGCCGGTCCAAACCGTCGATCGGCGAACTGAAGTAGAAAACAGCTTCCGTCGATAATTTCTGCTGATCTGTAAATAAGGCGGTATTGGACATGTCGCGCCCGGCGTACTCGCCAATCGTGTCCCCACTTCTCGCCAGCATGATGCCGTTACTAGTGAGGAGCGAGATAGCACCTCGGGGACCGACATGGAATTGGTCAAAGAACCGGACAAAGGTGGCTACGTCGATCGTAGCCAGCACAACGCCTCCAAATGATCCGTCAGGCAGGTTAAAGCGCCGTGATATTGTAATGATTCACTGGCCGCCCGACCTGCTCCTTACGGGCAAGCCGAAAAAGCTCCGTCGATCATTTGAGGCGCGATGATACTTAAAGTAGTCCCGGTCGCTGTTATTAAATCCGATAGTGTCGATCTGCTCCGACGTGGCAAGCCACCTGCCCTCGTTGTCGTAGACAAAAAGCCCTCGAATACGGCTGGTGCTGAAGTTTCTTTGCGCGAGGTAGCCTTTGAGCTTGATTGCCCCGGACTCGCCGTTGCCACCGGCTTCCATGCGGTACACCAGGGCGCCGATAAGAGTTTCAGCGAGATCGATGACGTCGTTTGCGAAGACCGTCGAAGATTTGGCGAGATTGCGCATCTCGTTTTTGGCCGTCCGTAACTCGCTATGACGAGATTGCCACTGATGAAAGATGCTCAAAACGAGCAGAGCTAAACACATCATTACGATAAGGACGCCTGTCCAAAGAGAGAGACGCGATTTTCCAAGATCGTGTGAGGCAGCCAGCATGACGACACTCTTTGTCTGTTATGGCAGTCACACGATTAACGGCTTCATATAATTCGGCGGGAGCAACGCAAATGTCAGTAGATGAGGAACGTCATCTAAACTGAATATTTGATCACACATAGCAAATAGAATGCCCAGCCGTTAAGGCGGTGTAACCTCAAAACGAGCGAGCTGCGGCAAGGCGTTGCAAGCCTCGTTGCACGCAATCAGGCATCGTGATCCGCGCTCCAATGCCCAGGGCAAATATCGAATCCGGCAGATCGAAATCCGTAGGATTACGGGACGCATCATTTAAGTTTTTCACAATCTGCTGTGTTTATCATAGGTTAAACGGCAACGACGCCGTCCCCCCTCCTAGATTGCGGTGTTCGCCATGCGGCTTTCGTTGTCGTTTCGTATCTATACAATCATCGGCTTGAGCTTTTGCGGCCTCGTCGGCCTTTCCTATTTCCAGAACGAAAACCTCGCTCAGTCGTTACGGGAGCAGCGCCAGGAGGAACTGAAGCATCTCGTCCAGAGCGCAGTCAGTATTGCACGGGAGGAGTTCGACGCGGCGGAGAGCCAAAAGACAAGCATGGAGGCCGCGCAAGCTCGTGCGGCAGATCGTATTGGGAAGCTGCGCTATGGCAGCGGTGACTATTTCTGGATCAACGACCTCACTCCTCGGATGGTCATGCATCCGCTCAAGCCAGAGCTGAACGGCAAGGATCTCAGTGACAACAAGGATCCAACCGGCAAGCGCCTGTTCGTAGAGTTCGCCGATGTCGTAAGACGCGACGGCGCGGGTGTGGTGGCTTACCAGTGGCCCAAGCCTGGCAGCGACGTCCCACAGCCCAAGCTCTCATTTGTTGCCGGCTTTCAGCCCTGGGGATGGGTGGTAGGGACCGGTGTTTACGTCGACGACCTGCAGGCGCAGCTTTGGCAAAGTACACGCAACGTGCTTATTGCCGCCATCGTCGTGGTCACACTGTTGGGTGCCGTGACCATCCTAATTGCTCGTCGGATGTCTGGCGCGCTGCAGGCCATGACTTCAGCTTTGACAAGGCTTGGCGCTGGCGATTTTGAGATCGACCTGCCGGGCCTTTCTCGCGGAGACGAGTTCGGAGATATGGCACGGTCCATCGAGCAGTTCAAAGCCAAGGCCATCGAGAAGGCGCGTTCTGAAGGCATTCAGGAAGAAGAGCGGCGGTTGGTTATCGAGCGGATTAAGACAAAAGCGCTTCAAGACATGGCAGAAGCTGTCGAGCGCGAAACCAACAAAGCGGTCGGCGATGTTGCTGCTGGCACAGAGCAGATGGCCGGGAATGCGACTTCCATGACTGAAAGCGCACTTACGTTGGGTCGAAACAGCAATAGCGTGGCAGCGGCCGCGGAAGAGGCGCTAGCAAACACTCAGACGGTCGCTCGGGCTTCCACCCAACTTGCGGCCTCTATATCTGAGATTTCCGCAAAAGTTGGATCGTCGCGCGATCTGACACGGCGTGCAGTGACCGTATCGGGTGAGGCCCAAACAACCATCGAGAAACTGTCGGAGGCCGCAGGTAAGGTGGGCACTGTAACAAGCTTGATCAGCGAAATTGCTGGGCAGACCAATTTGTTGGCCTTGAATGCGACAATCGAGGCCGCCCGAGCCGGGGAGGCGGGCCGTGGATTTGCCGTAGTCGCTTCTGAGGTGAAGTCGCTCGCCGAGCAGACGGCCAAGGCGACGAACGAAATTGCGCAGCAGATTGCAGAAATCCAGGAGTCAACACGGGCGTCAGTCGCGTCGATCGGGGCAATAGGCGAGGCCATTCGCAGTGTTGAAACGGTCTCCAGCACTATTGCCGACGCGATAGAAGCTCAAAATGCAGTGACTTCTGAAATATCTCGCGCGATCGAGGAGACATCGCACGCTGCCCGCGAGGTAGCGGCACAGATTGCATCTGTCTCGCGTGAGGCTATCGAGACCGGTAAGCGTGCTTCTGACATCCGCGAGGGATCAGTTGATATCGCCGCGAAGGTCGACAACCTGCGAACGACGCTAGTTCGCGTTATCCGAACGTCTACGACGGATGTGGACCGAAGGATTTCGGCCCGCGTCGAGATCGGCCGCCAAGGAACGCTCTCGACGGCGAAGTCGGACATTCCGGTTCGTGTAAGGGATCTGTCCCTTGGAGGAGCCATGATTGAGAACATCAGAGGGGCAATACCGCCGGTTGGCCTTCAGGTTCAGCTCACGATTGACGGCATTGATCTTGGATTTTCCGGATCGATCGCCAGAGCTGATGATCAATCTGCACTCGTCAAGTTCGCTTTGGCTGAACAGCAGCTGCGCCGCCTGGAAAGCCTCATTTCGTTACCGGTTGCTGTGTGAAGGAATGAATATTGGTGACGAGGGTAGCCGGACTTGCAAGCGGTCAATCAAAGCGGTTCGGGTGAATGGGTCGAAAGAACTTGGCTTATTGCTCTGGCCCAGAGCAACCTGTTCTCATCCACGTTACTCGGCGGCGTCCTCCTAGGTCTGTCGTCAAGCCTGCATTGCATGGGAATGTGCGGACCGATCGCATCATCGCTGCTCTTCATTCAAGCGCCGGCCGGATCGGCCCGTCGGCGGGCAGAGGTGCTGCTCGTCGCGCAGGTCGGCCGCATATTCGGCTATTGCGTCGCGGGCGCAATCCTGGGCGAATTCGGGTCCGAGTTCTACGGCCTGTTTGACCGCGAATCCGCCTATCGTCTCCTGCAATGGAGTGCCGCGGCCAGTCTTGGCTGGATTGGTCTGTCGGTGGCAGGCCTGCTGCCGCCCCTGTCGTTTCTCGATAGACTTCTCGCGCCGATCTCCCGGGCGATGCTTTCTCTGCATATCACTCCGAATGCGTGGCCAACACTCGCGACGCTGATATCCGGCCTTGCCTGGGGTTTCCTGCCCTGCGGGATGGTCTTCGCCGCGCTGTTCACGGCGATGCTGACGGGCTCCGGAAGCGGCGGCTTCCTGCTGATGGCGGGCTTTGGATTGGGCACACTGCCTTCAGTCACCATCACAGCTCTGGGGGTGACCGCGATGCCAAGACTCTTAACAGCCCGCCGCGCCCGTGTGTTGATAGGACTTTGCATAGCATCAACCGGGACACTCGGGCTTCTGCCCTCGGGACCAGGAGGTCCGCTGTGTCTGTCGCGATAGCCGTCCAGCAGACTGTCGTCGAACTAGACCAATGCGGAGGAATTCCGCAGTCCGCTAATCTGTCAGATACTTCCTAACCGCCTCGTACAAAGTCGTGCGGCCCGCCTCAAACGGAACCCAATGCGTCGCGCGGGGAATAACCACCTCTATGCTTTCCGGGAGTTGCTTGGCGAGCTTCCGATCGGCGAACAGGTCGGCATCGCCATACACGACGAGGGTCGGCACTTTGACAGCCGACGCCTCGAAGATCGGCCGATCGAGCCAGATCTCGAACAAATCCGCGAGCGGTCCCATCGGTCGCGTCACAATGGTCTTGCCGGCGAAGTCCATGGCATTGCCACATCGCCGCATCAAGGCTTCGGCCTTTTCGACGCCGTCCGGAAGAGCGACCAGCTCGATGCCCTTCAGCATCATCCGCCAGTGCGCCAGGGCAACGGACGCGTCCAGCTTTTGATAGGGCACGTTCGCGGGCGCGAAGGTTGAGGGATTGTCCGGTTTGGCGAATGGTTCCGTCATCATCGGCAGCACGAAGCCGCGCATCGTTCCAAGCAGAACCAACCGGTCGATGTCTGCAGAGTCTGCCGCAGTCATGGCCGCAACCACACCGCCCCAGCTCCAGCCAATCAACGAGACTTTCGGCACGCCGGTCTTCCTCTTGATCCCGGCAATGATCGCCTTCACATCCCCCACGGCATCCTTTGCCGGGCCGACCGGCGTCGTGGACGCCGGTTTCGACGAACGCGCGAAGCCACGGAAATCGATCGCCCAGGTGTCGAAGCCTGCGGTGTTGAGATCATCCATCCAGGAATAGCCGGGCAGGTCGTAGGCATCGGCGCAAGGCGCGCCAAACGGGTGAAGCATCAAAACCGGCGGCCGGCCGTTCGGCCGGTCCGGACCCTTATGAAGAACATGGATCTCGATACCCTCCCCTCCTCCCGGCCACCGAAACTCCTCGCGCATGCCTGCGTCGGAAAACGACGTCAAAAGGAAGAAAACCGCCACCGATAGCATCGATCTTGCAAACATGTTGCCGTCCTTGATTGGGCTGCAGCTCCGCAGGCCACATACCTGCTCGAAGCAAGTATGCCGGTCCCCAGGTCTTCAACCGCATAACGCCCCCAGCTTGTTCAGATCCAGGATCCGGATCGTCTCCACGTCAGGTGTCTCGATCAGCTTGCGCTTGCGAAGTTCCGCCAATCCGCGCGAGAGGGTCTCCGCCTCCATGCCCAAATGCCGTGCGAGATGCTGCCGCGACAGCGGGATTGTAATCGTGGCCGTTCCGTCGAACGCCCTCTTGCGGTGTGCCGACGTAAGCAGCGCTTTCGTTCTGTTACACAAAAAGCGGGCAATCCGCCCGATCGCTCCGGGGGCGCTGAGCAGAGCTTGATGCCGAAGACTCTCATGAAGCAGCTTGGACAATCCTGTCGCGTATTGGGGCGACGCGAGGTCGACCGGACGAACCATCACCGGCGTAAGCGCGACCGCAGTACAGATATGGCGACCATCGAGCGCATGACCGATCATGCCGCCTTGGCCCACAATCATGGCTATGATTTCTTCCTTAGGCGCGATCGAAGCTGTCAGCATGACTTCACCATCGAGCACTTCGAAGGCATGGCGGGCCGGCTTACCCATTTGGTGAATTGTCACTCCCGCTTCTACTTCCTTGACGGACTCCTGGTTCTGAGCCAGCAGCACCGGCGCAAAGAGCGCATTGTCATGGGGCTCTCCTTCGACTGTTCGCTGCGGCAAGAGAATGGTCATGGGGTCATTCCTGATTGGAAGGGTTCGAGAATCCAAACGGCTTGAAACCGCGTAGGCTCATGCCGGGCGCTGTACTGGCTCCACGCCGGAGACTGTCTCGCTGTGCCGGCAGCTCCGGATTTCGCCGGAAGACCTGGAGCGACGCCGTCGCCCCAGATCTTCGTCCCTGGCTCACTCTGCGATGGCCTCATCGGGCAGGTGATGCTCGTGCCAGAGCGCGTTGAGAACGCCAGCACCGGTCGCGAAGCCGACCCCAAGTATCCAGGCGAAGTACCACATGGCGTTGTCCTTTCAGTAGAGGTTCTGGCTGTTACTTTGAATCTGCGCAGCTGTCACGGACCCACGCAGCGTCCGAAATGCCCACGCCGTGTAGGCGAGGACGATTGGCAAAAAGATCAGCGTCGCCACCAGCATCACGAACAGCGTCCGTTGACTTGATGACGCGTCCCATACCGTCAGGCTTGCCGCGGGAACGGCGCTCGATGGCAGCAGGAATGGGAACATGCTGACGCCCGCTGTTGCGATGATCCCGAAGATGCCAAGACCGCTGGTGATAAACGCAAAGCCGGCCCTGCGGCTAAGGGACAGGATTGCGGTCAGAAGAGCTCCGACGACTCCGAGAACGGGAGCGAGGATCATCCAGGAATGGCTCGCATAGTTGGTGAGCCATCGGCCAGATTCCTGAACGACCGATTTGAGCAACGGATTGGAGGGGCCATCGCTAACCACGTCACTTGCAAGCGAATAGCCTTTGACCCCAATCGCAACCCAGACGCCCGCCACGACAAACAGTGCAATGGTCACAAGCGGCGCCAGTGAAGCGATGCCACGCGCCCGCTCCTTCACGATGCCGTCCGCTTTCACCGTCAAATAGACCGCACCGTGCGAGACCAGCATCGAAAGGGAGACCAATCCGCACAGCAATCCGAATGGATTGAGTAACTCGAACAAGCCGGACCCCTCGTAGAGGACACGCAAGTCGCTATCGACACGGAAAGGCACGCCCTGCAAGAGATTGCCGAAGGCAACCCCAAACACGAGACTCGGCACCAGCCCCCCTGCAAACAGCGCGTAATCCCAGAATGACCGCCAGCGTGGGTCGGCGATCTTGTTGCGGAACTCGAAGCCGACCGGCCTCAAGATCAGCGTCGCCAAGACGAGGAACATGGCGATATAGAAGCCGGAAAACGCTGTCGCATAGACTGCCGGCCATGCCGCGAAGATGGCCCCGCCGCCGAGCAGCAGCCACACCTGGTTTCCGTCCCAGACGGGGCCGATGCTATTGATCGCGACACGGCGTTCGGTATCGGTCTTGGCGACGAGCGGCAAGAGAGCCGCCACACCGAGGTCGAACCCGTCCATGATCGCGAAACCGATCAGCAGGATGCCGAGAAACAACCACCAGATCATCCGGAGGATCTCATAATCGATAGGGATAGACATAAGCTTTCCTCCTTATTCAGCAGGTGCCGGAGACACGGAGAGAGGCGCGGATACATCGAACGACTTTGGATAGAGCGCTTCGACCGGTCCCATCTTTATGTATTTGCGCATGAGCAGCACATCGATCACGAGTAACGTCGAGTAAAAGACAACAAAGCCGGTCAACGTGAACAGCACTTGCGCCGTCGAGAGCGCCGACGAGGCCAGGAATGTCGGCAGAACACCGTCGATCGCCCATGGCTGACGGCCGTACTCGGCGACGATCCAGCCGAGTTCGATTGCGACCCAGGGCAACGGCCAGCAATAGACCAGGATATTCAGCAGCAGCGGCCGGTCGAAATCCCTCTTGCTGGACGCCCAGAACGCGGCTGCGAACAGCGCGATGAAGAAGAAGCCGAGCCCCACCATGATCCTGAAGGACCAGAACACCGGCACGATTTTGGGCACCGTATCCCACGCCGCCCTGGTGATCGTCGCGCTGTCTGCAGTCCTCGGATCGGTCACGTAGCGCTTCAGCAGCAGGGCGTGCCCAAGATCGGCCGCGTGTTGGGCAATGGTTTCGCGCGCGGCTTTATCCGTCCGATCCATTTTGAAGCGCTCGAGCGCGTCATAGGCAATGATTCCATTTCGGATGCGGTTCTCGGCCACGTTCACGAGATCGAGAATGCCCGGAAGCGACTGATCGAACGACCGCGTAGCGACGAGCCCGAGCGCCCAAGGCACCTTCACTTCAACGCGATTCGTGTGCGCCTCAATGTCGGGAATGGCGAAGGCCGTGAAGCCGGCGGGGGCCGGCTCTGTATTCCACATGCCCTCTATCGCTGCGAGCTTCATCTTCTGGTTCTCGGTCACGGTGTAGCCGCTCTCGTCGCCCAAGACCACGACCGACAGCGCTGATGCGAGGCCGAACGCGGAAGCGACGATGAACGAACGCCTGGCAAACGCGAGATGCCGCCCGCGCAGCAGGTACCAGGACGAGATCGCGAGAACGAACAACGACCCGCACACATAGCCGGCGCTGATCGTGTGAACGAACTTCGATTGCGCAACCGGATTGAAGATGAGGTCGTAGAATGACGTCAGCTCCATTCGCATGGTATCCGGATTGAACGCAGACCCGACCGGGTTTTGCATCCATCCGTTGGCAATCAGGATCCAGAGAGCCGAAAGGTTCGAGCCAATGGCGACCAGCCAGGTGACGACGAGATGCCCGACTTTCGACAGACGGTCCCACCCGAAGAAAAACAACCCGACGAAGGTCGACTCGAGAAAGAAGGCCATCAAGCCTTCGATCGCCAGCGGAGCTCCGAAGATGTCGCCCACGTAGTGCGAATAGTAGGCCCAGTTGGTACCGAACTGGAACTCCATGGTGATGCCGGTGGTGACGCCCATGGCGAAGTTGATACCGAACAGTTTACCCCAGAACTTCGTTATATCGCGCCAGATCTGCCGACCCGTCATGACATAGGCGCTTTCCATGACTGCAAGCAGGAACGAGAGCCCCAACGTCAACGGAACAAAAAGAAAGTGATAGAGAGCCGTCAGCGCGAACTGAAGTCGCGCGAGGCCCACAGGATCGAGGTCAAGCATCGAAGGTCCTTTCGGATGTTGTTAGCGAGGCTCGATACCGATGAGGCGGTCGATAGTCCGCTCGTCGACAACAGGCCTTGACGGTCCGGAAAACAGGAAGACCCGCATCGAGACAATGACTGCCAGCTTGAGGCAGAGAGCGAGAACAATCGCGCGGGCGAGAGGCGTCTTCGGTCTCAATCCGGCAAGCAGGAATTCGCGGAGCGATGACAGGATCGGATGGGAAGAGCGGTCAGCCATCGGAGTGGAGCCGCTGAACGCGGGCGTTGACCGGCCCGTCGACAAGCGGGAGCGGACCGATGAGAGCTGGCGGCCACAATAGGCGCTGCAGCGAACCGTGTCCGGCAGAACCCGCCGCAGGCGCACCGAACCTATCGATACAAAGACGATAGATGCCCATCGAGAATAGAAGGGCACTGACGAAGATTACCGCCAATACTGCGGCTCTCGCCGCGGCGTTGCGCGCGCGCGTAGGCATGGCACACCTGATCGTTCGGCCGCCGGTTTGGCAGCAGCAATTCTCCACGCGGCGATTTAGCCGCGTAACGAATTCCAGGGACGATCAGGTGGCAGGAGGACCGCGGGGGAGATTTGCCGCAAGGCTCGGGCGCGCAGGACGGACCGAGACATCGAGAAGCGCGAAGCTTCGATGGGCACATCTATCCGGCGCTTCAATACCCGCTGTTTCTGGAGCAAGCAGGCTTCCCTGAAGAAGGGGCAGACAGAACAGGCAATGCGGCTCATGACCTGGAGGAAGGCCCCCATCGTCGTCACCTGGGACGACATTTCCATCCCGATCGACGACAATGCTGCCAGAGCTGCTACAGATCACGAACCTGTCGAGAGACGACAACGACAGAGCCGAACCAGTTTGAAAGGGCCGGGCGGAAAATGAAATCCCGGCAAGAAAATTGAGCGCCAAGGCGAGAATGCCGACGACGACCATGATGTCGCGACGCAGCGCGCCACACTGGCCGGTCAATTCGGTATCGTAGCAAGGCCCACGCATTCGTCATTCCAAGGAGCCGCTTCCGGTTGGTTAGTTCCGGAATGGACCTCGTCAAGCAGCTAGCAGACCCCAAGCCCGCGACATTGAGCCAGATCAATCGGCCGTCTTTGAGCAGCGCGACAAGTGTGGATAGGTCGGTCAAGCCCGAGAGCGCTCCGAGGTCGGCCATCTTGAGCTTCGAATTCCGGCATTCGCCGCGGCCTTGGCTTGATCCAACAAGTTGTAGACGAGCATGGCGACCTTCGGCTTCACGGGGAATCTCGCCTCGTCGGCATCACCGGTGTCCGCGGCCACGGCGTCGGTAGCCAGATGGAATAGCCCCACACTGAGCGGCAGCCCCAACGAGGGAGGCCGCCGGGTCAGACCGTTCTCTGTCATGCTCTTCCTCATCGATTCAGCGCGACGGCTTCTCCTGCATCACCGCGCCAGTCAAGCTGTCGCCGCAAGGCCGCCGGCCCGTGATCTGAATGTCGGCATTCCGACCACCGGGCATTATTGTCCGCCTTTCCGCGGCCTCACATCTTGCCGGAGTGGCCATCCATCTTCTTCATCTCCATCTTGCCATCGCCGCTCGCACCGGCCGGCCCTTGTGCGCCAACGCCCTGCACATCGAATGAAACCGCCACCTTGCCGGCCTTTTCGAACTCGAGTGTCGCGGGCACCTTGTCGCCCTGCTTGAGCGGGCCTTTGAGATCCATCAGCATGACGTGGTAGCCACCCGGCGCCAACTTGACCGTTTTGCCGGGCTCGATGGCAAGTCCCTTTTCGAGCGGACGCATGACCATCACGCCGTCTTTCACCGCCATCTCGTGAATTTCCACCTTGCCGGCGATGTCCGCGGTAGCTGCGACCAGTCGGTCCGGCGCACCGCCCTTGTTCTCGATGGTCAAATATCCCCCGCCGACCTTGGCGCCGCCCGGCGTAGCGCGGCTCCAGGGCTGGCTGATGACGAGGTCGCCGGCCTTGATATCGTCGGCCAGCACTGGGCCGGCGAACAGACAGGACAGAAATGCGACGCAGGCGAGCTTACGTAGGATCAACGTCATGATCTTCTCCGTTGTCTTGATTCAGTGGTCGTTGCTCTCGCTATTGGTATGCAACCCGAGTGGCCGTCATCTTAGTTGATCAGAATTGGCTTGAACTGCGGAAGTTTCCATCAGACCCTCGAGCCTCGAAAACACCGTCTTCAAGGCCTCCCGATCCGGAACCTCATATAGCGTACAATCGCCAACCCGCGGAGTCCTTTCAGCGAAAAGTCGATGAGGGGACAGCGAACGGTGGGACAGAACAACCTGGTCAACGCATTGGTACCGCAGTCGAACGGATGGATCTGCTGCGATCCATCGGCGCACGCTCGAAAAGGCCAAGGCTGCCACGCAGCCTATAATGGTCGCGCCGAGGTCAGCTCAAGCGGGCTTCAATTGGCCCTCGCGGAGCGGGGACATTTTCTCTATGGTGCGCCATCGCAGAAAGGCGCCTGCCTTGTAGGTCCGAGCCATGAGCAATCGACGGCACCCGGTTTGGAGCGCATGCGTTGCGTTCGTTGCGGCCCATGCATTGGTGCTTTCGGCCCTGCTGTCCGGTATGGCGACCCCGTCGATGGAAAGGGCCGATTCTTTCGGCGGCCGGACCATCCAGATCTGCCTATCGTCGGGCGGTGTCTTCTCCGAGGACAAAGCTCCCGACCGGCCGACGCCCCACCTGCACGATTCGTGCTGCGTTCTTTGTGTCGTTGCGGGACTGGCCGCGATCGACAATCGAGTTCCTGTTTCCGAACCGGATTATCAGCGTTCGCGCTCATCTTCGGTAGCTCCGCCGGTCGAAGCGGACCCGCTCGCTACCGCCGAGCTGTTACCCATCAATCCCCGCGCGCCACCACGCCCCGCCTGAAGCGCCGCTGAAACAGCGGCCCACTTGGCCGACATCACACCCCCAACCTTTTTTTGGCAGTGCAGCGTGTCCGTTAGGACATGAGCGCCACACGTGGAGAATTAAGATGCCTCGACATCGTACCGACCCGACCCGGAACAAAAAAATAAAGCCAATGCGGGTCCTGGCGGCGTTTGTCAGTGCGCTCCTACTTGGCGTGTTAGCTGTAACCTGGCTTGTTCCGCACAAGGCGACAAATATGCCAGTCGTTGCTGGGATTGGCGGACCATTTGCGCTGGTCGATCACCATGGCAAGGCGGTTACCGATCGCGATTATCTGGGCAAGCCCACGCTGGTCTTCTTCGGCTTCACCAACTGTCCGGATATTTGCCCCACGACTCTGTCTGAGCTGACAACGAGGCTCGATGAGCTGGGTTCCGACGCGGATCGGCTGAACGTGTTGTTCATCACCGTCGATCCCGAGCGCGATACGCCGCAGCAACTTGGACTCTATCTATCCTCGTTCGATTCCCGAATCACCGGTCTATCCGGAACGCCTGAAAATATATCCGCGGCCATGACTGCCTATCGCGTCTACGCCCGCAAGATCCCGCTGGCAGGTGGCGACTATACGATGGATCACACGGCCACGATCTACATGATGAACAGCAAGGGCCAGTTCATCGGCATGATGAACTATCAGGAGCCGGATACGACGTCCCGCGCAAAGCTGAAAAGTCTCCTGGATACCGGGAGCGCATCATGAGCGTCACGAACTTGAGACTTCTGGTCGTTCACATCGTCATCCCTTTCGTGACCGGAGCCGGGCTCGGCGCAGTTTTCCTGGGCCCCATCTATTGGCTAGATGTCGGCGGCATGCGCACGCTGCTCGCCGCATCCGGCGGCGACATTCTGGAGATCGGACTTGTTCCTGTGGCATGCGCGTTCGGGGCGCTAGCGATCGGAACCAATCAGGCGATCGGGTCTCTGAGGGAGAATTGAGGGTGATCGGACGCGGCTTAATTCAGCGCAAACAGTCGGGTCGAAATCCAGTGCGATCTGAACCTCCGGCCGGTGGCTTGCCGGCCGTCCGGCGTCGAATGGCAGCGGAATGTCGCACGACTTGCTTGTGAATAAGCGCACGAGAGTGACCCCTCCACTGCAAATTGGACCAATAGCTTAACGTGCCGATCGGTGTCGGGACCCCGCGCCGATCCACATCCGCCACCCCGAGCGGATGCGAAGGGCATTCTTTCGCGCATTTGGGCAACAACCGCAGTCCCTGCGATGCTTCGCCCGAAGTGCCTGAACGCCGCCGGCGAAATTCAGATCCAGGTGGCGGCGTGCCCAAGCGCTCTGCGTCTACGCACCGGTCGTACGCAGGCAATCTGCGCGCTATTCAGCTACGGCGCCGCAACATGCCAAGCGCCATTCAACTTTCCGTCGCCATCGGTGTCACCGGGAGCCTTGTCATTTTTCAAGGCATACAACGGCCGTCGGACACCTTGGCCGGCGTCGTCTGCGCAAACGCAATCTAAATTGTGAGGGCTGTGCTGACCAACCATTGTGCTTGGTCATCAGTGTCAACATCCTCATTGCTGGCCAACACCCTCCTGGCGAGCTATTCGCAGACGCTGAGCCATATTCTGCTGCCGACCCGGGAATAAAACCGCGCCGACGACAATCCTCCCCCTGCGATGCCACTTTCAGGAAGAGGTCTTATGGTACGACGAGCACACGGGCGCAGGATCGCATACATGACGGCCGCGGCCCTTCTGAGCGTAACAATTGCCAACGGGGGCCTGGCGAAAGCAGCCGGAGATGCGGCGCACGGCGAGGTGCTGTATCAGGGCTGCGAGGATTGTCACTCGATCGAAAAGAACGACGTGGGTCCGATGCACAAGGAGGTTGTCGGGCGCCCTTCCGGTATCGTGCCGGGCTACAATTACTCGCCCGCGTTGCGGAACGCCAAGATCGTTTGGACGGAGGAAAATCTCGACAAGTGGCTTACCAATCCCCAGCAGTTCATACCGGGCACCAAAATGTTCTACGAAGTTGAGAACCCGCAGGACCGGGCGGATCTGATCGCCTTTTTGAAGGAGCATGCGCGCTGATAAGGAGGTGTCGGCCGCCTCCTTCTTTTCAAGGCCGGTAACTACCGGTTTTTCCTGACCGCGAGTAGCTCATCGTTACAGTTCCTCATTCGTTCTTGGCGTCCTCCTACAAGCGCACAAGGCGGGGTTAGACCAGAGGAGCCTCGCAGCTGTATCGTTGGACTTGATCTACCAGATTGGAAACGCGTTCAGAGCCCCGACTACGAAAACTAAGCCGGGAATCGTGTGGTTTTGGATACCAGCGAGCTGTCAGCGGAGTTGGCCGGCTGGCCGGAAATGGTGCGCACTATTCCGCGCGTGGCGCTTGAATAGCCAGACAGCCATGCCCGTCAGAGAGAGCCCAACAACCCACAATCCCAGCAAACAGACCAGCCAGCGATAGGGAGTAAAATTTGCTATGTCGCCGAAGTGCAAAGCCCAAAGCCAGCCGCTGATTGTATTTCCCGTGTGCTCGCCGGTCGGAAAGAATGTCTGTCGCAGCTCGCCACTGTCTCCGTCGAACCATACACTGGTATCGGAACTCCGCCGACGGATATCTAACCCGGAACCCGCTCCGTAAGTGAATACGCCGAGTGAGCGTACATACCCCAGCGAATCTGGATCTCCCAGACTGAACCCTTTGAGCGCCGCCTGCTCTGACATAATCCTTGCACCGGTCGCCTCTGCTTCGCTCCAACTTAGCCCAGGGTTTTCATTGGGATGCAGCGGCAGCGAAGCGATCGCTTCCGCGAATGGTTCGAAGTCGAACAAGCCACGGGTTACAAGATCGTAGACCGGATTGAGATTCATCATCACGCCAGACCAAGCGAAGATGGCGAGCATCGGCCAGGACCACAGTGAACCGGCACGATGAAAATCGAAATTCAGACGGAAAGAGCTTCTCGACTTCTTAATTCGCCAGGACCGACCCCATCGGCGCCAGAATTGAACGGAAGTTCGCGGCAAGGTGAGGTACAGGGCAAAGACGCAGTCGACCGTCCAGACGAGCGAGACGACACCAAGGATCAAAACGCCGGTCGGTCCTGCTGCGAACTCCCTGTGCAGCCTGTAGACAAAAGGCATGAGATTGATCAATCCTTGGGAAAGGTCGCCCTCGCGTCGCCTACCCAGTTCTGCGCCGCTATACGGATTGAGAAAAAGCTGGTCAAAATCGATCTCCCGCACCTGTCCCGCTGGAGCTGGCCGCGGCTCCATTCTCGCTACCGCCTGGTCGGGACGTGATATGAGGTACCTGAGCCGGGCTTCTGGCGCCTGAGCCTCCGCACGTTGCGCCAATGCCGCGAGGCTCAGTGGCGTATCGCCTGGCCGCGGAGCAATAAATAATTGCGGGCTGAATGCTTTTTCCAGCTCCGCGTTGAAAGTGATGAAGGCTCCCGTCAAGCCAAGCATGACAAGAAATGGAACCAGAGCGAACCCGACATAGCGATGGGCCAGCAAGATGACACGACGCACAACGGATGCCCGAAGCCTTTCAACCTGCGCAGAGTTCACAACTCGACCTTCAACGAACCCACGATGGTTCGCAGCGGCCCATAGACGCCGTTGATCCAGCTATATGGATCAACCGGCGAAGGAAACGAATTGTTCAGCTGAACCTCATTCAGGTAGACGCGATTGAAGATATTGGTTGCATTCACCTGGAAGGTCCATTTTTTGCCGGCGGCCACGAACTGATACGCCGTCATCAGATCGAAGACCGTATGGTCCGGAAGCATCTGGCCCGTGTAGGAGCTTATCGGAGTGTAAGGCGTCGGTCCGGCAGTAGTCATTCCGCCACCGATCTTCCATCCGCGCAGGCTTGCGGTCTGAAATTCGTAGGTCGTCCATAGGTGCAGCAGATCGATGGGGACCGCTCCGATCCGGGAGCCTACGGGCGCGACATCGAACGGCCCTGAGTTAGTTACGCGGGCATCGGTATGCGCATAGTTCGCGATGACTTTCCAACCAGGGCTGAGTTCGCCCTGCATGTCGAATTCAAAGCCGGTACTTCGAGCCTCTCCGATAACCGTAACAAACAGCGGATTGGCGGGATTTACGCTAGGTATGTTGGTTTTTGTCAGATCAAAATAGGCCGCGCTTGCAGCCAACTTGCCGCCGAAGAACGAAAACTTTACGCCGGTCTCCCACTGCTTGCCCGAACTCGGTGGCACGTTCTGTCCATTTTCCTCAATGAATCCGGGCCTGGCTGGGCCGAAACTCGTCGTATAGGAAGTATACAGGCTCAGCCACTCCTGCGGTTGCCACAGAACTCCAGCGCGGGGGGTTAGTGCTGTCGCCTCTATCGATGAGTTCGTTGTGAGTCCGAAAGCGGGAAAACTCACGTCGGTTTGCTGATCAAGGTACTGCCATCGAGCGCCACCCAGTACATAGAAGCCTGCGGGCAATTTGAGCTGGTCCTGGACGTAAACGCCGACCGTCTCCGTGAGTTGCGAATTCGTGTTGAGGATCGTTGTCGGACCTGTGAAGGGCGTACCGGGACTGGTCGGGTTGAACAGGTCCACGAAGGAACAATTCGCGTCGAGTTCGCAGGCCTGATTGATCACACCATTTCCAGTAAAGCGGCCGTAATCGCTGCCAAGCAGCAGCGTGTGACCGATTCCGAAGGTATCGAAATGACCAGTAAGATCGGTCGTCACGTTGAAGTTCTGGTCCGTACTGACCACATTGTTGGTGCCGACGGCGACGCCGATGCCGCTGGGTGTCGGTGCGCCGAAGACGATCGAGCCCCCTCCTGCCGCGAACGGCAGCGAGCCGGCACTGTTGACATCGATGTCGCTGAAGACGAACCGTTGCTTGACCGACCAGTCGTTGTCGAACCTGTGCATCCAGGTCAGCGCGCCGAAGTAAGTCGTTTCCTGAGCCGGCGAATAGCCCCCATAGTTGACGCTCGGGTTGGTGTTGATGAGGGCTCCGTTGAACGTCGGCAGAAAACCGTAGTTCTGTCCAAACTCGGAAGATCGATAGTTGAATTCGGCTTTGACCTGATTGTCCGCGTCGATTTTCCAAAGCAAAACAGGAGCGATGAAAAAATTACGGCTCTTGACGTAGTCGACTTGCGAACCGCTACTGTCGTAGGAGGTATCGAGCCGGTAAAGCAGCCGGCCGTCCTGTGAAGCAGGGCCTGTCGCGTTGATCGTGGTGCGCTCAAGCCCAAAAGAGCCAAATTGCTGTTCTAGAGAATATGCGGGCGTGCTTTGCGGTTGCTTGGTGACGATGTTGACAATTCCGCCGGGCTCGACGGCTCCGTAGAGGATGGCTGCCGGTCCCTTCAGAACCTCCACTCTGTCGATATTGGCGAATTGTTGGAGAAAAAGATTGCTGTCGCCACCGTAACTGTCGAGACGCGTGCCATCCCGGAAAATCGTGTCGCTGGGAAAGCCCCTGATGAACGCCGATGCATATGGTTGCCCGTTGCCGTTTGCAAGGCCGCCGCCGGTGACGACCCCGCTCACGTTCGTCAATGCCTGATCTAAGCTGATGACCTGTTGGTCCTTGAGCACCTGCTGCGGCACCACTTGCACGCTTGCCGGCGTGACAAGGATCGGAGTGTCTGTTTTGGTGCCGACGCCGCTATCCGAAACCGAATACGCCGTTGGATCCTTCTGAACGCCGCCGGCATCAGGTGTTGGCCGCGGCGGTCGCGACTGTGGAGCAGCCGCAGCATTCCGGCGTTTTGCCCTTCCTGTGGTGTTGGATGCACGACTGCGTTTGGTCTCCACGTTTCGCGGGACCGGCGCTTCCACGGTGACTGCAGGAAGGTTAGGGTCTCGAGAAACTTCTGCGGAGGGCTGCGCCTGTGCTCCGAAGCTGGAAAGAGTCATCACAACGGGAATTGCAGCGAGGCCGCTCATCCGCCTGCGCAGCATCAAGGATTTGAGCGCATTGGACATGATCTACAACCTGTGAGGCCGCTTCAAACGAATCCCGTCGTGGCAATCGGGCGCGGCGGCGCCGATCTTCCATGCGAAGGCGAGCTTGCTTCAGCGGTTTTCAAAGTGATTATAAATGTTCAGCGCGGCCAGGAGATTGCAGGCAACCGCCTTCCGACTTCGAAAAGACGGTCAGAAGTCGAGCGGTGGGCCTTGCGACGATCGCGGTTCGTATCGGTCCGGATGATCACAAGATGCCGCTGGAATCGAACACCGGTGGACGACCGGCAGAGCCCTATTCCAACTAAACGGTCTAAATCCAGAGGCAGTCGCAAGTTGCGCTGCAAATGCGCATTCATCGCAAGATGCCTTGTGAGGCGAGAAACCGGAATGACCCGTAGACTCTTGGTTCAGGCCAACTGTCGCGCAGAGCTGATGCGTTTCTCCCATCAGCAGATTGGTCACCTGCATGCTCGCAGCAACGGCTTGCGCGATGATCAGCTGGAACGCGAGCACAAAAGCGGTGGCGACCGCCACCGTTTCAAATTGAGCTTTGCTTCGGACCCAATTGATCACGCCAACCTCCCCGGTACGATGCTATTGTTGGGGAGAGCGCATTGTCCAGCAGTTTTTAGCCGGGCATGATGTTGAATGCGGCCAAGGACCTACGAGGTCAGCCAGGATCATGTTCGGAATGGACCAGCAGGGCGACGCGCACACGCGCGTTGAACTCCCGGCGATCTATAATCTCCTCCGCAATTTGCACGGGACGTACCAGATTCCGTATCAGGTACAGTCAGATTCGTGCAAAATCCGCCCGTAGGGACGGACCTGCAACCCTCAGCCTCAGATCGGAATCCTCGATCGCCGAAAGACGTCGCCTCGCGATACGATGGTCGGAGGGCACCGGGATGGGGAAGAGACGATTCCACGGGATTTGCCGCGAGGTCCATGCCGACTGCAATGAATCTTCGATCATGCGGCCGTTACGGCATTATCACCTCGACCACCCGGCCGCGGGCGGCGAAGCCGTCCGCCACGGCGATAGCCGGCGTCCGCGTCGGGATGGTCCTAGTTATGATGTTGGCTTTCGCCATCCTTGCCATCCATACCGACGAGCCCCTCGAAACGCGAGAACAATGCCAGCCGCTCCGGCGATAGCTTGGCTTCGGCGGTCGCCAGTCCTGTCTCGAGAGCCTTTGCGTCGGCCGGCGGGACGCCGCCCATCTGCATGGCATCGGCAGACTTGATGCCATCGCCGGCACACAGGATGAGAGTCCATTGCTGTTGCGCGCGGCGCAGAAGTGCACGCCCCCCCATCTGGCCTTGCGTCCAGTCTGCGATCGCGTGGTCACCGGCGACGACGACCGGTTCGACAAGCAGTGTCTCGCCGGGCTTGTCAAACATGCCGTGCAGCAGGGAAGCGATTGTCGTTTCGTCAGCCGAAAGCGGCGCGGCCCAGGCGGCCGTAGCGGCAATCGTCACCGCTAGGCCAAGTGCTGCGATCATCCTCAGCATTGATCATCTCCTTTCAATCATGATCAGGATGGGCAATTCCACCCCGACCTCATCGGCATCTGAAATCGAAATATCGAGCTCGAGCATCCATTTTCCGGCCGACAGCGAAACGACCCTTACTTGCCAGCTGTCCTCGCCGGAACGAGAAGCCACCTTGGTCGGCAGCTTTCGGCCGGTTTCGGTATCCGACAGCGTGACGGAAACGCCTTTTTGCCCGGAGCGGCGTCTCGTCCACGGTCTTGAGCCTTGGCTTCGATGATGAAGAGCGTATCGCCCAGTTCGCCCAGCAGGTCGGTCTCGACCCAATCGCCGTCACGACATCCTTAACGTATACTTCATCGAAAATTTTGGCACCTTTCAGTGGGTTGGCGAAGATGGATGTAAAGGCACCTTCAATCAGATTTTTCTGGCTCTTGCTCCAACTTTCGCGATCGTCGGGTAGGCGCGCGATCATGGCTGCCCCCTTCCTTTCGGACAATCCCCCCTCGATCCGTTTCCGAACGAGAACATCTGTCGACAGATATTCAATCCGAGCGGTGGCCAATTGACCTGGCTCAATGCCAAGGCGGCTTCGAAGGCCCGTGATCACTTGCGAGTTCCTGATCTTGAACGGTGAGCCAATGCTGCGCTGGATTGCTTCGTCATTTGCCATGGGAACCGTGTTGCTGGCCGCCGCAACCGTGATAGCTGCCGATCGCGTCGAGCGCGATGTTGCCGGCGGCGACCGCGATATCACCATCCATATGATCCAAAAACAGCCCGCCAAACCGCGCGCTGGCTTGCCGGTCCTGATGCTGCATGCATTCGGCTCGCCCTGCGGCGAGGCTTACGATCTCGCCCCGGGCCTATCCTGGATGGATGATCTAAGCGCCGCCGGCTTTCCCACTTATGCGATCGATTTTCGTGGCTTCGGGCAGTCGAGCCGCCCCGTCGCAGATGCACCGGTTGATCACGCTCAGGATGCGGTGCGCGATGTCATCAGCGTCATCGAAGTGATCCGAAAGGAAACGGGCGCAACCAAGGTCTCACTGGTCGGATGGAGTTGGGGCGCCGTGGTTGCACCTATGGTGGCGATTGCTCGACCCGACCTCGTTAACCGTATGGTTTTGCTCGGGGCGATGCACGCCTTTACTCTGCCGATGATGACCGAACCTTTCGCCTCGAAGGACGACCCCGACAAGTTCGCTCCGGCGCGGATTCCCTATCAGAAGCTCCAGGCCGATCTTGTGCTGGCGCACTGGCGGATGATGCTGAAGGGATCGAGCGGTCTTGTCGATGAGCCCACCATCGCGCGGGTCCAGGCGCTGGCGGAACGCTGCGGCCACACCGACGAAGCCGCGACTCCGAAGATCGTAACCCGCCCGATGGGGCCCCTCGCCGATCTTTTCGAGATCTGGCGCAACCATCCGATCTACGACGCGTCCGCCGTCAAGGCCCCAACGCTGGTCATACGTGGCGACCGGGATATCTTTGCCGACCAAGGTCTCGCCGCAAAAATCCCGGGAGCGCAGGAAAAGATCGTCGTCGATGCCACCCATTGGGCCCCCTACGAGCGTAACCGCGACCAGATACTGGATGCCGCTCGACGGTTCTTCCTGACGCGCGAGTGACCCACCCGTGCGGACGACTTGCAGTTGCGTCCGTGCCTGCGGCAGCTCGTCGTAACTTTGTTACTGGCGCTCTGCACCCGCGGCAAAAAGGTCACAGCGCAAGTGAAACCTTGAGCTCCCTCAATCACATTCCTAGACTCGATCTCCGCGCTCGCTAATGTTTGTCCTTATCTAGGGGCAGACGTGATCAAGCGGATACATCAGGGAAGAGGATTTGCTGCGGCGGTCTTGACCGTTGCATTTCTTTTTGGCTGCGAATTCCTGATCACGGCGGCGATCGCTTCCCGCATGGAGGCACTCGATCTGGTTTTCGGCACAGCCGATACGCTCATCTGCAGTTCCGGAAGCGATCGGGCAAACCAGCCCGTATCCAAGCATCTCTTGGTTCACAAGTCGCTTTGCAGGATCTGCGCTTTCGCCGCGAAAGGAGGTCTGGCTCCAGGCTACGAGCCCTTCCACGCCACGTATTTTGCGCTTTTTCAAGAAGAGCCGTCGCCGCAACCCGCTCACGGTGGGATCCTAAAGCGGCACGACCCCCGCGTAACACGCGGTCCGCCCGCGCTGGACGTCTGAGATAAGACTTCCGTCCTGCAACCTTCTTTTGCGTGGTCGAATTTCGTGCCGCGCGAGAACTGGCTCGTCAGGACGCGAAGCATCTACTTACCCCCTTTGCCTCTGCGTTCAAGCCGGAGTTCGTCCGTGTCACATCAGTTGCGCACCATTGCCGTCGCGACAGCCATCGTAGTCGGTCTGTCCGAAACAGCGTTATCGCAAACATCTTCCTCGCAATCCAATCTGCCGAGCGTCGTCGTCGAGCCGCCAAAGGCCCACAGGCCGGCCAAGCGTGCATCGCAGGCTACGCCCGCCGCGCGCCGCACGACGGCCGTGTCGCGGCCGCCTCGGAATCCGGCGGTGGCCACCCCAGCCGGCACGGGAGGGACGACGGACGGCAGCCTCACCGTACCCACCACCGCTCAGGCCACAGCTGCCATCGAGCATACGCCAGGCGGCGTTGCCGTAATTCCCGATACGGCATTCAAGACCGGCCCCGCGCAGACAATCAAGGACATCACGGATTGGACGCCCGGCGTCTGGGCCCAATCGAAATGGGGCGACGACACACGACTCTCGATCCGGGGCTCCGGCCTGTCCCGCAATTTCCATTTGCGCTCGACCCAGTTGTTTCAGGACGGCATTCCCCTGAACACATCGGATGGATACGGCGACTTCCAGGAGATCGACCCGACGGCGTATCGTTATGTCGAGATCTACAAGGGCGCGAACGCCCTGCAATTCGGCGCCAATTCGCTGGGTGGCGCCATCAATTTCGTCTCTCCGACTGGCCGCGATGCCAACATTTTCGACGCACGGATAGACGGCGGCAGTTTCGGTTACTTGCGGGGACAAGCGAGCTCCGGCGGAGCCTACGGCCCGGCCGATTACTTCATCACCGGCTCCGCATGGACGGCTGACGGCTACCGCGACCATTCGAACGGCCATGGCGAGAGAGGAAGTGCAAACTTCGGTTATCAGTTCTCTCCCGAATTCGAGACCCGCTTCTACTTCAACGCCAATTCGGTCAGGCAACGCATTCCAGGCGAGGTGTCCAAGGACGTGGCGCTGAATGCACCCACGACCGCGGCGGCGGTCAATGTCGCAGACGACTGGCAACGCAACATCGACACCGTGCACGTCGCCAACAAGTCGACGATCAAGCTCGACAACACGACAATCGACTTCGGTGCATTTGCCGCCGAGCGACATCTGATGCATCCCATCTTTCAGTGGCTCGACTGGCACTATCACGACTACGGCACCTTCGCGCGCGTCGTCGACGATCGGATCATTGCCGAGCATCGCAACCGCTTCACCGCTGGATTCTATATGCAGAATGGCACGATCGATGCGGACAATTATTTCAACTTCGGTGGCGTCAAGAGCGGCCTGATCACGTCCAAGGTCGAGCATCCCGAGAACTACACCTTCTATGGGGAAAATGCCTGGTACGTGGTGCCCACGGTCTCCCTGATCGGTGGAGCCCAATTCCTTCACGCAGTGCGCCAGCAGGACGTGAACTTCACGCTGTTCGGCGATGCCATTCCCGGCCGTGTCAACTACGACATTTTCAGTCCCAAGGTCGGTGTCCTCTGGGATGTCGATCGGACATGGCAGGTCTATGCGAACGTCTCACGCAGCGGCGAAGCGCCGAGTTTCGACGAGGGCACTGCGGCGATCGACTTTACGAAGATCAAGGCGCAGACCGCCACGACCTACGAGATCGGCACCCGCGGCCGCCGCCCGGACTACAGCTGGGATTTGTCGCTCTATCGGGCGGACTTGCGTAACGAGCTGCAGTGCTTATTCCAGGCTTTCGGCGTCTGCACGCCGACCAATGCGGACCGGACGGTTCACCAGGGCGTAGAAGCGGCGTTTGGCGTGAGCGTGCTGAAAAATCTGGCGGTCGCGGCCGGCGATCCGGATCGCCTCTGGCTGCGGGTCGCGTATACCTACAACGATTTCTTCTACGACAACGACCGGCTCTTCGGAAACAACCGTCTCCCCGGCGCCCCGCCGCACTATCTACGCGCCGAACTTCTGTACAAGCATCCGAGCGGCATCTCCATCGGTCCGAATGTCGAATGGACACCGTCTTCATACTATGTCGACAGCGCGAACACTCTGACCACCACGCCTTATGCCCTGCTGGGCTTCAAGGCGGCCTATGACACTCCGAGCTACTCGGCCTACGTTGAAGGCCGCAATCTCACCAACAAGACCTATATCTCGAGTGTCAGCATCACGGACGTTGCCACGCCGGGCCTCGCCGCGTTCTGGCCGGGAAATGGCATATCGTTCTATGCCGGTGTTCGCTACAAGCTCGGACGCCTGCAATAATGGTGCAGTCAACGCTCGTCGCCTCACAAGCGAGCAGTCTTGCTTCCAGCCACGCTTGGCGCGGGATACACCGCGCCTTTGGAGGGCCAGAGTTCGAGGGCTGCTTGTTTTCCCGCGAATATCTGACCGTTGCCGAGTTGGGGCTCGAGAGCGATCCTCCGTCTCGGTACGATACCGCTATGAGCACGGAAGGGGTCTTCCAGGTCGAGCAGGTGAAGCAAAGGCGCCGTGGTCGTCTGGTAATCTGCTGAGCGCCCAAGCTTGTCTTTCGGTCGTTAAAAAGCCAGAACTGAAAGCTGCTCTGATCGTTCGAACCATGAACCGGGCGACCGCACCAGTTTCGCACCAGAAACGACCTGATCAAAGCGCAACGAACGCGATCGAACCCGAGCGAAAACACAGCGAGATCAACGAAGCTGCGCGATATTCTGCCGCTCAGAACGGTCTGGTTGGAGGTTAAATCCCGCCCGCCGGGTCTTGTGTAGATGGATTGCCGGTGTGTAGCGCGCCGGTGGATGGGGTGGTGCACCAGAAACGCACCATCTTGCGGTAAAAAATGTCACAGGCCTTTAGGCAAAGTCATTCCCCACGTGTCCGAATTGACAATGGCGTACCGGCAACGTCGCAGACCGCCTCGATCAGCAGCCGGATTGCCTGTGCCTCCCAGTCGATCTTGTAAGCTGGCTCTTCCCAATATTGGGACATCACATACGCCGCATGGCGGCCCTTTACACCGAGACCTACGATAGAGCACGCGGGAGCCGCCATGATTGCGCGTTCGATGGGGTAAAGGCGCGCTAGAATTGCTTCCACGCGTTTCGCTTGGGCCTCGCTAGCCGTCGCATTTTCGGTACCACCACCGCTCGCACTGTCCAGCACAGCTAGCAGCTGATCTGAGCTCGCAGTTAGCTCGCCGTTTGATTTCTGGGCAGCAAGTAATTGGGCAACAAGGTCGTCGAGCTGCGCTTCGAGGGCGAGGAGACCTCCATCGTCGCCTGCTGTCGCCGAGTTCGACGGGCCCAGAGCTTCTATGCCGTTCGCCGATTGGTCATTGGGCATTGCACGTGACCTCGCATCCCAGTTTCGAATTCGCGGCATCTTTTCGGCTTTAAAGCCGTGGGTCAATAGGCCACATATCGGTTGGCTGAGGCATGGACCTCCGCCAACGATTCGCGACCAATCTGCGCCGCATCCGGCACGCCCAGGGTATTTCCCAGGAGGATTTGGCATATGAAGCTGGGGTCGATCGTGCCTACGTCAGCAGGATCGAGCGAGCCGTGACCTATGTCGGCTTAGAAATCATCGGGAAGTTTGCCGAGGTGCTGAAGGTCGATCCAGTCGAGTTCTTTGTGACTCCGAGCCGAACGCATCGGAAGACTTAAGATCGGGGGGCGGACGCCAGGACACGGTTAAGCCCGTGACCGCACGTGCGCGGAGCGGATCTGAATGAAGTCAGCGCGACGTTCCAGTCCCGCCCGTCTAGGGCAGCGCCTGACGCTGCAAACGCCGAACGGCGGCCCTTGCGTTCGGGCGGCCAGATCAAGCAATGCTGGAAAAACTTCCCCAGACTAAAACCCAGACTAAACGGGATCTTTAGTCCGGGCTCTTTCCGGACAAACCCAAAAACTCGTCCATTTCTATGGACTTGAATGGCGCGCCGGGAACGATTCGAACGTCCGACCCTCAGATTCGTAGTCGAAACGGCACGGCGACGGTGGGCTTACGTCCCGAGTGCGTTTCCCATCGGGAATGCACGAAACAGGCAAAATCCACGAGGCGCAGTTGGCAGTCGGGGATGCGGCGAGGTTTCGAATGCCGTGGTTGCTAACCGGTAGCTAACCGCAAGGTACTGCATCCTGAAGGTTCTTTAACTATTTGATTTATTGGTACAGTTGGGTGGGCTCGAACCACCGACCTCCTGTTCCACAGACAGGCGCTCTAACCAACTGAGCTACAACTGCATCCTCACCGGCCGCCTGACATTGAGGGGCCGAACGGGGCGGAAACTAGTGTGGCGGGGTAGAATTGGCAAGGCTGCATCCACCCGCCACTTCGCAAAACATCGTCGGTTTCGCGTGGATCCGGTCCGCCACCGGCGGGGTTCAAGAGCCGCCACGGGCGGTCGCCATTCACCGGGCCCGCCGCCCCCGCGGTATTTCTCCAAAGCACAAGCCCGGGCGGCGAGCCCGGGCTTCTCTCAATCAAACGCACGCGACGTCCGCGAACAGGCCTGCCCGACTGAACCGTCAGCCGATGCACCCCCGCTTATCAGGCGGCCGGCTTGAACAGCTTCGAGGCGTTGCTCTTGATCGGCTCCATGGTCTCGGAGGCGATCTTCTGGCTGAGCTCGCCCAATTCCTTGGCCTGGGCAGCCATGGTCTCGACCTGCTTGCGGGTGTGGCTGGTCCACAGCTCCATCGCTTCCGACGGCGACTTGATGCCGAGAAGCTCCTGCGCGAAGTCGAGGTTCGTCGAGGTGTTGGTCTTGATGAACTCCATCAGCTTCGTCGAGTATTCGCTGGCGCCCTTGGTCGCGCTGGTGAACACGGCCTCGATGGTCAGGTTGTGGCTTTCGGCGGCGTCCTTGAACTTGGCATAACCGTCGCGAGCCTGGGACACGCCCTTCTCGGCAAAGGCACGAACCTGTTCGGGGATCTCGAACGGAATGATGGAGGCAGAAAACGGATCGGTGGCATTTGGCATGGCATGCATCCTTCGCGGGTAGAATCGGGTGAACCTTCTTGCGCGCCCGACGAGGTCGGGTGCGGGGGAACTCATTCACGCAAGCAGGGGTGCCTTTGGGGGCGTTCAGATTTCTAGGCCGTTATAATGTCAATTTTGTGCATTGCAATGAAATTTAAGGTGCAGCATCGGGTCGCAGACCCGCGCCACGTGCGGGTCTTGCTCGGTGCCTGGCGCGTTCCTGCACGGAACGCCTGCCCTGCTAGTGCTTCTTGGCGGCGTCGATGGCCGCGCGGCTCACCACCTGCCCCATTTCGGTCGCCTGCTCGGCCAAAGTGCGCATCTGGGCCTGAACGAACTCGCCATGCAGGCGCATGACCTCGGTCAGGTCCTTGGCGTGCAGCAGGGATTGCGCATAATCGAGCGAGGACTGCACGTTCTTCTCGGCAAAGGCGATCGCCTTGCTGCCGATATCCCTGGCGCCGGCGCGTACCGTCGCACCCCGCTGCCCCATCGAGTCCGCAGCCGCCTCGGCGCCGGTCAGAAACTTGTCAAAGGTCTTTCGTGTCTGCTGCAGGCTCGCCTCGGCCATCGTCCGCATTTCCTGAGGGATTTCAAAGCGCGCTTGTTCGCTCATGCTCGCAACTCCTGTTGACTGCTGGCTGGATCGCCCCTGCCGCACCGCAAAAGACGCGTATCGTTGCCTGGGTGTGGCGTGCCCTCCTCCTAACTTGACCTAAGGTTGTATATTGCAACCGGCATTTGTATGACGGCGTGGAATTGTGCTTCGAATTTCGCTTCCGGGTCCCCCGGCGCAGCATGCGAATGACTGGACCAAACCACAGAAGGTCATTTCCGTTCCGGCGGAACCCGGGGCTCCGCCGCGATCGACATTAACGTTAGTCTCGTGTGGCTATGCACAGCCCGGCCGAAGCAGGCGCTGTGGACCTGACACGGGGCGCGAGAGATAGTAACGAAGATTTAAGGATGCGGGCGGCGGGCGGCCGATTCTGACGGCAGCGTCCAAGCCCCGGCCGAGGGCCAATGTCAGACAGCCCACGCCAGGCATCGCGCGAGGATTTGTTCAAGCCATACGATGAGCCATCAGGACCACCAGTTGCGCAGCGTCTCCGATCCGCGGCTGGCCTTGCACGCGACCAGCGCGCGGCCGGCATGGCTGTTCGCGCCCGACGGCAGCCGCGTGCTATGGGCCAATCCGGTCGGTGCGCGCGCGTTTGGTGCGGCGAGCGGCGCAAAGCTTTCGCTGCGCACATTCGGGCCGGCCGACGAGCGCCGGCGCCAGATTGCGCAACTGGCGGGCCGATTGCCGGAGAGCGGCGCGGCGCGCCTGGAACGGCTGCGCGGCTTTGGCGCCGCGCTGGGCGGGCGCGCGACCTGCAGCTGCGCGCGGCTGGCATTTGACGACGGCAGTCACGGCATTCTGGTCGCGCCGCTCGAACGAGGCGGCCGGACCATGCCGCTGACCGAACGATTGCAGCGGCTGGTCGAGGGCGTCGACGGGCCGGTCGCAGCCTTTGGGCGCGACGGCAGCTTCATTGGCGCCAGCGAGGCGGCGCGCAGCCTGTTTGGCTTTCGCGATCTCCGCGCCGCAGGGCTGGAAGCTGCGCGAAAAGACGCGCTCGCCTCGGGCCGCGCCGAGGCGCCGCTCGGATCGGGCCACCTGGTCCTGCAGCGGGTCGGGGCCGGCGCCGATATCGGCCTCGTCGCCTTCATCGCGTCCGCCGCAACGCCTGACGGGGCGGCCGCGGATACGGCGCCCGCCGCGGCGCAAGCGACGTCCTTTTTCCCAATGCCTGCAACCGAAGAGGTTTTGGTGACCCCGCCCGAGCAGCCCGCTCCCGAGACATCAGCGCCAGCGGCGGCGCTTCCCGAGGTCAGCTCCGATGCCGCGCAAGAGGCCGAGGCGCCGTCGCGCCGGCATCCGCTTCGCTTCGCCTGGAATCTGGATCGAGACGGCCTGTTCTCGCTCGCCGCGGACGAGTTCGCGCGCCTGATCGGCCCGCAAGCGGCATCGAGCCTCCCCAGGTCCTGGCAGGATCTTGCGCAGGCCTTTGCGCTCGACCCCGACGGCCGTGTCGCGCGCGCGATCGCGACGCGCGACACCTGGAGCGGCATCACGCTGGACTGGCCGCTCGGCGGCGGCGCGCAGGTCGCGGTCGAGCTTTCGGGCCTGCCGACCTACGACGAGGCGCAAAACTTTGCCGGCTATCGCGGGTTTGGCGTGTGCCGCGATCCCGAGGCGCTGGCCCAGCTCGCGGCATTGCGCGACGCGGAAATCGTCGATGACGAACCGGTCCCCCCGCAGCATTCGACCGCAGCGCTCTCGCCGCATCCGGAGCGCGGCCTTGCCACGGACCAACCGGACCGCGCGCCGCGCCCGCCCGAGATCGCCGGATCGCAAGCGCCGATCGACATGACCCCGCCCGAGCCAACCTCTCCGGAACCAGCCGTGGAGACCGCGCGAAACGTCGTGCCGTTTCGTCCGCCGGGCGAGGCGAAACAGCCGGTGCTGACGCCGGTGGAGAACAACGCCTTCGACGAGCTCGCCCGGCAATTGTCGGAGCGGCTCGAGAACGGCAACGGCCATGGCGAGGCGCATCGCCCTGGCCCCGAGCCGACCGCAACCGAGCTTCCACCGACCGAGCCCCCCCTATCCGAACCGCCGCGACCGCAGCCGGAATGGCTGGGAGAGCCGGAGCCGCCGGCGCGGGGCGTGAGCGAGCGCGACCGCACTTTGCTCGACCTGTTGCCGACCGGCGTGCTGATCTACCGGCTCGACCGGCTGCTCTATGCCAATCCCGCTTTCCTCCGCCAGATGGGCTATGAGAGCCTGCACGCGCTCGAACAGGCCGGCGGCGTCGATGCGCTCTATGTCGAGGCCGGCAGCGCGAACGGCAGCAGCACGTCGGAAGCCGGCACGCCGGTGACGATTTCCGTGGTGGAGGAGAACGGTGATGTGACCTCCTCCATCGAGGCGCGGCTTTACACGATCTCCTGGGACGGCGAGTCCGCGCTCGCGCTGATGTTCTCGCCGATGCAGTCCCAGCCGGTGGCGCCGGTCGTCGCGGCCCCCGCAACCCCGCCCTCCGCGGTCGGCCATGCCAATGCCGAAGAGCTCGGTGCGATCCTCGACACCACGGCCGAGGGCATCGTGATGTTCGATGCCGGCGGCAACATGCACGCCTGCAACCGCAGCGCCGAGGCGCTGTTCGGCTATGACGGCGCCGACCTCGTGCGGCGCAATCTCACCGAATTGTTCGCGCCCGAGAGCCGGCGCGAGGTGCTGGACTATCTCGAAAGCATCAAGGGGTTTGGTGTCGAAAGCCTGCTCGAGCATGGCCGCGAGGTGCTGGGCCGGGTCAACAAGGGCGGCCTCATTCCGCTCTCGATGACCATGGGCCGCACCCGCCCGGATGGTCCGAATTTCTTTGCGGTGTTCCGTGACGTCACGCAGAACCGCAAGGTCGAGAGCGAGGTGCAGCAGGCGCGGCGGCTCACCGAGACCGCGGCCAACGCCAAGGCCGATCTGCTCGCCCGCATCAGTCACGAGATGCGCGCGCCGATGAATGCGATCATCGGCTTTGCCGAAGTGATGATCTCCGAGCGGTTCGGCGCGCTCGGCAACGACCGCTATGTCGAATACATGAAGGACATCCGCAGCTCCGGCTCCCGCGTGATCGCCATGGTCGACGATCTCCTGGAGTTGTCGCGGATCGAGACCGGCAAGCTCGAGCTCGCCTTCGCCAACCAGAATATCAACGAGCTGGTGGAGAGCTGCGTCGCGGCGATGCAGCGCGAGGCCAATCGCGAGCGCATCATCATCCGCACCTCGCTGGCACCGGCGCTGCCGCCCGTCGTGGCCGATGCGCGCGCGCTGCGCCAGATCGCGCTGAACCTGATCGGCAACTCGATCAGGCTCGCCAACTCCGGCGGCCAGGTCATCGTGTCGACGGCGCTGACCGATTTCGGCGAGGTGGTGCTGCGGGTGCGCGACACCGGGCACGGCCTCAACCAGGGCGAGGTCACCGCGGCGCTCGAGCCGTTCCGCAACGGCGCCCCGTCGGAGCAGGCGTCCAGTTCCGCGGTCAACCTGTCGCTGACCAAGGCGCTCGTCGAGGCCAATCGGGCGCAATTCCACATCCGCACCGCGCCGCAATCCGGCACGCTGATCGAGGTGGTGTTTCCCCACGCGCTGGCGCGGGCGTGAAGGATCGTTGGGACGATGAGGTCGGACGAAAGCCCGGCCTCATCGCTTTGCGATCAATGCTCAGTGCTGATGACAGCGGCGATGGAACTCGTCCATGTCATCGCTGACCTGAACGAACCCCGCTTCGCAGCTGTGATCGTCATGCGGCGTCGTGAACACGGCGATACAGCCATTGGCGCTGTTGCCGCCGGCCGCGGTGCAGAGGCCGCCGGTCGCATTGCTCGGGATCGGCACATAGACGCGGTTCAGCACCGGGTCCGCAGCCACCGAATGGGCGTTGCCGATGCCGGTGCCCTTGCCGGTGGTCACCACGCTCGGGTCTTCCTTCAGCCGCTCGGCATCGACGACACCGAGGAACTGGCTGGTGCCGACCGCGGACGAGCGCGCCAGAAAGTAGTGGCCATCGCCGGGATTGAACCAGACTTCATCGGAACCGGATTCGTTGTTCAGCGTGGCGAGGACATGGCCGTCGCGATCGTCGATGACGACGGTGGAGGCATTGGCGTTCACCGCTCCGTTGCAGCCGAGCAGGATCTGATGATCCGGACCGATCGCCATGCCCTGCGGACCCGAGCATTGCGCGACGGGAACGACGAAGGTGGTCTCGACCTCACCGGTGTGCTTGATGACCGCCACGCCGCCGGAGGCGCTGTTGTCACCCGGCCCATTGATCTCCGGGACCGAGATGTAGAAGCGGTCGGTGCGCCGGTCATACTGGCATTGCTCGGCCCCGTTGGTCGCTTTCGGCGTGCCGTTGTTGCCGTCGAAGGTGATGCGCTTCAGCGCCATGTAGGTCTCGGTCGAGATCAGTGTCACGAACGGAAACGGCGCCTCCGCGTTGTTCGCCACCAGCACGAGCTTGTGCTTCGGATCGAAGCACAATTCATCGGCGCGATGCACGCCTCCGGTCGAGATGGTGTGGGTCGGAACGGTTCCCGGCCCTTCGAGATCGAAGACCTTCACGGTGCTGTCGCCATCGCCGGCCCACACTTCCTTGTGCCTGATCGCGACCACGCCGTCGGGACCGGCGCAGTCGTTGGCCCCGGCGGGTTGCTTGATCGGCGGACACGCACCCGGACCGGTGAACAGACCCTTGCCGAGCTGTTTCACGAATGTGTTGCTGTCGGTGTCGACGACGTCGACCGCGTTTTGCGTGCGGTCGCCGAGCAGATAGAGGCCGAGCACCGGGTCGACGAAGCTGATGTCGAACGAGGTGATGTTTCCGGACGGCGCCGAAATCGCCTTGGTCGCGGCGAACGTTTCGTCGGCGGCTCCGGCCGGCGTGCCGACAAGCAGCACCGGTCCGATTGCGCCGGCGGCCATTGCCAATAGACGCAGTTTTTCTCGCATTGGATGACCTCCCCTGATTGATCGTTTTTTTCGCGACAAAATGTCGCGTCAGCAATTTGTATTAAGGCCTGTTTACAGTCACCGGCAGGCAAGGAAAAGCGCGACGAGATTGAGAAAACCGGCAAAGCAGGCGTCGGTCTTCTCGTAGCGAGTTGCGATGCGTCGGAATGCCTTGAGAGAGCAGAAGAAGTTTTCGACCAGATGGCGCCACTTGTACATTTCGGCATCATGAGGGATGCGCCCGGCCCGGCTGGCCATGGAGGGGATAACCGCTGTTGCGCGGCGTTCCTTCAGATTGGCGCGCAGCCAGTTGTTGTCGAAGGCCTTGTCGCCGATCAGGGCCTCGAAATCGAGACCAGCGATCAAGGGCTCGACACCGATGCTGTCGTGACGCTGGCCGGGCAACAAGACGAAGCGAATGAGATTGCCGAGGGCGTCGACCAAGGCCATGATTTTGGTCGTCAGGCCGCCACGCGAGCGGCCTATGGCCTGATTTTGAGTCCCCCTTTTGCACCGGTGCCATGCTGGTGGACCCGGACGAGTGTGCCGTCGATCAGGACATATTCGAAATCGGGATCGTCGCTGAGCGCCTTGAAAACGCGTTCCCAAACGCCTTTCTGCGCCCACCGCCAGAAGCGAGTGTACGCCGTAAACCACTTGCCGAATGCCTCCGGCAGATCGCGCCATGGCGAGCCCGTTCGCGCAATCCAAAGAATGGCTTCGATAAAGAGCCGATTGTCACGACCGCTACTGCCGGGATCACCGACTTTACCCGGCAGCTCTGGTGCAATTCGCTCCCACTGCGCGTCGCTCAACATCAATCGAATCAAGGCTGGCCCCCATTTTTCAGCCTTGAATCAAGTTTCTACCGATTTGGGAATCCTGTCTGTAAACAGGCCTTAGCCCACCCTACGGCAGCGTCATTTCTTGCTGGCGGCGTAGCGTGCTTTCGTCTCGGCGTTCATCGGATAGAGGCCCGGCAGCACCGCGCCGTTCTTCACCTCTTCGACGATCCAGGCTTCCATGCGCTCCTGTTCGGGGCCTTCGGCCAGCACATGATCGAGCATCGCCTGCGGGATCAGCACCGCGCCGTCCTGGTCGGCGACGACGATGTCCTTGGGAAACACGGCGACCCCGCCGCAACCGATCGGCTGGTCCCAGCCGACGAAAGTGAGCCCCGCAACCGACGGCGGCGCGGCATAGCCGTCGCACCATACCGGCAGCCCCGTGCCGAGCACGCCCTCGAGATCGCGGACCACGCCGTCCGTGATCAGCGCGGTCACGCCACGTTTCACCATGCGTGCGCAAAGAATGTCGCCAAAGATGCCGGCATCGGTGACTCCCATCGCATCGACCACGGCGATGCAGCCTTCCGGCATCGCCTCGATCGCGGTGCGCGTCGAGATCGGCGACGACCAGGATTCCGGCGTCGCCAGATCTTCCCGCGCCGGCACGAAGCGCAGCGTGAAGGCCTCGCCGACCAGGCGCGCCTGGCCCGGCTTCAGCGGACGCGCGCCGCGCATCCAGACATTTCGCAAGCCCTTCTTGAGCAGAACGGTGGTGATCGTGGCGGTGGTGACATGCGAAAGGGTTTTGATCGCTTCTTTGCTCAGGGACATCGAGGGCTCGGCTGGTTTTTCAGGGGAAAAGCGAGGCGCATCTTGCGGGGCGTGCGGATGGCGTCAAGTGCTGCGGCCGAGCCTTCAGCGCAGGGCTGTCGTGCGCGTGCGAAGATAATCCCGGCTTATCAGCTGATATCCGATTAATTTATTGAACTTACGGGGGATTTTCGATTTCCATCACCTCCGAAAGGCGCTACAGGTTGAATGTTCGCCCGCGCTCCCTGAAGAGGCCATGCCCCTCGTCCCGCCCCGCCTTCTGCCGAGTGGCGACAGTGCCATCACGGTGGAGTTCTCCAAGGATATCGACGACGACGCCAACCAGCGCGTACTGGCGCTCGACCGGGCGCTGACGGAGGCGCCGATCGAGGGCATCACCGAGACGGTGCCGACCTATCGCTCGCTGCTGGTGCATTATGATCCCTGCCAGATCGATTTCGATGCGCTCGGTGCAAGACTGATTGCGCGTGCGCAAGTGCCCGCGTCCGTTGCCACAAAGCCGCGCCGATGGCGCGTCCCGGTCGCCTATGGCGGCGAGAACGGCATCGATCTGGAGGATGTCGCCAAGGCGCGCGGCACCACCCCGGACGAGATCGTGGCGCGACATACCGCCGGCGATTATCGCGTGGCGATGATCGGCTTTACCCCGGGCTGGTCGTATCTCAGCGGCCTCGCGCCGTTTTTGCACATGCCGCGCCGGCAGAATCCGCGCCTGCTCACGCCTGCCGGCACCATCTCGATCGGCGGCGTACAGACCGGCATCCAGTGTCTCGCCGGCCCGAGCGGCTGGCATCTGCTGGGACGAACTCCGGTGCGGACCTATCAGCTGCACCGCGAGCCGATCTTCCTGCTCGAGCCTGGCGACCGGATCACTTTCTATGCGATTGATGCAAAGACCTTTGCCGAGCAGGACCGCGCCGCGGAAGCCGGCGATGTCATCGCCGAATTGACCGCCGCATGAGCAGCCTTGTCGTCACCAGCATCGGGCCGGCGAGTTCGGTGCAGGACGGCGGGCGTCATGGCGCCCAGCGCTACGGGCTGACGCCGAGCGGCGCGATGGACCAGCTCGCGCTGGCCGCCGCCAACGCGCTGGTCGGCAACGCGCTGCTGGCTGCCAGCATCGAGATCGGCCCGTTCGCGGCCGCTTTCACTGCGCGCGACGGTGCGGTGCGCATCGCGCTCACGGGCGCCTCGCGCAGCGCCGAGATTGCAGGCCGCGCTGTCGCCTTCGACAGCTCGGTGACCATCGCAGACGGAGAGACGCTCAGCCTCGGTTTTGCGCGCGGCGGCGCGTTCAGCTACCTCGCCATCGAAGGCGGCGTCGCCGGCGAGCCGATGTTCGGCAGCCTTGCCGTCAATGCGCGTGCCGGGCTCGGCAGCCCCTATCCGCGACCGCTGCAGGCCGGCGATGCGCTGCAAGTTAGTGCAGCAAGCGGCGGGCCGGAGCGGCGGATCGCGCTTCCAAAGCCCGCCAAGGGGCCGATCCGTGTCGTGCTCGGTCCGCAGGACGACGAGTTCGCCGAGGACATGAAGGCGCTGTTTGTGGGCAGCACATGGAGCATCTCGGCGACCAGCGATCGCATGGGCTACCGCCTGGAGGGCCCCGTGATCCGGCATCTCGGCGGCCACAACATCGTCTCCGACGGCACGGTCGACGGCAGCATCCAGGTGCCCGGCAACGGCGCGCCGATCGTGCTGATGCGTGACCGCGGCACCAGCGGCGGCTATCCGAAAATCGCGACCGTGATCTCGGCGGACTTTGGCCGCTTTGCGCAGATCCCGGTCGGGACCGGTTTTCAGTTCAAGGCCGTCGGCATGGCGGAGGCGCAGGCCGAGGCCAAAGCCTTCGCAAAGCAGCTGGCCGGCCTGCCCGATCGTGTCAGCGCACTCGAAAATGTCGATCTCAACATCGAGGCCCTGCAGCATGCTAATGTGGCCGGCAGCGCGGTCAGTGCCGTCGATGTCGGCACCTGGCACGCGCTGACGGGCGATTGAACATCACTTTGGAGAAGCGACGACATGAAAACAGTCGATCTCAACTGCGATCTCGGCGAAAGCTTTGGGCCGTGGGAAATGGGCAATGATGCGGCGATGATCGAGCTTGCGACCTCCGTCAACATCGCCTGCGGCTTTCATGCCGGCGATGCCGACATCATGCGCAAGACGGTGGAGCTCGCCAAAGCGCGCGGTGTGTCGGTCGGCGCACATCCCGGCTATCGCGATCTTCACGGTTTTGGGAGACGGCCCGTTCCCGGAATGACGTCTTCGGAGATCGAAAATCTCGTCGCCTACCAGATCGGTGCGCTGCAGGCGATCGCCACCGCGGCCGGCTACAAGGTCACGCATGTCAAGGCGCATGGCGCGCTCTCCAATGTGGCCTGCGAGGACGACATGACCGCGCGCGCCATCGCCAATGCGATCAAGGCCGTCGATTCCAACCTGGTCTTCGTGGTGCTCGCCAATTCGCGACTGGTGCAGGCCGGCGAGGCGGCCAACCTGCCGATGGTGCATGAGGTGTTTGCCGATCGCGCCTACGAGGATGACGGCCAGCTGGTGTCGCGGCGCAAGCCAGGCGCGGTGCTGCACGACGCCAAGACCATCGCCGAACGCGTGGCGCGGATGGTTCAGGACGGCGCCGTGGTCTCGGTGACCGGCAAGGTCATCAGGATGCGGACCGATACCGTCTGCATTCACGGCGATACGCCCGGCGCGGTCGAGATCGCGCGCGGCGTGCGCCGGGCGCTCAAGGACGGCGGCATCGAGGTGGCTCCGTTCAAGCGCGCGGGCTGACTGCACAAAGACTTGGAAGCATTCCAAATTGCTTCGCGCCGGTTGCGCAGGCTGCATCGTACCCCTGCCCTTAGAATCCATGTAATTGGCAATCGCATTCGTTGACGATCGCTCGCGCGTGTCAGAAAGAGGGCGATCATGCGACTGTTTTACGGGCATGCGATGACACGTTGAACGGTGACGACCAGCCGATTACGGCGCGCCCGCGCCTCGCAATCCGGCGGCGATGTCGCCCCTCAGTCTTCAACCCGCAGGAGGAGACCGACGTCAATGTCGCGCTGGCCCGCTATCCATTCTGAAGGCAAGGCACATGAAAGCAAGTCGATGGATCTGGCTTCCCGCCGCGATCATCTCAACCGCGGCCCACGCCACGACCTATTTTACCGTCGAACAGGCCCAACGGGCGATTTTCCCCGGTGCGACGCTCACGGCGACGGCCTCGTCGAATGCCTGGCGGACCTCGAACGGCGGGTACTTCGTCGTCACGCGCGTGATCGGCAAGCACGAGTACATCACGCTTGCCGTCGGCATCAATCCGAATGGTACGGTCAAGCAGATCGAAATCATGCAGTACATCGAGTCCTATGGCTACGAAGTGCGTGAAGCCCAGTGGCGCGCGCAGTTCGTCGGCAAGAGCGCGAGCTCGCCGTTGGAAATCAACAACGACATCACCAATATCAGCGGCGCGACGCTGTCATCCAGGCACGTCACGGAGGGCGTCAAGCGCGTCCTCCAGCAGGTTGCGAGCCTGAAGGGCAAGCAATGAAACGGGCGCGTCCGCTGCTCGGAACCTATGTGGAGATCGAAGCAGCCGGCCTTGCCGAGCCGGCGCTGGCGCGCGCGGTCGAGGCTGCGTTCGACGCGGTTGCCCGCGTGCATCGGCTGATGAGTTTCCATGATGGCGAGAGCGACGTGTCGCGCCTCAATCGTTACGCCGCCTTCGAGCCGGTGACCGTCGATGGCTGGACTGCCAAGGTGCTCATGAGAGCACGCATGTTGTTCGACGCCACCGATGGCCTGTTCGACTGCGCCGTCGGCCATGAGCTGATCTGCAGCGGGCGGTTGCCATCGCAGGGCCTGAGCCATGTCGAAAGCGGCAGCTTTTCAGCCGTCGCGCTGCAGTCCGACAACCGGGTCAGGTTTTCAGCCCGGATCGCGATCGACCTCGGCGGCATTGCCAAGGGCTTTGCCGTGGACCGCGCCATTGCCACCCTGCGCGCGCATGGCGTGCGCGAGGCCCTCGTCAATGCCGGCGGCGACATGCGCGTGATCGGCGACGAGGCGCGAACCATCCATATCCGTTGCCCGGGCCGGGAGGCGCGCGCCGTGCAGGCCGGCCTGTTGCGGAATGCGGCGATCGCGACCTCCGGCGCCGCTGCGACAATCGTGAAACAGCGTGGCCGGCCGGCCTCGCCGGGTTCGCACGACGCCTATTCCGTGGTGGCGCCAACCTGCCTGCTCGCGGACGCCTTGACCAAGGTCCTGGTCCAGACCCAGGACGCGCACGCCGGCTATTTTGCGCGCTTCGGTGCGATCGCGTTCGTGACGTCGGCCGACGTCGCCGAACACAGGGTGGCCTGAGCGATGCGCCTTGGCTTCTGGCAAAGATTTGCGATCTTCTCGACGGCGGCAGCCGTGGGTCTGTCCGGCCTGCTCTGGTTCGTTCTGCACGACATCATTTCTTCCGAGTCGGACGAGATGGCCGACGTCGCGCACATGCTGCTGGTGCTGCATGGCGTTTCGTCCTATGCCCTGCTGGTCGCCGTCGGCTCGCTGTTGCCCGTTCACGTCCGTTCCGGATGGCAGCGCCGGCGCAACCTCACAACCGGGCTCACGGTAACAGGCGCAATCGCCATTCTCGGCGTCACCGCACTCGTGCTGTATTATGGCGGCGAGGAGATGCATGCGCCGGCCAAATGGCTGCATCTGATCTTCGGCTTCGCCTGCCTCGCGCTGTTTCCCGCACACGCGTTCCTCGGCGAGAGAAGCCTGACGCCGGCGACTGCAAGCAACGGCACCTCTGTTCCTGCGCCGCCGCTGACACAGGATCCGGACCAGTGCGAAACGGCTTTTGAAAAGCAGTCCCTCGGGCTTGACCCGAGGGACCATGCTCAAACCACAATCTAGCTGAAGCACGCGATAGCTATCGAGACAGCATCGCTTAGAATGGATGGACCGACAAGGTCCCGAACACCACGCCCGCGATGATCGCGAGCGCGCCATAGGCCACTACCATCAAGATTGTCCCGCTTCGCGTCGGAAGCGAGCGCCCGCCAAAATTCACCCGGGCCTGATCCGACAGGTGGTACATGGTCCTCCTCCAGGTCGATCACGACGAGGTCGTTGGACCAAAACAAAGCACCCCCCGGTCCGGTTTCAAGGCGCGGCCGGAAATAACGGCGCGGATATCAGGCACAGGCCGGATTGCGGTCAAAACTTCCGCTTTCCACGCCGAATCGAGAATTCTGTTTGTTCAATTCGCCGTGAAGTTTTGGAACTTTGCTCAATAGACGTCCTGCTGGAACCGGCCCTTCTTCTTGAGTTCCCCGATAAAACTGACCGCCTCGTCGGTCGATCGCGCGCCGAACTGGGCGACGACGTCGACAAGCGCGCGCTCCACGTCCTTGGCCATGCGCTTGGCATCGCCGCAGACATAAACATGGGCGCCTTCGGCGAGCCAGTTCCACACTTCCCGGCCGACCTCGCGCATACGGTCCTGCACATAGAACTTTTTCGCACCGTCGCGTGACCAGGCGAGCGACATCCGGGTCAGGAGACCCGAGGTCTTCATCGCGTTGAGCTCGTCGGAATAGAAGAAATCGCAGTCGCTGCGCTGATGGCCGAAGAACAGCCAGTTCTTGCCGGTGGCGCCGGTGGCCTTGCGGTCGAGCAGGAAGGCGCGGAACGGCGCGACGCCGGTGCCCGGCCCGATCATGATGATCGGCGTCGCCGCATTGTCCGGCAGCGCAAAGCCGTGCGCCTTCTGCACATAGACCTTGACCTCGTCGCCGGGATTGACCCGCTCGGCAAGAAAGGTCGAGGCAAGCCCCAGCCGCTTGCGCTTGCCGATCACGTAGCGCACGCAATCGACCGTCAGCGAGAGCTTTCCGGGCGTCGCATTGTGTGACGATGAGATCGAATAGAGCCGCGGCTGCAGCGGCTCCAGCGCTTCGACAAAGGCCTCGGGATGCGGCCGCACGCCGGAGAATTTCTGCAAGGCGGCCATCACGTCGAGCGTGGCCGCATCGCGGTCGGGATCCTCGCCCTGTGCCAGCGCACGCGCCTTCTCCCGCTGTGCGCCGCCGGTGATGAAGGAGATCAGCTCGAACAGCGTGTCCGGTGCCGGCGACAGCGATACGTCTTCGGTCAACGCCTGGCGCAACGTCTTGCCATTGACTTGCGTGGTGTGGGATGCCCCCAGCAGCGCAATGATCTGGTCCACCAGGCCAAGATCGTTGTGGGCAAAAATGCCGAAGGAATCGCCGACGACGTAATCGAGTCCGGGGCCTGACAGATCGAACTCGATGTGCCAGGTCTCCTTCTCCGATCCCTTCTTATTGAGAAGACGCCGCGAGACGAATTTTGCGCTGACCGGATTGTCACGCGACCGTCCAGGCTCTGCGATCGTCGTCGAAACCTTGACCGCGGGCACGACGGCCGGCGATGGCGACGCGGGGGCCTTGTCGAGCTCCTCGTGCAGCGACTTCAGCATGCGCGCGGTTTCCTTGCCGCCGGGAACGCAGAGATTGAGCCGCGCCTCGCTGCGGCTTGCGATCGCGTCGGAATAGTCGCTGCAATTGTAGCCGCACTGGCCGCAATCCTGCTGCGCCATCGCGGCCATCATGCGCCGGCGCAGCGGCCTTCCCTCGGCGAGCTTCATGCGATCCGATATCGGCATGGTCTGGTCGTGCCAGGGCGCCTCGCCGTCATCGCCGTCGCCCGATGGCGCGAGCATCGAGACGCCCTGCTCCGGCGCCAGCGGACTGGCCGTGCCATCGAGGCCGAGCATGCCGACGAGAAAACCGTTCAGCCACAGCCGCTGGCTTTCGCTGAAGGGCGCGCTCTGCGGAATAATTTCGAGCCGCGGCGGTTTGACGATCTGGTTCATTGGATTGCATCCGCGAGTTTGCGAAGGGACTCGCCGTCGTGACGGCGGGCAAAGCTGAGAAAAGTTTCATCGGCCGAGGCGCGATGGGCGAGATAGGCCTTCAACAGACGCTCCACGGTCTGCGGCGTATCTTCCGCCTTCACATCGCGAAACACCTCCTGGCCGATCTCGGCCTGCGGGCCAAAGCCGCCACCGGCAAAGAGGTGATAGCCCTCGACCGTGTCGTCCTCGGTCGCACCGGGCACTTTTGCCGCGATCAGGCCGATGTCGCTGATGTAGTGCTGCGCGCAGGAGTGATGGCAGCCGGTCAGATGGATGTTGAGCGGCGTGTCGATCTCGACGCGGGGCTCGCACCAGTCGCCGATCGCGGCGGCATGGCCCTTGGTGTCGGAGGCCGCGAACTTGCAGCCCTTGTTGCCGGTGCAAGCAATGAGCCCGGCGCGGATCTGCGAGGCTTTTGTGGCAAGCCCGAGCTTCTCGATCGCGGCGGTGGCCAGCGCGACGTTCTCGTCGCGCACGCCGGACAGCAACAGGTTCTGCCAGACCGTGAGACGAATCTCGCCGTCGCCAAAATCCTGCGCGATTTTCGCGAGGCCCCGCATCTGCTCGCAGCTGAGCTTGCCGACCGGCAGCACCACGCCGATCCAGTTCAATCCCACCTGCTTCTGGGCGTGCGCGCCGATATGGGCCATGCGGTCGAAGGCCGGGCGCGGCGCGATCGCTTCCGTCGGCACGCGCGCGAGCTTGCGGCCGAGCCGCTGCTCGACCGCGAGCATGAATTTGTCGACACCCATGCTGTCGAGCACATATTTCAGGCGTGCCTTGAGGCGGTTGGTGCGGTCGCCGGTGTCGATGAAGACCCGCACGATGGCGTCGGCGACAGCCGTCGCCTCCTCGGGCTTGACGACGATCCCGGTCTCCCTGGCAAAATCCTTGTGGCCGGTGATGCCGCCGACACCGAGCCGGAACCAGACGCCGGCCTCGACGCCAAAACCGTCCTTCACCGCGACCGCGGAGAAGGCAATGTCGTTGGTCTCTTCCAGCACCGCGATGCGCCCTGCACCGTCGAACGCGACGTTGAACTTGCGCGGCAGGCCGTACAGCGAGCGGTCGTTGAGGATGTGATAGTGCCACTCGCGGGCATAGGGCCGGGTGTCGAGCAGCTCTTGCGGATCGATGCCGGCGGTCGGCGTGCCCGTGACGTTGCGGATGTTGTCGGCGCCGGAGCCGCGCGAGCAGAGCCCAAGGTCCTGGATGCCCTCGAGCAGCGCCACGCTGTTCTTGGGCTCGATCTCGCGGATCTGGATGTTGGCGCGGGTGGTGACGTGGCTGTAGCCGCCGCCATAACTTTCCGCGAGATCGGCAAGGCCGGTGAGCTGCCAATGCGTCATGATGCCGTTCGGCATGCGCAGCCGGCACATATAGGAGTTTTGCGCCGGCGCGACGTAGAACAGGCCAAAATAGCGCCAGCGAAAATTGTCGGCCGGCGTGGGCGGCGTGTTGCCCTTCGCCTGCGCCTTCAAGCGCTCATAGGCATCGAAGGGATGCTCGTCGCGCTTGAACTTCTCCTGGTCCACGAGCTTCTTGCCGGAGGCCGCGACCTTGTCCTGCGCCTTGATATGAGCGGCTTCCGGTCCGGTCGGCTCGGCGCTTACAGGGCCGTCCGCAGCGGCCGCGGCATTGCGGCCGACGCGACCGACCTGCACGCCGGTCATAAAACCTTCGAGATAGCGCTTCTGCTCGTCAGAGAAGTCGGTGGTCGATGGTGTTTCCAACTTCATGACGCCAGCACTTTCGAATCCATGTCAGCTTGCACGACGACCGCCTGGGATGCGGACGAGGTTTGTTGAGGCTTGAAGGTTGCGTAGAGCGCGAGACCGGTGAACAGGAAACCGCCGATGAGATTGCCGAGCGTGACCGGGATCTGGTTCCACAGCCACCAGTCGGAAAGGCTGACCTTGGCGCCGAGCAGCATGCCCGTGGGAATGATGAACATGTTGACCACGGCATGCTCGAAGCCGAGCGCGAAGAAGGTGAAGATCGGCAGCCAGGTCGCGGCGATCTTTCCGACCGTCGAGGTCGACGTCATCGCCATCACGACGCCGAGACAGACCAGCCAGTTGCAGAGGATGCCCTTGACGAACACGCTGACGAGGCCCGCGGTGCCCAGCGCCTCGTTGGCGATCGTCTTGGCTTCGGCTGTTGCGACGATGCGGGCCGCGACGCCGGCCACATCGGTCTTGCCCATATTGGTGAGCGAGATCGCGATCAGCGCGCCGAAGGCGATGCTGCCGATCAGGTTGGCGACGAATACCCAGGACCAGTTGGCGACCACGGCGCCCCAGCTGGCCTTGCCCTCGAAGCGCGCCAGCGGCACCAGGGCAAAGCTGCCGGTGACGAGCTCGAGCCCGAGCAGCACGATCATCACGAGGGACACTGGAAAGATCAGCGCGCCGACGATCGGCTGACCCGTCGTGACAGCGCCGGTGAACGCAAGCACGGTCGCGGCCCCCAGGAGCGCGCCCGAGAGCGCGCCGCGGATGAGAAGGTCGCGCGGGCCGAGTGCCAGCTTCTTCAGGCTGGCATCGACCATTGAGGCAACGACATCGGCAGGTTTTGCGTAGTCCATCTCGAGGCTCCTGCTGCCACGCGCTCGCGTGGTCACAACGGGGAAAGACGTTCGATCGCCTCAAGTCTCAGTTCGAAGGGCAGTGCCGCATCGGACATTGTGCTCGGGCAATCCGGTCAGCCTCGTTGCTGCGGACATCCATCATGGACCTGGCCAGCGGACATCGCCGCCGCTAACCTCGAAATCCCCTATTCAAGACGTGTGCCAACGCGATATGGATTAAAAATCTATCTATTTTCAGCTAGTTGAAAGTTTTGCAGCGCATTAACTGGATCGCAATTCATGCCTTTTGAAAAGGCAGAAGCTCAAACAATAAGCTTCGAATCAGGACGCCTAGTATTTGAGCTCGAGGCGTTACAGGTGACTACCGCGCCTGCCGGGAGACCTTAAACGATTGGAGGTAGCCGGCGATGTCATCCGGATCGAAAGCCGGTCCGGTAAACGCCCCGATCGCGCCCGCCGCGGCCGGTTGGGCGCTGGTTTTCAGGGCGCTCTCGTAGAGATCGGGCCGGAAGACGGACATTGCCATCTTCAACGCCTCCCCGCTGAAGGGGGCCTGCCCCCAGCGCACCATCTGCGCATAGAGCCAGGCCGCCTGCGCCGGATCGGGCCTGCTCGCGTGCTCGCGCCCGACGAGAAGGTAGTTTCCGCTCTCCCGCATCGTGCCGTCAGGCGACACTTTTAGCCGCCCCTCCAGCGTCCGCCGGATCAAGTCCGAGTCGACCCCAACCCGCTCTGGCTGCGCCAGGAGAGCCACGACCTCGTCGCGATTGTCCGCCTGCTCGATGAAGTCAGCCGCGCGCTGCGTGGCACGGATCAGACCTGCCAGCGTGTCCGGATGTCGCTCGGCCCAGTTCTGCCTGACAGCCAGCACCTTTTCTGCTGCGCGTATCAAAATGTCGGAGACGAAATGCACGATGTGGCCGACGCCGCGATCGACCGCGACGGAGTTCCAGGGGGCGCCGACGCAAAAACCGTCGACCTGGCCGCTGGCGAGGCTGTCCACCATGAAGGGGGGCGGCAGGACCACGAGACGCACATCCTCGTCGGGATCGACCCCGCCCGCCGCCATCCAGAACCGCAACTGGTAATTATGCGTGGAGAACGGAAAGGTCATGGCGAAGGTCAGCGGCTCCTGGCCGTTCTTCCGCCTTAAGGCGACGACGCGTGCGAGCGCGCGTGCGGTCGCCATCGGATCAAAGCGATCGCCATCGAGTTCGTCCAGGATCGCCGCATGCAGCGCCAGCGACACGGTAATGGCGTTGCCATTGAGGGCCAGGTTGAACGGCGCCAGGATCGGCACCTTGACATGGGCGACGCCCAGGCTCGAGGCGATCGCGACGGGCGCGAGCAGATGCGCCGCGTCGAACAGGCCGATATTGAGCTTGTCGCGGACATTCGACCACGAGACTTCCCGCGCCAGCGTGACATCGAGCCCCTCGGCCGCGGCAAACCCCTTGTCGACGGCCACGATCAGGGCCGCGGCGTCGACCAGCGGGATGAAGCCGATATGCAGCGCCGTGCTCATTTCAGCATCTCCGAGGCGGTGATGATCGATTGCGCGATCTCGCCGATCCGCTTCTTTTCGCGCATCGCGGTCGAGCGCAGCAGCACATAGGCCTCGTCCTCGGTCAGCCCCTTCATCTTCATCAAAATGCCCTTGGCGCGGTCGATCACCTTGCGCTCCTCCAGCGCGGATTTGGTGCGCGCCAGTTCGTCCTGCAGCTTGGAAAAGGCGTTGAAGCGGGACACGCAGAGGTCGAGGATCGGCTTGATGCGTTCCTTCTTCAGGCCGTCGACGATATAGGCGGATACCCCCGCGTCGACGGAGGCCTGGATCGAGGCCGCATCGCTCTGGTCGACGAACATCGCGACCGGCCGGCGCACCGCCCTGGAGACCTGGAACATCTGTTCCAGCACGTCGCGGCTGGGGTTTTCCAGGTCGATCAGGATGATGTCGGGATCGAGCGCATAGATGCGCGACAACAGGCTCTGCATCTCGCTGATGTGGACCACCCCGGTATAGCCCGCCTCCCGCAAGCCCTCCTGCAAGATGGCGGCGCGGATCGGGCTTTCATCCACAATCACGATTTTGGGGGACTGGTCGGCACTCATCGATCACCCGGAGCTCTTGCCGGTCATCCATAGCACGTCATTTGGAAGCTTAAAGGCTTGTCATCACGGGCAATTCGCACTAGCTGCTAGGCCAATTATCAGGCAGATCGAACATGCAACAGGCCGCCGCGCCAAAAATCAGTTTTGTTTCGCTGGGGTGCCCGAAGGCCCTGGTGGATTCCGAGCGCATCATCACGCGCCTGCGCGCGGAAGGCTACGAGCTTGCGCGCAAGCATGACGGCGCCGACATCGTGATCGTCAACACCTGCGGCTTCCTCGACAGCGCCAAGCACGAATCGCTCAGCGCGATCGGCGAGGCGATGGCCGAGAACGGCAAGGTCATCGTCACCGGCTGCATGGGCGCCGAGCCCGAGCAGATCTCGAATGCCTATCCGGGCGTGCTGTCGATCACCGGGCCGCAGCAATACGAGAGCGTATTGGACGCAGTGCATCGCGCGCTGCCGCCGGCGCACAATCCGCATCTCGATCTGGTCCCGCCGCAGGGCATCAAGCTGACGCCGCGGCATTATGCCTATTTGAAGATCTCCGAGGGCTGCAACAACCGCTGCAGTTTCTGCATCATCCCAAAACTGCGCGGCGATCTGGTCTCGCGTCCGGCTGATGACGTGCTGCGCGAAGCGGAGCGGCTGGTCGCGGCCGGCGTCAAGGAGCTGCTGGTCATCTCGCAGGATACCTCGGCCTACGGCGTCGACCTGAAATATGCCGCCAGCTCCTGGAAGGACCGCGAGGTGCGGGCCAGATTTTTCGACCTCGCAAGGGAGCTCGGCGAGCTCGGCGCCTGGATCCGCCTGCAATATGTCTATCCCTACCCGCATGTCGACGAGGTCATCGGCCTGATGGCGGAGGGCAAGGTGCTGCCCTATCTCGACATCCCCTTCCAGCATGCCAGCCCCGACGTGCTGCGCGCGATGAAGCGGCCGGCCGCGCAGGACAGGACGCTGGCGCGGATCGGACGGTGGCGCGCGCAGTGCCCGGAGCTTGCGCTGCGCTCGACCTTCATCGTCGGCTTCCCCGGCGAGACCGATGCGGATTTTGCCTATCTGCTGGACTGGCTCGAGGAAGCCGAGATCGACCGCGTCGGCTGCTTCAAATATGAGCCGGTGGCCGGTGCCACTTCCAACGCTTTGCCGAACGCCGTGCCGGATGAATTGAAGCGGCAGCGCTACGACGCGCTGATGGCGCATCAGCAAAAGATCTCGGGCCGCAAACTGAAGCGCAAGGTCGGCACCAGGCAGCAGGTGATCATCGACGAGGTCGGTCCGACCGTCGCCAAGGGTCGCTCCAAAGCGGATGCGCCGGAGATCGATGGCGCGGTGTATCTCACAAGCCGCCGCCCCTTGCGGGTCGGCGAGATCGTCACCGCAAAGATCGAGCGCGCGGACCAGTACGACCTGCACGGCAGCGTCGCGGGATTCTGAGACGGCGTGGCCGGTTCAATTCAGCGTCGGCCCGGACGATGTCGACTTCACGGTCCAGAGTTTCAGCAGGCGAAGCGCGCTTTCGAGCGTCAGGCCATCGAACTCGCGCCGCAGTTTGCTCAATTCCTCCGGCGCCATGACGCCGCTCGAGAACCGGGCGTTCAGGACGGCGCCGACCGTGTCCCAGCGCAGCCCCGCCACCCTGCAGGGCACCAGAATGCCTTCGCTGCGCAGGCTCTGCATCAGCGGCCGGACCACCTCGATGCTGGCCTTCGACAGCTCGGCGAGCGCGGTGACGGTTTCTTCGTATTTTCGCGCGCGCGCGAGATCGAGCAGCGCGCGCTCATTGAGCCGGCCTTCCTTCTTGAGGCGCGCGATCGCGAGCTTGGCCGCGGCAAAGTCGCGCGCGCGCGACATTTCGCGCTCCGCGCCGGCGGAGGCCGCCGCAACGGCGGCCCGGATTTCCTCGAACAGGAACGGCGGCGCCCGCGACAGCAGCCGGGTCCGGACCGCGTCGGTCGCCTCGCGCAGCAATGTCGAGCGAAGCTCTGACGGCAGGTCGGCACGGATCCCGGTCGCGACCGCGAGCTCGGGATCGGAGGCCGCCTGCGCGACGACGATCGCAAATCCCGTCGCCGAGACCCGCGCGCCGGGATTGTCGACGAGCCTGCGGCTGACGCTCGGAAAGCGGCGCGCCAGCAGCGCATCGGTCACGATTTCCTGAAGCCACCAGCGTCCCGAGATCGCCAGCAGGTGCTTTTCGCTCTTGGTCCCGGCGAGCTCGATAAGGTCGTCCGCCGTCAGGCGCGCGGACTCGCTGAGAACGGGCGCCGCAACGGAGATATCGTCATGCCGCGCCAGCCGCCGCATCACGGATGCCGGCGACTGCCTGACCGGGGCGAGCTGGGCGCTCATCTCGGCAAGCGCAACGCGCGCGCCGACGTCGGCGATGGCACGAAGCTCGATGGTGTTGATCAGCCGCTCGAAGACGTCGCCGAACAGCTGGATCTGATCATCGCTGAAACTGCCGGCTGACGCCAGAAACAGCGCAGTCACCCGCGCCGTCGTTTCCGCGCATTTATCCGCATTGCGCGCGGCAATGGCCGCTTCGAGCTCGTCGCAGATCGATAAGAATGCAAGGGACATCGCTCATCCTGAGCGCGGGACATTCGCAGTGGTTAACCGAACCTACACATCGCGCCTAAACGTTTGGTAAAGCCGCCACCCCCGGTGCAGGGTCCAGTTACCGCACCATGCCCGTCGATGAGGCCGCGATCGGATGATCCGGCTGCGGCCGCCTGCTCGATCGTATCCGGAACGCGGCCGGACCTCTCTTGACACCACCTGATGATCCGCTGTATGGCCGCGTCCCATGATTTCCAACCGGACCAACCGCCGCGCCGCTTTCCGCCGTTGCCATGGCAACGACGATGGGCTGCGCCGTGTCCGACGACCACGCTGAAGATCTAGAACTCCAGCAACGTTCTCGAGAAGGCCGCCAGCCCCGAAAAAGGCTCGCGGCCTTCTCGCATTTTGGCCCCGCAAAATCCCGCTTCAACCAGAGGAGACCGCCCATGACCATGGCCACCCATCCGTTCGATCATCTGATGGACATCACCGCACGCCCCAAAACCGTGTTCGTGCGCGGCGAGGGCTCCTTTTTGTGGGATGACACGGACAAGCGCTATCTCGACTTCGTCCAGGGCTGGGCGGTGAACTGCCTCGGCCACTCGCCACTTGTCGTGGCCGACGCGCTGACCGCGCAGGCCAAACGGCTGCTGACGCCAAGTCCGGCCTTTTACAACGACACCAGCCTGAAGCTTGCCAACGCGCTGGTCGAACACAGCGCCTTCGATCAGGTCTTCTTCGCCAATTCCGGCGCCGAGGCCAATGAGGGCGCCATAAAACTCGCGCGCAAATACGGCGCCCTGCACAAGGACGGCGCGTTCGAGATCATCACTTTTGAGGGCGGCTTCCATGGCCGGACGCTGGCGACCATGTCGGCCTCGGGCAAGAAGGCTTTTGAGCCGCTGTTCGAACCGAAGGTGCCGGGCTTTCGCAAGGCGGTGTTGAATGATCTGGCCTCGGTCGAGCAACTGATCGGCAAAAACACCGCAGCCGTGATGCTGGAGCCGATCCAGGGCGAAGCAGGGGTGTGGCCCGCGACCGACCAGTTCCTGCAGCAGTTGCGGGCGCTGACGGAGGCGCACGGCCTGCTCCTGATCGTCGACGAGATCCAGACCGGCATGGGACGCACCGCAAAACTGTTCGGTTATGAGCACGCCGGCATCACGCCCGACATCATGACGCTCGCCAAGGGCATTGCCGGCGGCGCGCCGCTTGCAGCACTGCTTGCGACGGAAAAAGCCTCCTGCTTCGAGCATGGCGACCAGGGCGGCACTTTTAACGGCAATCCGTTGATGTGCGCGGCCGGCCTTGCCGTGCTCGAGGTCGTCGCCGAACCTTCTTTCCTGAAGTCGGTGGCCGAGACCGGGCTGTTCCTGGAGAGCGAACTGCAAAAACTCTCCGCACGGCACGGGCTCGGCGAGGTCCGCGGCCGAGGCCTCCTGCTCGCCCTCGACCTCAAGCTGCCGATCGCGGCTGCGATCGTGGCGCAGGCGTTTGCGCAGGGCCTGCTGTTGAACGCGCCGCGGCCGGAAACGCTGCGCTTCATGCCGGCGCTCAATGTCACGCGCGAAGAGATCGCGCTGATGATCGACGGCCTCGATGCGGTCCTGACCGGTTGCGGCGCCGCACGCCGCGTGGCCTGAGGCCAAACGCCTCCACGCGCATCGGCCGACAGACGGCTATTCGGCCGACGGCCGCACCTGCCCCTCGATCAGGCCGAGCAGGCGGGCAAAGCGGCTTCGCGACGGCGTCTCCGCCTCCTCGGCGACATCAGGCGCGAGGCTGATCAGAATGAAATGATTGATCAGCTCGATGGTCACGAGAAAGCGCGCGCCTTGCGGATCGGCGTATTCGATCGTCGTCGAGTGGCCCTGGGCGGACTTGCTCTGCGGAGTCCAGCGCAGCCCGTTGTTGAGGTAGCGGATCATCTCGCCGACCGTGTGCGGATTCCCCTTCCCTTCCGGCAGCCGCAAGATTTCGCGGGCCCTCGAATTCATGGTCAGCACGCGGGCGTCGTCGGTGGTGCGCTTGCCGTCCATGATCGGGACGGCCGCTATGATGCCCACCGGCGAGCGGTCGTAGAGAATCCTGAGCAGGTCGACCTTCTCGTTGAGAAGGCTCATGTAGCTCATCACGAAGACCGGCTTGCTGCGCTCGGACGCGGCGAGCGGCAACATCATCGTCTCCCAATACACGTTGCGGTTCGACAATGACGAAATGTAGCGTGCATAGATCGGGTGATTGTCGGCGAGGCACTCGTCGTAGAGGTCGCGAAGGCTGTTGGCGGTGGCAAATTTCATCTCGGAGATGAGCGTGCCTCGCATGTCGCGTCCGACCGCCGCGACATAGCTGTCGCTTTGGCCGACCACGAGGTAGTCGTTGCCGATCTTGAGCAGGAGGATGGTCTGATCGAACATGTTCGCCTCCACGAACATGTCCCGCAATCGCGGCTGCTGGCTGACGCGCTGGAACAGCCAGCGGCGATAGGCCAGATCGAGCGACCGCGAATGGATCTGCTCGTCGATCGCCTTGCCTTTCCAGGCCTGGATCGCGGCGCGACGATCGTCACCGATATCCTCCGATCGCTCCGGCACGATCGGTACCGGGCGAAGCTGCGCGGCCTGGGCGCCCGAAATCTGGGCCATGACTTTCTCCCTGCTCCGGCCGCGAATCGCGATCGGAGCATCGAGACAACCTGCATTGAGAGTTGTACAACAACAAGCCGCAACCGTTCACACAGCTATTCAAGTTGCTTAAGCCGTGCTTAAGCACGTACCGGAATACCGAGATTCATCCGCATCCGTCTGTGTGGCGTGCCGCTCCCTAGCCGCCCTTCACGGCGCCGGCCGTCAGCCCGGCCACGATCTGGCGCTGTGCGAAGATCGTCAGCAGAAGCACCGGGAAAGTCACGATCAAGGCGGCGGCCGCCAGCGGTCCCCAGCTCAGCTGGTCGAAGGAAATCATGTTGTAGACGGCGACCGGGAGCGTCCGGGTCTCGCGGCCGGCCAGCACGATGCCGAACACAAAATTGTTCCAGGAGAAGATCACCGCCAGGATGAAGGCGACCGCCAGCCCGGGCTTGGCAATCGGCAGCGCCACGTGGCGAAAAACCTGCCAGCGCGTCGCGCCATCGATCATGGCGGCCTCCTCGAGTTCGAGCGGCGTCGTCTCGAAATAGCCGATCATGATCCAGATCACGATCGGCACGGTGACGACCAGATGGATGATGATCTGCGGCCACAACGTGCCGAGCAGCCCGAGCCACTGGAACAGCAGGAACAGCGGGATCAGATAGGACAGTCCCGGCGTGATGCGGGCAATCAGGATCACGATGGCGGATTTTTTGGCGGCCATCCGCGCAATGCCGTAGCCGGCGGGCACCCCGACCAGCATCGCAAGCAAGGTCGCGGTGCCCGTCACCACGAGCGAATTCTTGAAATAGGTCAAAAAGCGGTTGGAGGCGAGCACGTCGGTGTAGTTCGACCAGGCAAAGTGCTCGGGGATGAACACCGGCGGATAGGCGGCATTGTCGATCTCGAACTTGACCGACAGCGAGATCATCCAAAGGAAGAACAGGATCGCCGGCGAAACGATGAGAAACACCGACAACCACAGTCCGATACGGCCGATGACGGCGCGGATGCTCATGCCCCGGCTCCGATCTCGGTCCATTGCGCGCGTTGCCGCAGGTAGAGCAGCAGCCCCGCCAGCGCGACGATCAGCAGGAACAGGATGACGGCGATCGCCGAACCATAGCCGAGGTCGTAGTAGGTGAAGGCGACGCTGTAGAGGTAGAGGTTGATGGTCTCCGACGCGGTGCCCGGCCCGCCCTGCGTGATCGCGAAGATGATGTCAAAGCTCTTCACCGCATCGATCATGCGCACCATGGCCGCGATGAACAGGAATGGCGAGATCAGCGGCAGCGTGATGTAGCGGAACATCTGCCAGGCGGTCGCGCCGTCGATCAGCGCGCCCTCGTAGGGCTCGGTCGGGATTGCCGCGATGCCGCCGAGCACGATCAGCATGATCAGCGGCGTCCATTGCCAGGTCTCCACCAGCACCAGCGACGGGATCACCGTCCCCGGGTGGAACACCCAGAGTTGCGCCGGCACGCCGATGAGCGACAGCAGGTAATTGAGCACACCGAGCTGCGGGTGGAACATCATGGTCCATACCAGCGCGATCGCGACGGGGGTCGCCATCATCGGCATGATGAAGATCCCCCGCAGCACCCCCCGTCCCCGGAAGTTGGCGTGAAACACGACGGCCGCAAACGTCCCGAACACCAGCGGCAGCACGACCGACAGCACGGTGTAGACGAGCGTATGCCCGACCGCCTCCACGAAACGGGGATCGCTCGGCAGCCGCAGATAGTTGGCGAAGCCGACGAAGGTGGTCGGCGAACCGACCTTCCACTCGTTCAGGCTCATCCAGATCGTGAATGCCCAGGGGAAGACGATCACCGCGATCACGACGACCAGCGCCGGTATCACGAACGGCCAGTACGATGGCGGCCGCCATTCCCGCCCGGACGACACTGCAGCGTCGTCCGGACCGGTACGTTCATCGATGACGGCGCTCACGTCTTTTCACTGCGCTCCAGGATGGGCCGGAACTGTTCGTGCGCCTTCTTCAGCTCGGTGGCCGGGTCGGCTCCCGACAGCGTCGCCGTCAGCGCCGAGCCGACGATGTCGCGGAACTCCGCCACCGGGATGATCACCGGGAGGCCAAGCTTCGAGATCTTGGCGGAGTCGATCACCGACTGCAGCCATTCCTGAGGCAGTTTGACCCCGCTGCGCGTCGCCGGATCGTTCAGGATCGAATTGCGGAACGGCACGCCGCCGCCGGCCTGCAAGAGCCGCGCACCCTGCGCGCGCGAGACGATCCACTGGCACAGCAGATACGCCGCTTCTTTGTTGGGGCTGGCCTCGGCGATCCCGATACCGTCGCCATAGGTCGCGGAATACTGTCCCTTGGGTCCCGCCGGCACCACGGTGTAGCCGACCTTGCCGACGATGCGCGAAGCTTTTGGATCCTCCAGCGGCGGCGCCCAGCCGACGCCGTCAATCCACATCGCCGCGCGGCCTTGCGTGAACGCGGCCATCGACTCCATCCAGTTGAAGCCGGCGACGCCGGGCGGTGCGACCTTGGTCAGCAGCGTCTGATAGAGTTTTGTCGCTTCGATCGCCTCCGGACCGTCGGTCAGGATGTTGCCCTTGGCGTCGAGGAACTCGCCGCCATAGTTCAGGAAGAAATTGGTCCACAACGTCATGTTGGCGTTGCGCAGGCCGCGCCCGACGAAGCCGAACGTGCCTTCCTTCGGATCGGTCAGCTTTTCAGCTGCGGTCACCATGGCATCGAGGGTCTTCGGTACCTCGATGCCCTTCTTCGCGAACATTTCCTTGTTGTAGTAGAGAATGAAATAGTCGACCGACCAGGGCAGCGACAGCATTCTGGCCTTGTCATCCCTGGCATATTCCAGGCCAGCCGCGGAGAAGTCGCTCTCGACCAGGTCGGGCGCCGTCAGCTTCGGGTCCTTCATGAAGCCCGTGAGGTCGGCAAGCCAGCCGCCCTTCTCGAACTGCCGCTTCTGCACGTGATAGCTCAAATGGACGACGTCAAAGCTCGGCTTGCCCGAGGCGAGCTCGATGACGCACTTCTGGCGCTGCTGCTGCTCGGGAATCTGCTCGGATTCGACCTCGATGCCGGTGAGGTCGGTAAATTCCTTGGCGTATTTCTGCAGGTTGTCGCCGCGCGGCCCCTTGGCGAGGATCACCTCGAGCTTGGTGCCGGAATATTTCTTCCAGTCGACATCCGCGGCCCAGGCCGGAAATCCGCTCAGCGCCATCGCTCCTGCAGCGGCCGAGCCGGCCAGAACGGCGCGGCGGGAAATGTGTTTCTCTCTCATGGTCGTTTCTCTCCCAATTGGCTTTTGTCTTGTTCAGTCTCGTGTCGTTTCGGGCGCACGAACGGCCGAGACCGGCCTCGCGATCCCGTTTGCCGCCATCCTCTCCGCTGCCAGCGAAAACCTCAAGGTTTTAGAATCGAGGCACCCGTCGTGGCCCGGCTTTCCAGGTCGATGTGGGCTTTTGCCGCATCCTTCAGCGCATAGGCATGATTGATCGGCACATGCAGCTTGCCGTTGATGACGGCGGCGAACAGGGTGTCGGCGCCCTCGAGCAGCTCCCGGCGAGTGCCGATATAGTCGTTCAGTTTCGGCCGCGTTGCAAACAGCGAGCCGTGTGTGTTGAGTTCGGCGATGGCAAAGGGCGGCACCGGCCCCGACGCATTGCCGAACGAGACGAACAGGCCGCGTGGCTTCAGACACGACAGCGAACCGGGAAAGGTCGATTTGCCGACGCCGTCATAGACCACGTCGCAGAGCTCGCCCCGGCTGATCTGTTTGACGCGCGCGACAAAATCCTCGTCATTGTAGTTGATGACGTGGTCACAGCCATTGGCGAGCGCAAGGTCGGCCTTGGCCTGCGAGCCGACCGTGCCGATCACATGGGCGCCGAGCGCGCGCGCCCACTGGCACGCGAGCAGGCCGATGCCGCCGGCGGCGGCATGAATGAGCACGCGGTGATGCGGCTCGACCTTGAAGGTCTTGTGCAGGAGATACCACACCGTCAGCCCCTTCAGCATGAGCACGGCGCCCTGCTCATAGGTGATGTGGTCGGGCAGCTTGACCAGCTTCTCCCAGGGGATGTTGCGCTCGGACGCATAAGCGCCGAGGTTGTGGTAATAGGCGACGCGGTCGCCGGGATGGAAATGCGTGACCCCGGGCCCGACCGAAATCACCTCGCCTGAGGCCTCGTTGCCGGCGATGAACGGCAGCCCCGGCGCCTTGTAGAGCCCGGTACGATAGTAGACGTCGATGAAGTTCAACCCGACCGCGTGCTGGCGGATGCGGATCTCGCCCGGCCCCGGCGCGGCCACGTCCACGCCCTCATAGACCAGCGCTTCCGGTCCTCCCACCTTGTGCACGCGCACGGCCTTCGCCATCGTCTCGACTCTCCTGATCTGCCGTCAAAACGAAGGCCATCGACGCGACGTTGTCAACTCGGCCGGCACCTTGATGCGGGTGTTTTGGGAGGCGGGGTCCGGAAATCTGCCTCCCGCATCGCACTGCCGCGGCGGTTTGCGCCGAGCAGCGGCCTATTTGCGGGCCATTCTGCGGTTGTGGCTTGAGGGCGCGTTGAACGCTCGCCTCGCGAACGAGTCAGGGCATTGAGAACTCTTCCCATGGCACGCATACAAACCCTTCCGTCCCAAGGGTTTTCTTAATCATGCCGCGTCGCCGCAACTCCAAGTCTAATTCGGGTTACTAATTTATCCAGCCTCTTAGCACTCGTTCGAAAAGAAATCGCGCAGCGCCGCCGTTCAATCCTTTGCGAGTGCGCTCGATTGAGTCTGACGTGTCAGTCAACAACTCGAGGACGGAAACAACTAGCAAATTCACCGTGTCGTCGTCCGCCGAGGCCATACTGTTCAGGTGATCAAACACACATGCTACTCCGTCCTCCGATAGGCGGGTGTCACCGATTGCCATGGCCACCTGGCTCATGATGTAGTTCGGACCTTCCGATAGGTCGACGAGGCTAGTCAGAAAGGGGCAGCGTTCGAGCAGTTCGCAAATCCGATTGTCGGGATGTTTGCGCGTGCAAGGAGGGCGCATCCCGTAAATCCTTTGGAACCGGTCGCGCGAGAAACCTGCTCACACCTGCTTTCACAGGGTTTCACAGGCAATTCGTTTATGCGCAGTTCGATTCGCATAACAGGCGCCTGTACGTCCGCGCCGTTCACCGGCCTATTTCCGGGCCTTTCTGCGGTTCTGCTTTGCCAGCACGTTGAAGAACTCCACCGCCGCGGCGAAGGCGATCGCAAAATAGATGTAGCCGCGCGGGATGTGGAATTTGAATCCGTCAGCGACCAGCGCGACGCCGATCAGCACGAGGAAGGCGAGCGCCAGCATCTTGGTCGTCGGATGATGGCTGATGAACTCGGCGACCGGTCCCGACGACAGATACATGATCAGGCAGGCGATCACGACCGCCGCGACCATGATCGGCAGATCCTGCGCCATGCCGATCGCGGTGATGATCGAATCCAGCGAGAACACGACATCGATGACGATGATCTGCAGGATCACCCAGAAAAAGGCCTTCTTGGCCGAACCGCCGCTGCCGTCGGTCTCGTCGGCTTCCACCTCCTGGTGAATTTCATGGGTCGCCTTGGCGATCAAGAACAGGCCGCCGCCGATCAGGATGAGATCGCGCCAGGAGAAGGCCCACCCTGCAACCGAGAACACGTCCTGCGTCAGCCCGATCAGCCAGACCAGCAGGCTGAGCAGCAGGATGCGGAAGGCGAGCGCGAGCAACAGCCCGATCTGCCGGGCGCGCGTCGCCTGCGGCTCCGGAATGCGCGACACGATCACCGAGATGAAGATCACGTTGTCGATGCCGAGGACGATTTCCAGCGCTGTCAGCGTCAGCAGGGCCGCCCAGGCTTCCGGGCTGGTAAACAGTGTCATCATGATTTGAACGATCTGAGCAACCTGATCGCGGCGTCGCTCATGACGATGTAGAGCGCGATCGCGCAGAGGCCGATGGTGACCGGCGCCGCCACGTCGAAATCGCGCGACAGCGCGTAGGCGGACAGGACAGCCCAGAGCGCCATCAGCGCCAGCGTCAGCCATCTGAGCCGCTTCACCCGAACCGGATGGATGACGTGAAACGGAGCGAAGGTCAGCACGACCAGGAACGCAATGCCGAGCCCGCCGAGCAAGGGCGGCGGCTGCAGCAGAAACAGATAGAAGGCGGCGAAATTCCACAAACCGGGAAAGCCGCGAAAATGATTGTCGGCGCTCTTCATCCGCCGATCCGCGAAATACAGCGCGCCGGTCACCGCAATCGCAAAGCCGAGCACCGAGGCGATCAGCGTCGGCAACAGGCCGCTCGCGGCAATGGCATAGGCCGGGACGAACACATAGGTCGTGAAGTCGACGACGAGATCGAGCACGTCGCCGGCCCAGTTCGGCTGCAGGCGGGCGACGTCGAACCGCCGCGCCAGCGGTCCATCGATGCCGTCGATGACGAGCGCCACCCCGAGCCACCAGAACATGTTGGCCCAATGCTCGCGCACGGCCTCGAGCAGCGCGAGCAGCGCCACCCCGGCGCCGAGCGCGGTGAAGATGTGCACGGAAAACGCCGCCGCGCGAAGCGTCGGCGCCGTAGAGCCCGAATCCTGAACCATGTCCTGTTTCATTGGCGGGTCGAGTGCTATCAGGAATTCCAGGCTTTTGCACCGAGGCGATTGGCGGCACTCGGTCGCGTGCGGATCCGGGCTTGAAAATGCCGGTTCGGAGGAACAAATGTCCTTGGTCATGAACGACGCATCCAGGACTTTTGACGTTGCGGTGGTCGGCGGCGGTCCCGCAGGGCTGGCGGCCACCCTCGCATTGGCCGAGGCCGGCGCCCGGACCGCGCTGATCGCGCGCCGCCAGGCTTATGGTGACAATCGCACGACAGCACTGCTCGGCGGATCGGTCGGCTTCCTCGAGCAGCTGGACGTCTGGCGCCGCTGCGTGGACAAGGCCGCAGCACTTGCGGCAATGCGGCTGGTGGACGACACCGGCCGCCTGATCCGCGCACCGGAGGTGCGGTTCACTGCCGACGAGATCGGCCTCGATGCGTTCGGCTACAACATCGAAAATCGCGAGCTGATCGCAGCCCTGGAGGCGCGCGCCGCCGAGATTTCGGGCCTGACGCGGTTCGACGATGAGGCCGAGGCGGTCCATCCCGGCGACCACACTGTCGAGATCCGCACCGCCGGCGGGACCGGGATTGCCGCGCAACTGGTGGTTGGCGCGGACGGCCGGCATTCGCTCTGCCGCGAGGCCGCAGGCATCGCCGTCAGCCGCCGCGATCTCCGCCAGGCCGCCGTGACGTTCAATATCGGCCATGCCCGGCCGCACAAGAACATCTCGACCGAGTTTCATACCCCGCACGGCCCCTGTGTGTTCGTCCCCCTCCCCGGCGATCGCTGCAGTGTCGTGTGGGTGACATCGCCCACTGAGGCCGAGCGGCTGAAAGGTCTTGGCGACGAAGAATTGTCGGAGGCGGCGGAGACACAGTCACATTCGATCTTCGGCCGCGTCAGTGTCGAGCCGGGCCGCTTTCTGTTTCCGCTCGCGATCGAGCGGCCGAAGCAGTTCGCCGATCGCCGCATCGTGCTGGTCGGCGAGGCCGCCCATGTCGTTCCGCCGATCGGTGCGCAGGGCCTCAATCTCGGGCTGCGCGATGCCGACGACATCGCATCCGTCGTGCGCGAGGTGCTTGCCGCGGGCCAGGACCTGGGCGGGCGCGAGGTGATGCGGCGCTATGCGGCAGCGCGGCGCGCGGACGTGCTGAGCCGGACCATGATGATCGATCTCGCCAACCGCTCGCTGCTCAGCGAACTGCTGCCGATGCAATCGCTGCGCGCCGCAGGTTTGCAGCTGATCGGCGCGGTCGGGCCGCTCAGGCGCCTCGCCATGCGCGAGGGCCTCGCGCCATCATGGCGGAGTTGGCGCAGAACCGGCACCTGACGAAGCGTCAGGCGGCCGCGGCTGTGATGCCGAACAGCAACGCCGGCAGACAAACATGAAAGCAGGAAGACGCTCATCCAGGGCGGTCCGGCCTGCGGCGGCCCTCTCGCCTTACCGGAGGCGAAGCCTATGAAAATCACGCCAAAAATGGGGAAGCGTGAGGTTGAGGACGTCGACCATAGGTGCGGGTTTTGACTTGTCGGCTGATGGCGACGCCGCCGTCACACAAAGGTTAAATCGCGCCACAGCCCCTAGCATCCGCCCCCATCATGGTCTATCGACGAATAATGATCAAAGCGCGAACCGCCAAATTCCAGATCGGCCAGATTGTCCGCCACCGGATCTTCTCGTTCCGCGGCGTGATTTTCGACATCGATCCGGAGTTCAACAACACCGAGGAGTGGTGGCTTTCGATCCCCGAGAACGTGCGTCCGCACAAGGACCAGCCGTTCTATCACCTGCTCGCGGAAAACTCCGAGACCGAGTATGTCGCCTATGTCTCCGAGCAGAACCTGCTGCCGGACGACTCCGGTGAGCCGGTCCGGCATTCGCAGGTCGCCGAGATCTTTGTGCGCGACAAGTCCGGCGGTTATCGCCCGCGCAATCCGTCGCTGAACTGAACCTCGCAGCAGACCGGCTGATCCTCAAAGCACAATCTGAATCGCCGCTTGGCCACAGGCCATCCCGCATCCGGCCAAAAGCAAAAAAGGGCGCTCCCTTCGGAGCGCCCTTTTCGTTTCAATGCGCTGCGGCCGGTTAGTTAGCGGGCCGGCGCTCCCGCCTGCCCCTGCTGCTCGAGCTTCTTGCGCGCCTCTTCGGCCCGCTTCTGCAGCTCCTCCTGCAGCTTCTGCTGTGTCTTCTCGAACTCCTTCGGATCGGTCGGCGGGCCGTCATAGGCCTTGGCGAAACTGGCGCTGCCGGATTCCTGCAGCGGCAGCGGCAGCGTCAGCGCCGCACCGTTGGAGTTGATGGCCTGCACGACCAGGTTCTGGCCCTTCTTCATGTTGGCCAGAAGCTCCGGGGTCACGTCGTAGTCGGACATGCAACCATTCTGGAAGCAGATGACGTAGGGACTTTGCAGCGGCGGATTGTTGTCGACGATCACCCGCGTGCCGTGAACGAGCTGCATGCCGAGCGGCAGCGTGACGCGCAAGATCTTCTTCGGCTCGCCCTCGGGCTCGATCACGACGGCCGCGATCACGGGTTGGCCGGACTCGATGCGGCCGTCCTTGCCGGTGAAGCAGACCTGCTTGGCGTTGGCGTCCTGTCCCTTCAGGCAGAATTTGGTCCAGGGCGCGTAGATCAACTGAACCGGCGGGTCCTGTTGCTGCGGCTGGCCGCCGGGCGCAGCCGGGGCCTGCTGCGCCTGCTCGGCCGGCGGTTGCCCAACCGGCGCAGGGGCGCCAGCGCGGGGCGCGGCCTTCGGCGCGACCGGGGCCCGCGCCGGCGGGCCTTTGGGAGGTGCCGTCTGGGCTTCGGCGTCCAGCGCAAAGGGAACAGCCAGCGCGGTCGCCGCCAACAAGGCGAGAAGTCGCCCACGCGGCCCAACCGACGCGGCCAAGTAACGGAAATTCATTGCGGAAAACCCTTTCTGAACGGGAGCGCCCGAAATCGCCGGAGGCGCGACACCTCGCCGTTTCGCGCGGCTGTCTCCTAGTCAATTGAGGCGGATACGTGACAGGCGCATGCACCCTGCTCGATCGCCCGCTTTCATACCGTGGCGTACGGAAAGATCAATGCCGACAAGTGTCTTTGACCGGCAGCGTTGCCGCCGTGCCGCTATGGTAAAAGTCCCTGGTGTTCCGGACCGAATCAAATCCGCGCGCCGTCGCGTCAGCTTTTAGTCGTATCGCCGTCCACCTCGTGGCGGCGGTTGTGCTGGCCCTTCCGCTCGCGCCCGGCGTGGAGGCCGGTGACACCCCGGTCCCGGGGAGTTACGGCCTTTCCATGCATGGCGCACCCGCTTTGCCGGCGGACTTCACCCACATGCCCTATGCCAGGGAGGATGCGCCCAAGGGTGGCCGGCTGACCTGGGGCGTCCTTGGAACCTTCGACAGCCTCAACCCCTTCATCGTCCGGGGCCTTTCCGCTCCGCAGATCCGGACCTACGTGGTGGAGAGCCTGCTCGCGCGCGGCAATGACGAGCCCTTCACTCTCTATGGGCTTTTGGCCAGGACGGTCGAAACCGACGACAGCAGAAGCTACGTCACCTTCCGCATCAACCCGGAGGCGCGCTTCTCGGACGGCGAGCCGGTCCGCGCAGACGATGTCCTGTTTTCCTTTGCTCTGCTCAGGGATCACGGCCGCCCCCTTTACCGGCAGTATTATTCAAAAGTGACAAAGGCCGAGGCGCCGGATCCGCTGACCGTCCGGTTCGATCTCGCAGCCGCCAATGACCGCGAACTGCCCCTGATTCTCGGACTGATGCCGATCCTGCCGCATCATGCCACCAACGTGGCGACCTTCGAGGAGACCTCGCTGGCCCCACCCATAGGTTCCGGCCCCTACCGTGTCGGCGCGGTCAAGCCCGGCGCCAGCGTGACTTTCACGCGCGATCCCAATTATTGGGGCCGTAACCTGCCGATCAATCGGGGGCTTTGGAACTTCGATGAGGTCAGGCTCGATTTCTATCGTGAATCCAATGGCCAGTTCGAAGCCTTTAAACGTGGACTTTACGACTTTCGGCTCGAGTCCGAGCCGCTCCGCTGGCACGACGGCTACGATTTTCCCGCCGCGCGCAACGGCGAGGTGGTGCGCGATACCATCAGGCCCGGCACGCCGTACCCCTCCGAATTCCTGGTGTTCAACACCCGCCGGCCGGTTTTCGCCGACATCAGGGTGCGGCAGGCGCTGACGCTGCTGTTCGATTTCGAGTGGATCAACCGCAACTATTTCTTCGGCCTTTATTCGCGCTCGGCCGGCTATTTCGCCGGCTCCGAACTGTCAGCCTATACGCGCCCTGCCGAGGCCAGGGAGCGCGAGCTGCTAAAGCCGTTTGCCGCGCATATTCCGCCTGACATTCTCGACGGCAGCTACCGCCTTCCGGTGACCGACGGATCGGGCCGCGATCGGGCAGCCCTGCGTCAGGCGCTCGCTTTGCTCGCCCAGGCGGGCTACGAGCTCGATGGGTCTCTGCTGCGGCAGCACGGCACCGGCGCGCCCCTCACCTTCGAGATCCTCGTCACCACCCGCGACCAGGAACGGATCGCGCTCGCCTACGCCCGCGACCTGAAGCGCGCCGGGATCGAGATTTCGGTCCGGTCGGTCGACCCCGTGCAGTTCGACCAGCGCCGGCTCGGCTACGAGTTCGACATGATCCAGAACCGCTGGGACCAGTCGCTGTCGCCGGGCAACGAGCAGGCCTTTTATTTCGGCAGCGAGGCAGCCGGTGTCCCCGGCACCCGCAACTATATGGGGGCCAAGGACCCGGGCATCGACGCCATGATCGCCGCCCTGCTCGCCGCTCGCGACCGCGAAAACTTCGTGGCGGCGGTCCGCGCCCTCGACCGCGTCCTGATGTCCGGTTTCTACGCCATCCCCGTCTTTAGCGCCGGCGAGCAATGGATCGCGCGATGGAATCGGATAGAAACGCCAAAAGCCACTTCGCTCGCCGGATACCTTCCGGAGACCTGGTGGCAGCGAGTAGACCCGCAAGCGAAACAGCCCTGACAAGAACGCAGCCGCCGCAGAGTGACCTGACGTGAACCAGACCAGCGCATCGCCCACGCTCGATACCCTGTTCCAGCGCATCCTTTCGCGCCGCCCGGAGGCGATCGCGCTGGTCGATCCGCTCAACAAGCCGCGCGTCACGGGACAGCAGCCAAAGCGCCTGACCTATGCCCAGGCCGACCGCGCCATCGCGGCGCTGGCGGCCCACTTCGTCGAGGCCGGCCTGCCGGCGCATTCGGTCATTGCCATGCAGCTGCCGAATACGGTCGAGTTCGTCCTGACCCTGCTGGCGGCGCATCGCGCCGGTCTCGTGGTGGCGCTGATCCCGCAATTATGGCGGCAGGCCGAGCTCGTCGCGGCCCTCAACCGGACCAGCGCGCGGGCCATCGTCACCATGGACCGGATCGACGGCATTTTGCATTCCGACGTCGCGATGAACGCCGCGGCGGAGGTGTTTTCCATCCGTCACGTCGCCGGCTTCGGCCAGGCGCTTCCGGAAGGGATGGCCTCGCTCGACGATGCACTCGCGCGCGACACAAAACCCTCGCGCACCGCGATCCAGGATGGACGCAAGGCCGCGATCATTTCGTTCGATGTCACCTCCGACGGTTTTCGCGCCGTCCCGCGCCCCCATCTCAGCCTGATCGCGGGCGGCCTTGCGGTCTCGCTCGAAGCCGACGTGGCGCAGGGCGCGAGCCTCGTCTCGGCGTTTGCGCCGTCGTCCTTCGCCGGCCTCGTCTCCTCGCTCGCAGTCTGGCTTTTGACCGGCGGCACGCTGTCGCTGCATCACCCGTTCGACTTTGACACGCTCGAAGAGCAGATCGTGGACCAGCGTTGCGACACGCTGGTCGTGCCGGCACAGCTCGCGCTGCGCCTCGACGAAGCCGGCCTTGCGGCGCGGCTGCCGAGCCTGCGTGGTGTCATCGGCCTCTGGCGTACGCCGGAGCAGGTCACATCGAGCCCGCCCTGGACAGCGCACGACGTCTCGCTGACCGACGTCTATCTGTTCGGCGAGGCCGGATTGTTCGGCGCGCGCCGCACCGCGGAGGACGGCATGCCCGCGCCGGTCAAGCCGGGACTGCATGGCGCGCCACGCGAAACCGCGGGATCGTCGATCTCCGGCGAAATCCTGCTGACGCCGAAGGGAACGCTCGGACTGCGCGGGCCGATGGTCGCGGTGTCAGCCTATGCTCCGCCGCAGCCGCCGGGGGATTCCTTGATCCCGCAGCCGCCGCGCGACTATGTCGACACCGAATATGCCGCGCGGCTCGACCGCGCGACCGGCACCATCGCGATCACGGCGCCGCCCGCCGGGGTCATGGCGGTCGGCGGCTATCGTTTCCTCGCGCAGGATCTGCAGGAATGGTCGCGGCGGCTCGGGCCCGGCACGCTGCTGACGGCGCTGCCGGATCGGCTCAGCGGCCACCGTCTCGCCGGACGGGCGCTCGACAATGCGCGTGCGCGGGAAGCGCTGACCGAACTCGGGCTGAATCCGCTGATGGCGGAGGCCTTTCGCGACCGCGCCAGCCCGGCATGAGGCGCTGGGGAATTGTTGACGCCGCATTAAGGCTGACAAATTACCATCCCGCGTTCTCGTCCGCGTCGATCAGAGTTTGTCAAAAATGACCCAGCAAGGCCCGATCCTGGTCGTATCGCACGCACCGCAGCGATCCCTGGTCGGCCTCCTGGATGATGCAAAACTGTTTCCACTGCTCGAGACCGATTGGACCGAAGCTGCGCGCGCAGTCGAGCAGGTCGAGCCCGCCGCGGTTCTGGTCGCAATCTCCGAGACCGGCGCTGCGGACCTGACGCGGCTGGCCGCGCGGATCGCGGCTCGAAAACTCTACACGCCTCTGATCGCCGTCGAACCCGGAGGGCCGCTCCCGCCCAATGCCATCCCCTTCATCCAGGGGCGCGGCTCGCTCGACCGCCTGCTGCCGCGCCTGCGCGCTGCGCTGCGGGTGCGCGCGCTGCACGCAACCGTGCTGCGACGCCTCGCCGACGAGGCGGCGTCAACACGCCTGCCGCAGGACGATCCGCTGACCGAGGCAACCGTGCTGCTGATGGGACGCGGCGGCTCCTATCCGGCGCTGTCCGTCGCGCTCGGCGAGCGCATGAGCATCGCCGGCGCGCTCGGCATGGAGGCCGCGGGCAAGCAGCTCAACAGCCGCGACATCGACGGCATCGTGCTCAGCGAGGGTTTTACCGCCCGCGTGGTCGACGCCTTCCTCACCGTGCTGTCGGAGAACGCGCGCTTCCGCAACCTGCCGGTGGTCTTGACCACGGCCGAGCTCGCGCCAGGCTACGATCTGCCCAATCTGGAAATCCTGATGGGCGAGCCGGGCCAGATTGCGACCAACGCCGCGCCGCTGATCCGCCAGCATGCGTTGGAAGCGCGCCTCAGCCGGACGCTGCGCGCCATCGACGCCGGCGGGCGCATCGATCCGCAGACCGGCCTCTTGACGCAGCCCGCCTTCGACCGCGAGTTCGCCATCGCAATCGGGCAGACGCTCGCGGCGGGCGGCGGCCTGGCGGCCGCCCGCTTTGCGTTCGAAGGGGCGCATGCGCGCGCCCAGCTCGACGGTGCGCGGATCATCAGCCACATGATGCGGCAGATGGACTTTGGCACGATGCGGCCGGACTCCTCCGTCGTCATCGTGTTCGCCGAAACCGATTTGCGCGCGGCGCATACGATTGCGCGCCGGCTCTCGAGCGTGATCCGCCAGACCTCGCACGGCGCCGGCCATGCGCGGTTCGAGCCGGCGCTTTCGGTTGCGACGCTGCAGCCCTCCGACACGGCTGCGTCGCTGCTGGCGCGGCTCGATCGCGACCCGCGGCGCGCGGTGTCGTGAGGCGATGAGGTAACCGACGTGCAGCGGTTCAATGGGCGTCGAGCCCGTCGGAACTCGCCTGCAGAAAACCCCTGGCCAGTGCATGATAAATACCTTCGGGGCAGACGAGGCCGGACGTCGTGTGGGCAATCAGGGCAGAGGCCATCAGCGGCACGACCATCGCGTGATTGTCCGACATCTCGGTGACAATGACAAAGGCCGTGATTGGCGCCTGCACGACGCCCGCAAAATAGGAGACCATGCCGAGCAGCATGATGGCGCCGAGCGGGGCGTCCGAGAATAAATGCGATACATTTGCCCCGATGCCGGCGCCGACGGCGAGCGATGGCGCAAAGATGCCGCCGGGAATGCCGCTGATTGCGGACAATGCAGTGGCTGCCAGCTTCAGCAGTCCGAAGTCCCAAGGCAGCGGTGTGCCGTGCTCCAGGGCCGCCTTCACCTGCGCATAACCGGTGCCATAGATCATGTCGCCGGAGGCGAGCCCGCACAGCGCGACGCCAAGACCGCAGGCCAGCGCGACCGCAAGTGGGTGTCGTTTGACGCGTTGCCCGAACCTGCCGGGAAGTCCGCGTCCCATCGCGATGAGCAGACGGCTGAATGCCCCGCCGGCAAGTCCGCCCGCGACCCCGCAGAGCGGCACGGAGAGCCAATCCATCCCATTGCGCAGCATGGTCGCGTTGCTGCCGAAATAATCGTAATTGCCGACCAGGGCGAGCGAGGTCAGACCGGCGGCAATCACCGCGGCGATGACCAGCGCGCTGGTGCGCGTTTCGAATGCGCGGCTCATCTCTTCGATACCGAACACGATGCCCGCGAGCGGCGTGTTGAAGGCGGCGGCAACACCGGCCGCGGCCCCTGCCAGGATCAGACCCGGTTGGCGGCGCGGCGACATGTGCCCGATGGCGAACATGATCGAGGCGCCGACCTGCACGGTGGGGCCCTCGCGACCGACCGAAGCGCCGCAGAGGAGTCCGAGCAGGGTCAGCAGCACCTTGCCGATGGCAATCCGGATCGAGACCAGCCGGCCGCGCGCGGCCTGATCGCTGAGCTGGCGTGCGGCAATCGCCTGCGGGATGCCGCTGCCTTGCGAATTGGGGAAAAAACGGTTTGTCAGGAACACCGACAGCGCGAAACCGAGCGGCGTGACCAGAAGCGACGCATAGCGCGACTTCGCCAGCAGGGCGGCGAAGGCCGCCTGGCTCCAATCCGCGAGCGTCGCCATGGCGACCGCCGCGGCACCCACCGCGATGCCGCCCATCAGAAACATGGCGCGCCGACGCCAGCGGATCGATACCACTTTTACAGACCGGAGGCGGCGATCGGACAGTAGTCGTGTCATGGCTGAAGATGACAGCTGTTGGGGCAACGTGCAAACACGCGGAAACTCCATCCGTGGCCTTAACAGCTTTCGACCTGCCAGCCCAGCACGCAGACGCGACATTCGGATCAGTCATTGCGCAGGTCTCCGGTCCGGCGACGACCGCAGCATGCAGCCTATCCCGAGCCACTCGTAGTCCGCCGGTCAGTGGTCGTTCCCGGATTTCAGGTTGATCCATCACTATTTCTTCAATGATCGATCCCAGCGAGCTTGCCGATACTGGAGAGCAGCAGCTTCAGGATCGGGGAATTGTTCGCCTTGTGGTAGGCGATGATCAGGTCGAGCGTGGGCGCCTCTCCGATGACCGGCCGCGTGGTCACCGACTCCGGCAGAAGACGCGCGGTATAGGCCGGCAGCAGCATCACAGCGCGGGTCGACGTGATCATCGAGATGGCATGGCCGACATTGTGAACCTCATGCTCCGGTCTGAGATCGACGCCGGCGCGGCCAAAATAGTCCAGGACCGCACGGCGCGCCGCAGGCGCGGTCTTGGACGGCAGAATGAAGATTTCGTCTGCGACCTCCTGCGGCGCGATGGTTGCTTTTGCGGCAAGGCGATGGTCGCTCGGCAGCACGAAAACCAGGGGATCCGTGCGCACGCGTCGTGAGGCCAGATCGCCCATATGCTCTTCCGGCCGCATGAAAGCCGCTTCGAGCCTGCCCCGCATCAAGGCCCTGGCGAGCGCCGGGGAGTAGTCGCTCGACAGGCGGATGTCGATGCCGGGAAATTCGGCGTTCAGGATGCGGCTCACCTCGGGCAGCAGACCGATTTCGCTCCCCGACAGAAAGCCGAGTGCAAAAGTCGGTCGCGCGAGCTGCGCTGCGCGCAGCGCCGCCTGTTTGGCGGCCTCGGCCTGGAGCAGCGCCGCGCGGGCATGATCGAGAAACGCCTTGCCGGCCGACGTCAGCTCGATGCCATGTGCGCTGCGGTTCATCAGCTGGACGCCGACTTCCTGTTCGAGGTCCCGGATCTGCCGGCTGAGCGAGGGCTGCGAGGTGTGGAGTTTTTGCTCGGCAGCGACGGTCAAACTGCCGGCATCCGCCACGGCAACGAAATAGCGGAGATGCCGCAGCTCCATCAAAACCTCCCATACCTCGCGAGCATGGGGCCAGCCTACAAAGTCTTTTTCGCGCCGGCCAGCGATCTCTATAGCAGCATCGCGACTCGCTTGGCCGCAGCCTTGCAGCCAGCGGCATCTTGATCCGCGCGGCTACTGCCGCCGTTCAAAGGACCTGACACCGGTGCGTTTGAGTCTCCGCAACGACAGAACATCGCCGTTGCTTCTTCTGATGATGACTGGATTGGCGGAGCCGCAGCGCAATCCGCCAGCGAGCAGCCAAGGACAAGCGGCATGGAAACCGACGTGACGAACATCAAGCAGGCGATGCTCGGAGACTGGACCAGCATCGCTGTCGAAGTGCGGCCGAGCGCAAGCAAGAATGCCGACGGCTCGCTCAAGCCGTTCTTTTTGACACGCGTCTTCAAATATCAGCCCTCCGACCGGTTCGAGCTCGAGATCGTCAACGCGGCCGATCCCTTTGGCGCCGTGCCGCTCGCCCGGATCAGGATCGCCGGGCACACGCACTGGCGCGGCGCCCATCCGATCGCGCCGGGCGCACAGAAGGTCGACTTCATTGCCGACGAGGCTTACGAGGTCACGCCGCTGGCGCAGGGCTTTGCCGACGTGCTCAACAAGGTCGCCTCCTCTGGATACGCGCCGTGGGCTATCAACTCATCCCAGAGCATTTTTGGAAAAGCCTTCGCGCCGTTCGGTCTCGTCGAGGGGACGAATTTCATGGAGTACGACCTCGTCTATCTCAGAGGCGACCTGTTGTTCTGGGGTGCACGCAACATCGACGGCCGTGGCTTTGATACGGAGCAGAACCGCCCGACCAATCTGCAGATCCCGTTGGTCCGGAAATAACTTCATTCCGGGATGGTCAGCAGGACCAGACCCGGACTCTCGGGAATCTCGGGTGCGCAATTGCGCACCATTGTTCGATGCTTGGCATCGCCCCGCGCCCCCGATGCCTTCACTGCCGCGACGATTTGGGTAGCCAATTGCTCAATTGACATTTGCCGTTCAGGCGCACCGCTTTGGCGGGCAACAACTGGAGTTCTCCGGGCGAATGCCGAACGCGCGGCGCACTGCGACGCCGATCGTGCCGATCATGCCAGACACCCCGCCACCGCGGAAGACAAGGGGCGATTGAAATGGGCAGTCGCAACCGCGCCTGATTTGCCCGTCGGGTCGCCTCGCAAAAATCCTGTCAAGCACGTGCGGCAAAAATATTTCTGTTTTACAGAATTACGAATCATGGTTATTGTCCACCCATCCCGCCTCGGCATGAGGGGCGTATCGCGATCGTCACGACACGCGAGGCGGGATGCGGTGGACGCTTTGGCGACGCGCGCGATTCATCGTGCGGACGAACGGCGCTGATGCGGACGGCGAAGTCGTGTGGTCCTGGCCTCCCGACGCTGAGGCCAAGCGCGCAGAACGATCTGCGCGCGACAGGAGCAAGAAAGCCCGGTTCCTGGGGAGAGCGCGAAGGAAACCGTTAAAACCATCGCGCGGGGAATGCCGGGATGATCCGGCTGAACCTGTGGTAACTGCCGCCTGCTTTTTTTGCTGCAGGCGGGCCATGGGTTGCGGCCAGCACCCGGCATTCCCCGCGCCCTCATTTCTTTCGAGGGCCTCGCATGCAGCAGACCTCGGGCGTGTGGCGCCGCGAGAATGCGGATGGTTGTCCTTTGGGCTGTTTGATATGTTTGTGAATCGACGGCTTTGGCAATCAACGGTGATCAATGTTCGGTCTGCAGACCTTTTTCCTGTTTTTGGCGGCGGCGCTGCTCGTGGCGGTCACGCCGGGACCCGGCATCTTCTATATCGTGGCGAGGACGCTCGCCGGCGGCAGAACGGAAGGACTGGCATCGAGCGTTGGCCTCGGTCTCGGCGGCCTCGTGCACGTCGTGGGCGGCGCGCTCGGCGTATCTGCGCTGATCATGGCAAGCGCCGAGGCTTTTACGGTGCTGAAGATCGCGGGAGCGGTGTATCTCATCTGGCTCGGTCTGAAGACTTGGCGCGAGGCACGGATCGCGGAGCCAACCGAGGTGAAGACGACCGGCGCGCGCCGGGCGCTCCGCGAGGGCATCGTCGTGGAGGCGCTCAATCCGAAGACGGCCGCGTTCTTCCTCGCCTTCATCCCGCAATTCGTCGACCCCACAGCCAATGTCGCCGCGCAGTTCGTCGTTTTCGGGCTGATCTCGGTGACCCTGAACACGAGCGTCGATCTGATCGTGACGCATTGGGCCGCAAAGGCACGAACCGGGCTTGCCAGGCGGCCGTCGCTCATCGCCAGGACGCGACAGGTGTCGGGCGCGGTCATGTGCGGCCTGGGCGCCACGCTCCTCGTCGCGCGCCGCGCGAGTTGATGCAAGCGCAACTGGCTACGCAGCCTTCTTGCTCTCGGCGAGATGGGCGAGTTGCCGCAAAATGTCCGTGGTGCCGGCAAGCCGCTCCTCCGGCGTCTCCCAGTCCTGGAAGAACACGACCTTCATGTCGGGACGCACTTTTGCGGCCTGCCCATGCTTGCGGATGAACAGGACGAGCCGGTCCGGATGCGCGAACTTGTTGTCGCGGAAGGTGATGACGGCACCCTTCGGCCCGGCGTCGACCTTTTCGACATTGGCCTTGCGGCAATAGGCCTTGATGGTCGCGACCTTGAACAGATAGCGCACCTCGTCCGGCAGCTTGCCGAAGCGGTCGCGCAACTCGGCGGCAAAATTCTCGATCTCCTCCTCGGTGTCGAGGTCGGCGAGCCGGCGATACAGCGAGAGCCGCACCGGCAGGTCGGAGACATAGTCCTCCGGGATCATTACGGGCATGCCGATGGTGATCTGCGGCGACCAGCGGTCGGCGGCAGGCTCGGCGATGCCGGCCTTGAGGTTCGTGATCGCCTCCTCCAGCATCGACTGGTAGAGCTCGAAGCCGACCTCCTTGATGTGGCCGGACTGCTCCTCGCCCAAGAGGTTGCCGGCGCCGCGGATGTCGAGATCGTGGGAGGCCAGCTGAAAACCCGCGCCGAGGTTTTCCAGCGACTGCAGCACGGTCAGCCTGCGCTCGGCCTGCGCCGTTATCTTCTGCTGCGCCGGCAGCGTGAACAGCGCATAGGCGCGCAGCTTGCTGCGGCCGACGCGGCCGCGCAACTGATAGAGCTGCGCGAGGCCGAACATGTCGGCGCGATGCACGATCAGCGTGTTGGCGTTGGGAATGTCGAGGCCGGATTCCACGATCGTGGTCGACAGCAGGATGTCGTACTTGCCGTCATAGAACGCGGACATGATGTCCTCGATCGTGGTCGGCGGCATCTGGCCGTGGGCGACCGCGACCTTCATCTCGGGCACATTCTTGTCGAGAAAATCCTTCACCGAGGCGAGGTCCTCGATCCGCGGCACGACATAGAAGGCCTGGCCGCCGCGGTAGCGTTCGCGCAAGAGCGCTTCGCGGATCATCAGCGGGTCATGCGGGGCGACGAAGGTGCGCACCGCGAGGCGGTCGACCGGCGCAGAGGCGATGATCGAGAGCTCGCGCACCCCGGTCAGCGCCAGCTGCAGCGTGCGCGGGATCGGGGTTGCGCTGAGCGTCAGCACATGCACCTCGGCGCGCAGCTGCTTCAGCCGCTCCTTGTGACTGACACCAAAATGCTGCTCCTCGTCGACGATCAGCAGGCCGAGATCGCGGAATTTGATGGCCTTGCCGAGCAGCGCATGGGTGCCGACCACGATGTCGATCGTGCCGTCGGCGAGCCCCTTCTTGACATCTTTCAGCTCCTTCGGCGCGATCAGCCGCGAGGCCTGCGCGACATTGACGGGAAAGCCCCGGAAGCGCTCGGTGAAAGTCTTTGCGTGCTGGCGCGCCAAGAGCGTGGTCGGCACCACGACGGCGACCTGCTTGCCGTCGAGCGCAACAGCAAACGCCGCGCGCAGCGCCACCTCGGTCTTGCCAAAACCCACATCGCCGCAGATCAGGCGGTCCATCGGGCGGCCGGTCTCGAGATCCTTCAATGTCGCCTGGATCGCGGTGAGCTGGTCCTCGGTTTCCTCGTAAGGGAAGCGGGCGCAGAACTCGTCATAGAGGCCGGGTTGCACCGGAAGCTTCGGTGCTTCGTGCAAATGCCGCTCGGCCGCGATCTTGATCAGCTCGCCGGCGATCTCGCGGATCCGGTTCTTCAGTTTTGCCTTGCGGGTCTGCCAGCCGGTGCCGCCGAGCCGGTCCAGCTCGACATTGGTCTGGTCGGAGCCGTAGCGCGACAGCAGCTCGATGTTCTCGACCGGCAGGAACAGCTTTGTCTCGGCCGCATAGTGCAATTCGAGGCAGTCATGCGGCGCACCCGCGACGTCGAGCGTCTGCAGACCAATGAAGCGGCCGATGCCGTGCTCGACATGGACGACGATGTCGCCAGCGGCGAGACTCGTGACCTCGGAGATGAAATTGTCGAGCTTGCGGCTCGCCTTGCGCGGCCGCACCAGGCGGTCGCCCAGAATGTCCTGCTCGCTGATGACAGCGACGTCACCGGTCTCAAAGCCGCTCTCCATGCCGAGCACCGCGAGCATCGTCTCGTTGCGCGGGGTCGCCTGCACCGTGCGCCAGGAGTTGACGCTGGTGACATGGGAGAGCTTGTGATCGCCCAGCATGCTCGCCATGCGGTCGCGCGAGCCTTCGCTCCACAGCGCGATCACGACCTTCTTGCGCTCGGCCTGCAGCGCGCGCACATGCGCGACCACGGCCTCGAAGACGTTGACCGAGGCATCGTTGCGCTCGGGCGCGAAATTGCGGCCCTGGCGGGCGCCGGCATCGACGACGGCAGCGCCGGCCGGCACCGAAAACGCGGTCAGCCGCGCCAGCGGGCTATCTGCGAGGCGCTGCGTCCACTGCTGTTCGCTGAGATAGAGCCGGTCGGGCGGCAGCGGCTTGTAGATCGCCCCGCCGTGCGGATGCTCCAGCGCCTCGCGCCGCGCCTCGTAGTAATCCTTGATCTGCTTGAGGCGTTCGCGCGCCGCATCCTCGCTCTGCGGCTCGATCACGACGGGGGCTTCGCCAAAGTAGTCGAACAGCGTGTCCATCCGCTCCAGGAACAGCGGCAGCCAGTGCTCCATGCCGGGATGGCGGCGGCCCTCGCTGACGGCTTCATAGAGCTGGTCGTCGCGATCGGGCGCACCGAATTCCGCGACATAGCCCATCCGGAAGCGGCGGATGCTTTCGGTGACGAGCTGGAACTCCGAGACCGGCACGAGGTCGAGCGAGCGCATGTCGAGCATGGTGCGCTGGGTCTCGGCGTCGAACGAGCGGATCGATTCCAGGCTGTCGCCGAAGAAGTCGAAACGCACCGGCAGGTCGAGGCCGGCGGGAAACAGGTCGAGGATGCCGCCGCGGACGGCATATTCGCCCGCCTCGCGCACGGTGGAGGAGCGCAGATAGCCGTGGTGTTCGAGCCAGGCGACGATGGAATCCATCGGCACGACATGGCCGGGCGCGACCGACAGCGCCTGCGCGGCGACGGTCTCGCGCGCCGGGACGCGCTGGACGGCGGCGTTGACGGTGGTCAGCACGATCATCGGCTTGTCGCTGCCGGCCAGCCGCGACAACCGCGCCAGCGTGGTCACGCGCTGCGCCAGAATGCCGCCATGCGGCGAGACGCGGTCATAGGGCTGACAGTCCCAGGCCGGAAACTCCAGCACCGGCAGATCGGGCGCGAAGAAGGACAGCGCGCGCGCCAATTGCTGCATGCGTGGCCCGTCGCGGCAGATCACGGCCAGGCTGATCGCAGGCCGCTTCGGCCGCGCCGCGATGGCACGCGCCAGGTCGGAAATGATGAGGCCCTCGGCCCCCTCGGCGACGTTCGCAAACGTCAGAGGCCGGCCTCCGGCCAGGAGCTCGGCGGGTGATCGCACGGTCGGTTTCATGCGCCCTCACCTGCCGGTGGGAACGACCGGATGCGTTCGAACAGCGTCCCGTTCAACGACGCCGCCGCCGGCTGATCGCCGGTCAGTGCGGCATAGAGATCCGGGTCGGGCAACTCGATCAGGCGCTCGAGCTCATCCAGTTCGTCATCGGGAAGCGTCGCAATCTCGGCATCCGCGAAGCGGCCGAGAATGAGGTCCATTTCCCGCGTGCCGCGATGCCAGCAGCGAAACAGCAGCCGCTTGCGCCTGGCATCGAGCCCGTCGCTCGATCGTGTCGTCCCCGTCATATTCTAAAAATCCAGTCCAACGCCGAAAGCCCGGACGTGCCGGGCGGCGTTCATATAGCGGTGTCGACCGCAAATGTCAGCCGGCCATTGCGCAGTGGCAGGCCCGGACCGTCGAAAAAAGCGTGGAAGCCGGGCCCAAAGCCGGGCAAGACGGGCGAAAAGGACCCTAGACTCCCGCCGATGCGCCCCGCTTTGCTCAATCCGCTGTTTGCCCAGGTCACGAGCCTTTCCGGCATCGGGCCGAAGCAGGACAAGCTGTTCCAGTATCTGCTCGGGCGTGATGACACACCGCGCCTCGTCGACCTGTTGTTGCATCTGCCGACCAACGTGATCGATCGCCGTGCGCAGCCAAAAATCCGCGACGCCGTGCAGGGGACCGTCGTGACGCTGAAGGTCACCATCGACCGTCACCGGCCGCCGCCGCCGCGCAACAGGCGCGCGCCCTATCTGGTCTATGCCAGCGACGACACCGGCGACGTCATCCTGACCTATTTTCGCAACCCTCCCGGCATGGTCGAAAAACTGCTTCCGGTCGGCGCGACGCGCTACGTCTCCGGAACTTTGCAGATGTATGATGGCATCCCGCAGATGGTCCATCCGGACCGCGTGGTGGATGAAGCGGGCTTTGCCAAACTCTCGGGCATCGATCCAGTCTATCCCCTGACCGGGGGGCTGGCGCTCGGTTCGCTGAAGCGCGCGATCGGACTTGCGCTGCAGAAGCTGCCTGAATTGCCGGAGTGGATCAGCGCGGAGGTGATGCGCCGCTGCAGCTTTCCCGCGATGACAGAGGCGCTGCATCGGGTTCATCAGCCGCTCGAGATGACCGATGTCCTTCCCGAGGGGCCATTCTGGTCGCGCCTCGCCTTCGACGAGCTTCTGGCCGGGCAATTGGCGCTGGCGCTGATCCGCGCGCAGCTCCGCCGACCGGCCGGCAACCGCCATGACGGCGACGGCCATTTGCGCAACCGCGTCATCGATGCGCTGCCCTACGCGCTAACCGTGTCGCAGCGGCAGGCGCTTGCGGCCATCGCCGAGGATCTGCGCCAGCCGGTGCGGATGTTGCGGCTGCTGCAGGGCGATGTCGGCTCGGGCAAGACCGTGGTGGCGCTGCTCGCCGCCGCCGCGGTCGTTGAGGCTGGCAAGCAAGCGGCATTGATGGCGCCGACGGAAATCCTCGCCCGGCAGCACATCAAGACCATCGCGCCGCTCGCCGAACGCGCCGGCCTGCGGGTCGCGATCCTCACCGGCCGCGAGAAGGGCCGGGAAAGGCCCGAGATTCTGGCTCAGCTCGAGAGCGGCGAGATCGATCTCTTGGTCGGCACCCATGCGCTGATCCAGGACGACGTCGTCTTCAAGGCGCTCGCGCTCGCCATTGTCGACGAACAGCACCGCTTTGGCGTACGCGAGCGGCTGGCGCTGACCGGCAAGGGCGAAGCCGTCGACGTGCTGGTCCTCAGCGCCACGCCGATTCCGCGCACGCTGGTCCTGACCTATTTTGGCGACATGGATGTCTCGGAACTGCGGGAAAAGCCGGCCGGGCGCCAGCCGATCGACACCCGTGCGGTGCCGGCCAGCCGCCTGAACGAGGTGATGGACGCGGTCGGCCGCGCGCTCACAGCCGGCACGCTGGTCTACTGGATCTGTCCCCTGGTCGAGGAATCCGAAGCGGAGGGCACCGGCCATTTGACCAACGCCACCGAGCGCTTCGAGAGCCTGCAACAACGTTTTGGCGATCGCGTCGGCCTGGTGCACGGCCAGATGAAGGGGGCGGAGAAGGACCGCGTCATGGCAGAGTTCGCCGCCCACGAGATCGGCCTTCTGGTGGCGACGACGGTCGTCGAGGTCGGCGTCGACGTCCCGGCGGCGACCATCATGGTGATCGAGAATGCCGAGCGGTTCGGCCTCGCCCAGTTGCACCAGCTCCGAGGCCGCATCGGCCGCGGCTCCGAGGCCTCGACCTGCCTCCTGCTCTACCATGAACCGCTCGGTGAAATGTCAAAAGCGCGGCTCAAGGTGATCCGGGAGACCACCGACGGGTTCCGGATCGCTGAGGAGGACTTAAAACTGCGCGGCGAAGGCGACGTCCTCGGTGTCAGGCAGAGCGGGCTTCCCGGCTACCGCATCGCACGCTCCGACATCCATGCCCAGCTGATCGCGCAGGCACGGGACGAGGCGCTGCACATCATGAAGGAGAACCCGAAACTCGAGGGGCCGCGCGGGGCGGCGCTGCGCTGCCTGCTGTACCTCTACGAGCGCGACGAGGCGATCCCGTTCCTCAGCGCGGGGTAAGCGGCATCGGGCGGAGCAACGGACCAAGACTGCTGACAGAATCTGGCACGGCAGGCCGTATCGTCCGCAAACAATACCGATTGCGCCGAAAGGACCGCCGATGCCGACAGCCAGAGCTCTCGACCCCTCTCCCGTCGTCCCAAAATGCTGGGTTGCGGTGGCCTCGGCCGAACATGTGCGCATCGGCCGGACGCACGGTTTCATGCAGGTCTGCCATGGCAAGGGTGCGCCGCTGCGCCGGATATCGCCGGGCGACTGGGTCGCCTACTACTCGCCGACCGAGACATTCGGCGGCAATGACCGCCTGCAGGCTTTCACCGCGATCGGCGTGGTCAAATCAGGCGATCCCTACCGGGCCGATATGGACGGCTTTCAGCCGTTCCGCCGCGACGTCCGCTGGATCAATGCCGCGGAAACACCGATCCGGCCCTTGCTCGATGCGCTTTCGTTTTCGGCCGACAACAGGAACTGGGGCTATCAATTGCGCCTCGGCCTGTTCGAGATCGAGCGGCGCGACATGCGCCGGATCGCCCGCGCGATGAACGCGAGCGTACTGCCCGTCGAGGAGCTATTGGTCGCGCGGGTCGCGTGATCCGCGCGAACGTCCGGCGTATGGATTTCAGGTACCAGTTTGCAGCGCGAAAAGGCGCAAGCCAGCGACATCAAGCCAATCGGTCGCTGCGCGGCGCCTCACTCGACCTTCGCCGGCGCCGGCTGCAGCGGCGGCGTGCCATTGCCAGCGCGCGCCGCGTTCGCCATTCCGGCGAGCGCCGCGATCTTCTTCTGCGAATCAGAGCCGGGCTGCACCACGCCGGCGGACATGATCAGGGTCGCGGCGTCCTCGGCGCTCATCTCGACCTCGATGATCTTGCTCTTCGGCACATAGAAGAAGAAGCCGGTGGTCGGGTTGGGTGCGCAGGGCAGGAACACGGAAATATGCTCCTCTTCGCCCGGCAGGCGGCGCGCCACCTCCGGGCTCGGCTGCTGCGAGATCAGCACGATCGACCACATCCCGGGCGACGGGAACTCGACCAGGCCGACCCTGCGGAAGCTCGATCCCTGGCCCGAAAACAGCGTCTCGAACACCTGCTTCAGCCCGCGATAGATCGCGCGCACCGCAGGGATGCGTCCGAGGATCTTCTCGCCGAGATCGACCAGCGTCCGGCCGATCAGGTTGGCGGTGAGAAAACCGAGCAGCGTCAGCGCGATCACGGCGACGATCAGCCCCGATCCCGGCAGGCCGAACGGCAGATAGGTTTCGGGCCGATAGGCAATGGGAACAAAGGGCCGCACCAGACCGTCCACCCAGGTGACGAACCACCAGGTCAGGTAAAAGGTGATCGCGATCGGGCCGGCCACGATGAGCCCGGTCAGAAAATAGTTCCGGATCCGGGCCATGATGCCGCCGTGGTGCGGCGGTTCCGGTGGCGTTTCGGCCGGGGGAATGGTCGGCGGCGGCAGATTGTCGTCGCGGGCGCTCATGCGGGTTCCAGGTCGAGGGCAGCTATATCAGCTAGGATGTTCTAGCAGATTTTGGAAGGGGGCGAGGTGACCAAGCGTCGCCCCCGGGGCTCTCGTTGCCGGACTGCCTACTCGACAGTCACCGATTTCGCGAGGTTGCGCGGCTGATCGACGTCGGTCCCCATGATGACGGCGGCATGATAGGCCAGCAGCTGCACCGGAACGGCATAGACCATCGGTGTAAAGGTCGCGGCCATGTCAGGCATCACGATCGTCACCAGCGAGTTGACGGTTGCCTCGGCCGCCCCTTTGGCGTCGGTCATCAGGATGATGTTGCCGCCGCGCGCCGCCACTTCCTGCATGTTTGAGACGGTTTTTTCGAAAACCCGGTCGAACGGCGCGATCACCACGACCGGCATGGTCTCGTCGATCAGCGCGATCGGCCCGTGCTTGAGCTCGCCGGCCGCATAACCCTCGGCATGGATGTAGGAAATCTCCTTCAGCTTCAGCGCGCCTTCGAGTGCGAGCGGATAGCTGGTGCCGCGGCCGAGATAGAGCACGTCCTTCGACTTGGCGATGTCACGTGCGAGCTTCTCGATCTGCGGTTCGAGCGCAAGCGCCGCCGTCATCAGCCGCGGAATCTCGATCAGCCCGTGCACGAGCTTGGCCTCATCGGCGTCCGAGATCTCGCCGCGCGCCTTGCCGGCCGCAACCGCAAGTCCGGCCAGCACCATCAGCTGGCAGGTGAAGGCTTTTGTCGAAGCCACGCCGATTTCCGGACCGGCGAGCGTCGGCAGCACGGTTTCGCTTTCGCGCGCGATCGTCGAAGTCGGCACGTTGACGACCGACAGCGTGTGGCAGCCCTCGGCCTTGGCATAGCGCAGCGCGGCCAGCGTGTCGGCGGTCTCGCCCGATTGCGAGATAAAGATCGCAAGATCGCCCTTGCGCAGCGGCGCCTCGCGGTAGCGGAATTCGGAGGCGACATCGAGCTCGACCGGCACACGGGCAAGCCGCTCGAACCAGTATTTTGCGATCGCGCCGGCGTAGCTCGCGGTCCCGCATGCGGTGATCGAGATATGCTGGATGTCCTTGAAGTCGAACGGCAGACTGATCGGTAGCGCGACGCGCTCGGTCGCCATGTCGACATAGCGCGCCAGCGTGTGGCCGACGACCTCCGGCTGCTCGTGGATTTCCTTGGCCATGAAATGGCGGTAGTTGGCCTTGTCGACCAGCGAAGCGGATGCGGCGTGCCGGATCGCCTCGCGATGCACGACGGCGTTGGTCTTGTCGTAAATGGTGGCGCCGCCATGGGTCAGCACCACCCAGTCGCCGTCCTCCAGATAACTCACCGTATCGGTGAACGGTCCGAGCGCGATGGAATCCGAGCCGAGATACATTTCGCCCTCGCCATAGCCGATCGCGAGCGGCGGGCCATTGCGCGCGCCGATCATCAGATCGCCCTCGCCGGCGAAGATGAAGCCCAGCGCGAACGCGCCGCGCAATTGCGATAGCGCAGTCCGCACCGCATCCACTGGCCTAAAACCCTGCGCCAAAAGCCGGTCGACCAGGTGCAGCACGGTCTCGGTGTCGGTCTCGGTCTTGAAGACCGCGCCCTGCTTCTCGAGCTGCTCGCGCAGCTCGCGGAAATTCTCGATGATGCCGTTATGGACGACGGCGACGCGCTCGGTCGCATGCGGATGCGCATTGCCTTCGGTCGGCTTGCCGTGAGTGGCCCAGCGCGTGTGTCCGATGCCGGTATGGCCTGAAAGCGGCTCGGTCCGCAGCCGCGCCTCCAGATTCTTCAGCTTGCCTTCGGCGCGACGCCGCGTCAGCCGATCGCCTTCGAGCGTCGCAACGCCGGCGGAATCGTAGCCGCGATATTCAAGGCGCTTGAGCGAATCGACGAGTTGTTCTGCGACCGGGCTGCGCCCGAGAATGCCGACAATGCCGCACATGCGGATCGCTATCTCCCGAAATCGTCGAAAAGAACCCTAAAATGATCGTTGTTTCTTAAACGAGAAATAGCGGGAAAGGCTGGTGTCCAGGTACTCAATAATTATTGCCGATTGCGACAGGGTTAAGCCCCCCACCCCGAATACCGTTCGAAGCCATCCCACACGGCCTTTGGACGATCAGCCCTTAACGCGCGGTCAACGCTTTTCCGTTTTGATGGACGATCAAGGAGAAGCGCCGTGAAGAATTCGCGTTCAGGTGACAGCAGGGGTTTCTCGTCGCTGTATGTCCGCGCGAGCGAGACCGCGGGCACTCATCTTGCGCATTGGCCGCCGCCGCGGTTCGAGCGCGCCACGCCGCCTGTTCGGGTCAAGCATGAGGCGGGTGAACCGGTCAAGCGCGCCAAGCCGCGCGGCTGGCGCCTGACCCGGGCCATTTTCTCCGAATTCTCAGACGAAGAGAGCTAACCCGCCCGGCCGAAGTCGCCCATCGAGGCTCGTCTGGGTTATTCACGGCGGGCTGCGAAGCACGACCATCCAGCCGCGCGCGCCGTCCGCTCCTCAGCCGTCCTTCTTCTTCCCGCGGGTCTTCAGCTCGCGATAGCGCGTGGCGCCGCCTTCGCGATTGTTCTGCGTGCTGCGTTCCACCGCCATCGCGTCCGCAGGCACGTCGCGCGTGATGACCGAGCCCGAGCCGATATAGGCGCCGTCGCCGATCCTGATCGGCGCGACCAGCGAGGAATTGGTGCCGATGAAGGCGCCCTTGCCGATCGTCGTCTTGTGCTTGCCAAAGCCGTCATAATTGCAGGTGATGGTGCCGGCGCCGACATTGGTGTTCGGCCCGATCTCGGTGTCGCCGATATAGGAGAGGTGGTTGACCTTGACGCCTGCTCCCAGCGTCGACGCCTTGGCCTCGACGAAGTTGCCGATCTTGGCGCCTTCGCCGAGCGAGGTGCCCGGCCTGATCCGCGCATAGGGTCCGACCTGGGCGTTTCGGCCGATCGAACATTGCGTGATATGGCAGAAGGAATGGATGACGGCGCCGTCGGCGATCGACACGCCGGGGCCGATCACCACGAACGGTTCGATCGTCACGTCCTGGCCGAATGTCGTATCGGCAGCGAGATAGACGGTGTCCGGCGCGATCAGCGTCACGCCGGCATCGAGCGCGGCCCGGCGCAGCCGCGCCTGCATGACGCTCTCGGCCTCCGCGAGCTGTGCCTTTGTGTTGATGCCGCGCACTTCGTCCTCGCTGGTTTCGATCACCACGGCCTCTCCTCCCTGCTGCCTGACGATGCCGACGGCATCGACCAGATAATATTCGCCCTTCGCATTGGTCTTGCCGATCCGGTCCAGAATCTCGAGCGCCTTGCGGCCTTCGAACGCCATCACGCCGGCGTTGCAGAGCGTAAACTTGCGCTCTTCGACCGACGCATCGGCATGTTCGCGGATCGCCGTGAGCTGTCCGCCCTCGATCACGAGCCGGCCGTAGCCGGTGGGATCCGCGGCCCGAAAGCCAAGCACCGCCAACGCAGCGCCGTCTTTCAAGGGCGCACGCAGCCGTGCAAAGGTTTTGGCCGAGATCAGCGGGGTGTCGCCGAACACGACCAGGAGATCGTCTGCGCCTGACGCGATGGCCTCGCGTGCGGCCAGCACGGCATGGGCCGTGCCGAGCCGTTCCCGCTGCACGAAGATTTTCGCCTCGGGCCGCAGCCGGAGCACCTCCTTGGCGACCGCCTGATGGTCCGGGCCGATGACGACGGCCAGTTCTGCGCCCTCGCCCTTCGGCGCCGCGCTGAGCACATGCGCCAGCATCGGCTGGCCGGCGACCTCATGCAGCACTTTTGGCAGGTGTGAGCGCATGCGTGTGCCCTCGCCGGCCGCGAGCACCACAGTCAGGCTGGAACGCGCAGTCATGGGCCTCCTCAAAACTTTCGGAAACGCGCGGTGTTGGCGCCGTCATAAAGCGTTTTCCGCTGCTGGCAACCCACCGGGATTTAAGATCGGAACTCTTTTCCTGTTAAACTTCCCCAATGATTCGGAGGGGTTGGGGCTCGCATGGCTAGGGAAGCCGACCATTTGGCCGGGACCGTCGGCAAGGATAAAGCCGGCGGCATGCTGTCCCGCCTCGTGGCCGACGAAAACGAGTTCGACCGGCGGGCCTTGTGGCGGCTCGGGACCTGGGCAACGGCCGCCGTGGGCGCCGTGATCGTGGCCATGCTGGCGAACCAGTCCTCGATCGGGCTGCGGCGCCAGCAGACGGCCGCGACCGATCTGACGCGCGAGGCCCGCGAACTGCAGTCGCTGACCCGCGAGAGCCAGGGCGAGACGCGCCGGCTTGCCTCCGCCGTGGACACGCTGAACTCCGACCGCGACCGGCTGTATTCGCGCGTCACCGTGCTGGAGCAGGGGCTGGAATCGGTCACCGGCACGCTGGCACGGCAGAATGCCGCTAACACTCCCGTCGCACCGCAAGCCGCCGCGCCGACGAGCACAGCCGCACCGGCGAACCCAAACGCGCCAGCCGATCCTCCTGCCACGATCGCGGCACTGGCGGCGCAGGCCGCCTCCCCACCGCCGACCGTCGCACCGGTCGCAACGACCGCAGCCGCCCTGACGGAGCGGCCCAAGCCCGAGAAGCGGGAGAAATCCGAGACGCCTGCACCGACGCAGGCGCAAGCCCCCATTGCCACGCCACAGCAGCAGGAGCAGGCCTCCGCGCCGGCAGCACCGTCCCTGCCGAAAATCGCGTCCACCGCGCCGGCATCGAGCGTGCCTGCGGCTGCCGCCATCAGCTCGCTCTTGCCCCCCAAATCCCTGATGGCGCCGCCCGATCCGGCAGCCTCCAAGCTGGAACCGGCCAAGGACCCTGCGAAGCTGCCCGCCAGCGCCGCGCCTGCGGCGTCGCCTGAGACCGCGGCCGCGCAGCCTTCAGCCGGCGACAACGACGCCGCGCCGGACAGCGTTTCCACCAAGGTGGAGCGAACGGAATTTGCCGTCGATCTTGGCAGCGCGAACTCGGTCGGCGGATTGCGCGCGCTCTGGCGCGGGCTGGTCAAGTCGAATGCGGACCTCGCCGCACTCAAGCCCATCATCGTCATCAAGGAGCGCAGCAACGGGCTCGGCATGCAGCTTCGGCTTGCCGCGGGACCGCTGATGGATGCCGCGACCGCAGCAAAAATCTGCGCGGCGCTCGCAGAAAGCGAACGGTCTTGCGAGACCACCCTGTTCGACGGTCAGCGTCTTGCGCTTGGGAACGAGGATCCGGACAAGTCGCCCGTCACCGCGCCGGCCCAGAAGGCGGCGCCGGGCCCACGCGGCCGCCACAGCGTGCAGAAACATTCACGCCACGACGACCCACCGCCGCCGCCCAGGCCGGAGCCGTCGACCCTGTCCTCCTTCTTCGGCCGGAAGTGATCCGAAAACTGACGCTTTGACAAAGTGTTGGATCGGACTCCTGAGATCTGCTCCGGCGCAGCATCGAAAGCGGCGCTTTGCGGTTGTCTCTGCCTCCGTTCCCGACCATATTCGAAGGCATGAAGAAAATTCCGTTCCGCCTCACACCCTACCAGGTGCAATGGCTCCTGGTGGTCGGCTTCGCCACCATCGGCTGCGCGCTCTATCTGCGTTACTTCGCCATCGAGTTCTCGACCACCGCGCTCGCCTGCGACGCCGGACTGCAGACGTTGATCTGCAAGGCGAGAATGGTAGCGACACCCCTGTTCAAGAACTCGGTGTTCGGCATCACCGCGCTGGTGATCGCGACGCTGCATGTCATCAGGCCCTCGATCGTGCTCATGACCGGCGGGCTGGTCGCCGCCGGGCTCGGGATCGTGCTCTACAACATCGTGCTGTCGGGGCTGGCGATCGGGCTGCTCATTCTGGGATTTGCTCGGCCCGCGCCCGCCACAGCGTGACGGCAAACAGCGCGTAGACAGCACAGGTCCACAGCGACTGCCAGTTCTGCGGTCCCTCGTTGAAGCCGATGTAGAGCGCGGACAACGCCAAAAGCCCGGCGAGCGTGGCCTCCGCGATCGGGCGAATGCCCTTTTGCGGGCGATTGAGCAGCAAGGTGGCGAACGGGACCACCGCCATGGTCAGCGAGGCGTAGGGAAAATCGCGATAGCGCGGATCGAACACGAAGCCGAGCGCGGTCTCGGCCCCGATCAACGCCGTCACCGCGAGGGAAGCGCCCAGGAGATAGGCAAGGGCGGACTTGCTCCTGCCCTCGCGCGGGCCGAGCAGTTCCAGGAAGGTCGGCAAGCCGCGCCCAGCCATCAGCGCGTTGGCGCTCAGGATGGGCGCGGCAATTCCAGCGGCCAGCAAAGCTCCCCATTGCAGCCACCCGCCGATACCGTAGCTCTCATAAAACATCTTGTCGGCGGCGACGCCGAACAGGATTCCCGATGTCGCAGCCGAGATAGCGACCGCGATCCATGCGGACGGCCGCGGCGTCCAGGGCCTGCGGCGCAGGGTCAAGAACGCCGCGAGGAACGGAAGCGTGCTCAAAACCATGCCGCCGCCCATCTGCCATTTCCACAGCGGAAAATTGCTGATGGGCTCGCCCGGCGGGTATTTGAGCGCGCGGTGCGCGGCATCGATGAAACCCCAATAGCCGCCGACCGTGCCCTCGAGCTGGCGCTTCCAGGGCTGGTCATAGGCCTCGATCAGGTTGACGCGAAATCCCTCCTGCTTCGCCATGCTGAGGATTTCCGAGACCACACGGGCCTGGTTGGTCCGGGACGGCAACGCGCCGTCGCGCATCCGCCCCTCGCTCGGCCAGCCGGTTTCCCCGATCAGGATTTCCTTGCCCGGAAAGACCACCGCCATGCGCTGGCGAATCGCATTGACATGGGTGGCGGCGAACTTCGCCCGGATTGGAAAATCTTCCCAATAAGGAAGAATGTGGATCGTGACGAAATCGACCGCGTCATAGATTTCCCGGTTCTTCAGCCAGTATTCCCAGACATCCGCATAGGTCACAGGCACGCTCACCTGCGATTTCACGGAGCGGATGATCGCGACGAGATCCGATGAGGTCATCTCGCCGCGAAGCAGGACTTCGTTGCCGACCACGAGCGCGGTGACGACCTCGGGAAATTCCTTGGCCAGGCGGACCGCGATCGCAACCTGCGCGAGGTTCTTCAAGCGGTTGCTGCCGAGCCAGATGCCCTGAATGACCTTGAGCCCGACCTTGGCAGCCACCGCCGGCACCTGATCGAGCCCGTTCTCGATCGAATAGGTCCGCACACAATCAGTGATCTTGGCAAGCTGCGTCAGATCCTCTTCGATCTGGTCGGCCGGGATGTGCGTGGTCGGATCGAGCGGGCTCTGCTGCCCACGGAACGGCGCGTAGGACACACACTGCAATTTGGCGTCGGGATCGATCGGCGCGCGCACAAGCACGATCGGCGTGGCCAGCCACCACCACACGGCAGCAATCACACCCAATGACATGAGCAACAGCGCCAGTGGTGTACGAAGCGAAATCTTTCTCATCCTCCACGCGGGGCTCGTCGATTACCCGGTCGGCGCGCATCTGCCAAGGGCGGGCTCAGGGGTTCTCCGCGTTGATCGGCCGCAGGCTTGCCTTTGCGACGATAAAGTTGTGAGTTTGCTGGACAAAATACCAAATTCCGGTCATGGGATTGCGGGGCTTCGCGCCGGCCGTTCGGCCGCATTGGAGACCCATTTGATCGGCATCACCAAACCGTTCATGGCTGGGCGGCGGTTAAAGCAATACAATCGGGGAATTCATGCGTCGCGTGCTTCAACGAGAGATCACGGTTTTGCGCCATCTCGCGGTCCCCGTTTTGCTGCTGTTGCTCGCCACCGGCACCGCATTTGCCCAGAGCGGTAACCAGGACCAGGGGAAGCCACCGGCCAACAATGCGGCCGATGCCGCCAAGGAAGCCCAACGCAAGACCGACCAGTTCACCGAGGCGGCCCAGGCCATCAACGGCCCGGCGGGAAATCCCGAATGCGTCTGGCTCGGGCGGCGCGTGGTGCAGCTGATCTGGGTTGACGATCTCGATACCGCCTTCCGCCATGTCGACCTCTATGACCGCTTCGGCTGCCCGGGTGGGCATATCCAGGCGGCCTTCCGCTGCCTGACCCGTTTCGGCGCGCAGATCGACGACAAGGTGCCGAACAGCCTGCGCGACCACGTCCACATGTGCTGGATCAATCCGGCCGCCCAGCCGCCTCAGCCATCCCCGACACCCGCGCCGACGCCGGCCGCGGCGGCTGCATCGCCAACGCCGGCTGCTCCTGCCGGATCGTCACCGGCGCCAGCACCCAGCGCGACGCCGCAAGCCACCGTCTCGCCCTCCCCGGCCCCGGCCAAGTAGAGGTTTTCCGGCACCCGCGTCATTCCGATCCGGTTGGACCGGAGTTGCGGCGAGGTGACGCAACGGCGGCAGAATTTTCGCGTATTGCATGATGCGCGCCGCCAAAACGCCACGTCGCCAGTTGTGAAATGACGCGACAGGATTATCCTTAAGGTGACGTTCATGTTGGCGGCCTTAGACGTTGCGCGCAAGTCGTCCCGATGTCGTGCGCCGGGTCAGAAAGCCGCACAAAAATCATAGACTTACCGGCGCCCTCGACTTTCCGAAGTTGGTCAGAAGGGTGGCTTGCCGGAACGTTAGGGACTTCAGAAGGCGGACGCTTGGGGACAGGTTCGCTTTCTCAAATCCAGGCCCCGAATGGTCTTTATTTCGATGCGCGCCATCGTTGCCGTCCTCCTGGTTGTCAGCGCCACCCACGCCGCGATCTGGGGTCTCCTGCAGGACAAGCAGCCGGCCCCCGATTTCAATGGCATGCTCCCGAGCGTGTCCTACACACCGTTCGAGCCCGGTCACGTCGTCGACAAGACGGCCGATCCGGACAAGATTCGCGCCGACCTGAAGAAGCTTTCGACCATCACCCGGGCGATCCGCGGCTACTCCGCACTGGAAGGCAATGAGCTGGTGCCGCCGATCGCGGCCGAGTTCGGGCTCAAGGTGACGGTGGGCGCCTGGGTCGACAAGGACGACCAGCGCAACGAGCGCGAGATTGCGGCCGCAATCGACCTCGCGCGGCGCAACAGCAACGTCGTCGGGATCGTGGTCGGCAACGAAACCGTCTACCGGGGTGAGCAGATCCCGATCGAGAACCTTGGGCCGCGGCCCGGGGTTGGACCCGAGCCGGAAGAGGCCGCGCGCATCCTCGGCGAGGAAGCCCAGCGGCTTCGCGAAGCAGAGTCGCAGCCTGAAGACAAGAAGGCCGAAGCGCTCAGACGGGCGGTGGCGGAAAACAATGTCCGACGGCTCATCAAGCTGATTCAGCGGGTCAAGAAATCGGTCGGCGTTCCCGTGACGACCGGCGAAATCTGGAACATCTGGCGCGACTATCCCGAGCTCGCCTCCAGTGTCGACTTCGTCGGAGCGCACATCCTGCCCTACTGGGAGAACTACTCCGACAAGCAGGCCGTCGACCAGGCGATGTATCTCTACGGCCAGCTGCGCGAAAAATTTCCGGGCAAGCGCATCGTGATCGCCGAATTCGGCTGGCCCAGCGCCGGCTACAACAAGCTCAACGCCAATCCCGGCCGGTTTGAGCAGGCCTCGGTGCTGCGCAATTTCGTGACCCGGGCGGAAGCCATCGGCGCCGAATACAACATCGTCGAAGGCATCGACCGGCCCTGGAAGAGTTTCGAAGGTGGTGTCGGCCCGTATTGGGGCATCCTCAACAATGCCGGCGAGCCGAAATTTTCGTGGACCGGGCCGGTCGTCGACCTGAACTACTGGAAACTCGCGACCATCGCCCTGCTGGTCGGCATATTGCTGTCGCTGCCGATCCTGCGGCTGTTCGAGCCGACGGTGATGCAGGCGCTGCTGTTGTCGGCTTCCGCCAATGCCGTGGGGGCCTGGGCCGCAACGGTGTTCGCATTCTGGGACGTGCATTACTTCGTGTTCGGCTCGGCCTTTGCGCTGACGCTCGGCCTGACCCTTTTGGTTCCCCTGGTCCTCATCGCGATGGCGCGTGTCGAGGAGATTGCGGCTGTCGCCTTCGGCCATGCGCCGCGCCGACTGCTGACCAAGAGCGCGACGACGACGGCCAGCGATGCCCCCTGCCCAAAAGTATCGATCCACATCCCGGCCTATTTCGAACCGCCGGACATGCTCAAGGCAACGCTCGACGCGCTGGCACGCCTCGACTATCCGAACTACGAATGCATCGTCATCATCAACAACACGCCCGATCCGGCATTCTGGCAGCCGATCCAGGATCACTGCCGCATGCTCGGCGAGCGCTTCAAGTTCATCAACGCCGAGAAGGTGAAGGGATTCAAGGCCGGTGCGCTCAGGATCGCGATGGATCGCACGGCTGCGGACGCGGAGATCATCGGCATCATCGACGCCGACTATGTCGTCGATCCCGACTGGCTGAAGGATCTGGTGCCGGCGTTCGCCGATCCACGCGTCGGCCTCGTGCAGGCGCCGCAGGACCACCGCGACGAGAACCGCTCGCTGATGCACTACATCATGAACGGCGAATATGCCGGGTTCTTCGACATCGGCATGGTCCAGCGCAACGAGGAGAACGCCATCATCGTGCACGGCACGATGTGCCTGATCCGCCGCGCCGCGATGGAGATGGCGGGCGGCTGGGCCGGCGACACCATTTGCGAGGACACCGATCTCGGCCTCGCCATCATCGAGCAGGGCTGGCTCACGCATTACACCAATCACCGCTACGGCAGGGGGCTGTTGCCCGACACCTATGAGGCGTTCAAGAAGCAGCGCCACCGCTGGGCCTATGGCGGCTTCCAGATCGTCAAAAAGCATTGGCGCAAGTTCCTGCCAGGCGCGAGCCGGCTCACGCCAGATCAGAAGCGCGAGTTCTCGCTCGGCTGGCTGAACTGGCTCGGCGCCGAAAGCCTCGGCGTTGTGGTGGCCCTGCTCAACCTGATCTGGGTTCCCATCGTCGCCTTTGCCGGCATCGCCATCCCCGACAAGATCCTGACGCTGCCGATCATCGCAGCGTTCCTGGTTTCACTCGGGCATTTCCTGATCATGTACCGGCTCCGGGTGCCGGTGAAGACCGGCCAGATGCTGGGGGCGATGATCGCGGCGATGTCGGTGCAATGGACCGTGTCGCGCGCCGTGGCCCAGGGCCTGATTACCGAGCACTTGCCGTTCGCGCGCACCTCCAAGGGCGGCCTGTCGCGGATGTCGATCGAGTTCCAGGCCTTTTGGGAGGCCGTGATCGGCGTGCTGCTGCTGGTCGGTGCGGGCGTGCTGGTTGTGACCAATGCGACCGTGCAGGTTCGCGAGGTCTACATTTTTGCCGGCGTGCTGGTGCTGGAAAGCCTGCCCTTCCTGGCGGCGGTTGCGATCGCAACTCTCGAGCTCTCGCGGATCAATGCCTTCGAGTTCTGGACAAACACCGCCATACGCACCGCCGAGTTGATCGGCTTGCGGCCGGTGAGCCTGCCCGGCATGACCGCCCCCTCCCAGCTCAGCCTGCCCGGCGTGACTGCCCCGCCCCAGCCGGCGGCCAGCGAGGTCCATCGCGAACCGAGCTGATGAGGGCACGGCCGCCGCGCCCTGCCCGGCAGGACGGGGAATGGGCCATTTTGAGCGGAATTGTGGGGGCGCCCAAAACTGCGGCTGCCTCACCTATTGACCGGAAAAGGCCGGCCCCCTACACAGCGCGGGCCGGAGACTGCGAGGCCCGCAATGGCATCGCCTGTCGCTTACGGGAGCGCGTAGCTCAGCCGGTAGAGCACATGACTTTTAATCATGGGGTCGAGGGTTCGAGCCCCTCCGCGCTCACCACATCCCAGTCAATGGTCAACTCGTAAGGCGAGGTGTCAGCGTTCGCCTGTCGCAGCCCCTGGCGGGACTTTTGGTCAGCGTATTTGCGGGCCGCTCCAGCACCGGCACAATCGTCACTGCACTATCGCCTGCGCGGCCCGCTGGTTGGAGCCGTCGGCTGCGCCGGACGCCGAAATCAGCCGTGCTCGATCAGATCTGATCGCCTCGCATGGCGCCTCTGGCGCTCGGCGATGGTGGCGCGGCTGTTTGCAGATTATCCGATCGACCGCTCCGATCGATCACCATGGCATGGCCGCGCGTCGGCGTCTCAGGCGGTTCCGGCTTTCGTCAGATGTTCGAGCATGGCGTTACAGGCGGCTTCGGCATCCGACAAACTATCGAACGGTGAACCGGCGATCCTGATCGCGCTCCTGTTCTGATAGAGCGGCCGCCATGACGCGATGAAGCCGGGACGCCCATGCAGACCCGGACCGGTGCGGCTCGCATGGCTGATCACGAAGGAAAACCCGTCGCTGGTGGCGCTCCAGATTTCCATCTCTTCAAGCGCGTTGTGAAATTGCAGAGACATCCGGCAATCCTACACGGTTCGAGATCGTGTGCACTGGCACTCGCTCCGGTAAGGTTAGGCGAATAGCTTAACGCGCAGCATGTGTCGCTAACTTGCGCGAATATGCGCGTTCCCTCCTCTCATCGTGATGCAGATCCCACCCGATCTCCCGCCGTGACCTCTGGGATGGTAAACGCCCCCTCACCGAAGCCGCTCGAATTGTGCCGTCGGCCGTAACGGGCGCTTACGCGCATCGTGCGTTAGTGGCGAGCGAAGATCTGGTCGGCGAGCATTCATGAGCAGCATCTCGACAATCGCGCTATCCGGCATGAACGCCGCGGTCCGGCGCCTCCAAGTCTCCGCCAGCAATGTGGCGAACGCCGAAAGCACCGGCGCGCTGCCGGCGGCGAACGGCACCGTTGCGGCTGGCTTGCCAAAGGCCTATGCGCCGCTTCGGCTCGTTGCGACGGAGAGCGCCGGCGGTCTCGGCGTTCAGACCAGTATCTCGACCGTGACGCCGCCCACCATCGCGATCTCCGATCCGCAGGCTCCCTTCGCCAATCAGGATGGCGAGGTCGCAGCCCCGAATGTCGACATCTCCCAGGAGCTGGTCGAGCAGATGATCTCAAGCTACAGTTTTGCCGCGAACGCCGCCGTCATGAAGGCCGACGACGGCATGGCCAAGACGCTGATCGACACGATGGCTTGAAATCGGCAGGCGATCGTCCAGCACGATCTCGGGCGTTGGGAGGCATCCGCGCAGGCGAGGCCGAAGCGCGCCGGCCGAACAAAGCCGGGCCTCAATCGTCCCAGATCATTTCGCCACACTTGCATTCAAACAGGCGCACCATCCGGCCCTTGCGGGTGTCGAGGATGGAGACGACGAGATCCGGCGTGGACGCGCATGCCGAACAGAAAATGATGCGTTCCTGCTTCTGGACTCTGCGGTCTGACCGGCGTTCCGAATCGGCGCGATCCATCTGTTACCCCACAAGCCCACCCCAACGCTTAAGTTACAAAATGAATACTGGTTCCCCCAATTACCTAAGTTAAGACGATCGTGATCCGGATCGGCATCCCCCAGAAAATTCGCAGAAATTATCAACCGCGCGGTTGATCTGAGGCCGGATCTGATAGCACGGAACTCAAGTGGGGAACTCTGAGGCAATAGGAACCGGCCGATTTGCGGGTCCGTTCATGCGTGCAAAGCAAATCACGGCGTCTCGCCGCAACATTCATTAACGGATGTCCGCCGGAGGGCTCGAGCAAAGAGTCTTGCGGGGCCTGGGTCTGAATGTGATCCAAGGACTCGTGACCATTCCGACGCGAGTGTCAGAAGCGCCAGACCGGTCAGCGCGCGCGAAGGCGCTGTGGAGCTCTTGGCAGTTTGGTTCTTCCGCGTGTCTTCGTCCTTGGCGACACCGCGTCGGGCGGCTGCTCTTCGCGAAAAATCAGCGCCGCCTCAAACGCCATCCCCGGCGCAGCGTCTGTCGTCCCCGTGCAACTGGCGATCTTGCCGTTGGAGGTGCCCGCGAGCTTCAGTTCCATCTCGTCGATGCCGGCTCCGAACACCGTGGCATGGCCTGCCGAGTGCCGCCGGGTCGTGACCGTTGCGGTCCATCTGGCGCCGTCGACTTCGTAGCAACCGCTATAGCTGATGATGCTGTCGCCGCCCCAGAGCTTGCCATTGGCGAAGTGGACGATGCCGGCCCCCTCGCGGAGCGGCGTCTTGAACCAGGCGGCATATGTCCCATCCCTGAGCATGGAAAATTGTAGTCACGGTAAGGCTAAGGCTCGGTAAAGACCGGGCCGCCCGTACTCCTACGGCACGACCGCGAGCGCGCGCTCGACGGCACGCACGACGAGTTCCTCGATGCCCGCCATGCTGCCGATCACACCGGAATAGGCCACGTCGCTTCGCGCAAGCTCCGCGATCAGTCTTGGCGCATCGCGCGCGCCGTGCAGTCCCTCGCCAGAGAATAGCCCGACCACGACAAGCGGTCCCACGACGCCTTCAGCAGCTTCATGGAGAAACGGATGCTCCTCCAGCAGCGCGATCCGCACATCCCCAAAGGTGCTGCGGCCCTGGATGCCGCGCGCGACCCATTCGGCGGCCTCGCGCGAGGCCGAATTTCGGCGGGAGCCGTGGGCCAGCAGAATGATCGTGCTGGCCTTGGGCGCAAAGCCGTGATCGCGACAGGTCCCGCTCGCCCTGGCGATGACGAAATCCGGCATGCCCTGGTCGAGCCCGAGCGGCGTCAGGAGTGCGAGCTCCCGGTTTTGCCTGTTGCCCTCGTCGAGCAATTGCACCAGCCGATCCCGCGAAAAATAGCCGCTCGATGCGAACAATGGGTAGACGATGATCCGTGGCGATGTGAGGGCGCGCAGCGCCTCGGCGATCGACGGGGTTCCGCTGATGAAGCCGACGCCGATTTCGGCCACAAGGCCCCGATCGGACAGCGCCTGCGCGACCCGCCGCGCATTCGCGTTCTCCGCGCCCGGCGTCCGCTCGCCATGGGCCGCAACCAAAACCGCCACCTGCGCCGGCCGCTTGCGCGCTTTCAATGCCTTGTCCCGCCAATGAAGATCCGATGCGGCCCATGGTAGACGCTGCACGGCCGCGGCGCCAGCAGTCCGCTCCTGCCATCTCACATCGAAGCTGCCGGCGCCTCGCCGGCGGCCCGCATCAGCCGCGCTTCGCTCGCCCGGAGCATCCTGAGATCGAGCGTGCCGCGGCGATAGGCGTCGAGCGCACAGTCGAAGACGCGGTAGAACTGCGCGCCGTCATAGGCAACCAGCAGCAGATCGGCGCCGGCATTCAGCGCCTCGACCACCGCGGTGCAGACATTGCCGCCATAGATCGCGCCCATCACCAGGTCGTCGGTCATGACCACGCCATGAAAACCCCATTTGCCGCGAACGAGGCCGTCGATCACCCGCTTCGAATGCGATGCGGGCCGGTCAGGATCGACGGCTGCGAGTGCGACATGCCCGACCATGAGGCGCGCCTTCGAATGCGACAGCACCTCCCGAAAGGGACGCCAGTCGGTGGCCTCGAGATCCTCCTCCGACGCATCCAGCGTCGCCGCGACGTGATGCGTGTCGGCGACGACCCGCCCCAGTCCCGGAAAATGCTTTGCCGTTGCGCCGATGCCCGCAGCCTCGAGGCCCTTTACATAGGCCAGCGCGATGTCGGCGACCACGGCGGGATCGCTGGCAATCGCGCGCTGTCCGATCAGGGTGTTGAAGTCGAACCGCTTGCGGTCCCATCGCGGCCGAAGATCGAGCACTGGCGCAAGGTCGAGGTTGACGCCGACGCTTGCGAGTGCCTGCCCCTGACTGCGGCCGAATTCTTCCGCCTTTCGCCTGCGGACGTCGGGCACGAGCGTTGCCAGCGTCGATAGCGCGACCTGTGGTCCGAGCGGTGGCGACAAATGCGCGACGATACCGCCTTCCTGGTCGGCCGCGACGATCAGCGGAGCGAGGCCCACGCCGCGGCGGCGCTCCTGCAGCGCGGCGATTTCCGCTTTCACCTCCGCCGGCGTTCGCCGCGCCACATTGTGCCGCGTGATATAGAGGCCGGCGATCAGGCCCTTTTCGGCGAGCAGTCCCACCTCATCCGCCGACGTGTAACCGACGACAAAGTGCCGGCCGAGCAGCCGCACGGCCGCGTCGTCAGCACCGAGCGTGTGGCGCTTGTGGAGTTGAAAGACGAGCTGCGCGCCGATCAGGCAGGGGGCCGGCAGGAGCCAGAGCGCGAGCAGCAGCCGCGCGGCCTTGCCGTCAGCCCAGGCGCCAGCCCGCATCAGAACGATTGGAAGGAGTACCCCGAACGCGAACAGGACGGCGTTTCCTGGTCCGCGCAATGCGACCAGATAGGGCGCGTTGTTGTTGACGCCAAGCACGATTGCGCCAAGCGCAAGCGGCCAGAGCAAGGCTCTTGGGATGGATTTCATGTGTCGCCTGACATCACCGGACATGCGGCGACCTATCACGGCGAATTTGCCCTGCGCCAGTCGTGCGGCCACGTCTGCACGAAATCTGCACGAAAATCCTGAGCTCCTGCAGAGCGGCTCGGCTGACCTTGCACGGCGGCCGTTCATCATCCTCACGCGCAGAAAAAAGCGCGCCGATAAACAGAAACGGATGATCACGCCATGACGAGCCTTGCAACACCGACAGTCGATCTCGGAACCGCGGAGGGCAACACGCTCCTGTTCAAGCTCGTCGTGGCCTTGGGCCTCGCCGCCCTCGCCGACTGGCTGTTCTATGCCGAGGATCTCGGACTATCCGTTGCGATCTTCGCCGTCGCGCTGACATGCAGTGCGCTCGCCGCAAACCCCTTTTCGCGCGACCGCCGGCGGATCGTGAGTGCCGGCATCATTCTTGTCGCCGGCCTGATCCCGGTCATCGAGGAGCTCGGCGCGATGTCCTTCATCCTGCTCGTCCTCGCGCTCGCCACGAGCGTCGCGATCGTCACCGGATCGGACCTGTCGGGACCGCGGAGCCGTCTGGCGGCGCTGCGCGATCTGCTGCTGACAGGCCCCTACCGGCTGGTGCGCGACGTCGCGGCCGGCTTTCACGGCCCAAGCATCATGACGCGCATGGCCATGTGGTTCGTGCCGCTGGCCCTGGGCGCGATCTTCGTGGCGCTGTTTGCATCGGCAAATCCGCTGATCGCGCAATGGATCGAGCTGCTCGGACCCGGCAATGCGGCGAACCATGTCAGCGTCATCCGGCTGATGTTCTGGGTCGCTGCGCTCTCGATCGTGTGGCCGTTCGTCCACATAAGGTGGCGGGGCAGGGTCGCACGCGATGTGAGGGCTGACCAGGCATTCGTCCACGATCGCCAGGCATCGGCCAGATGGGAGCATGTCTTCGGGCCGGCGACCATTTTGCACTCGCTGGTGCTGTTCAACCTGCTGTTTGCCGTACAGACCATTCTCGACATGACATATCTCTGGGGCAATGCGACGCTGCCCGCGGGCCTCACCTACGCCGCCTACGCGCATCGCGGCGCCTATGCGCTCACTATTGCGACGCTGCTGGCGGCTTGCTTCGCTCTGGTCGCCGTGAAGCCCGGCGCGGCCGACACCGAGCCAAAGCTCCTCCGCCTGCTGGTCTATCTGTTCGTCGCACAGAATATCGTGCTGGTCGCGTCTTCAATTCTCCGCCTGAAGCTCTACGTCGAGACCTACCTCCTGACCTATTGGCGAATCACGGCGTTTGTCTGGATGCTGCTGGTTGCACTGGGCCTCGTCTTCATCCTGGCCCGTATCGCGCTCGAACGTTCGAACGAATGGCTGGTCCGCATCAACCTGACGGCGCTGGCCGCGGCGCTCTACCTCTGCTCGCTGACCAATCTTGCCGCTGTTATCGCCGATTTCAACGTCGCACACAGTCGGGAGACCGGAGGCAGCGGCGTCTGGCTCGATACCTGTTACCTGGCGGGCCTCGGGCCGCAGGCCTTGCCTGCCATCGACAAAGCCATTCAAATGGGCAAATTCAATTCGAACCTGGAATCCCGCCGCGACCGGCTTCTCGAAAGACAATCCCATGACATGGCCTCCTGGCGCGCCTGGAGCTTTCGCAGCTGGCGGCTGCAACGCGTTCTCGATGCCCATGCGGCCGCCGGATGACCGGGGCGTTTCGATCCGGAGTGTCGCTTGAGCTACCGCATTCTCGTTGTCGACGATGACCCGCATATTCGCGAGGTGATCCGCGTCGCGCTCCGGAAGGCGGGCATGGCGGTGACCGAGGCACAGGACGGCAAGGAGGCGCTGGTGCGCTTTGCCGGCGACAGACCCGACCTGATCGTCCTCGACGTCGGCATGCCGGAATTCGACGGGCTCGATGTCTGCCGGCAGGTGCGCAAGTCCTCCGACATTCCCATCCTTTTCCTGTCGGCGCGCGACGAGGAGATCGACCGCGTGCTCGGTCTCGAGATGGGTGGCGACGATTATGTCACAAAACCGTTCAGCCCGCGCGAGCTGGTCGCGCGCGTCAACGTCATCCTGCGCCGCTCGGCATCGCGCGGCGCTGACGCCAGGCCCTCCTCGGCCGAGCTCGTGCACGGCGAGCTCAGGCTCGATCCGGAACGTCATCTGGCCCGGTTCGGCGATGTCCCGCTGCGGCTCACCGCCATCGAGTTCGGCATTCTGCGCGCGTTTCTCGCAAGGCCGGCCGCCCTCTTCAACCGCGAACAGATCATGGCGGCGGCCTATCAGCTGAACATCCAGGTCTCCGACCGCACCATCGACAGCCACATCCGCAACATCCGCGCAAAACTTGCCGCCGCCAATTGCAGTAGCGCCATCGAGACCGTGCACGGCCTCGGCTTCAAGCTCGGCAATTGCGAACCGGCGCGATGAAGGATCTTGGCTCCGAGCGAAAATGGCGCCCGTCGCTCGGGCAGATCATCTTCGTGGTGCTGACCGCGGTGACCATCCTGCCACTGGTCGGACTGTTCTTCTTCCGCATCTACGACAACCAGCTGATCCGGCAGACCCAGGCCGAGCTGATCGCGCAAAGCCGGGTGCTGGCGGCGATCTATGCCGAGGAAGTCACCGCCCAGCTCGATCGCGGGATCGCGCTCGGCGACGAGGTGCCACCCGAGGCGCGTCCCGATCCCACCGATCGCCTCACCCCGATCCCGCCGGATCTCGATCTTGCCGCCAACGATCTGTTCGTGCGGCGCCCCGACGCCCGTCCAGCCAAGAGGCCGGCCGATCCGGCCTATCTCGAGATCGGCGCGCGGCTGATGCCGATCATCATCGAGACCCAGAAGGTCACGCTCGCCGGTTTCCGCATCCTCGATCCGCATGGCGTGGTGATCGCTGGTCGCGACGAGGTCGGCCAGTCGCTGGCCCACATCGACGAGGTCGCCGCGGCGCTGCACGGCCAATATCGCGCTGCGCTTCGGATTCGCATCCCCGACAAGGCCCCGCCCCCGATCTACTCGATCAGCCGCGGCGTCGGCGTGCATGTGTTCTCGGCGATGCCAGTGATCGTCAACGATCACGTCGCCGGCGTGATCTACACGTCGCGCACGCCGCGCAACATTTTCGATCATCTCTACCAGGAGCGGGCGAAATTCGTCCTTGCAGGACTTGCCGTCGCGCTCGGAACGATCGTGATCGGGCTGATCTTCTCGCGCACCATCACGCGACCGATGTATCAGCTGATCGACCGTGCCGTCCGGATCGGACATGGCGATCGCGACGCCTTCAAACCGCTCACGCATTACGGCACGCGCGAGTTCGCGCTGTTGTCGCGGAATTTCCTCGACATGGCCGAGCAGCTGGCGCGACGCTCGGACTACATCGCGAGCTTTTCGGCCCATCTCACCCATGAATTGAAGTCGCCGCTGACCTCGATCAAGGGCGCGGCGGAACTGCTGCTGGATTCGCTGAAAATCGGGTCGGAGGGCCTGACACGCGGGGAACAGGAGAGCCTGCTCTCCAACATCTCGAGCGATGCCGCCCGGCTCGAGGCGATCGCGCAACGGCTGCGCGAACTGGCCCGGGCCGAGACCATCGACCAGCGCGAAAGCACCCCGCTTGCGCCCGTCATCGAAAACCTCCGCGGCCGCTTTCCTGCCCTGACGCTGGACATAGCGGGCGTCCTCGATCCGGCCGTCGGAATGTCTGCGGAGAAGACGCTGATCGTGTTCTCGCATCTCGCCGACAACGCACTCCATCATCATGCGAAGACGTTGCGGCTGTCGGTCGTCGGCGACACCGCCGGCGTGCTCGTCGAGGTCAGCAACGACGGTGATCCCATCTCGGAGCAGAACCGCGATCGGATCTTCGATGCGTTCTTCACTACCCGCCGCGACAGCGGAGGCACTGGGATGGGCCTTGCGATCGCGCGCTCGGTCATGACCAGCCGCGGCGGCTTCATCACGCTGCGGCCTGCTGCAGACGGCGTTACCTTCGTGCTCGGGTTCCCGGCCGGCTGATGCCCTCCCGGGCGGTCGTCCGCCCCCGCCTTATCCGGAAAAGTCGCGAATCAGCCGCCATCCGGCTACACTGGCGAGCTCTGGGAGAGCGAGATGGTTGCTGACAGTGACAGCAGAATTGCCTGGCATCGCGCACAGGTCAGACGGCACCGCGACACCTTGCGGCACATCGAGACCGCGAAGTTCACCGTCGGCGAAAACTCGGACCCGCGCGCAATCGCGCAGGCACAAAAGACCGTTGCCGAACTGAAGGACAAGATCCGGCAGTCCGAACAGGTCATCGCCCTTCACGACCGCCAGACCCGACGTCCGCTCGCAACAGACTTGCGAACTCTCTCCAACATCCATTGGAGCGACTGGAATTCACAGGGCACAGGACCGCGCTGACTTGCGCCGGCGCTCTATTTGAGCGCGTTCAGAGCGCGTGTGATGGCCGAGGCGGCCTGCGGCTGCGCAGCAGATTGCGGTTGCGCGCTGGGCTGTGGCTGTGCGGCGATCTGATGTTTCTTGTCCGCAGGCGTTACGGCGGCAAGCGTCCGCTTCGGACGAACGCGGGGCGCTGCGTGCACGACCGTCGCCGTCGTATCCTGGATGGGCGGCGCGGCCACGGCCACCTGGGGCTGCACCGGTGTCGCTGAGCCACTCTGCTCCGGCTGTTGTGCGGCCGCTTTGTCCGAAGCCTGATCCTTGGCTGAGGGGTCGGCGGATGGCGCCGGAACATTTACCGAGACCGGACCGCGCTGCTTCTCGATGATCGCCCGGCAATCCCAGGGAAACACCACCTCCCCGCTCGCCGTCAGGCCGATAGGCATGCAGCTGCCCGGGCTTTTCGCACTCGCCTCCTCGGCACGCGCATCAGACAGCGACATTGCCGAGAGCACTACAACCAATGCCGCTAACTTCATCGCGATTAACAACAGCTACGCGGTACCAATCGACCGTTGATCGACAACGACACCCAATTATGTCAGCGCCAAGGCTTTCGTTGGCAAAACGAAAACTCTCATCACATTTGGCGCGGTGCAGTGCTCGTCTCACGCGAGTCCGCACGCGGCGATCGAAAAAGGCGAGCTGGAATGACGGGCGGCAACGATGCCGGCGATCGCGTCAGCGCATCGAAAGGACCCTTGTCCGAACTTGTGTGCCTGCGGGGAGACATATGCGTCGTCGATCCGCGCGGCGAGCGCGAATGCCGCTGCGGTGTGGACGGGTCGGCTAGAACGCCAACCCTAGTCGCATTGCGCGTCTCCAGACCACGCGACAACGCTTCCGCGTCGTGCCGTACAGCAATTCGAGACGGTCGGGCAGATCGAGATATTTGGTGAGCTGAACGCAGGCCCCGCCCGGCGAATAGTCGACGAGAATGCAGTCGATGGCAGGCGCCTTCGGACCGAGGAAGATCTTGGCCGCCCCCGCAATCCTGCCTCCCGGACGAATCCGCTCATAGAGACGCTTGTGTTGCATTGCTCAAGTCTTTGTTCTCGATGGGCCGCATGTCTCCACCTGATTTAGCTCAAAAACCCTCAAACGCCGTTTTCCGGGGTGGCCCGATTTGATCGAACCGGTTTGCTCGGCCTTAACCCTATGATGCTCTCACCCGGCCTGCCCCGTGCAACGCCGTGACCGGCCTGGTTCGCTTGCTCGCTTCGCGGTTGCGAGCAGCCGGTCGATTCCCCATAGTTACGCAAGCAACAGGCGGGCTTGAACTGGAAGGAATCCGACTCGTGGCGCTCAAGAACGTCATTGGTATCGATCATGCCGTGGTCGTGGTCGTCGATCTCGACGAGGCGGCGGCGACCTGGAAGGCCCTCGGCTTCACACTGTCTCCGCGCGGCACCCACAGCGCTCACATGGGATCGGGCAACTACACGATCATGCTCGATCCCGACTATCTCGAGCTGCTCGGTGTGCTCGTGCCGACCGAGCACAATGCGCCGACCCGCGGCTTTCTGGACAAGCGCGGCGAAGGCATCGAGCGCATCGCATTCACGGCAATTGATTCGGCTGCTGGCGCCGAGGAGATCCGGGCGCGCGGCTACAAGCCGATCGGACCGATCGATTTCGAAAGGCCGGTGACGATGCCGGACGGCAGCCAGTCGGCCGCAAAGTTCAGGGTGTTTCAATGGCCGGTCGAAGAGGCGCCCGCCGGCGTGCGCCTGTTTGCCTGTCAGCACAAGACGCGCGAGACGGTCTGGATACCCGAGCTGATGACGCACCCGAACGGCGCAAGGCGGCTGCGACAGGTGCTGATCGTAACGCCGGATCCGGGCCATGATGCCGCGCATCTTTGCCGGATGATCGATCGTGACGCCCGGAGCGAGACCGGCGGTGCGATCGCCGTTGCCTCCGGCGCGGATCGCGCCGACTTCGTGTTTCTGAGCAAGGATCAGCTCGCGCACCGTTATCCCGGCGTTTCGCTTGCCGGCCTGCCCGAGCGCGGCGGCGCTGGCCTGGTCATCGCCTCGGGCGATCTCGACGCAACCGGACGGATCCTGGGAGCTGCCGGCACGCGCAGCGGCGCCAGCCTCTGCGTACCGCCGTCGGGAGCCACCGGCACCCTGCTCGCGTTCGTACCGTTGTAAAGCGCAGAGCCCCCCGCCCGATCAGCGTGCGACGGCCGGATAACCGGCCGTGTCATACGCCCATCGGCATCAGAGCGACAGGCGCGACCCCGCGCCGGCCTGTGCCGGCTGCAGCATCCCGTTGCCCCGCGAGCTGTCCAGCCAGCCCGTCAGCTTCGACATCAACCCGGCGCCCGAGGAGTGGCCACCATGCGAGACGAATGGATCGGTGTAGCAGCGCGCACCAGCCGCCTTGGCGAGCTTGGCAATGGCCTCCGTCATCGCCGGGGCACCTGCGGTGTAAACCACGTCGTTCGGCGTCAGGTCCGGCATGTACTCGGTCGGGCGCCCGGTGCGGATCGCCGGTGAGACCGCGCCCTTCAGATCGGACACGATCGGAATGATCTTGACCCGGGGGAAGCGGGCAAGCCGGCACAGCGCCGCGTGCATGTAGAACGCCTGCAGCGTGCGCGAGGTCACGATGAACACCAGCTCGCGCTGCGGCCATTCCTTGATCGCGCCGGTCACGACCGACCACATCGGCGCAAAGCCGGTGCCGCTGGCGACAACCACGATCCGCCCGCGGTGCTTTGGGCGGAAGAAGGCGCTGCCATACGGGCCGGTCAGCTTGACGCGGTGACCGACGCGGATCTCGCGGCCGAGCGCCGTCGAGATCAGACCGCCGGGAACCTGCCGGAGATGGTAGTGAAACAGCCGGTCCTTGGGCGCGCCCTGCAGCGGGTAGGTCGGGCTGTAGCAACGCTCCGGAAAACCGCGGAACTGCACCTTGGTATATTGGCCGGACAGATAGCGCAGCTTCTTCTGCAGCTGCAGATCGACGGCAAAGATGTCCGGCGCCAGGCGACGCATGTCGACGACTTCAGCGTTCACCATCACGGTTTCGGGAACCGGCTCAACCATCACCCTCATGTCCGACACGACGCGCGCCCGACACGCATAGATCATGCCGCTGTCGCCATCATAGCCGCCGAACACCTTGCCGTCCGTAAGACTGATGCGGCAGCTACCGCAAACGCCGCTGCGGCAGTCGTGAGGCAGATCCACCCCGTTGGCGAGCGCGGCGTCAAGGAGCAGGTCGCCGCACTTGGCGTG
>Ga0335071_10000068_pt1 | contig 116478 bp, 88 predicted proteins | sample Lox_Sample_15_FD_206724 | JGI IMG/M metagenome (GOLD analysis project Ga0335071, IMG submission 206724) | Soil microbial communities from Loxahatchee National Wildlife Refuge, Florida, United States - Lox_Sample_1.5 | ecosystem: Environmental > Terrestrial > Soil > Wetlands | place: USA... | reverse complement strand
CTGCACTGAGTCCTGTTCTGGGGAGCTCTGGAAGTACCTGTGCGCGAAGCGAGTGCCCGCAAGTGGGGGTAACCCACTGGTGAGACTGATTGAACTGCCGACCGAGCGAAAAGGAGCCGCCGACTCAGATCGAGTCAGCGGCAGCAGACAACTCAAACGAAAGCGAGACAGCTAACGCACAGCTTGACTGCCATACCTGTCATGGTGGGTCAATATCGGATTCAGGGTCCCTTGGTACGCTTGACATCCTCGGCAATGGCCGATATTCTATCTCATGACCAAGCTGACTATCGTACGGAAGCTCACTGATGCCGAGAAAGAACTGCGCCGCATGGAAGTTCACCTCAAGAAGCACGTGTCGCGCGGACGGAAACGGCCGTTCACCGAGTTACGTGGTCTCTGGAAGGAAGCGCGGGTCATCAGCGAGGAGGACATCAGGAAGGCGGGAATCCGCTACGCAGACGACGCGTGATGATCTGCGGGCGGGGCGTCGTTTGACTCTCTGCGATGGTAGCGTAGAATTCAACCATGACTGATCCTGCCGTCGAGGTTTCCGTACGGAATGGCACCGTGACCATAAGATTTCCGGCACGGCTGCTGCGTGCGATGCCGTCGCCCCACGGCCGGCGTCAGGCGGGTCAACGGCTGGCGCTGCGTGCCGTGCGGGGCATGTGGAAACGGCGCAAGCTCGACCCGCTCGCGTACCAACGCGAAGTCCGTGGCGAGTGGAACTGACCATGGAATCAGATTGACCTACCTGCTCGACACAAACAGCCTCATATACTACTTCCAGGGCGCGCCGCAGATGGACCAGGTGTTCCGGCAGATCGAGCTTGGCGCTGTGCGCCCGGTTGTCTCCATCATCACTGTGGTCGAGCTGCTTGGGTTTCCTCGACTGACGCGAAACGACGAGACACGGATACGGTCGCTGCTGTCCGGATTCACCGTGGTGCCGGTAGACACGAATGTCGCAGACCGTGCGGTTGAACTCAAACGGCGGCATGGGGTCAAGACGCCGGATGCCATAATCGCGGCCACTGCCCTGCTTGAAGGCGCCTGTCTTGTTACACGAGACCAGGCTCTGCTTGACCGGGTCCCGGAAGTCAAGTCGCTCAACCCGTTCGTCTCCCGGTAACCACACCCCGGTCGGCAGACAAGAGTCGGGGCGGGCCTGCGCCCGCCCCTTCTGGTTTCTCTATTCCGCTCTTGCGCCTCTACCTTAACCTCAACCTTAGCCTCTTCTCGCTCACCTCGTCACCACGACCTTGTAACAGCTTACGGCTGACGGCTCACGGCTTGCAGCCCGCACGAAGTAGACACCGGGAGCCAGCCGGCTCACATCATTCGCGCCGGGTCGCAGGTCCATCACCTTCCTACCGCTGATGTCGAGAAGCACGGTTTTGGGTACAGTCCCCGTGCGGGGACAGTCCCCCAGGAACAGAACGCCGCGGACAATGGTCGGCAATGGCTTGGTGCCTGTGGCTTGGAGCTTGCGTCCTTCGTTCACTCCCAACATCGAGTCGCCAAGAACCGAGATGGAGGACCTATTCTCTGCCATTACGTAGACCAGGTTCTGTACCGGGTTCACGCAGTAGCCGTAAGGGTAACCGGTTTGCACTGTCCCAACGAACCTGTTGCTCGTTCCGTCTATTGCGGCCACCGCGTCTCCCCATTGGAGGCCGCAGTAGACCTTATTGCTGAACGGGACGTAGCAGAGGTTGTTCGGCTGGTCCGGCAGGGCTACGGTGGCAATGACCGTGTCGGTCTTTCCGTCGATTACGGTCACGTCGGACCCATTCGCGCAGTAGATCTTGTCATTGGTCGGGTTGTAGCAGAAGGCGTAGGCGGCCCCGCCCACCTGTACGGTCGTGACCACCAAGTCGCTCGCGCCGTCAATCACGTAAATGCTGTTGTCGGAGTCGTTGGTGCAATAGACCTGGTCGTCAATAGTGTTGTAGCACAAGCCTCGCGGGCTGCTTCCCACCGGCACCGTGGCCATGACCGAGTCGCCGTCAACGTCTATGACGGTGACGGTGCCGCTATGGTTGTTGGCGCAGTAGACTCTGTGGTCGCGCGAGTTGTAGCAGAGACGAAGAGGTTTCTGCCCCACGGATAACGTGGCGATGACTGAGTCGGCTGCGCCGTCAATCACGGTCACGTTGTAGCTGCTGTCGTTCAAGCAGAAGACGCGGTCTCGCTCCAGGCTGTAGCAGAGCGCGCCGGGATAGGTGCCGACCGGCAGCGTGGCGATTGCCTGGTTGGAAGCGCCGCCAATCACGGTGACGTCGTCGCTCGCGGAATTGGCGCAGTAGACCTTGTCATCCTGCGGGTTGTAACCGAGGACATCGGGGCCGACTCCGACGGGCACAGAGGCGCTGACCTGGCTTCCCGCCCCGTCAATCACGGCAACGCTCCGCGTCCACTCCTGTGCGCAACAGATCTTGTTGTCCTGCGAGTTGTAGCAGATGGCGGTCGGCTGGTCGCCTACGGCCGCTCTGGCGATGATGCTATCCGTCACGCCGTCGAGCACATCCATGTCGAAGCTAGTGAAATTCGCGCAGCAAACCCTGTCGTTCCGCGCGTTGTAGCAGAGGGAATAGGCGGAGTATCCGACTCCGTCGGTGGCGATGACCGAATCGGTCGCGCAGTCAATCACCACCACCGTGCTATGGCCATACCCGCAGCCGCAGTAGATCTTGTTGTCCTGTTGATTGTAGCAGAGGGCATATTGGGCGTCTCCGGGGGACACCCTGGCAACGACCTGATTGCTCGCCCCATCTATAACGGTCATGCTGTCTTCGTCGATTCCTGCGCAATAGACCTTGTCGCTGCGTTGGTTGAAGCACAAGAGCTCGCCCAGTGCGGCTACCGTGGCAATGACGGAGTCGGCCGCGCAGTCTATTACGCTCACGCTACCGTGGTATTTGGCGTCGATGCAATAGACCTTATTGTCGATCGGGTTGCAGCAGAGCGCCTGAGGATAAGGGCTCACTCGGATGGGGGGCGTGGCGATGACCGAGTCGGTGGCGCACCATAGCACCGTCACGGTTGAGTCGGCCGTACTCGTGCAGTAGATCCTGTCGTTCACGGGATTGTAGCAGGAGATTTGAGCCCGGACCGGCAAGGTGTCGATTATCTTGTCGGTCGCCCCGTCTATGACGACGGTCGTCTCGATTTCGCTCGCCCCGCAGTAGAGCCTATTGTCCCGTGGGTCATAGCAGAAGGCAGTTGCCCCGACCGCCACCGTGTCGATTACCTGGTTGCTTGCCCCGTCAATCACGGTCACGTGGCCGACGTTGGCGCAGTATATCTTGTTGTTCTGAGGATTATAGCAGAGGTCTTCCGCGCCGGAGCTGGTCGGAATCCGGGCGATCTTCTGGTTGGTAGCGCCGTCCATCGCAATCACGCAGTTGGCCTTGCCGGCTACGTAGATGGTGTTGTTCATGCTGTTGTAGGTCAGGAGTGTCGGTCCGTAAAGCCCGCCGAACGAGTCCGGCAGATAGACGGTCTTCTCCAGCCACTGGCCGCTGACGGCCGACACAAGACAGAGAACTGCCACCAGAACGGATGCACATTTCATGCTCATCTCCTATCTAGTGATTACGACCTTTCGGACAGCTTGGGTTCTTGCCTCTCTCACAAAGTAGATGCCTGGGCTGACTCGGCTCACGTCGTTAGCGCCCGGTTTCAGGTCCATGACCTCTCTTCCGCTGATGTCGAGGAGCGGGCTTGCGCTTGAGCTTGGGCGCTCTGCAACACGCAGGACGTTGCGGACGATCGTCGCAAGTGGCTGTACGCCGACGGTCTGCCGGGACGGCTGCTCGGCGATTGCGGCCGGGCAGTTGGTCGAGAACCATACCTGACCACTCACTACCTGCCAGACCACATAGGCGTGGCCGGCAGAGTCGGCTGCAATGTCCGGGTTCCAACTGTCTGTCGTTGTATCATCGTTGACAAGCTCGAGTCGGGACCATGTGACGCCGTGATCGGAGGAGCGTACGTAGTAAGTCAAGTAGAGACCCTCAGAGATGTCATGGCAGACCATGAGAGCCGTGTGCAAGCATCCATCGGCAGAGATGGCGAGCTTGGCGCCGTTGTAATATGACCAGAACTGCGATGTGTCCAGCTTGCTGACAAGTGAGAGGCTGCCCCAAGTGTCGGGTTGGGTGTAGAGGGTCCGGGCCTCGGTGTTTATTTGTTCGGAGTTATGGCTGTTGCCGGTGAAGTCACAGATGACGTGCTGAGCGTCGGCCACGACGTGCGGCGAACCTGCAACGCCTCCGAATGTGTCGAGCCGGACTCCAGGTTGGAACGTCTGGCCCATGTCGGTAGAGCGGTACAGGTAGCAGCCGAGGTGACCATCAGGGCAGGGCGCCTCTGCGGCCACCAAGTAGTGATTCGTTCCTGGCTGCACAAAGACATCCGCCTGATAGCAGTCATCATTCGTCGTGTCGTCGTCCACACGGACGTTTTGGCTCCATGTCGCTCCCCGGTCGGTAGATACGGATGACCAGATGTGCAGACTTCCGGTGCGGTCGTCGTTCCAGGCACAGATAAGATTGCCGGCTGAGTCGGCCGCAATCCGGGCCGAGCCAATGAGCGAGCTCGCGTCGTGGTCATCGACCCTGGTTGGCGGAAACCATGTGGCGCCGCCGTCGCTCGACCGAACACAATAGAAGCCACGAAGTGCCGTGCCATTCTCATTGTAGACGATGTAGATGTTTCCGTCCGGATCGGTCGTTATGTCCGGGTTCATCGCAAAGGGGCTGCCTCGTCGAACGAGCACGTCCTTGGGCAACCACGTTCTCCCGGCGTCGGTGGACTTCTGGAACATGACATCAGCCCGGATAGGTTGCACAATGCCAGTGTCGTCCTCGAAAGCGACGAGGAGCGGCTGGTTCGACCCTGTGCCGGGACCGAGCGTGATCGCGGCGAACCCGCAGCCGTGATCTGGTATGTCCTCGTGGTCGATGCGGACGTTCGGCCCGAAACCGGCAAGGGCGGTGGCGGCACAGAAGAGGACTGGCAAGAGAGCATATCTCATTCTCGACCTCCCGCGCATCACTTCGGGCTACCTCGTAACCACGACCTTGTAACAGCTAACGGCTGACGGCTCACGGCTTACAGCCCGCACGAAGTAGACACCGGGAGCCTGCCTGCTCACGTCATTCGCGCCGGGACGTAGGTCCAGCACCTTCCGACCGCTGATGTCGAGAAGCACGGTTTTGGGGACAGTCCCTGTGCGGGGACAGTCCCCCAGGAACAGGACGCCTCGGACGATGGTCACAAACGGCTGCACGCTTATAGGTGACTGCGCCGGCTGTTCAGCGACGTCTGCCGGGCTATTGGTCGCGAACCAGATTCCGCAGTGTATCCCGGCTTCCCACGCGACATAGACGTGCCCGGCAGAGTCGGCGGCGATGTCCGGGTAGCCAGTGGTCTTGGTGCTGTCCGCACTCACGAGCTCGGGGTCGGACCACGAAACGCCGTGGTCGGATGAGAAGGAGTAATAGGCCTGGCTGATTCCCGTGGTGTCTTCAACCTCAAGTACCGTGTGTACACGGCGGTCGGCGGAGATGGCAAGCTTGCCCGTGTTCTCGCTTGAATAGCCGATTAGGTAGGGCGCGCCCCAGGTATCCGGTATCGTGTATAGAGTCCGCGTCTCAATCCCCGAATAGTCGACGATGACGTGCTGTGCATCGGCAACGACATGCGCCTCGATTGCCGACGTGTCGACCTGGACTCCCGGCTGGAAGGTCTGACCCATGTCGGTGGAACGGTAGAAGTAAGGTCCGGGGTTGATGTATGCACCGTCGTGGTAGGGGGCTGATGCGGCCACAAGGTAGTCATTTGTACCCGGCTGCACGAAGACGTCCGGCCGGCCGCAGTCGTAGTACAACGTGTCGGGAATATCGTCCACGCGGACGTTCCGGCTCCACGTCGCTCCCCGGTCGGTTGACACGGAAGACCAGATGCGAGCGCAGCCCGGGCGGTAGGCGAAGAAGACACAGAACAGGTTGCCGGCTGAGTCGGTCGCAATCCGGGCCGCGCCAGCGGATTTGGTTGAGTCATCATTGACCTTGGTCCGTAGAGGCCAGGTCGCGCCGCCATCCGTCGACCGCACACAATTGACGCTCACGGGGTCCTGGTAGACGATGAAAATGTCGCCCTCCCGGTCGGTCGTTATGTCAGGATCACACGCAGTAGGGCGTGCGATGAACACGTCCGCGGGCAACCAGGTTCTGCCGCCATCAAGGGACTTCTGGAACAGTACGCCCGAAAAATAGCCGAGCGAATCATCCTCGAACGCGACGTAGATCGGCCGGCTCGACCCCGTGCGGGGACCGAGAGTGATTCTGGGAACATAGCAGATGTCGCGTGACCCGGTATGGTCAATGCGAACGTTCGGCCCGAAGAAACTATGGGCGACCGTGCCACAAAGCAGAAGCAGCAGAGTATAGTTCATCTCAACATCCTGTATGAATTACCATGAACCGCACTCATCGTAAGTCTATGACTCGCGGTGGGCATGTCAACCACCTTTCATGTGATTGCAGTCCAGGCCGGTTCATTCTCCGGCCCAGACTTCCCGCACGGCTCTTGCCAGTTCCGAAAGCTCACAGGCATCGCCACGGTATTCAACACAGGCGCAGCCATTCCCGCCCGGTCGTTCGACCACGACATCCAATGGGACATCTCTGGGACTCGCACAGTGAGGGTCGTTCGCAAACACCCTCAAGACCATGGCCAGAGCGACTGTCAGACGGTCCGGGGCGTCCAGCAGCAGGCCGGGCCCGAAGAAGACCGCGAGCGGGACGTTGGTTGACACAGAAGGGGCTAGGGGCTGGGGATTAGGGGCTGGGGTTCGGATTCCGGAGCTGACCCCTGAGCCCTGATCCCCGAACCCTGCTCCGGACGGGCCTTCGTCGCGCATGTTGACCCTCTGCCAGGCTGAGCGTATGTACGGGGTGGCTGGATGGTAACGGAACTCGCCGGCATTGGCTGCCGTGGAGAAGTTGCCGGGAAGAAGAGCGATTACGACCGGAACCCGGCAACCGAGTTCCCGAGCTCTTGCTCCTACGTCAACAAAGCTCTTCATCTGGACTAACATCGCGGGATGTAAAAGCAGGAAGTGTTCCAGTAGCCGATGAGAGGCGGAAATCAGAGCATATCAGGCGGGCGCGCGATCTCGGGCTTTCAGGAGAGGACGCGGAGTTGTGCCATCCGTGACACAGTAGTAACTACGGGGAGCTCTGTAAGCCAGCCGTCTTCAGCTAGTTGTTGACATGTGTGTCACGAATGACGCATTGTGTCATCCATGACACAGGTTCAGGAACTGTACGGCGCTGGGATTGTTCCCCGGAACAGCTAGTCGGGGTTGTTGTCTATGTTGTGTTTGCGCAGCAGGCGATAGAATTGGCTGCGGCTGAGACCTGCAAGTCTGCTGGCTTTGGAGATGTTCCCATCCGCTTCCCTAAGGGCGCCAATAAGCAACGCCCTCTCTGAACCGTCCGTCTCTTCGCGGAACTTGGCGTGGAGGTCCCCAGGCGTGTGCCCGGTCAATTCGGCTCCGGATTGCCTGAACTCAGGCGGAAGGTTGGTCGTCTGGAGCTCATCGCCGTCGCAGACAATCGCTGCCCTCTCGACTACGTGTTGGAGCTGACGGACGTTGCCGGGCCAAGGGAAAGCGGCAAAGAGAGTCAGGACCTCGTCGCTCGCACCGTTGACAGACCGGCCGTATTCCTGGGCCGCGCGAGTGATGAAGAACTGCGTCAGCGCAGGTATGTCTTCTGGCCGCTCACGCAATGGCGGCAGAGCAAGTTGAACCGTGTTGAGCCGGTACAGCAGGTCGCGCCGGAACAGGCCCTGACGTTCGCGCAGGTCGAGGTCCATGTTCGTTGCCGCGACAACGCGAGCCTCGATGGGCGTTTCCTTCGTTCCGCCGACGCGCATGACCGTCTTGCTGTCGATTGCCCGCAGCAGCTTTCCCTGCAAGTTCAGGGCCATGTCTCCGATTTCGTCCAGGAAGATGGTCCCTTTGCCCGCCAGCTCAAACTTGCCCGGCCGCGCAACGACACCTGTAGCCGCGCCTGCTTCGACCCCGAAGAACTCGGCTTCGAGCAGACTTTCCGGCACGGCCGCGCAGTTGACCGTTACAAAGGGATGGTCGGCGCGAGGGCCCGACTCGTGCAGGGCGCGGGCGATTAGTTCCTTGCCCGTGCCGCTTTCCCCGCGTATGAGCACCTGAACGCGGGGCGCAGCCATTCGCACGGCGAGACTGAGCACGTCGAGCACGACGCGATTCCGACCTACAACGCCTCTGAACCGCAGCCCCGGTATCCGCACCGCAGTGTCGGATTCGATGGCCCTGAGCTTCCCCAGTTTCGCAAGCGCGGGCGCAAGCGTGCCGGACACGACCTCCAGCGCTTCCGGATTGACTCGCTCCTTCAGCGGCAGGGAGCGCCTGAGCACGATGAGACCGACCACGGCCTCGGCTTGTCTCACCGGCAGCAGCAGCTCAAGGTCGGTCTGTTCGAGGCCGGAGGGCGTCCCTCGTTCCTCGTTCCTCGTCAATTCTTGTTTCTGGTCTCTGGTTTCTGAATTCTGCTCTATTCGGTTTCCGTGTTCCTGACCCCTGGCCCCTAACCCCTGACCCCTGACCGTCAGGTCCGGGTTGCCGAGGGTCGCGACCGGACTGCCGTCGATAAGCACCGCGCCCTGCTCAAACCGCATGTTGTCGCAGAGCATCGAGAGGGCGCGCTCAATGAACTGCTCGGGCGCTAGCCCAAGCGTGGTGATACTGAGCATCGCCTGGAGCAGGGCGGAATTGAGGTCGGTTTGCATCTCGATGCGGTAAAGCAGCCGGCTCGCCTCTTCGGCCTCGGCCACGACGGCGAGACGGCGGAACGTTTGAGCCGCGGCTTGGAGCCTTAGCCGGGCCTCTTCAGGCCGATTCGCTGCCAGGAGCTCTCGTCCGTGCTGCAGTCGCGTGAGCGCGAGCTCAAATGTGTCCCCGAGAGGTTCCAGCTTGACCTCGGAACGATTGAAGAGTTCAAGAGCGTGGTCCGATGCGCCACGGGCCGCAGACAGGAGCGCCTGAACGCGCATTACCTCGCCTTGTTCTGTTTTCAGATTCAGGTCGGTCGCGTGGTGCTCGGCCTGAGCCAGCAGATCGCCTGCTGCTTCGAGCCGGCCCTGAGCCAGTGCAATTTCGGCCCGGCGACGGCTCAGAGCCGCAAGCACCTTTCGGTCTTTGGCCGCTTCGCACAGCAGTGTGGCTTCGTTGAGCAGCTCTTGCGCCTTAGCAAGGTCCCCGCCGAGGAAGTGGGTCCAGCCCAGGTTGGACAGCGCCTCTCTGTACATTCGCCCTGAACGCTGCTTTTCCCGCTCTCCCTCGGCTACGGTGCGAAACATGAGGGCGGCGTCCTCGTAATCGGACCGCTTTAGTGACAGTTCCCCAAGCGCCATTCGTGCCGCATCAAGCGGGTCGGAGAGCCCGTGGTCTTCACAAAGCTCCATCACTCGGTAGAAGTTCTGGGTCGCCTCGACCCAACGGCCCATGGCTGCAAGAGTCCAGCCGATGTTGTGCAGGGCGATGGCCTTGCCGTGCGCGTCTTCGACTTCGTTGCTTACTTTCAGGCACTGCTGGTAGCAGGCCAGCGCCTCGTCAAACTCACCCTGTAGGCCATAGACTCCGGCAAGCTCATTCAGTGCAATCCGTTCTCCCTGCCGGGACCCGGTTTGGCGGGTGATTTCCAGGAACTCTTTGAAGCAGTCAAGCGCAGCTTGAAACTCGCTGCGGTCCCGGTGGATGATGCCGAGGAGGTTGAGTCCCTTCGCACGTGAGAGACGGTCCGCGGTTGCGTCCGCGACCTGGAACACAGTCTCAGCACAACGCGTCGCACCACCCAGGTCGCCGGCGCGGCGGAGCAGTTCGCCGAGCACGTATGCGGCCCTGCCTTTGTCCTTGGGTCGGCCGGCAGCGTCGGCTTCGGCCAGAACTTGTTCCAGCAGCGGTCTGGCAGCAACCGGGTCGCTGAGCCAGAGCGCCTCGGCAAGGAGCAGAGCAGCCTCGACCCGTTCTGCCGGCGTCGTGGCCGCGGCCAACTGTGCGCGCAGCGCCTGTACCTTGTCCGGTGCGTCAGTTGTGCCACTCATGATGGAACAGTGGTCAGCATAGTCCTGACCCTTGCCAAGTCAAGCGGCGGCTCGGTTGGGGCCAGAGGCTAGGGGTCGGGGATCGGGGGTCTGGGGTCGGGGACCAGGGATTGGGAGTCTGTCTTCCGCTGCCAGTCAAGCCGCCCTGATTCCGAAGTTGATGGCCACGAAGACACGAAAACGGAATGAAACCGAGCCGAAGCAGACATCTACAGATTCCACAGATTCCGGAAGATTGGGTTGCCGGGCGCGAACCACGAGGCCGGATGAAGATGAGCCGGAGCGGACATCCACAGACGGGTCCTGCTGCCTCGGCGAGGGCCGCACGCGAAAGACACGGGGCGGCGCTGCGGCCGCCCCTGCCCTGTCTACTGTCTACTGCCTTCTGTCTGCTACTGGCTCACCTCGTCACCACGACCTTCGTGACGCGCGGCGCCTCACGCTTCACGCCTGACGCCGGCCGCACAAAGTAGACACCGGGCGCAAGATGACTCACGTCGTTCGCGCCGGGGTGAAGGTCGAGCACCTTGCGGCCGCTTATGTCCAGCAGCGTGGGGCCGAAAGTGGGGACAGTCCCTGAAGGTACGGTCCCCATTTTCGGCAGGAACAGCACACCGCGGACGATGGTGGCTCCGCCATTCGCCAATCGCCGTTCGCTATTCGCCAATTCCTCGATGCCTTGTCCCGGCGTCGGGTTGAAGTCTCCCCAGATCCGGTCAGTGTTGTAGGTCTTGTTCCCGATCGTCCCGGCCCAGCCTTCATACACGAGGAACAACTCGCCGCCGGGACCTCGCGTCATCGCCAGGTGCGACTGTACTCCTTCCTGCTGTACGACCCGCCCGTAGTCGAAAACCGACCCGCCCTGCGACACCCGCGTTCCGTAGATGTCGGGCGCGCCGCTGTTGCATTGGTCTTCCCAGAGTACGAGGTAGTTCGCGCCGTCGAAGGCAAGAGCCGGGTCGAGCTGGTTCCATTCCGCCGTCGAGATGGCAATGCCCGATGGGTCAAGTACGCCACCCCCGGGCGTCACCCGAGCCCCGTAGATGTCCGAGTAGATGCTGCGTCGGTAGTCTTCCCAGACTACGAGATAGTTCGCACCGCTGAAGGCAAGGGCGGGATTCTCCTGGTTCTCCGGTTCCTTCGCAATCGCAATACCCGAGGGGTCAAGCACGTTGCCTCCGGGCGTCACCCGCGCGCCGTAGATATCAAAGAAGGTGCTGTCACTCCGGCGTTCATCTTGCCAGACCACGAGGTAATTCGTGCCGTCAAAGCCGACCACAGGAGAGCACTGCCGGTTGGTGACCTCGGAAATGGCAATGCCTGACGGGTCGAGCACCGTGCCTTGCGGCGTAACCCGCGCTCCGTAAATGTGGGAGGTGGTGTCGCGGCCGTCCTGCCAGACTACGAGGTAGTTCGCACCGCTGGAGCCGATGGCAGGAGCGTCTTGCTGGCCTGTCGCCTGCGAGATGGGGATGCCGGATGGGTCGAGCACCTCGCCGCCGGGAGTCACTCGCGTGCCATAGATGTGAGCCAGGTCGCCGCTGCGGTAGTCTTCCCACACGACGAGGTAGTTCGAGTCACCGAGCGCTACGGCGGGAGCGACCTGGTCATTCGCCGCGGTCGAGACGGCGATTTCAGTGGTATCGAGCACCGTGCCGCCGGAAGCTACCCGCGTACCGTAAACGTCGGAGTAGCCGCCGCGGCGGTCATCCCACACCACAAGGTAGTTGGCATTGTTAAAGCCGATGGCAGGGGTACGCTCTTCCCTCGCCGCCTCTGTGATCAGCAGGCCGGACGAATCCAGGACGCCCCCGCCGGGGGCCACTCGCACTCCGTAAATGTCAGGCTCCCCCGGCTTGTTACGCTCGTCCTGCCACACGGCGAGGGCGTTCCTGCCGTCAAAGCTGATGGCCGGAGCGCCCTGGCCATTTGCCGCCGCCGTGACGACGATGCCGCCGGGGTCGAGCACCGCTCCGTCGGGCGACACACGCGTTCCGTGGATATCGGAGGAACTGCCGCCGCCCTCCTGCCATACCACGAGGAAGTTCGCGCTGTCGAGCCCGACCGCCGGTACCAACTCCACGCCCGATGCCGTGCAGATACCAATGGTATTGCTGTCCAGCACCATGCCCCCGGGCGTCACCCGCACGCCGTAAATCCCCAATTCGGGAGGGAAACTGCCCCGCATGTCCTGCCACGCCACGAGATAGTTCGTACCGTTGAAGGCCATGGCCGGAGTGAACTGGCCATTCGCCGTATACGAGACCAGGAATCCATTGGGGAGAATCACGCTGCCCTGCTGCGTCACCAGGGTAGCATAGATGTACGAAACACTGTCGGCAGCGCGCATGTCCTGCCATGCCACCAGGAAGTTCGTGCCGCCAAAGCCGATCGCCGGTGTGTACTGGGCGTGCGCGAAGGTCGAGATGGCAAAGCCGTTCGAGTCAAGGACCTGCCCCATGGGCGTAACCCGCGCGCCGTAGATGTCGGATGAATCCGGCAGGTTGCGGTTGTCCTGCCACACGACGAGGTAGTTCGAGTCGCCGAACGCGACCCTGGGATTCTGCTGTTCGTTCGGTTCCGTGCAGATGGGAATGCCGTTCGCGTCGAGCACCGTACCCTGCTGAGTTACCCGCGCGCCGTAGATGTCGTAGGCGAATCCTCTGCGGTAGTCCTGCCACACCACGAGGAAGTCAGTGCCGTCAAAGCCTATAGCAGGATGGCGCTGGTCGAACGGCGCGCCCGAGATCATGAAGCCCGATGGGTCCAGAATCACGCCTTGCGGCGTCACCCGCGCGGCGCAGATGTCGTAGCTTCCGCTGCGGTGGTCCTCCCACGCCACAAGATAGTTCGTTCCGTCAAAGGCGATGGCAGGTGCATTCTGAGACCCGGGCGCCGGCACGAGCACGCTGCTGGTGTCCAGCAGAAACTCGCCGCCGACGATGGCCGATGGCTTGTGGCTGACAGCCGGCCGCCCGGAACGCGCGGACCCGACCCGCCGGACCAAGTCACCAGAGCTGAAGCGAGGCGTGAGGGCAAGTCCGGTTGAAACCATGACGCAGATGACAGCCGGCACGGTACGAAGTCTCATTTCCATACTCCTATCTTGAGATGACGACCTTTCGGACACCAACCGCTGACGGCCGACCGCTGACCGCCTCAAGCACAAAGTACACCCCCGGCGCCAGCGCCCGCACATCGTTCGCGCGGGGATGAAGGTCCATCACCTTTCGCCCCGACATGTCCAGCAGATAGCTTGTGCCTGGGCTTGAGCTTGCGCCGTTCGGCAGGAACAGCACGCTCCGGACGATTGCCGGCCCGCGCGTGCGGCTCGCGGCCTGTGGCTTGAGGCTCTCTTCGACCCCGGTCGGGTAGAGCACGAGCGCCCGGATCAGGTGGTCGGCCGCGTCCATACCCGAAGGCGTGACCCATCCCTGGCCAGGAAGGAACCACCACTCGCGGGGCATCGAATCGAAATGAGTGTCGGAGCTGAAGTACATATTGAAGGAGGACTTCTGCCAGAAACAGAGATAGAAGTCACCCGAGTCAATCGTGACGGGTGACGTCAGATCGTAGTCGCGGAAGACGGTGTCGTGACCCTGCGGGACGTCGCGGCGCAACTGCTCGTACAGCACCGTGCCGGGCAGACCACCGATCCCGTCGTCGTCGAACACGCGCAGGTAGACCTGCCGGCCGCCTGCGGTCGTGTCGCATCCGACTTCGGCCCGCGCACCGACCACGTAACACGGGTACGCCGCAGGCGTGAAGCGCACGGCCGCTCCGAATGAGTCCTTGTCCGAGCACCACCAGGTCTGGGGAGTGCCGTCGTCGTAGACGATGACAGTAGTGTCATCCAGACCCGCGCCTGCCGTGCGCCCGCTGCCGTGGGCGTAGCCTTGAGCCTGTTGTCTCGGGGCAGGGACCGGTCGGCAAAGGCCAGGTTCGCTGCCCGCCACGCATGCGCCGGGCGCCAAGGCCGCCGTCACGACAAGAGCAATGGACAGCACGACGTTCTGCACCGCTGCCTCCTGATTTAGATTATGAGAGTATACGCTCGGCAGCGCTTGGCTGTCAAGCCAGCGAGATCAGAGGGTCAAGCCGCGGAGATAACCGGGCCCGATTCAGGCAGGAACACGGTGAACGTCGAACCGGCGCCGACCTTCGACTCGACCTTGATGGTTCCGCCGTGGCTCTCGACGATCTTCTTCACGATCACGAGCCCCAGCCCGGTGCTACGCTCGCCTTCGACCGGCTTGGTCTTACCGCGGCTGAATGGCTTGAACAGCGATTCCATCTCATTGGGCGGGATGCCCGCGCCCTGGTCGCGCACCTCGATGGTAACGCCACCGGCGACCCGCGTGAGCTCCATCGTGGTCATGGTTCCGGGCCTGGAGAACTTCACCGCATTTGACAGCAGGTTGTTGAACACCTGCCAGATTTTGGGCCGGTCGACAGTCAGTGTCGGCAGGTCGATCGGTCGCCTGAGCGCGAGCTTCACGTCGTGCTTCTCGGCAAGCAGCCGATTGAACGCAACGTTCTCCTCGGCCAGAGCGCCCAGGTCAACCGGCGTCAAGTCCAGGTTTACCTTGCCCGACTCGATCTTGGCCACGTCGAGGAGGTTGTCGACCAGCCCAAGCATGAAATCGCTGTCCCGCTTCAACACCGCTATCACCTGTTCCTGCTCCGCGCTGAGCTTGCCGATCTTGCCGTCGAGCATCAACTCAGTGAAACCGAGGAAAACCGCCAGCGGGTTGCGCAGGTCGTGCGCGGCCATGCCAAGGAACTCGTTCTTCTGGTTGTTCAGCTCGGCCAGCTTCAGGTTGTCGTCGTGCCGTTCCGCGGTCACACGGGCAATCGAGCCGCCGGTCTCCTGCAGGCGCGATATCATGGAGTCGTGCAGGCGTGCGAGGTCGGCGACCTCGTCCCGCGTCTTCATGTCCAGCCGCGGCGTAGTGGTTGCGAACGACCGGGAAAGGTCCCCTTCCGATATTGCCCTGGTCGTGTCAGCCAGCCGGTCGATGTCGCCGGCCACGCCTCGGGTCTGTCCCTGCAGCTTCACCACCGGCGCCGATATGCGTTGCCGGTAGGTGTCGAGCGAGACAAGGGTCAGGGCCAGCAGCAGGGCGACCAGCGCTCCGCCCAGCCGAAAGCACAAGTCGGCGCGGCCCTGGTAGCGGGCTATCGCAGCGGTGGCGCGATCCTCGATTTGCGCCACAAAGTCGTCCAGCGGCTGCGTCGCCCCGGTCTTGAGCCGATTGTAGGTCGAATCACTCAACGCCGCCGCGGCTTTGACCGGGTCCGGCTCACCCGTCTTTGTAAACCCGCCCGCGCCGTCGGCCATCTCGCCCCTGGCGGTGTGCATCGCGGCCAGCTCGATACTCACTGCTGAATCGGAACTGGCGCCAGCCTGATCGAGCTGCGCGAAAACGTCTGCGCCAACATCGAGCCGGGCAAACATCTGGCGCAGCAAGTCGGCGCTCAATGCGACCAGCGGCGCTTCGGGCTTGTTCGCAACTATGTACCAGTACAACCGGGCGTAGTTCTCCGACTCGGCCTGGTCGCCAGCACGGAGCGCCAGCAAATCGTTGTAGCGCTGCCGGTAGTCTTCGTCGCCGGTCGCGACGAAAAGCCGAGCCAGCAGGGGCAGCTCGCTCGAACTCTGGCGCAGTTCATCGGCCAGCAGATTGGAGTCGAGCCGCGCGCGCTCGACTTGCCTGAGGTACTGCTGGTTGAAGAACAGGTAGCCGGTGACAACGCCCAGCGCCGTGGCGACAACAAGGTAGGCGCCGGTCACGAGCTCGAACGTCCGGCGGATGGTCATTGCGCCAAAGGCCTCAAGTCCGGTATCGCGCTGACCACCTGCGGACGCAGATTTCGAGCAATGCGGCCAATGGCTCGCCGGTTTCAGTGCGGGGATCAGCTTTCAGCTCAATTGGACGCATGGTGGAAGCGGCAAGAAGAACCGCGCGACAAGCGCGAACGGTAAATGAGGCATAACTCCAGCGCCTTTGGCTGGTTGAAGGCATGGGCAAGGCTTGAAAACCGCATATAGGGATCGCCCGGGGGCCAGGCTTTGAGGAAGGAACAGACCAAGGTTCAGATTGAGGTCAAGAAACAGGTTTGAAGGAAGCATTGAGGCAAGCGTTGAGGTGAAGAATGAACGGAGCTTTGAAGCAAGCGTTGCGAGAAGCGATGCGCCGAGCCTTAAGATGAGCGATGGGCTATCCGATGTGACGAGCTTTGAGCTGAGCAAAAGAAGATGCCATGAAGTAAGCTTCTGAGTATGCACTCCAAGGTGCTTTCCGGCGAACTCTGACACGGGCTTTCTGGCTAGCTTTCAAGGGAGCCTCCAGGGGCATCTTAGTTTCAAGATTGATGATCGTAGATTGCCGACGGATGTCGGTCGGCTCGCTGAGACTACTCGTAGCGGAGCGCTTCGATGGGATCGAGGTTGGCAGCCCGGCGAGCCGGATAGTAGCCGAAGAAAATGCCGACCACTGCCGAGAAGCAGAACGCGAGCACAATGGCTCCGGGTACGATCGGCGTGTTCCACTTGGCGATGAGCCCGAGTAGCTGGGAAACGCCGAGCCCGAACAGGATACCGATGATGCCGCCCAAGAGGCTCGTAACCACCGCCTCGACGAGAAACTGGAGCAGGACGTCACGGGCTTTGGCGCCCACAGCCATCCTGATGCCGATTTCTCGCGTCCGCTCGGTGACCGAGACCAGCATGATGTTCATGATACCGATACCGCCGACCAGCAGCGAGACCGAGGCGATGCTCGCCAGCAGGAGAGTCAGGATGCTCGACGATTGCTGAACGGCCGAGGCGACGTCGGCCACGTTGCGCACCGTGAAATCGTCGTCCTGTCCGGTCCGGATGTTGTGTCGGGCCCGCAATTGGTCGGTCACTTCATTCTGCGCAGCATCGGCTGTCTTCTGCGATGCCGCGGACACCATGAGCTGGTTGATGAAGGTCTGCCCGGTCAACCGACGCATGGCGGTGGTAACCGGAATAAGTATGATGTCGTCCTGGTCACTGCCCTTGACCGCCAGGACGCCGACGACGGTGAACGGTACGTTGTTGACGCGGATGACGGCACCGACCGGCTCCTCGTCCGGGAACAGGTTGTCTGCGACCGTCTTGCCCAGGACGCAGACCTTGGTTGCCGCGTCGCCGTCGGCGCTGGTGAACATCGCACCATCGGCAATATCCCAGCTCCGCACCGTCAGGTAGTCAGGTGTCGTCCCGTTGATCTGCGTGAACCAGTTCTGATTACTGTAGACCGCCTGCGCCCCGCGCCTGACAATGGGCGCGACCGCGACCACGTCCGGGCAGTTCTGGGCAATAGCCGCCGCGTCGTCGAGCGTCAGAGTTGCCACCGTGCTGCCGGCGCCGCCGCGCACGCCCCCGGCGTTGAAGGAACCGGGGAAAACGTACAGGACATTCGCGCCCAGCGAAGCGATGCGCTGCTTTATCTGTGCCGTGGCGCCCTGCCCGACCGAAACCATCGCGACTACTGCTCCGACCCCGATGATGATACCGAGCATGGTGAGGAGTGAACGGAGTTTGTGGACCTGCAGGGCGCGCAGGGCAATCCGGAGGGTCATGCCGAAGTCAATCATGCTGCCTGCATCTGCGCCAGGTCGTCTTCCGCCACGCGCGGGGAAGCCACCGCCACGTCGCTAACAATCCGACCATCACGGAACATTACGTTGCGCATCGCGAACGTGGCGATGTCGAGCTCATGCGTCACCAGCACGACCGAGATACCCTCCTGGTTGAGCCGCTGGAATATGGCCATGATCTCGAAGCTTGTCCGGGTGTCGAGGTTTCCGGTCGGCTCGTCGGCCAGGATGAGCGGCGGATGGTTGACGAGCGAGCGGGCAATCGCCACGCGCTGCTGCTCGCCGCCCGAGAGCTGGGTTATCTGGTTGTGCATCTTCGTACCAAGCCCGACGCGCGATAGCGCATCCTCTGCCCTCGCTCTGCGTTCGGCAGCCGATGTGCCGGAATACATGAGTGGCAGCTCGACGTTCTCGACTACGGGCGTGCGGGCGAGCAGGCTGAAGTTCTGGAACACAAAACCGATCTTGCGGTTACGGATTGTGGCCCGTTCGTTGCGGTCCAGGTGCGTGATATCGGTCCCGTCAAGGAATATCGTACCCTCATCCGGATGGTCGAGGCATCCCAGCAGGTTCATGAACGTGGACTTGCCCGAACCGGACGGACCCATTATCGCCACGAACTGGCCGGACGGAATACTGATGGACACGTCGCGCAGAGCCTTGACTTCAGTCTCGCCGACCTTGTAGGTCTTGCTGACGGACTCGACACGAATTACGTCGGATGGCATTCTCGTCTACCTGCCGCCGCCACGCGGCGGCCCGCCCGGCCCGCCGAACGAGAATGGAGACCCGCGGTTCTGACTTGAGGTCGAGGCCGCGGCTGCGTTCCCGTGTGCAAGACCGGTAATAACGAGGTCTCCTTCTGAGAGGCCATCCAGGACTTCGGTATTGGCGGCGTCCGCCAGCCCGACATGGACCCGGTGCGGAACCGGTTTGCCGTTTTGCAGCACGAATACCATTCTGGTTTTCGGTATGACGCCGCCCGGAGCAGCGGTGGTGTCACGCGATGTGCCGGCGCGTCCTGACTCCGCCGCAACCGCTCCGGACCATGCTCCGTGGTGCAAGCCGCCGCCGAAGCCGTGCCCGCCCTGCATCCCCTGACCGGAGGATGTCTGTCCTGCCACTGCCTGACCAGTCGCTGTCTGCCCCATTCCACCTGCGGTTGAATCGCGGCCTGCACCGCCGGTTTGCCAGTTCGACTTCCGCGACGCCCCGGGCCAGGAGAATCCAATCGCCGAGGCCAGCTTGGCACCTATGGCGCCATTCGGAACCGTCAGGACGCTGTCGGCCTCCTTCACCACTATCTTGACGTTCGCGGTCATTCCCGGTCGCAGGAGCAGGTGCGGATTCTTCACTCGCACAATACCCACGTAGGTGGTTACGTTCGACACCGTGACCGGCTCATTCCTTACCTGTACGAGCTTGCCGGAAAAAGTGCTCTCCGGGTACGCATCGACATTGAAGGAGGCGACAAGCCCGGTATCGAGCTTGCCCACGTCGGCCTCGTCAATCGAGACCTCGACCTGCATGAAGGACAGGTCGGCGATGTTGAACAACTCTGGGGCCTGGAGGCTGGCCGCGACGGTCTGGCCCGGGTCGACCTTGCGGGCGACCACAATTCCGGACATGGGGGCCGTGATTGTCGTGTAGTCAAGGTTGGTCTGGGCCTGGTCGTGGCTCGCCTGAGCCTGCTGGAGCTTCGCCTCGTCCAGCTCGACATTGGTCAGCGCCTGCAGGTGGTCGCTGTAGGACATCAGCTTGTCGGCAAAGAGAGTGTCTGCCCGCGCGGCAGTCAATTTGTCCTGGTCGAGCGTCGCCTGCGCCGATGCGAGGTTCGCCTGCGCCTGCTTCAGGGCCGCATCATAGTTGCGCGGGTCGATGGTAGCCAGAACCTGTCCGGCACGAACGTAATCGTTGTAGTCGCAGTATATCTTCTCGACTGTACCAGAAACCTGGCTTCCCACCGTAACTTGGTTCACGGGGTTCAGAGTTCCCGTGGCAGAGACGGAGATACTCACGTTGCCGCGCTGGACCGGCGAGGTCCGGTACTTCGCCTTCTTGGGCTTGGTCACTACTAGGATTCCGGCCACAACGAGGACAAGCACGACCACCGCGATTATCACAACTCTGCCGCGCGAAGCTTCTTTGTTAGTCACTTTCACATCCTTGATGTCTTGAACACCTCTTTAGACACCCCAGAATAGCGATTCCTTTGCCGGGGACAATACCAACCTAGTGTGTAAGGAAGTACGAGACGATATTGATACCCATGCGAAACGCCTGTTCGCGCACTTCCGGCGGGTCGTCGTGGGCCGCGGTCCATCCGTCGGATACATTGCTGTTGTAGGTGTAGTAGACAACCATCCGGCCGTTCACGAAGATACCAAAGCCCTGAGGCGGACGACCTTCGTAGTGTATGTGAATCTGAGGCGGCCCGTTCTTGAAGTCATAGACCTGATGGTAGATCGGATGGTCGAAGGGCAGCTCGACCAGCTGGTTGTTTGGGAATACTCGCGCCATCTCGCGGCGGAACGCCTCGTCCATCCCGTAGTCATCGTCCGCGTACACGAAGCCGCCGTTTTCCAGATACTCGCGCAGTCGCTTCACCTCTTCGTCGCTGAAGCTGATGTTACCGTGCCCGGTCATGTACAAGAAGGGGTACTGGTACAGCTTCTCGTCGAGCAGGCTTACCTGCGCCTCGTCGGATGACACGCGCATGTTGGTACGGGAGTTGATTTCCTTGGCCAGATTGGGGACCACTTCCGGATCGTTGTACCAGTCTCCGCCGCCATCATACTTCAATCTTGCTATCTGGAGTTGCGCGAGCCCGACGCTACACAGCAGCGAAGCCGCAAGAAGCACCCTTCTTGCGCAGCAAGTGTGAAGGACTAAGTACAAAGGACAAAGCAAGTAGTAAGCACCAAGGCCGGACTTTCCCCTCTTTGTCCTTTCCGTATTGTTTTGTCCTTGGTCCTTGGCCCTAGCTGCGGCGTTTGTCTCTGAGGTTCTTGACCGCCTGAAGACAGGAGTACGGGACGGTGACGGAACCGAGGAAGACCTTGCCCTGCTTCCTGCCGCCGTGGCAGTCCGAGCCGCCGGTCATCAACAGGCCGTTCTTGGTCGCGATTTCCCGGTAGTGGTCAACGTTACGGGGCCCGTGGTCCGGGTGCCAGACCTCAATACCGTCGGCGCCCGCCGCAATCGCCGCGTAGACGGCACCGTCATTGTGGTACGTTCCCGGATGCGCTACGACCGCCACACCGCCGTTCCGATGGATGAAGTCCATCGCCTCTTGGGGTGCTAGCTGCATCTTCGGAAAGTAAGCAGGCCCATCGTACCCGATGTAACGCTGGAAGGCTTCTTCGATAGTGCGAACCGCGCCGGCTGCGACCAAAGCCTGGGCCACGTGGGGCCGGCCGGTCGCCGCGCCCTGCGCCGCCGCGCGCACCTGCTCGATCGAGATGTTGACGCCCAGCTCCTGCATCTTCGCCACCATCTTCTCGGCCCGCTCGGCTCGCTTCTGCCGCACCATAATGAAGAACTCCTGCACCGCCGGCTTCTGGCAGTCGATGTAGTAACCAAGGACGTGCACGTCGACCCCGTTGGTATTGCAGCTCATCTCCACGCCGGGCACGACTTCGAGCTGCGACTGTCTACCGGCAGAGATGGCGCGGTCGATGCCCCCGACCGCGTCGTGGTCGGTAATCGCGACCGCGGTCAGCTTGAGCCGAGCCGCTTCCGCAACCAGCTCCTCCGGCGTGAACAGCCCGTCGGAGAAGACTGTATGGGCGTGAAGATCGACGCGGCCAGGTCCCGTCGCGTCTTCCTGCTGGTTGTGCGCCATCAGGGACTTATCAACTCAGACTGCAGACTGACACTTGCCAATGTCCAATTACCATTTACCAGTGCCCAATCAAACCCGAATGCCCGATGCCACCCTTACCCCTTCCCTCTCCCTCTGGGAGAGGGCGAGGGTGAGGGACTGGAAACTGGAACCTGGTCACTGGTCATTCGGTCGTCACGCCATCCGGCGTGCGACCGTTTCGCCATATTCTTTGACCAGCGCTTCCATCTCCGACGCCATCCCGTCCATCGTCTGCCGCTTTGCCGCGACCCATTCCTCATCCTTGATGCCGTTCAGATTGGTCAGCACGTTGAGCCGAGCGCCACGGAAGCAGGCGTCGAGGTTCATCGTCCCGACGCCGGCGTCGGTAATCGAGCTCTTGTTGCCGTATTCGACGATCGGCCGGCACTGCTTCAGCACGTCCAGTGCCAGCTTCATCGTCCGGAAGGGAGTTTCCGCGGCGACCTTCAGGGTCTCGCTGATTGCCAGACCCCGCTTCTGTTTCTCCGCCTCCGTCATCTTCGGCAGCTTGTAGGCAGCCATCACCTTCTTGAACGACTCGGCGTCTTCGTCGATGAGCGACACGAATCGCTCGCGCAGCGGCAGCAGCCGGTCGCGCACGGCCGACAGCTCGTCCGAGAACTCCTCGTAGCCCTTCTTGCCCGCGGTCAGGTTCGCGACCATGGTCATCAGCGCCACGCCGATGGCACCGTTCAGTGCCGCCGCCGAGCCGCCGCCGGGTGTCGGCGCGGAAGAAGCGAGGTCGTTGAGAAAATCAGGCAGGCCCTTGGCCGGAACCAACCGGTTCTCGAGAATCTGATCCTTCTTGAAGCCGTTGAGCTGGAGAAAGTACCGCGCGCTCGCATTCAACGCGCCTTGCGGCACCAGGCCGACGATCTCCGACTCGATCACGTTCACGCCCCACCGCGCCGCCTCGCGCCTGACCGTCTCAAACACGCGGTACAGCGGGGTCTTGGTGTAGTCGGTCATGTTGATGGAGACCTGGACGCAACCCTTCTCCTTGACCTCGAATCCCAGCGCCTTGGCGAATCTGAACCCGCCATCGCGGAACCGGATTGCCTTGGCGACGCGCTCGGCAATCTTCAGGTCGGTCGTTGCCAGATTCACGTTGTACGCGATGAGCGGCGCGCGCACCCCGACCACGGTCGCGCCGGCGGTTGAGTGGAGTTCCGGCCGGCCGAAGTCCGGCGCACGCTCCGGGTCGGTGCGGATGGCCTCGCGCAGACCTTCGAACTCCCCGCGCCTTATCTGGGCAAGGTCCACCCGGTCCGGCCGGGTCGCGGCCAACTCGTACAGATAGGTCGGTATCGACAACTCGTCGGCGATCCTCTTGGCCAGCCGCTTGGCCATCTCGATGCACTCTTCCACGGTGGCGCCCGAAATCGGAACGAACGGGACCACGTCGGTAGCGCCGATGCGCGGGTGCTCGCCCTGGTGCTTGTTCAGGTCAATCAGCTCGGCCGCGGTTTTGACCGCCTTGAACGCGGCATCGAGAACCGCTTCCGGTTCGCCGACGAAGCTGATGACGGCGCGGTTGTGGTCGCCGTCCATCTCCTGGTCGAGCATCGCCACGCCGTTGACCGACTTGATGACATTCACAATTCTCTCAATTACGTCGGGCCGGCGGCCTTCGCTGAAATTGGGCACGCACTCGACTATCTTACGCATGGCCGGAACTCCTTTGGTTGAATGGCATGATGTTCAAGGGTTGCTGACCGCAAATCTTATCCGAGGTGGCAGCACTGTCAAATCTGCGCCTCAGACGGAACTCGCCGTCAGCCCGGCCGAAATGAAGGACAGGGCGGCATCATGCCGCCCTGTCAGCATCCGGACGAATGCCCGGCTAGCGAACGAACAGCGCGCGCGCGACCTGTCGCCCGGCCCCGGCCCGCGCCTCGACGAAGTACGCTCCGGCCGGCAGCCGTCGCCCCTTCTCATCCCGGCCGTCCCAGGACGCGATCCCGGCATCGGACAGGGACAGATCGCGAATGCTCCGGCCGGTCACGTCAAGTATCCGCACCGTCGACCGGGGCGATACCAGTCCCCGAAGGCAGACGACCGTGGCGCGGCTGAACGGGTTCGGACTGACCGACAGCCGCGGCAGTTCGACCCGGCCGATTTCGCTGATACCGGTCCGGCCGTCAATCCGCAGCCGTGCCATGATGTCGCCGCTCGAATAGGTGAACCAGCTTGCGGTCGGCGAGCCGAAGTACGACCGCCCGTCAATCGGCGGATGCCGGTCCTCGCCGATCTGCGGCTCGGTTGCATGCGGTTGCCAGAATGCAAGCAGCCAGACGTCTCCGCCCGTGGCCACCTCGGTGTCGGCGGCTACCTCAAGCCATGTATCCGGCTGGCTCGCCGCGACCGAATCGACCAGAACGTACGGGCTGGAACACTGCGGCGCGCCGCTGCTGTCCGGGCAGACCATGACGCTGCTGAACGGCGTCGTATCGTCGACATAAACCCTGGCCTTGAGCAGCCGGTAGTGGCTGTAGGGCACCGAGAACCGGACCGCTCCGGCCCAGGCGTGTGTGGGCGAGCCGTTCTTCATGTACCACGTATCCCGTTCGCCGTTCTCATATCTAAGTTCACCGATGTACGAAGCGGCAACCTCCGTCCGCAGGGTGTCGTTGGCCCGTGACTGGTCTCCCCCGAGTGAAGTGACCAACTCGAGCGCGTAGGTGTCGGCGCCCGGCATCCAGGCCGGAAATTGAAGCATCTTGTCGGTAAGCGGCGCCAGACCGGAGACCGTCAGAGTCTCCTGGTAGCCGCCGCCGATCTTGAGAATGGCCGGGAACGTCGCGCTGTCCAAACCCGTGTTCCGGACATCGACAAGCGGCCGGATGCTGTCCGCGGCCAGAACCGATCCCACGGGCCGCAGGACCGCCACGGGGCAGGCATCAAGATGCAGGCGATAGAACCTCACGGCAAGGCTGTCGTGCAACTCGTTCTCAGCCGGCGAGTCGTTGTAAAGATACTCAAGCCCGACCTGACCGGAATCGTTCTCAATCCCAACCGAGCAGGAGTCGGTGCCGAGCCGGAGTGGTGCGGGCAGCCGCAGGTACTGAAACACAATACCCCCGCTCGTGTCGAGCACGACCTGGAACGTGAAACTGTCGCTGCCGCCGGAGCCGTGGGAGGGCACATCCATCCATGAGACTATGAAGCGACCGTGCGCGGTATCCGCAAGGTAGTAGACCGAGCCGCCCTGAGAGGGGTCGAGGTCGGCCCACAGGGGAGCAATCAGGCTGTTCGGGTCCCGCGTGTCGGGAATCGGTTCGGGATGGAACTGGTGGCTCTGCGATATGAAACTGAGCCAACCGTTGGAGCAGACGCGAATCGAGTCGCGCGAGGTGCCGTAGAAGTTGAGCGAGAAGCCCAGCGCGAACGGTCCCTGATTGTCATCGTCGGCAAGCGGAATCCGTGTGCCGCTGCCGGTGATATCTACCCAATTGAATGTCGGCCCACCGGTCGTATCCGAATCAATCCACCGGTAGCCGCCACGGTCCGGTCCGCCGGCCAGGAGCATCGCGGGCAGGAACAAGAGTAATGCGAGACTGACGATTATAGGCTGCGGTCGAGACTCGTGTCCTCTCCTGACCTTGACCTTAACCCTAACCTCGACCTTAGCCTTAACCTCGACCTGTTCCAGCCGCTTCATCTTGCCCCCAGATAGACGACCGGCTTCGTAACGCTCTTGCCGCCGCCCGAGACCTGACAGAAGTACACGCCCGGGCTCACGCCTCTGCCGAGCCGGTCAGTTCCATCCCAGACGACCTGCTGCGGTCCGTTGCCCGGGACGGCGAACTCACGTACAACTCTTCCGGCACGGTCCAGCAGCCTGACACTCAGGTCCGCCGGCCGGCGCGCGCCCAGTTGTACCGTCAGTCTGCCCCGAAACGGGCTCGGACCGACGGCCGCCCATTGCTCGGCGCCGGCACCGGGCCCGGCGATTCCCGCGCTTCTCTTGTACAGCCGCACCGTTGCGTCGGTGAAGGCGGTGACGTCTTCCTGTTCTTCGTTGGAGAAGACCGCGTAATGATTACCGAGACTGGTCAGGACGAAGCTGTGGTTGGCCGCGGCCGTGTTCTCGTCGTTGACGAAAGCGCGGAACTGCTGGCCGGAGAGGTATTGCTGGAACTGGTCGCGGTCGGTAAGGAAGAAGTCGACCCGCCCCGGTGCGCTCGTCAGGGCGTACACATTCGAACCGTTGGAATTGTAGCAGTCCTGGCCGTAGAGCGCCTCGTGCCCGGCCGCGTAACTAACGTCAATTCGATACTGGTCGAGCGCCGTGCCGCTGTCCGGCAGGATAGTCAGCGAGTCCAGACTGGCCGCGAGCGTACAGCAATAGAAGAAGCTGCTGCCCGGCGCCGCGGAAGCCGAGTCGATTATCTTGCCGGCCGATATGTAGTCGAGCGGACCACTGAGCGTCAGGTAGTAGTTCTGGGCGTCGCCGAGCGGAGTCGTGTAGCGGCCGTTCGCGTCAGTGACACCGTAGAAGCAGGTGGCCATGCCGCCGTACCAGTCCTCGCTTGAGAGCTCGACCAGCTCGCCATCCACCGGCCTCATGGTCAAATCATAGACCTGTACCGTCAGGGTGCAGACGTCGCTGTAGGTGCCGATTTGGTCACGCTGCCAGCCGTCGTTGCGCCAGTCCCAGATTGCCGAGCAGTTCTTACTGCCGCCGTACTTCTTCTCGTATGCGCAGCCCGAATCGGCGATGTGGGTGGTCGGGTCATTCGCGTACGGTATGAACAGGTTGTTCCACCATATCTCGTCCCAGACGTGGTCCTCGTTGATGTCGTTCACGCCGCCGCAGGGAATGAGCGCGGTGCGTGCCGCCGCCTGCACCAGGTCCTGCATCTCACCGCAGTTCCCGTTGTGCTCGTGGGCGATGGTGACCGGCTGTATCGGCCGGTCGCCGGAAGCTCCGTTCGGCATGGTCAGCGCGGCCCAGCGCCCGACGACCGCGACGGCCTGCATCGTATCCTCGAACCCGCCGCCCCACGAGTGCTTCTGTCCGTCCCAGAGGATGGTCGTGGGTGCCAGCGCGGACTCCAGCAGCGGGTATCCCGAATCATTGCAGAAGAAGAAGTACTGACGCCAGAAGTAGCCGTCGACGTACGAAGGCTGCTCGTCCGTGCCCTTGGGCATCATTACCCACCAATAGTAGATGTCGCGCGGAATCTCGACCCAGGTCGTCTCATTCTGCACGCGCACGCGGTACTTCGTCGTCGAATAGTAGTTACCGCCCTGCATCGGGTCGCCGTAGTCGACAATCTGCACGTAGTTCAGGTAAGGGGCGATTTCATACATCTGTTGCACATTGTCGACCAGGAGCTGCGGGTCAACCGCGTTCAGCGTCACCGGTGACAGGTGCGCGACCTCGAAGCAGATTTCATCGTAGTAGCGCTTGTCCGGGCAGTTGAGGATAACGGCGGCCATGCGGTTCTGGGTTGAGCCCAGCCGGCGCAGGTTGTCGGCCAGGTCATCCTTGAGCCAGTCCGGAGCGATCGCCACTGCCATCTTGGACGAGTCGGTCAGGAAGTCAGGCAAGAGCGTATCGCGCAGGGACCCGGTCGCACTGTCGAACACGACCGCCAACCGGTCGCCGGCCGGAATCATCTCGTGCAGAACCATCGAATCGACCAGCGTCCAGCCCGTAACGGCAGGCAGCGGCTGGAGTTTAGTCGTGGGTGCCGGCGTCGGCGGCAGGTGACCGCGCACCGCCAGACGAGTGCATGCACCGGCGTGGACAGGCTCGGGCTTGACCGTCGCGCCCGGCCCGCTGGCGAAAACAAGAGATACCGAGCAAAGAAGGACAATTCTAATAGCCTGTTTCATATCTTATCATCGGGCTGAAATCCGCCCGTGTCAAGCGAACGATTGCATCGAGGAACCAAGCGAAGTGAGCAGCTAGAGTCTAGATGCGAGAAGCTAGAGCAACCAAAGGCTCTGTTTTCTGCACTCTAGCTTCTAGACTCTGACTTCGACCGTATCCGACCGCTACCGCGACAAGATGAGACGCGTAGTTGCGTGTGTTCCCGCAGCGTCGCAGCGAACCAGATACGTCCCTGACGGCAGCAATCTGCCTCCACGGTCTCTTCCGTCCCAGATGGCTTGTGACTTACGACTCACGCCGAGCGTTCTCACGAGCCGTCCCTGCACGTCATAGATGCGCAGCGACGCCGGCACGGAACCGGACGCCTGAGCAGGGAGACTTATCCTCGTGCTGCCGGAAGATGCATAGACCGTGGGCTCGCCCCCATCCCACATCGTCTGAAAGTAGTCGGGGTATTGCCAGCACGACTCTTCCCCATCCTCCGGCCCCCCCGGACTTGTATCTATTTCGTATCCGGAGTCCTCGACAGGGGCAGCAAGGCCCATCGCGCGCAACTCATCCAGCGTGACCCTTGTGTATCCGTCTGGCGCAGAAACCAAGGAGTCACCCCCTGAAATCACGATGACCCCGCCCAGGTAATAAGCCGAGCCGGGTGGCGCACCGACCAACTCGCCACCCTTGTGGGCGTAATACCAAGTCTCTGCCAAAGTCGGCGTTACGCTTCCCGCCAGCAGCAGTAGTAACACTGCTGCGGCCACGAACCATGTCATGCTTCGCATGACTTCCTCCCTATTCGTCTGTGGAGCGCGGCAGTGGATTAGTGGCTCCCTGTCCCGCGGAAGCCCTTGGTCCAGCCCTGCTGTCGGAGCGCAGAGAGAGTTTGGACCACGCCATCTCTGCAGTGGGAGTCTACCTCCCACTACCGCGCCCCGAGCATTCTACCCCCCAGGGGGGTCTTGTCAAGGCTCCTGCGGAAGTTATTCCTGCGTAAGCAATCAGCACTCGGCATGATTAGCAGGTCTTGGCTGTCAGCGTTGCAGAATGACGCGCGCCGCGGCGGACTTGCCGGCAACGGTGCAACAAACCAGATAAGTCCCCGACGGCAGCGTCCTGCCGGAGTTGTCTCGTCCATCCCAGACCACCTGTGGGCTGCGATTCACGGTCAACGTTCGCACCAGTCGCCCCTGCACGTCGTGGACGCGGAGCTGAGTGACGGAGTGGTCAAGTGGTCCAGCGGTCAAGTGCAACACGGTCGATGATCGGAACGGGTTCGGCTCGCAAGTGACGGAGAGGACCGGCCTGAGAGGCGGGCTGGCCTTCGGTTCAGCGACCGCCAAGTTCCCATTCTCATCGGTCTTAACGAGGTAGAAGTCAGAGCGGCCGGCCCCGAGCGAGTATGTCTGTCCGCCAATGATGTAGCCTTGGTCGGAAGTCTGCTGAACAGAATAACCATCGTCGAAGTCGGGGCCGCCAAAGGTCCTCGTCCAGAGAGTGTCGCCATTGGCGTCAGTCCTTACCAAATAAACGTCGGGAAGGCCGGTTCCGCAGGCTCCAACGACGATGTAGCCGCCGTCCTCTACCCGTCGACCACACATGCCTTCCGCGAAGCCCCCCGGCCCACCGATTGTCTTTGTCCAGAGCGTATCACCAACAGAATTCGTCTTTACGAGGTAGAAGGATGCCGAGTCCGACGACCAAGGCCATTTGTAGCCGGCCAGGAAATAGCCGCCGTCGTCAGTCTGCTGAACCGAGCCACCAAAGTCCAACGAATCCTCGCCAAAGGTTCGGGTCCACAGCGTGTCGCCCATGGAATCGGTCTTGATGAGCCAGACGCAATGCTCGCCCGCGCCGAAGGACGTCGTCGTACCGGCGACGACATAACCACCGTCGGTGGTCTGTTGAACGCACTTACCGTCGTCGTCGCCTCCTCCGCCGTATGCCCTTGTCCAGAGGGTCTCGCCCTTGTCATCGGTCTTGATCAGCAGGACATCGCCACTGGTGCCGAAGGGTGCGGTGCGTCCAGCCGCAACATAGCCGCCATCGGCTGTCTGCTCGACCGAGGCCGCATAGCCGACCGCGTAGACACGAGTCCAAAGTATGCCGCCATTGGCGTCGGTCCTCATGAGCCAGACGTCGCTGCTGCCCATGCCGGTGCCGGTATCGCCCACCATGATGTATCCGCCGTCGGTCGTCTGACTAATCGAATTGCCGTCGTCGAGATACGGGCCGCCGAAGACCCTGGTCCACAGCGTGTCCCCGCGCGGATCCGTCTTGATAACATAGCATTTGTCGTTGCCCGCGCCAAACGACTCCGTCATCCCAACCATGATGTAGCCTCCATCGGCCGTTTGCACCGCTTGCGAGCATATGTCATCGGCAGAGCCGCCGTAGGTACGCTGGAACATGATTGGGGAGCTTTGGGAGTGTGATGGCAGAAGAAATGCGACCAGCACTGCTAGAACGAACGCTGAATTGCGGCTTATGAGATCCGCCCTTGTAGAGGGGCGGCTGCGAGGCAGCCCCTCTGCGCGTCGGTGCCACTCTGTCATCGTAAGCGAAAGGCCGGATGCTACCAATGTGTACCCACTGAGGTACGCAGAGTATCCGGGCTATCCCACGTATGACGTCCGTTTTGTATCCAGGCGAAAGTGGAGCCGTTCCCGTACTGCCACGAATTCGACAACTCCACTTTCCACCACGACCCGTGAGCCCAGTCCGGGTACCAGACCGGTACATACGAGCCTGGGCCTCCCTGCCCCCAAGAGGCTTTCCACGTTGTACACCTAACGGCGACGGGACCGGGAATATAGCAGCGATATGTTCCGGACAAGACCTGCACGAGCTTGTATTGATTGTTGTTTCCCGTGTAGCTCGTCGTGATCTGGGAATTCCACTTTCGATTGCGCGAGCACTCACTATGCCAGTCTCTGTGTACGTCGGTCGTCAGGAGATCGATTTCTGATGGGGTGAGCAGTCCCAGACTGTGAATGTAGGCACTGTCGGTCTGCTCATAACCGTCGGGCGCACTGACTTCTGAGTCAGACTCGATTTCGGTAATCGCAGCCTTCCAGACCGGATTCTGGCTCGTGTCCACGACCGCGTCGCTGAAGTCTGGATTCTCGCTGATGAAAAGGTACGTGGCACTCCCCATCAGAGATGCCGGCACGGCAAAGCAGGCCAGCGCGACCACTAACACGACCCTAGTGACCATTTTCATGGTCCTCCCTTTGTCTTTGGAGCACGTCAACGGCTTGTCGGCTTTCCGCACCCACGGAAGCCCTTGGTCCACCCGCGAAAACCACCACGCAGAACGGTCGGGGCCACGCAATCTCCGCCACGGAAGTCGACCATCCATCGTCGCGCCCTTGACAGAATTATACCCCCCCCCCATGCCATCTGTCAAGTTCTGACGCTCGGGTCTGCCACTCGGGTCAGTAGGCCATCAGGACCTTGGCGATTCGCCTTTCGCTCGCGGTTCGGGCTTCGATGAAGTATGCGCCTGCGGGCAAGCGGCGGCCGCGCTCATCACGGCCGTCCCAAGTCGCGCTGCGTGTCGAGGGCAATTGCCGCACGATGCGGCCCGCCGCGTCGTAGACGCTCAGGCGTGGAAGCTCACTGCCGCCGTAGCGAATCTCCATAGCCGAACGGAACGGATTGGGCCAGACTGCAAGCCCCCGGAACGATGAACGATGAACGATAAACGATGAACGATCATCCGCGGGCGGGCCGCCGCCGGTTACGCGGACATCGTCAATGTAGAAGCCCTCGTCAACCGTGTCCGGGTCGCTCACGAAAGCCAGCTTCACCTGAATCGTCTCACCCAACCCGAGCCACGACAGGTCATACTTCTCCTGGGCCCAACTGCTTTCGTTGAGGAGTGATTCAGTGATCAAGTGGTCTAGTGATCCAGTGCGGACTTGGAACCGCCTACGTGAAGCGGAGCTTCTTTGGAGTGCGGCAGCATGGCTGCCGCTTTCGTCTGGCCGAGGCGTGCTTCGGCCCGGAAAAGCGGGAGCTTCGCTCCCGCACTCCAAGACCCGACTCATGTCCGGCACCCCGGTCGCGTCCGCACCCTTGGCGTTCTTGGCGTCCTTGGCGGTTTGCCTTTCCCCGAGCGCACCGCCGGTTCCCATGAAATCAAGAGTCTCTTCCACCGCGCCGCGCACCACTATGACGCGGATGCCGTCGACTCCGTAGTTCGGCGTGCTGAACCAGCGCCAGAAGCTGAGCGAGCAGCCCTGCGGAACTGCGAACGGGACAGTTGTCAGCCAAGCGTCCATGTTGTTGTTGTACAGCCGCGACGCTTCATTGGCGCAATACCATGCGTTCGTGCCCGAGTGGGTCCGGTACGCTGTGCGATGCCAGAGGTCGCCGGTTCCGCCGTGAGTCCACTTCGACCCGCCCGATTCCATGTCGTCGGAGAACCCGTAGTCTCCCACCAGCAGCTCCAGCGTATCGTCGCCCTGAAAGTCATCCGACGCCAGATGCAGCAGCATCTTCGCACTGTGGCCAGCCGGGCATGACGCGGCGACTCTGACCGTGAAACTGTCCTTGCTGATTCCAGAGCTGTCGGGCGGCACGTCGCCGCAGTTGACGCTGTCCACGAGGACCGAAACGTTGGTGTCCAGCGACGACAACCTGCACCATGTCCGATGCCCGTAACCGTCTCCTGCGTTCCTTATCCTGACCGCAACGCCACCAGTGTGCCCGGGCGTGAGCGGCGGCCTCGTCAGCCACCAGCGGTCAAGGCCAAGTACAGCCGCGCCCGCGACAATTACCGGATGGAACATCAGCGACTGCCCTCCGTCGCTGACCGACAGGTCGAAGATCAGCGCCTCGCCGTTGCCGGTGTTCTGAGCGGCCGTGAGCCGGAAGGCATTCGCCACGAGCACTGACTCGCCCGCAGCCAGCGGCGCCGTCTCTGCGGTGCTGTCTTCAATAGAAACGTGAGGATTGTCGCACGCGAGCGTCATGGTGATCGGGCCCGAGGCCTGTTGTCCGCTGTTGCGCAGCCAGACTGGCAGGAGAATCGTCTCGCTCCTGTTCACGATGCCGTCATGGTTGCCCAGCGAATCGTTAATCACCCAGCCCGCGAACGACACGCAAGGCCCAACTGCGCAGGGAATGACCTGCTCCACCGGCAGGTAGTTGTGAGCCGTCACGGTCAGCGTGAAATTGCCGGCGGTCTTTGGCGTTGCGTCGAGCCAGACCTGACCCGCGCCGTCTGTCAAGCCGCGGCTGTAGGACTCATCTTCCTTCATGAGACAGACCAGCGCGCCCTTGACCGGGTTCCCGCCGTGCATGACGGTCACCGGCACTCGGCCGCCGCCCATGCCGATTGACTCCGGCGAAGACACTGCGAGCGTCTCCGGCAGCGCGGTCCAGACCGGCATCTCCGGGTCGCCCATCAGGTTAATCTCATACTGGTGCCAGCGATATACGTTCTCATCCTGCGAGAACGGCGCGTAATACTCCTTGGCCGCTGCCAGGGCGTCGCCGATGCGGTAGATGCCATCGCTTGTGACCGCATGCCAGAAGTGGTTGTCGAATTTGTCCGAATAACCGAAGCCGGGGTTGCCCGGCGAACCCCAGCCATAGGACGAATTGCCGATGGTCGCGACCGTTCCGCCATTCGGATTCGTTACAAACGCCTCGCCGATGCTGGTCATGTCGAATGCCGTCGTCCAGCAGCCAATGGAATAGAGGACACCCAGGCCCGAGTTGGTAATTGTGTCGGCGTCGGCCGTGTACATCCGGTTCGCGGACCCGCCGCACTCCATGACGTTGTACCAGCCGTGGCCGTCATGGTTCATGATGTTCTGATTCTCGCGCATCGCCTGCATCACCGAGGCGCGCGTCTCGTTCCCCTGGCTCTGATACAACTTGGTTAGGCTGTAGCCCGAGGCAAACGACTGCTGCTCCATCATGTTCTTGTGCACGCCCTGGTCGGTGTACGGATTCTGCCAGAGGACCATGGCAAAGAACAGACCCTTGTTCTGATAGCCGGCCACGCGCGGGACATGACCCAAATGTCCGACATTTGGGATCGTGTCCCAAGCAGTCCCCAGTTCATACCCCATCACCTTCCGCACGAACGTCTGCGCCTGCGCCAAATCGTTCACCGGCGCGCGGCCCACGCTCAGGTCAGAGTGCAGGTCAACCGAATCATCCACCTCGCCGAACACGTTGTTATTGTTCGCATCCCACGAGCCTTGCAGTGCGGCAAAGTAAAGGTCACACGGCAGCGAATCCTCCCGCTGCATCGAGCCCCAGTTCGAGTGCATGGCGAAAGCCTTGCGGAACGGCACCACGTCCACGTCGCCGCCCAGCAGCACGTACTTCACGCCCGAGTCAGGCAGGGTCTTCAGATAGTTCCGCAACTGCTCGGCCTGGTCCCGGCCCGAGTAGTGCGCGTATACCCAATCCATCGTCCGCACAACCGCCGGCACTCCCTTCAACGTCTTCCAATCCGCGAGCCGCTGGAACACGGTGTCCAACCCCGCGCCGGTCACAACCACGTACTCGAACCCGCCATCCGCCAACCGCCCACCGCTTTCCGCTCCGGCACTTCTCACATCTGACATCTGACATCTTACACCTGCCTTCGCCCGCTCCTCAACCTCAACCTTAACCTCAACCTTCCTACACACCTCAACCCGTCTCTCCGCCCCTCTATACCGCACCGGATACACCAGCACCTGCACAAAGGTCGAATCATGCCTGTAGCTCGTCCCGGTCCAGCGGGCTACGCTCGTAGGATATGGGTTCTCCGACTGGTAGATTGCCGCGTTTGGCTCTGTCGCCGCAACCGTTTTGGCTTTTGGCTTTTGGCTTTTGGCTTCTGACCTAACCCCGAGGTCTGTGCCCGCAACAAGCACCTGCTGCTTCGGGCAAGGCAATACCAGATGCTGTCCTCCAATTGCCCGCCATGCCCCGACCTCAAATGTCACGCTCGCGACCTGCTGGTGTCCTTCCAGCGCAATCACCACCGGCTCGACCGGCACCTGCGGCGCTCCGGGCTCATCGCTCACATCCATCCCATCGCCAAGTACTAGTTCATAGCGCGGGACATGACCGAAATGCCCGGCATTTCGGATCGTGTCCCAAGCGGCACCTGCCGCGCCTGCAAACTGCAAACTACCAACTGCAAACTCAGTATGGAACCGGCTCGGCCCGAACGTCAGCTTGCGCGCAACCACGGCGGCCTGCGCTAGCGAAACAGCCAGCGTCGCTGACAACAGCAATGCTTGGCGGAGCATCTTCATCTGCACTCCATGGATTATACCCGTCCCAGCAACACCCCACAACTGCAAGTAGTCAGCGCTGAGCTTTCCTTGTCCGAGAGATCAACTGAAGCGCTGGGAGAGAGGCCCTCGAAGTCAAGCCGAAAACCACGGTCCAAACCGCCGCGCAAACCGGCGTCGGAGTCATCGTGGCAGTCGCGGAGATACTCAAACGGCGAACCGCCGTTCAGGCCACCCTGACAGAGCTTCTCGGAATCGGCCCCGAAGCCGGGCTCACAACCACGGTGCATGTGCCCCCGCAAACCGGGTCGAGAATCGAGGTCCGCGTCCCGTTCAGAGTCGCGTTCCGAACCGCCCCCCGAACCGTTCCCGGAACGGTTCCCAAGGCGATTCCAGAAGCGTGGTCTACGGTCGGCGTCACGACCTAAATCGTTCTATCCAAGCAACTTAAGCGCGGAAAGACGAGAAATGTGTAACATTCCCGTCTAGAGCATACATAGATACGCTTGAGAGAGCCAGAATATGCAAGTGACTTTCGCAGAATCGATGATTGACCACCCCAGGGCCGGTCTGGGGGATGCTCTACCCATGTCTCTGGCAATACCTTTCCCAAGGTCTCCGGCAGAGCTTTGGGCAATGCCTTTGGCAGAGCCTCTGGTAACGCCTCCGGCAGAGTCTCTGGTCAAGCCTTTCCCAACGGCTCTGGCAGTGCCTCTGGTAATGGCTTTACCACGGTCTCTGGTATTGCCTCTGGTAATGCCTTTGGCACGGCCCTTGGCAGTGCCTTTGGCAAAGCCTCTCCCAATGGCTTTGGTAGAGTCTCTGGCAATGCCTCTCCCAATATCTCTGGCAGGGTCCTTGGTAATGCCTCTGCCGATGCCTCTGGCCCAGCCTCTGGCACTACCTTTGCCAAGGTCGGGTTGAGGTAGACCCTACGGGTCTACAAATGCAGGCTGCCCGCATGGTCGCGGGCAGCCCTTGCTCGACGGGTTCGAAGTGTAGCTAGTCGGTCAGCACGACCTTGCGAACGGCTTGGGCTTGAGCTTGCGCTTGGGCTTCTCTCACAAAGTACACTCCCGGCGCCAGCGCCCGCACGTCATTTGCTCCCGGCTTCAGATTCATGACCTTCCGCCCGCTGATGTCGAGCAACGTGCATGACGCTCCGTGCATCACGCTCGACGCCGGCAGACGCAGCAAACCGTGTATGACGGTCGCCATCCGGTTCGTCGTTCGCACTTTGGCGCACGGCGTTTCCGCGATTCCCCCGCCTTTGTCACGCAGGACTGAAACGCTCGAACTCATGCCATTCGCAACGTAGACGCGATTCTGAACTGGATTCCAAGCGAAGGCGCAGGGAGAACTACCAACCCCGATGGTAGCAACTACCCCATTAGTCGCCCCGTCAAAGACGGTAACGTCTCTACTGCCGCCATTTGCGCAGTAGACCTTGTTGTTGGCCAAGTCGTAGAAGAGGGCTTGGGGATGGTCGCCTACAGGCACTTTGGCAATGACTCCGTTGCTGCCACCGTCGATAACGGTCACATTAGCGCTTTCTGCATTCGCACAGTAGACCTTGTTGTCTTTCGGGTTGTAGCTGAGCGCATACGGGTAACCCGGCGAAGCCACGGTCGCGAGGACCGAATCGCCCGCGCCGTCGACCACCGTCACGGTGTAGCTGTCACCGTCCGCGCAGTAGACCTTGTCATTCGTCGAATTGTAGCAGAGCGCCCGAGGCAAACCGGGCACGGCCAGCGTGGCGAGGACCGAGTCACCCGCGCCGTCAATCACGGTCATGTAGTTGTTGTCTATCCAGTCGGTCGCGCAGTAGACCTTGTTGTCCGTCGGGTTGTAGCAGAGAGTTTGAAAGTCCTCGGAGCCAACCGTCACCGTGGCGACGATGCGGTTGGTAGCGCCGTCGATCACGTCGACGTTGTTGCGACGCGTGCTGTAGACCTTGTTGTTCTGCGGACTATAACACAACGGTCCGCCACCCGCCTTCACGGTCGCAATCACTGTATCGCCAGCACCGTCAATCACTGTCACACCGCTACCTGCACAGTAGACCTTATTGTCGGTCGCGTTGTAGCAGAGGGCACAAGGATACTCGCCTACGACCACGGTGGCGAGGACTTCGCTGGTCGTGCCGTCTATAACCGAGACCGTATTGCCCGGCGTATTGACGCCCCTGTCGGCGCAGTAGAGCTTGTGACTCGCCAAGTCGTAACAGAGGGCCATGGGCCCGCAGGCCGTTGTCACGGTGTCGGTGACCCCGTTCGTCGCGCCGTCTATCACGACCACGGCGCCGCTATAGGAAATTGCGCAATAGACCCTGTTCTTGGCCGAGTCATAGCACAGGTCACGAGGATCCATGCCTGCAGTCACGGAAGCGATGACGCCGTTCGTCGCACCATCTATCACGGTCACGTCGCCAGCGGCGTTCGCGCTATAGACCTTGTTGTTGGCCGGGTTGGAGCAGAAAGCGCAAGGTCCGCTGCCCGTAGCCACGGTCGCTATGACGCTGTCGGTCGCGCCGTCGATCACGGTCACGTTGTGGCTGTACGAATTCCCGCAATAGACCTTGTTGTTCGTCGGGTCATAGCAGAGGACCCCCGGTTCAGTATCTACGCGCACGGTCGTAAGGACTCCATTGGTCGCGCCATCTATCACAGTTACGCTGTTTCCACTGAAGTTGGCGCAGTAGACCCTGTTGTTCGTTGGGTTGTAGCAGAGAGCCCCAGGCTCGTCGCCTACGGCCACGGTCGCGATTACGCTGTCGGTCGCACCGTCTATCACCGTGACGCTGTAGCTGTACCAGTTGGCACAGTAGACCTTATTGTTCGTCGGGTTGCAGCAAAACCCCACAGGCTCGTCGCCTGCAGTCACAGTCGCGATAGCACTGTCGGTCGCGCCGTCGATCACGGTCACGTTGTTGCTATTGAAGTTCGCGCAGTAGACCTTGTTGTTCGAAGAGTCGCTGCACAGAGCGGTAGCTCCTGAGCCTGTGGTCACGGTGGCAATGGCCTTGTTCGTACGACCGTCTATCACGGTCACATTGCCGCTGTCGTAGTTCGCGCAGTAGACCTTGTTGTTGGTCGGGTTGAAACAGAGAGCGACGCCATTCGAGCTCGTCGGTATCCGGGCTACCTTCTGGTCGGTCGCGCCGTCGATGGCATCAACCCAAGCATCCCCTGCAACGTAGACCGTATTGTTTCTGGAGTCGTATGCAAGACGAAGTGGGGCTCTCATGCCACTGAACGAGTCGGGCAGATAGATGGTCTTCTCCAGCCACTGGCCGAAGGCCAGTGAGACTGCGAGCATGCCGAAGCACACGACCAGACGCGTTAGGCGCACCTGTTCTCCTAACATGAGTCTAGGTCGCTGGTTGCCGCTGTCAAGCGAGCTCAGCCAAATCGGCCGCGGCTACGGCCGGCATCATCTCCTTTTCCAGGCGCTCGATGTAGTCGGCCTCGGCTCTGTTCTCGGGCACGCTGTGGGCGCCCAGCCGGCGCGCCACCCGCAGCATCCGCAGCTCGATGTCGGTATTGAGTCCGTAGCCCGACTTCACCTCGGCCGCAGACGCCCGGCCGATGGGTGTTCGTCTCGGGAAAGCATTTCTCAGATTCGCGGGCGTACCTGCGGGCACTTGGCGTTCAGCTTCCGCTGGACGATGGGCGCGGAGGGGTGTTCGGGATGAGAAGAAGGATGACTGCCCGGAAACAATCCGCTGGTCACCGTCGCCAATCGCTTGACTCCCTGACTCCCTGACCTAGACTGGGCAGGATGGAATGCGGGAGGACCGGGACCGGCATCGGCCAAATGGTGCACGCGGCCGGCGTTCCCCGCAGCCCCGATAATCCGCCAACCATTGGAGGCTAACTATGGATTGTGAGAATTTCCGACCGAACATGCCCCTTTCGGACCAACTCAGAGCCGGACTGACATTCAACCGGGCCGACGCGTGCGTGCTCCTGCTACCCACCGACCCACGGCACGAGGAGTACCGCTCGGCCTTGCTGGCAAAGGGGTTCAAGTTGGTGCCCGCGTTCGGCTGCCCGTTCGGGGCAGGCGGCCGGTGGAAGGCCTGTCCGTACCACCGCATGCCTGCGCGCCGGACCCACCGCCGGCACTAGCCGACTCCGTCTCGGGGATCGGGAACGCTGCCCGTTTCCGCCTACCCGCCCGCCCGAGGCATTTTAGATTCTAGATTGTAGATTCTAGATTAGCCGCACCTTGGGGTAAGCTTGTTGCCAGCAATCGCGATCAGGCAAGGGTATTCTGCGTCGGTTCTGCCGAAGTCGAGCCCTTGGTAGAATCGAACGCCCGGGAAGATACGTCCCCACGGAGCCGATGTCATTTCCCTGAACGCGTACAGCTCTTTGATAAGCCCCAGTGTCGTTCATGTCAGAGGCAAAGCGGCCGGACACCATCTCGGGAAACCTGTGAAGGATGTCTATCACCTCACTCGACGAGATTCGCCGCAAGGTAACCGCGGCTCCCTGTTCCTTTGGGGGCTTTCTCCCCGATGCAACTGCAATTGAGATGGCGGGAATCACGAGCAGCCCGACAAGAGCTATTCTGACACTTCTACCATGATGGGACAGGCGCATCGGTTCTCCTGCCATCAGTTCTGCCGCTGTCAAGCGAGCCAGCCCGGCCGCGCAGGGCGGCCTTTGGACTGTGGCGGCGGCACGGCCTCCGTGCAGTCCGAGGCCTGACGACAGACGTTTGGCCCCTAGTACTGGCGGTGGACGACCCGGCCGCCATGGATTGTCATCCAGGCCGGGTTGTGGCCGAGTCGATAGATGATGTGACGGTAGTCGGGGAAATCGGTGACCACGACATCGGCGACCTTCCCTGGCTCAAGTGTGCCCACCTCTGAATCGAGCTTGAGGGCTCGGGCCGCGTTGACGGTGATGCCACGCAATGCCTCGATGATAGTCAGGCCGTAGTAGATTGAACCGAACTGTGCGGTGAGCGGCTGGGCCAGCATCGGGCAGGAGCCGGGGTTGAAGTCGCTCGCCAGCGCCATCACGATACCGAGGTCGCGCATCTTCGCCACCGGCGACCGGTGCGCCGTGCGCAGGAAGAAGCTCGTGCCGGGAAGCAGCACGGCCGCCACGCCGGCATGCGCCATCGCCGCCATGCCTGCCTCGGAAGGCTGCAGCAGATGGCTGGCCGAAGCCGCACCGACCTTGGCCGCGACCTCGGCACCGCCGGAGGCCTCGACCTCGTCGGCGTGGATGGTCGGAACCAGCCCGTGGCGCTTGCCGGTTTCCAGGATGCGCGTGCTCTCGTCCGCGTTGAAGACGAAGTCCTCGCAGAAGACGTCGCAGAACCGCGCAAGGCCCTCCTCCGCGACCGCCGGTATCATCTCCGTTTCAAGACGTTTGATGTAGTCGGACTTGGGTGTGCCCTTGGGAACGCTGTGTGCGCCGAGAAAGGTCGGGACAACGCGGCAAAGTCCCAGTTCGCCTAGCCGCCTGGCTACCCGCAGCATCCGCAGCTCTGCCTGAGTGTCGAGTCCATACCCCGACTTCACCTCGACCGTTGTCGTACCCCAGTTGACCATCTCGTGCAGACGTTCGAGGGCGCGGTTGTAAAGGTCATCCTCGGACGCCAGACGGGTGTGAATGACGGTCGAGAGAATGCCTCCGCCGGACTGGGCGATTTCCTTGTAGGTCCTGCCCGCGAGTCGCATCTCGAATTCGTTCTGCCGCCAGCCGCCGAATACAAGATGGGTGTGCGGGTCGATGAAACCGGGCATGACGACGTTGCCGCAGCAGTCGATCTCGGTCTCCCCTTGCTCGGGTAAGAGCGGGTGCTCGGCGACTTCAAGAATCCTGCCGTCACGAATCCGGACCGCGCCATTCTCAACGACGCCCAGGCCCTCACCGACCATCGTCAGCACCTGCGAGCAGTTTGTCAGCAGCAAGTTCTGGTCGTTCACGGCACAACTATACCGGCCGGGCCCAAGCCCTGCAAGCCGGACGCGGCGACCGCCGGCTGGCTAGTGCTGAATCAGACGCAGGTTCGGGATGAGCTGGAACCGGGTCTCAACCGGCACCGTGCCGCTGATGGTATCGGGGCTGCCGAACAGGACCAGGCCGTAGCGCCGTTCTACAATGGGAAAGGTGTCAACCAGGGTGGTCGTGTCTATCTCAGTGGTGGTGTCGATCACCAGGGTAGTGTCAAATACCCAGACGGAGTCGGTGCACAGCACGGCCGCGAAGGTCGAATCCGTCCTCAACAGCAGATTGTCGGCGTAGGCACCTGAGTTGTACGCCGGCAGCGGCGATTGCTGGTCAGCCGGCAGCAGGCTCAGCCCTGCCGTCCGCCACGCGCCGGCCGGGACCAGACCGGCACCGCCGGGCTCGTTCGGCGCCAAATCGGGGCTGGCCGCGTAGTATTGCCCGCCTTTGCCCGTCGTCCAATCCGTGATGTAGAAGTCCACATTATCGGCGTTGCTAGCGTACTTCATGGTGAAGACCGACCCGGTGCCGCTGTCCCGGTCCCAGCCATAGGCGGGGTAGCTTGTGCTGTTCAACTCGCCGACCGGCATCGCTGCGCTGTGAACCGGCTCCGACGTCGGCGTCTGGGTTGCGGAATATGACCTGCCGCCGAAGACAGATGTAACCCGGTATCTGCCGGTCTTGCCCCGCGGGTTGTGGTAGGCATCTTTCGCGCTGTCGGTGGCAGTTCCGAAGTCCTGCCACGTCGACTGGCCGGTTTCCTGGAAGGCGAGGACGTAACTGTCCGGTAGGGCCCCGACCGGGATTTTCCAACTGATTCTGATGGTCGTGTCCGATGCCGCGGTCAGCGCGACTTTGGTGGGCGGCCCTTCGCCCGGGTTCTTACACCCAGTCAGGCAAACCAATGCCGCAACCGCACACAGCAGTCCGCTGCGCAGGGCAACAGGCAGAATCCGGACGCATCCGTCAGGCTTCACGCCACAAATATACGCCTCGCCACCGAGGATTCAAGCCACACGGCTGCGCGGAGCCTGCGTGTCCCGGAATGAAGCACCCGGGGGGCCGAAGCCCCCCGGGTAAACAGACGATGTAAATCGAGACTCTGTTACTTCAGCCAGCGGATCCCGTTGACCGTCTGGTACGTGACCGTCACACTGACCTTCGTACCGGAGATCGAATCGACGTGCATCTTGGCGTAGTTGTCGGCCGCAGTCCACATCGTATCGTTGGCGCTCATCCGGAGGTAGTACGCGCTGTCGGCGTAGAGGGCGACCGTGTTCAGGTACGTCCCCATGGAATCCGCAATCGTGATTGCGTCGTAGGTTCCGGTTGCGGCCTTCAGTTTGTCGCCGGCCCTGGTCGCAGTCCCGCCGGCCTTCTGCAGCATTGTCTGCCCGCCGGAGGTAGTCGCAATGAAGTCGAGCATCGGGAAATTCTCTACTGCGTACTTGTAGGCCGTCGCGGCGCCGGTAGTGTCGAAGCCGAAGCCGTTCTCATGGGTTGTGTCAAGGTCGTTGTAGAACGTAACCGAGGACGAGACGAGCTTGCTGCAGATGACGATGGCCGCGTCGCTCCGGTTGGCGCTGCTGAATGCTACAACCGCCACGGTTTCAACCGGCGTTGTGACGTCGTAGGACGTCACGCCCGTATCCGTCGTGTCGACCGCAGATCCGGCCTTTATCTCGAATTTCGCGCCGGTCTCTTCATTCCACGTCAGATGGAGCGTGCCGCCGGCGTTGGTGGCATGCGCGGTGACGAATGGCTTGGTCACCTCGATGTTGTTGTTTTGCGAGGAGTTGCACCCCGCGCCGACTAGAGCCAACGCGATTGCGAGGGCACCGATCAGCGTTCTCTTCATGGTCATCCTCCTTGAGGGTTCAGGTCCTTTCGAATCCCACGACACTAGCGCGCGGTGGCCTGCTGACCTTGAGCCAGGGACGATGCTCATGTGAAGCCCTTCGCTGGTCACGGCCGGTCAGAGCCACACTCTTGAGTTTCACGGCAACAATATACCCTTGTTTGCCCGTGATGCAAGTGCCGCAACACGGCCGACGGGTATCGACTCCCGTGTCGCTGGAGAGGTCGTTGGAATGACCCGCGGCGCCGGCGGCTCGTCCCGGCATTCCGGAATGAGCCTGAAAATGCCGAGCCCCGGCCGATGCCGGGGCTCAAAGCTGTGGTCCCGCTTCTTAGTGCTGTATCAGACGCAGGCCCTTGATGGGCTGGAACCAGGTCTGAACGCTGACCGTGCCCGCGCCGGTGTTGTAGCTCGAAAGCTTCGCAAGGGCGTAGTACCCATCAGCTGTGTAGCAGGCAACCATGATCGGGTCGGTAGAGAGATCGGTGAAGTTGAAGTAGGTCGTGCCACTGTGGACAGGAAGCGGGGCGGTCTCGCTGGTCAGAGCGCTGCTGAACGCGTTCACCCGCCAGCTGCCCGTCGGTACAACGGCACCCGGGTCGCTCGGCCCCTGATCAGGACTGGCGATCGAGTATGTCGTCCCGCCGAAGCCGGTAGCGAAGTCGGTGATGTAGAAGTCAACGTTCGCGGCGTTACCCGCGGCCGTCATGCTGTACGTGCTGCCGGTGCCGGCAGTACGGTCCCAGCCGAAGCCCGAGTTACCGGTGGCGTTCAGCTCGGACACGGTGGTCGCCGACGTAGCGATGGGCGCGGTGCTCGGATTCGCGGCGGCGTCGTAGGTAGTGCTGCCAAAGACCGCCGTTACCTTGTACGACCCGGTCTTACCGGCTGGGTCGTGCGTGTAGGAAGTAGCGGTCGTCGTGTCGATGTCGGTGTAGCTCGAAGTGCCGGTGGCCATGAACGCCACGTAGTACTTGTCCGGCGTTCCATCGGTGGGAGCGGTCCAACTGATGGTCAGCGTGCTGTCGGTTGCAGCCGTTATCGTAACGTTTGTCGGCGCGCCGCCCGTGACGCTGGTACAACTCGTCATCATGAGCGCGGCGACTGCCACAACCCCAACCAATACAATCGGGAGCAGTCTCCTCATTTGGCCCTCTTTCCTGTGTGGTTCTCTACCTTAGTTACCCGTTACCGGCCGGTCCGCGCGGGCTTGCCAGCCGCAGGGGGCGTGGTCTTGGCGCCGGTCGGGGCAGCCGCCGGCTTGCCGGCCTTCACCGGATGCATCTTGGCCATCGAGTCGGCCATGGCCTTCGTCAGCGAGTCGTTCGTCGCCTGCAGCTTGGCCACCTGACCCGTCATGTCGTTAATCTGCTGCGTCATCTTGTCGACCTGTCCCTGGAGCTCGGTCACCTTCTTGGTGTCCTGGCATCCAACGACGAACACCACGGCGAGTAGCGCCGCGGCAGCGATCAGTTTCCTCACGTGTTCCTCCTTAGTGTTCATGGCACTTGGACCATGGACTGCCTATCTGCCATTTTGTTGCTGCAGCCATTCGCTAGGTGGCCACGCAACGGTTAGTCTTTGCTCTATTGGCGTACAGTCACACTGTCGATTGCCGGGTAATTCTAGACTCGTCTTTCCCGGTGTCAAGAGCTTTCAGCTAGGGCCGTTTTCGGCTCGGTTCCGCCCGCAGCGGAAGAACCGTATCCAATTGCTTGCCTTGCCAGATGGCAGGGCTATAATCCAGCCGATGGCCGGCCAGGCATGAACGGAGGCATAGTGGACCTTTTTGATAAGTGCCGTCAGTTTGACGATGTAATCCAGTCCGCCCGGGCCCGTGATCGATTCTTCTATTCACGCGAAATATCGCCGGCTGCGGCTCCGGTCGCGACCAGAGACGGTCGGGAACTCATCAACCTTGGTTCGAACAACTACCTCGGTCTGACCGGGCACCCGAAGGTGAAGGCCGCAACTGCCGCAGCCATCGAGGAATACGGCACCGGCAGCGCCGGTTCGCGGCTCCTCACCGGCACCACGCCGCTCCACCTCCGGATGGAACAAGCCATTGCCGGGTTCAAAGAGGTCGAGGGAGTCGTCACGTTCTCCGCCGGTTTCATGGCCCTTTCCGCAACCGTCGGCACGCTGGCCGGTCAGGGCGACTTCATATTCTCGGACGAGCTGAATCATGCCTCCATTATCGACGGCTACCGCCAAACTCGTGCCAGGACCGTGGTTTATCGTCACCGGGACACGGCCGACCTCGAGGCAAAGATCAATGAGACGCCGACCGGGGCAGCCAAGCTCATAGTCACTGACGGCGTCTTCTCGATGGAAGGAGACATCTGCGACCTGCCCGGGCTCCGCCGGGTGGCCGACACGTACGACTGCAGACTGATGGTCGACGATGCCCACGCGACCGGGGTCCTGGGCCGGACCGGTCGCGGCACGGCCGAGCATTTCGGCATGGAAGGCAAGATCGACGTCACATCCGGGACTCTCTCCAAATCGCTGGCTGCAATCGGTGGGTTCACCGGCGGGCAACGCCCGGTCGTGGAGTTCCTGCGCTACAACGCACGGCAGTCGATATTCTCGGCCAGCCTGCCGCCGTCGGTTGCCGCCACGGTCATCGCCGCACTCGACGTCCTCAAGTCAGAGCCGGAGCGGGTCGAACGCTTGCGGGCCAATACGCGGCTGATGAGTTCGGGACTGAAGGCCGCCGGATTCGCGGTGCACGACCACGGCACGCCGATTCTGCCGATCGCCGTCGGCGACGACGACCGGGCCTATCGGGCCGCGGGACGGCTTGAACAGGAAGGCGTGTTCGCCAACCCGGTCGTGTTCCCGGCAGTACCGTCCGGCCAGGCGATAATCCGCATCAGCCTGATGGCCACGCACAGCGAGGAGCAGTTGCGGACTGCTCTTCAGAAGTTCATGCTTGTCGGCAAAGAGCTGAGAATCATATAGAAAGAAATGACCAATACCCAACCCCCAATTCCCAATCAATGCCCAATGCGCGCAGTAGGGTCTGGGATTTGCTGGTCATTCGTTGGTCGTTGGCAATTGGGACTTGGTCATTCCCCAAGGGGGTCACATGCCTGATACCGTCTACGCCTGTTTTGCCGAGGTCGCGCGGAGATTCGGGAACCGCACCGCCCTGATGCGGAAGGTCGATGGGAAGTACCAGGGCATCACCTACGCCGAGCTTTCGGGGACCGTTGACGCGCTGGCCGCGGGCCTGGCCGAACGCGGGGTCAAACCCGGCGACAGGGTGGGCATCTACTCGTACAACCGTCCGGAGTGGGTCATGACCGACCTTGCCGTCGCCAAGCTCGGGGCAGTGCTGATTCCGGTCTACCACACGCTCGGCGCGGACGCGATTCGCTACATCCTGAACGATGCCGGGGTCACGCACCTCGTCGTCGAAAGCCCGGAACTCTTCGCCAACATCACCCGGATTCTGTCCGAGGTCCCGCCGCTCCGGGACGTAGTCACGGTCTTCGGCCAGGAGCATAAGAGCCGGGCCGGCAAGGAACTGCTCAACTTCGAGGAGCTGGTCAGGACCGGGGCCGAGGCGCTGAAGAAGAACCCTAAGCTCGGCGAACCACACAGACCCGGACCGGACGACCTGTTCACGGTCTGCTACACCTCGGGAACGACCGGCGAGCCCAAGGGCGCGATGCTCACGCACCGTAACGTCCTCTCCAATGTCCAGGTCTTGATTCCGCTGTTCGGCGTCAACGAGAATGACGTGCTGGTCTCGTTCCTGCCCCTGTGCCACATGTTTGAGCGCACCGGCGGGTACTACTGCATGCTGATGGCGGGCGGCGCCATTGCCTATGCCGAATCGGTCCAGACCATCGCCAAAGACGTCCAGCTCGCCCGTCCGACCGTCATGATTGTGCTGCCGCGCGTGCTCGAAAAGGTCTACAACACGGTGCAGGACAAGGTCCTGACCGGGCCTGCCATCAACCGGTTGTTGATGATCTCGACCCTGCGGACGTACAGCCGCTACGCCCGGCGCAAGGCCGGGAATCTGCCGATTTCTCTCTGGCTTCGGTTCAAACACTGGCTGCTGGGCAGGCTGGTCGTGGACAAGCTGAAACAACTGGCCGGTGGCAGGCTCCGGGTGATGGTCTCAAGCAGCGCCCCGCTCGACCGAAAACTGGCCCACATTATCCGCAACCTCGGGTTCAACCTGCTTGAAGGCTATGGCCTGACCGAGTGCTCGCCCGCGGTCTGCGTCGCAATCCCGGGCCAGGAACGAGTCGGCACGGTCGGCAAGCCCCTCGCCGGCGTGGAAGTGCGCATCGGCCCGAACGACGAAGTCCTCGTGCGCGGCCCCAACTTGATGAAAGGGTACTTGAACAAGCCCAAGGAAACGGCCGAGGTCATCGACACCGAGGGTTGGTTCCACAGCGGCGACCAGGGCAAGTTCGACGAAGAAGGCAACCTCATCATCACCGGCCGCATCAAGGAACTCATCATAAACTCGTATGGCAAGAACATCCCGCCGTCCCCGATTGAGCTGGCCGTGTGCAACTCCAAGTATGTCGAGCAGGCCCTGATCCACGGTGACCGCAAACCGTTCCTCTGCGCGCTGGTCGTCCCGAGCCGGATCGCGCTTGAGGCCTTTGCCCGGGAGCACGGCATCGCGTTCAAGCGCCACACCGACCTGCTCGACAATCCCGAGGTGCTCAAACTGTACGATGCGGAGATCAAGAAGGCGCTCGCGGGCTTTGCCCAGTATGAGCAGGTCCGCCGGTTCCGACTCATCCCGGACCCGTTCACGGTCGAGAACGGACTCCTGACCCCGAGCCTCAAGACGAAACGACCCCAGGTAATCACCGCGTATCATGAGGAACTCGAGGAGTTGTACGAAGGACACTAGCACCAAGGAATAGATAGGGACGAAGTACGGAGGGAAGATGAAGAGGCTGCTTCTCCTTGCAGTGATGGTGACGTTAGCGGGTGCCGCGACGACGGACCGAGCCGAATACATGTTCTTCAACCGACAACTCAACCCGACCTGGCTCGATTCCGCGTTTAACCTGCTGGCCGCTGCTCACACTGCCAGTCCGAGCGACGAACACTTGCTCTACCTCTGGTCCCGCGCCAATGTCAAGAAGGGCGAGTACGCGGACACCAAGGCCGACAAACTCATGTACTTCGGTCGTGCCAAGGCGATAGCCGAGACTCTGATTGCCCTCAACGACGAGAACGACGAGGGGCATTGCTGGTGGGGCGTAGCTCAGGGACGTATTGGCCAGACGCGCGGCGTTCTCAATTCCCTTTTCATGGTGCCCGGCCTGAAAAAGGCGTTCAACCGTGCCCTCGAGATCAACCCGAATCACCCTACGGCGCTTGATGCATACGGCGTGCTGTACTACGAGTTGCCCGGTTTTGCCGGCGGCAGCCTCGACAAAGCCGAGGAATACTACACGCGCGGAATCGCGGTCGCCTCGAACTACACGCTGCTCCGGCTGGACCTTGCCAGGACCTACGTGAAAGAAAAACGCTGGGTCGCGGCCCGCGCCCAGCTCGATTCGCTGCTCGCGACGACTGACCCCAAATACGCGGGCGACGCTGAACTCGACGACAAACCTGACGCCCGTCGCCTGCTCAAACAAATAGAAGGAAGATAGTCCCGACTCGGCCCGTGGAAGGCGGCCGCGCCCGGGCCTGACTGCCCAACAACCTTGAAAAGAGAGGCGGGCCTGCCGGCCCGCCTCTGTGTTACCAATCCGGGATTAGCTCTGGCTGTCCGGGACTCCGGCTGCGACAGGAACCCCGACCGTGGGTTCCTCGTATGCCGGCTCCGGGTAGCTGACGACGACCGGCGCGGTTTCCGCCGGGGAAACCTGAACTGCCGGCTCCGGCTGAGGCATCCGCTCCGGGACCCGCGCCAGCGCATCGGCGATGATGCGGGTCTTGGTTTCGGACGCCAGCCGCCGGTTTAGAATCAGGTAGAAAGACCCGCGCAACCGGCACAGCCCGCCTTCGCTACGCAGATCGTCGTAGATGAGCTTGACGCCTCGCGTGTGGCACTCCCGCTCGAGCTGTTCGAGCTGCTTTGCTTTGGTCATATCAACTCTGCTCCTGGTACCACATCACTGCTTTGGTTTTCCGGACTGGACGGACAGAAGAACGGACTGCAAGATGCAAACTGCAAGCTGAGAGATGCAGAATTCCGGCCATCCCGAATCTTGCGCCCTGACCTTTGAAGTTTGACCTTCGCATCTTCATCGCCTCAAAGTCTCGGCTCAATCTCCTTCTCGAAATAACGGAGGCTCTCAAGCGCGGACTCTTTCGGCCTGACCTCGAAGACGACGAGCGCGTCGGTCTTCTCCAGCAGACGGAAGAAAGGCACGAAGTCTATGCGGCCTCGCCCCAGTGCCGAATGCTCGTCACGCAGCCCCGAGTTGTCGTGGACGTGGCTGTGGAAGATGTACTGCCGGTGCCTGCGGAAGAACGCGAACTCGTTGGCGCGCATGTCCGGCTTCAGGACATTGACGTGCCCGACGTCCATGCAGAGACCGAGATTGCCGCCGAGGAGCCGGTCGAGAATCGGCGGCGTCAGGTCGTAGCGGAACCCGCCGACGTTCTCCACGCAGAGCCTTGCCCGACCGCGCGCGTAGGCCTTCAGCTCGGCCAGCGACTCAGCAAGCGCCCCGGCGTAGTAGTCCGGGAACTCCTGGTGCGTGTACCGCATGCCGCCATCCATTCCGAAATTCATGTCGAACCCGAGGTGCATAACAACGTTCTTCGCCCCGACTCCGTGCGCCCAATCAAGCTCCTCCATGAGCTGCTTCACTCCGGCCGCGCGCACTCGGGGGCTGGGTATAAAGAAAGATGGCCCGTCAATCGCGTGGATTGCCAGGGCCACCTCCTGCCGGAGCGCGGCGGCGCGTATCCGCCGCCGCTCCCGGGCGTGGGCCAACTGGCGCTGGAATTCGATGTTGCCCAGATTGAGCTCGAGCACGTGCAGACCGCTGTCGGAGCAGAAGCCGATAGCATCGATTATGCTGGAGAAATCGAAGAGAACTTGAAGGCCCAGCCGCTGGCGGACCCTCACGGTGGGATGCACACGCGATTATAAAGGTGCGTCGCCCGGTGTCAAGCATCTTTGCTGTTTCGGAGGGGTTTCCGACGCCCCGAGGGCCTCCGGCCATGCCGCCATCACCTATCTTAACACAATCCTAACACAATCCTGATATGCAGCTAACTAACTATGTGAGAATCTTAGCATTACGCGGCTCTCCTCCGGTCTCCTGCTTGTCGCCGGCCTGATGGCGATGGCCGGCTGCGCTCGGTCGGGCAGGGCTGGAATAACTCTCGCCGGTTCGACATCGGTCGAGCCATTTGCCGAACGCCTGGCCGAACTCTACATGCGCGCCCACGCGGACGCGAAAATCAGTGTTCAGGGCGGCGGGTCGAGCGCCGGCATCCGCGCCTGCCAGAGCCGCATCTGCGCCATCGGCATGTCCTCGCGCGAGCTCACTCGTGAAGAGAAAGGCCTGGTCGAAATCCCTATCGCGCTTGACGCCATCGCCCTGATTGTCAACCGGCAGAACCCGGTACGCGAGTTAACTATGGAGCAGGCGCGCGACGTATTCGCCGGTCGCATCCGCAACTGGAAGGAGCTGGGCGGTCCGAATCGACGTATTACTCCGATAACTCGCGAGGAAGGCTCGGGCACGCGCGCGAGCTTTGAGGAAAAGGTGATGGCCACGGGCACGCCGAAGGACAAGAGCGGCAAGACGAACCCGGCTGCGTTCGCGCCCGACGCCCTCGTGCAGGACTCGAACGGCGCGGTGCGGGAAGTCGTCGCGGACGACCCGGCTGCAATCGGCTACATCTCCGCCGGCCTCATCGACGAGCGTGTCGCCGCGGTCACTCTCAACGGCTTCGCGCCGAACGAAGCCACCATCCTCACCGGCCAATACCCGGTCGTGCGCCAGTTTCTGTTCCTCACCAACGGCGAGGCGACCGGCACCGCCAAGGCTTTTATCGAATACGTCCTCAGTGACTCAGGCCAGAACGCTCTGGTCGAAGAAGGACTCACGAGGATAAAGTGACGAATGACGAATTGCGAATGACGAATGACCGGGCGGCCGTCGGAGACCGATTTCTGTCCGCCACTCGATCCCTCTATCCCTTAATCCCTTTCTCACTTGAATCCTGGAATCCTTGACCCCTTGACTCCTTCTCCATGCGCGAAAAGCTGATCGAGCGAGGTCTGCTCCTTGTCGCGTTCTCGGCTCTGGCAATGCTGTTCCTCATCGCCTATTTCATCTTCCGCGAGGGGGTGCCGCTGGTGTCCAAAGTCGGCGTCTGGCACTTCATCGCCTCGACCCACTGGGCGCCAAGCCGGGGCCAGTTCGGCATCCTACCGATGATTGTCGGCTCGCTGGAGGTGACAATCCTCGCAGTCATCATCGGCGCGACGCTTGGGTTGTCCTGTGCCATGTTTCTCGCCGAGTTTGCCCCGCGCTGGAGTGTGCGCATCCTGAAGCCGATGATTGAATTGCTGGCCGGGATTCCGTCCGTCGTCTACGGCTTCATCGGAGTGGTCGTGCTCATTCCCTGGATACGCCGCACGTTCGGCGGTCCCGGATTCAGTGTGCTCGCTTCGGCCATCATCCTCGGCATCATGATTCTGCCAACCGTTATCGCCATCACCATTGACGCGCTCAACGCGGTACCGCCGCTGTACAAGGAGGGCTCGCTCGCGCTGGGCGCCACCCGCTGGCAGACGCTCTACCGCGTTCAAATCCCCGCCGCTCGCTCCGGTATCATTGCCGCCTTCATCCTGGGCATGGGCCGGGCAATCGGCGAGACCATGGCCGTCATCATGGTGGCGGGGAATGCGCTGACCATGCCCACGTCCCTGCTCGAACCAGTTCGCACCCTCACCTCCAACATCGCGCTGGAGATGGGCTATGCTTCGGGCGACCATCAGGCCGCGCTCTTCGCCACCGGCATGGTGCTGTTCGTCATCATCGCCATCCTGAACACCATCGCGCTCATCATCGCGAGGCCGAGAACGTGAGAGAAAAGGGATCAAGAGATCGAGGGATCAAGGGATCGAGTGGGCCGGTCATTCTGATTTCTGCATTCTGGATTCTGGACTCTGGATTCGCCCGGTGGTCATAAAGCCTCTCGCCTGGCAGCGCATCGTCTGGGTTCTGCTCGCGGCCATGACCCTGTTTACCGTGGTCGTACTCTTCTTCATCATCGGCTTCATCACCAGCAAGGGCGCGCACGTCATCACGCCCGAGTTCCTGTTCGGAATGCCGGAACGGATGGGCAAGGAGGGCGGCATCCTGCCGACGATCGTCGCGACAATCTACATCAGCCTGCTTGCCATCGCCATTGCTACGCCCATCGGCGTGGGCAGCGCGGTCTACCTCTGCGAGTATACCCGCGAGTCGGCAATCACACGGGTCATTCGCTTCGGCGCGGACGCGCTGGCCGGCGTGCCCTCGATTATCTTCGGTTTGTTCGGCTTCATCCTGTTCGTAATCCGGCTGCGGATGGGCTGGTCGCTCGCCGCCGGCGGCCTCACGCTCGCCTTCATGATTCTGCCGACCATCATCCGTACCAGCGAAGAGGCAATCCGCGCCGTGCCGTACAACCTGCGCGAGGTCAGCTACTCGCTCGGCGGGGCCAAGTCCCAGACCATCACCCGCGTGGTCCTGCCCAACGCCCTGCCCGGGATTCTCACCGGTGTCATCCTCGGCATGGGTCGCAGTGTGGCTGAGACCGCGGTTGTCATTTTTACGGCCGGCTCCTCGCTGCTGATGCCGAAGTCGCTCTTCGACCCGGCCCGGACCATGGCAGTCCACTTCTATATCCTCGCCCGCGAGGGCCTCTCCATGGAACGGGCCTACGGCACCGCGCTCCTGCTCATCATCTCGATTCTGCTCATCAACGTCGTCGCCTATCTACTGATGTATCGTCTGACCAGGAAGATGCACTAGGAAAAGGCTAAGGTTAAGGTCAAGGTAAAGAACTCCATGCCTGAATCTCAACCTCAACCTCAGCCTGGTTCTGGAAGCCCCATGCCTCAACCTCAACCTGGACCTCAACCTGCCCCTAAGATCTCCATCCGCAACCTCGCGGTCGCGGTCAACAAGAGCCTGATACTGAAGGGCGTGAATCTCGACATCGAGGCCAATACCATCGTTTCCGTCATCGGCCCGGCCCACAGCGGCAAGACCACGCTCCTCCGCGTCATCAACCGCCTGATTGAGACGCAGCGGGAGTTGCTCCGTTCCGGAGACGTCCTGCTCGACGACACGGAAGTCAAGAAGCTCGACGTCGACGTCCTGCGGCGCCGGGTCGGACTGATATTCGCCACACCGGTCCCGCTTCCCGGCACCATCTTCGACAACGTCGCCTACGGCCCGCGCCTCAAGGCCCGGCTGCGCAAGTCCCGAATCGCCGACGTGGTCGAACAGAGCCTGCGCGCCGCCGCGCTCTGGGACGAGGTAAAGGACCGCCTTAGCACGTCTGCCCTACGCCTCTCCGGCGGCCAGCAACAGCGCCTTTGTATCGCCCGTACCGTCGCGGTCGACCCCGAGGTCATCATGATGGACGAGCCGACGTCCGGGCTCGACCCGATATCCACGGCCCAGATTGAGAATGCGATGCGGGAACTGAAGACCCGGTTCACCTGGGTGCTGGTGACCAACAACGTGAAGCAGGCGGCCCGCGTTTCCGACCGTGTCGCGTTCTTCCTGTCCGGCGACCTGGTAGAAGAAGGCGCAACGGCGCAGATATTCACCAAGCCCAAACAGAAGCGCACCGACGACTACGTCTCGGGGAGAATCGGATGAGGGATTCTAGATTTAGGATTTTCGATTTTAGATTGGTGGACGGCAATCAGGCAATCCAAAATCTAGAATCCAAAATCTAAAATGGATACCAAACTCGAAACTCGGAACCTCGACGTCTTCTACGGCACCTTCCAGGCCGTGAAATCGGTATCCATCGCCTTCCCGTGCCGTTCGATAACCGCCATCATCGGCCCGTCGGGCTGCGGCAAGTCAACCCTGCTGCGCAGCCTCAACCGGATGAACGAACTCGTGGACGGCGCACGCATCAAGGGCTCAATCCTGCTCGACGGTCGCGACGTCTATGGCTTGAGCGTGCTCGACCTCCGCAAGCGCGTCGGCATGGTCTTCCAGCGCCCCAACGCATTCCCGCTCACGGTATTCGACAACATCGCCTACGGTCCGCGCGTCCACGGCACCAACAACGGCTCCGAACTACAGGCCATCGTCGAACGCTGCCTCCGCTCGGTGCATATGTGGGACGAGGTCAAAGACAAACTGAACGAGAGCGCACTCCGCCTCACCGACGAACAGCGCCAGCGGCTCTGCATCGCCCGCATGCTCGCGGTCGAGCCCGAGGTGCTGTTGATGGACGAACCGTGCTCCGCTCTCGACCCCATCGCCACGCTCCACGTTGAGGAACTGATGCGCGGCCTCGCCAAGGAGTACTGCATCGTCATCGTGACCCACAACATGCAGCAGGCGGCCCGCGTTTCCGACTATGCGGGCTTCATGATGCTCGGCGTGCTCAAAGAGTTCGGCACGACCAAGCAGATCTTCACTAACCCTAAAGAAACCGACACCGAGAACTACATCTCTGGCCGCTTCGGCTAGACATCCCGCCTCCGCCTCACCTGCGACATCTGCGGTTACCTCGGGTTTGGTTGCGGCCTCCGAGGCCGCGCTGTGTTCATCCGTGGTCGAGTGCTCCATTCTCGGAGTGCTCTGCATTCTGGTCTCTGAATTCTGAATTGCCCGTCTTCCTCTTTCATCACTCATCCTTCGTCCCTCTCCTCATTGCTCCTCTTAGAGCTCCCTTGAAAGCTCGTTAGAAAGCTCGCTACAGAGTTCGCTGGAAAGCATCGTAGAACGCTTACTCGAAGGCTTACTTCATCGCTTCTTCCATCGCTCATCTCAATGCTCGCGACATCGCTTCGCGCATCGCTCGTCTCAAAGCTCAGCGCATCGCTTCTCACATCGCTTGCCTGAAAGCTCCGTCGAAGGCTCGGGTCAAAGCTCCCCTGAAAGCTCAACTCAAAGCTCATTTCAAGGCTTGTTTCATGGCTTCTTCGAACGCTCCTTCGAAGGCTAGCCCCCAGGCGACCCCTATATGCGGACTCTCCGCAACACGATGAGGGCTAACCAACTGAGCGTGCTAAAGTTATGCTCTGCCGGAGAGAATCACTAAACCCTCGGTTCTTTTCGAGCTTTCGGTGAACCCGAAATCCGCCCTCCTGCGCGTCAGGAACCGCCTGCTATGTCGTCAGGATGCGCTGACTGCAGGCTGTAGGCCGTAGGCTGTCGGCCGTCAGCATCGTCTCAACCGGCCCTGCCATCACTCGTGCCCGTTGTTCATCGTTCCGCGCTCATCGCTCATCGTTCTCCGTGAGAACCGACCATGTTGGCATGCCGCGCCTTGCCGTCCCCGCTGACAGACGGGACGGGCTTTCGCCCGCCCCTGACCTGTATTCTGTCTACGGTATTCTGTCTTCTTGTTGCCCTACCTCGCCACCACAACCTTCCGGACAGCCTGCGGTCTGGAGCTTGCGGCTTGGGGCTCTTCCCGGACAAAGTACACCCCCGGTGCCAGCGCCCGCACATCATTCGCGCCCGGCCTCAGGTCCATCACCTTCCGCCCACCAACATTCAGCAGATCCGCCCTTTGTGCTGCATGCTGTCTGCTGTCCACTGCGTCGAGAACAAGCACTCCGCGCACGACTGTGGGGCCGCACTTCGTCGGTCGCACTTTGGCGTTCTGCGTTTCCTGGACTCCAGGCGGTGCGTCGGGGTATACAAGCATGACGTCCTGACACCCGACATAGATGCGGTGCAGTTTCTGATTCGGAGTGACAGAATTGGGAACTGGCAGATCCCCATAGATAGCCGCCACACTGTCGGATTGCGTATCATAGATGATCAAGCTGTTGGAGTCAGGATTCTGGTAGTAGTCGTTCGCAGGGTCGGGGTTTAGAACATACCTACCGGAGTGGTCCAAGCAGCCCTGCGCTTGCATGAAGCCTACGCCCAGCCGCCCAACTGCAGTATCGCCGTGTGTATCTATCGTCAGAACGCTATCCGGTCCGATCGGAAACTGATCCCGCACGAACCAGCAGAGCCTGCTAGTAGAATCAGCGCACATGAGAAACGGATCCACGGCCCGGTCGTAGACCCAGTCAACGGTCGCAAGCAAGTCCAACGAATTGGAACCCCGGACCTCCAGCCTGTGGCCGCGGACGACATAGACTTTCTCGCCGTCGCCAGTGTGCGCGACCGCACATATGCCAGACATTGCGCTGTCGACCAAAACACTGTCGGTGCGGCTGTCGAGTAGGATCAGCCGCTCGTTCTTCTCCCAAAGGAGCAGATGGTGATTCCCAAGGTACTGCATCCCGTCAACTGGATAGGAGACGTCCATTTTCGATACGACAGAATCGCTCCGGCAGTCCACGGCAGCGACATATGTGCGGGCACCGCCATACACGCTCCAGTACGTCTTGTCATCCTCCGGGCAATAGCAGAAAACGCTTGGCGGGTGGCCGTCTCCGAACTCGATGACCTTAAGGAGGCTATCCATCGACCCGTCCATCACTCCGATGCCTGTCTGTCCGTGCCAGGGACCAAGCATGACTGGGAAATAGAGCTTGTTGCTCAGCCGGCTGTATATCAGGAAGTCGCTGGCAGCCTGGGGCATGGAAACCAGCTTGATCACACGCTTGGTTTGCTCGTCTATCACACCAAGGCCGCCTGCCAGCGGTCCCCACCAGTAGTACAACTTACCTTCAGCAGTGTTGCGGCACGGCTTGCCGTTCCAGCCGCAGAGCGGCGCACCGCCCACTGCACGAAGGCTGTCACCCTTGTAGTCGAGCGCCGTCAGCACACTCTCCCAGTTTCCGCCTGCGAACATCACCCTGTACCGGGCTGGGTCTATTTCAAAGGTGGCAAGATATCCGTTGACCAGGATTACGTACTTGCCCCGCATGCTCGCGCAGTCCATCACAACGACCTCTCCGTCCAGCAGGTAGTACAACCGGTTATTGACAGAGTCACTAACCAGGCCTCGCGCCACGAAGAGACCGCCCATGGATTCAACCCGAGTGTAGGTATCTCCCACGCAGTCAAACTCACATATTTCAGAACCGCTGTTGACTGCTTCATATAGTCGGTCTGTGACCTCGTTGCAGACCAGGCGAGGGAATACGTTGCCACCAGCCGGCACGCTGGTTAACAGTGAATCTGAGACGGCGGAGACCACGCTCATGGTCCATGTGTACGCACTATCTACACCCGCCACATACACCTTCTGGAGATGCTTGTTGACACACAGACCCCTTGCGCCTTTGACAGAAGAGATAGTTGCGATGATGGAGTCCCTTGAGCAGGACACCGCCAGGAGCGCATCCGGAGTACCTGCATACAACTTGTTGGTGGTCGGTTCATAGGCGATAGCCGTCGGGCCGTTGCCGACGTGAATAGCCTTCATGACTACGTCATCGGCGCAGTCTATTACGGATACCGTGCAGTCAATGGTGTCGCTGCAATAGAGCTTGTCGCTGCTTGTGCTGTAGCAGAGCGACGTCGGGCACGTCCCGACCGGAATCGTACCAATCACAGTGTTCGTCGCACAGTCAATGACGCCGATGCGGCCCTGCTTGGGATACGAGCAGTATAGCCGGTTGTGCTGGGAGACGAGCAGCGCACCTCCGACCGGCGTGCCGGTATGGATGCGCTTGATGCGCTGGAAGGTGTTCCCATCCACAACCATGATGTCCGACGACTCACTCGCGACGTAGATGTTGTCCGTTGAACTGCCGAAGGCCAGATGATAGCCCGGCCGCAGCGGCCCCAGCGAGTCCGGCAGCAGGATTGTATCTGGCACCGGCAAGCCCCACCCGACGCTCGCGCCGAGAAGCAGCGCAGCTGCGCATAGGAGTATCCTCATCCTCACGGCCCGATTTTGGAAAGAGCTTGTTGGATTACAGGCCCAATAGCGATCCCAAGCACAACACTTCACGCGTGCCTCCGCGCTGTCATCACCTTGACGACCACTCAGCGCCACTATGTGGTTGGCGACCTGCGCCGCCGCCTATCTGGCGCTACGGAGTCCATTATGACCTGACGACCCTGAGTTGTCAACCACAGCATGACACCACAATATGAGACAGAAGGCAGCGCCAGCAGACGGTGTACTGACGGACAGGGACCTCAGAGGTCAACGTTGGACGGTTTCTGCCGATCCAACGCAGACGCCCCTCGGCTGACAGCTTCCGGCCCGGACGAGGACGAGGTTCGTACGGTTGAAGAAGACGACGACAGCCGGCGGCACACCGCACCGGATTCGCCCGAAGGCCATCACTCAGACAGCGCTTGTCTATCTCGGGGAGAACTTTGTTGACTGGCTCGGCCCGAAGCCTAGTATGGTTTGGTGTTCCCAATCCTGCTCAGGATAGGCGGCCTGCACATCTACTCGTACGGGGTGATGCTGTTCATCTCATTCGTGGTCGGCATCGGCGTAGTCGAACGCCGGGCGAAGAAGTTCGGCGTCGAACCCAGAAAGGTATCCGACCTTGCGCTCTGGGTGCTGCTCGCGGTCGTGCTTGGCTCACGGCTCTTCTACGTCGCGTTCCACTGGCAGGAGTTCAGCCACGACCTCATCAAGATCATCGCGTTCTGGCGGGGCGGGCTCGGCGGCCTGATGTTCTACGGCGGGTTCTTGGGCGGCATTGTCGCGGGCGTGCTGTTCATCTGGCTCAGAAGGCTGCCGGTACGCCGGATGATGGACGCGGTCTCGCCGGCAATAGTGCTAGGCGAAGGGTTCACTCGCATCGGTTGCTTCCTGAACGGCTGCTGCTTCGGCTCGCCCACGTGCAGCCCCTTGGGAATCGTCTTCCCGCCGAACTCCCCGGCCGGTGCGACCTTCATCGGCCAACCGATTCACCCGACCCAACTCTACTCATCGGCCGCCGGGTTTCTGATGTTCCTGTTCGCGCTCTGGCTTGAACGGCGGAACCTGAAGCCGGGCGTGTTGTCTGCAGTCTTGCTAGTAGTCTACTCGCTCTTCCGATTCGGCATCGACTTCGTGCGTTACTATGAGAACAAGACGAACCTCTGGGGCAATCAGATTGTCGCGCTGGGGATGACTGTGGTCGGCATCGTCTTGCTGATCGTGATCCTTCGCTGGCCAACCCGTGCGACGCAGGCCGATACCGAAGCCAGCAAATAGCCCCGAAACTCCCGCACCCCTGAGCGCGGTCGCTGGTCGAGTTGCTTGCCGCGCTAACCCGGAGCGGCTATTCGCTACGCGGGCGAGCTAGAATCAGGTAGTGGTACGACCCGACGTCCTGCGGCGCTCCGGCACTGAAACCGGCATTCTCTATCAACCCGGACGCTCGCGCCGCCGAGAAACGGATTGACATTGGCGGCCCCATGGGTGATGGCTTATCCTTCCAGTCAACGTTGACCAGCACGCCGGTGGGCTTGAGCATCTTGCGGGCGTTCGCCAGCACTTGGGCCGGGTCATCGAAGTCGTGCAGGACATTACCCATAAAGACGATGTCGGCGCATTGCTCGCAGGGGAGCGTCTCCTCGGCGCGCCCGGTCGTCAGGGTCAAGTTCTTTAGTCCCTCGGCTTCGGCCCGCGTGCGCAGTTCCTCAATGAACTCAGGGCTGGCGTCAACGCCATAGACTCGGCCTTTGGCGCCCACGGCCCGCGCTGCGGGCAGGGCAAAGAACCCGTTGCCGCAGCCAAGGTCCACAAAGGTCATCGTCGGCTTCAACCCGGCAAGGGCCAGCACGCTCTCCGGATTCTGCCACTGCCGGCGCTCAGCCTCCGGGTGCATGTGGAAGTGTCGATGCGTGCCGGAGGAGCTCATCCGACCAATACCGCTGCGGCGACCACGGTCGTCCAGAGGCCGTTCTTGTTGCCGATGGCGCTCTGGGTGATGTTCTGAGTGCGTACTATCTGGCTGGATATTTTCCAGATCTCCTTGCGCTGGTCGTAGCTGGTGTCAGCGTTGAACTGGACGCCCAGCGTCGTGGCCAGCATCTGCGCGGCCAGATCTTCGGCGTAGTCGCCCGCGCGTTCCTCGCGCTCGCCGAACGAGTGGTACTCGGAAAGGTAGCCGTACTTGGTGCTGTCCTTGGGTACGGCTATGCCGACTGAGGCGGACAGAAGCCGGTGCGGCTCGCAGGTAGCGTTGTCGCTCATCACCACGAAGGTAACCTGGCCCGGAGTCAGCAGCTTCAAGCCTTTCTCGCGAGGGAGTATCCGGCAACCCGGCGGGAAGATAGAAGAGACGCGGACGAGGTTGCAGGCCGCTATCCGGGCGTTGCGCAAAGCGCCCTCGAAGCTCGCCAGTTTCTCGCGGTGGACGCCTACTCCTTTGGTCAGGAATACGTTCTTTGGTAGTACCGCCGTCCCCCCTGACCGGCAAACACCCTCAGTCATGGAGCTGACGCAAGCCGCAGCAGTCAGGCGACACCGGGCTTGTCGGCGGCTGCGAGGATGCGACCGACGACGGCACGGAATGCTCGCGCCGGTTCGGACTTGTCATCCTCAGACAGGATCGGGCGACCGGTATCGCCGCCGGTCACCATGCGCGGGTCGAGCGGGATGCGACCGAGAAACGGTACCAGCAGTTCGCGGGCGAGCTTCTCGGCCGCGCCGACCGGGAACAACTCAATCTCCTTACCGCAATGCGGACAGACAAGGCCGCTCATGTTCTCGATAATCCCGAGCAGGCGAACCTTGAGCAGACGGGCAAAAGCCACGGCCTTGCGGGCATCCATCAGGGCCACTGCCTGAGGCGTGGTCACGATGATACCGTAGGTACCCGGCAGGAGCTGGGCCACCGACAGCGGCTCGTCGCCCGTGCCCGGCGGTGAGTCGACCACGAGCCAGTCAAGCTCGCCCCAGTCGATCTCTCGGATGAACTGCCTGATGGCGTTGCCTTTGACCGGGCCGCGCCAGACAACCGGCGCATCGGTGTCAGGAAGGAGGTAGGCCATCGACATGACTTTGACACCGCCTGCGCCGGTTGGCGGGACCAGACGTCCGTTAGTGACTGTGACTGCCAGCCCGTCGGCGCCGAGCATGTGGGCCGCATTCGGGCCGTGAATATCCACATCCAGCAGTCCCACGCGTTTTCCTTCCAGAGCGAGGCCCAGCGCCAGGTTGACGGCGACTGTCGTCTTGCCGACGCCGCCCTTGCCGCTGAAAACCAGGAGCGAGTTGTGGATGGGCGACGGCTGGGCCGACGACGACGGTTGCTCGGGCGCGTCAGGCATGCTCGCACCCGCAGAACCCGCCGGGCTTCAAGCACTGGCCCGCGGCCGCGCAAGCAGCAGCTTCAGCCGGTGGCAGGTCGCGGTCGATGACGGCAGGCCGGATACCCCGGGCCTCAAGGTCGACAGCAATACGTCGCCCCATGCCCCGCGACACAACCACAGCGCAGTCCCCGACCACGGACAATATGCCTGCGTGGTCGTGGTGGCCTTCGCCGTGTTGATGACCGGCTCCATGCGGCGATTCGCCGCAGTGCTCGTGGTGGCCAGCGTCCTGTCTCATCCTCTGCTCCTTGAGCACGGGCTTGCCGTCCTCTATGTCGTAAATCAGAAACATTGGCGCCCGGCCCAGATGGCCGGCCACCGTCGTCGGATTGTCGCAGGTAACTGCTATTCGCATTGAATTCACTCCTTAGCCAGGTCAGTGGTAACTATTGCGGGTTCGGTTTCTTGATGATGCGGCAACGAGCGCGGCTCCGAACCGACTAGAGCCTGCTCGAGGTCGGCGATGAGGTCGCGGACGTCCTCGATTCCGACTGAGTAGCGAACCAGTCCGTCGCTGATGCCCGCGGCGCGCCGATCTTCCTCGGGCACGCAGGCGTGGGTCATCGAAGCCGGGTGCTCGATGAGCGTCTCCACACCGCCGAGCGACACGGCCAAGGTCGCGAGTTTCACACGGTTCATCAGCCGCCGGCCCGCCTCGATGCCGCCGCGCAACTCGAAGCTGATCATCGTCCCGGGACCTTTCATCTGGCGGCGGACAAGGTCGTGCTGCGGGTGGCTGACAAGCCCAAGGTAACGGACCCAGGCAACCTCAGGACGCCCTTCCAGCCAGCGGGCGATGTCGAAAGCGTTCGACTGCGCCCGCTCGATGCGCAGCGCCAGCGTCTTGAGACCGCGATGCGCCAGGAACGCCTGGTGCGGGTCCATGCAGCAGCCCGTGAGCGTCATCGTCTTGCGGAGAGATGCGACCAGACCGGGGTCGCGCGCAGCCAGGACTCCGCCAACGACGTCGGCATGACCGTTGATGAACTTCGTTACCGAGTGAAGGACGACGTCGGCACCGAGTTCGAGCGGCCGCTGGAGATACGGGGACGCGAAAGTGCTGTCGACAACAAGCGACGCATCGTTGGCGTGCGCCAGCGCTGCCACGGCCCGCAAATCGGTGACCTGCATCATCGGGTTCGAGGGCGTCTCGACGTAGATCACCCTCGTCTCCGGTCGGAGCGCGCTTCTGACCACGCCGATATCCGAGGTGTCGACGAACGCCGATTCGAGGCCGAATCGGGACAGGTGCTCCTCCATTAACACACGGGACGGACCATATACCGAAGCGGTGCTGACCACATGGTCTCCAGATCGAAGCAACGCCAGGAGAGCGGTTGTGACCGCAGCCATCCCGGAACTGGTCGCGACCGCACCGACGCCGACTTCCAGCGCGGCAATGGCATCTTCGAAGGCCCGCACGGTAGGATTGCCGAGCCGCGTGTAGATGTAGCCGGCTGACTCACCGGAGAAGCGGCGCGCGCCCTGTTCGGCGCTCCGGAAAGCGAATGTCGATGTCTGATAGATAGGCGGCACGACGCTGCCGTGCTCGTCCTCGGAAACCCCGGCGTGAATGAGCCGGGTGCTGAAACTCTGCTTACTTGCGTTCGTCATGCTTTCTCTCTCAGGTGGCAGCCCATTCCCCGTTTCCTCCGGTCGCACTTGCGGCACCGGTCCGCGGGAGTGCAGACCACGCCGCCGTCGATGCTCAGTGCCATGCCCGAACTGAGCGCCTGCGCGACCTTGTGGCGCGCGTTCTCGACGATGCGCCCGAAAGTCTGGCGGGAGATCTTCATCCTGGCCGCCGCCTCTTCCTGGTGCAGACCATCCAGGTCGGCCAGGCGCACGGCCTCGAACTCGTCCAGCGTCAGGTTCAGCCATTTGAGCCGGCACGCGGGCACCCCGGCGGGCTTGAACACGCAGGCACCGGGCTTGCCGGCTACTTTCCGACAGTACGTGGGACGTGGCATGAATTGGGTACTGATCTATTATAGGCATATGCCCATAACTCGTCAAGCGCAGCAGCCGTCGGGCCCTGCGCACGAACTTCGCCGTTACCGGACCCATTCCGGCAGCCAGAATGAGCTGGCGAGAAGAGGGCAGCGCCCGCAAGGCGCGGCCCCTCGCTTGCCCGCGTGGCCGCGCGTAAGTGGACCGACGTAAGAATGAACTTGTTGACTCCCCCGAACGCAGCGTCATAGAGCATTAACCAAGCCTCATGAGGAGGAACCATGTCTGATCCCTCGATCACCCCCTCGTCGCAGGCAGATGCGCTACGTTGACCCGGCAGGCGCGGTATCATAACATGTCGTACTAAAAGAGAACAGCGTGAGTACAGCGAAAGTCGCCGTCACGATTGAGCGTGACCTGCTGGTCCGTCTGGACCGGCTGGTCAAGAGCCGGAGATTCCCGAATCGCAGCCGGGCCGTGCAGGAGTAGGCCTCAGCCTCAACTTCTGACGTGAGAAACGCAAAGCCGTACTGCGGTCTGATGCTCGGACTCATGGTTCTTGCCGGCATGCGCGCAGTCCGAGCCGAGCCGGCAGCGGGCTCAGTAGTGCAAGGTGCCCCTGCTTTCGACACGAGCGACTACGAGTGGATTCCGCAGTTCAGCGAGGCAATCGCACGCAACCCGCATGATACCGAGGCCTACCTCAGCCGCGGACGGGCATACTACTTCGAAGGCAAGTACGACCTCGCCCTTCAGGACTTCAGCCGAGTTCTGGAGCTGAATCCAAATGACACTCGCGCCCACCGCAGCCGCGGAAAGGTCTATCATGCCGAAGGCGACGACGACCGTGCTATCCAGGACTACACCCAGGCACTCAGGCAGGACCCGAATGACTCGACCGCCTACACCGACCGCGGAGCCGCCTATCTGGAGAATGGTGAGTACGATCTGGCGATTCAGGACTACTCGCAGTCGCTCAAGCTGAATCCGGGTGACGCCTACTCTTTCGGCAGGCGCGGAGCCGCCTATCATGACAAGGGCGAGGACAACCTGGCTGTTGAGGACTATTCGCGGGCCCTGAGGTTGGATTCCACCTATGCCGGCGCCTACACGGGCCGTGGGTACGCCTATCTGGCCAAAGGCGAGTATGAGCTGGCAATCCGGGACTACACGCAGGCGCTCAAGCTTAGCCCCTATTCCGCCTATCCCTGCATCGGCCGCGGGCAGGCATGCCTGGACCAGGGCAAGTGCGACCTTGCGCTCCGGGACTTCAGTCAGGCGCTCCAGTTGAGTCCGAATGACCCCGCATCCTACTACAACCTGGGCATCGCTCATGAGGCCAGGAGCGAGTACGAACGAGCCGTTCAGGATTTCAGTCAAGCGCTCAAGCTGAATCAGGACTTTGCCTACGCCTACGTCGATCGCGGGAACGCATACCGCGCTGCAGGCGAGGACGACCCGGCCATCCAGGATTACACCCAGGCGCTCAAGCTGGATTCCACCTGCATCAGCGCCTACGACGGCCGGGCGAACGCGCACCGTGACCGAGGCGAGCACGACCTGGCCGCTCAGGACGGCAGCCGCGCGATGGAGCTCGATTCGACTCTCTTGCACCGCGGTCGTGGAAGTGTCTTTGAGAACAAGGGAAAGTATGACCGGGCCATTGCAATCTACACCCAGGTCCTGAAGCGGGACTCGACCTGCGTCAGCGCCTTCGACGGCCGCGGAACCATCTACCATGCCAAAGGCGAGGACGAGCTGGCCATCAAAGACTACACGCAGGCGCTCAAGCTGAGTCCGAAAGACGTCTCCTTGTGGTACGACCGCGGAGTCGCCCACAAAGCCGAGGGCGAGTTCGCACTCGCAATACGGGACTACAGCCAGGTGCTGGCGCTCACGCCGTCTGCCGGGAACGCCTATTGCGGCCGCGCGGCCGCCTACTATGGCAAACGCGAGTATCGGAAGGCGATTCAGGACTACACCGAGGCGTTAAAGGGATCTTCAATCGACAGCGCCGCCGTGTACTACAACCGTGGACTGGTTTACGATGCCATAGTTGCGTTCGACTCGGCCCTTATCGACTACAGCCAGGCACTCAAGCTGAATCCGAACAACGCCAGTGCCTACGAGGAGCGCGGGTTCATCTACGACTACCACAAGCACGATTACAAGCTGGCGGTCCAGGACTACAGCCGGGCGCTCAAACTGAATCCGAATTGGGCCCAGGCCTACAGCGACCGTGGGCTGGCCCACCAGCACAACGGGGAAAACGACCTGGCCATCCAGGACTACAACAGCGCGCTCAGGCTGGATTCAAGTGACTTCATGGTCTACCGCGACCGCGGGCTCGCCCATCATGACAAAGGCGAGAACGACCTGGCCATTCGGGACTACACCAAGGCGCTGAAACTGCGCCCGGACTACGCCTTTGACATCTGCAACAATCGCGGGGTCGCGTACGAGGCCGAAGGCGAGCACGAGCTTGCCATCCAGGACTACGACCAGGTGCTCAAGCAGGATTCGAACAACGCCGACGCCTGCAACAACCGCGGGCTCGCCTACCTGGGGAAAGGTGAGTACGAACCGGCCATCAAGGACTTCAGCCTGGCGCTGAAACTGGACTCGAGCCTGGTCGTGACCAACTATCACATGGCCAGGGCTTGTGAACTTGCCGGGCACGTCGCTGACGCGATTGCCGGCTATGAGCATTTCCTCGCCATCGCGCCACCGGCGGATAGTGAACTTACAGCCAAGGCGCGAGCGACGATTCAGGAGTTGAAGAAGCGATGACCGGCCGCATTTGGACAGCCGCCCCGGGCGGACGCGGCCAGGTGAGCAGCGTCAGTGCGCATGAGGCAAACGTGCTGAGGACATTGCATCGTCGTACTCGGCCCTTCCTTCTTCACTGGGCCGCGGCCTTGTCGCTGGCCATCTGCGCAGGACACGCCGCGGATGTTTGGCACGTACTCAAGCCGGGACTGGAGCTGGCATCTTTCCCGGCCGGTGAGTCGAGCCCGGCCGGCGACGAGGTAGTTACCGTGCTTCGAGTTGACCCGTCGTTGTGGGACATGGAGATACTGTGCGCCAGTCAGCGGAAGGACCGGCAGAAGCTGACAACAAGGGAGTGGTGTGAGCAGGAAAGCATGGTGGCCGCCATCAACGCCGGGATGTACGCGCGGGACGCTTCCACTCACGTCGGCTTCCTCGCGATGGACGGTCTGCGCTGCGGCAGGGCTAACCGATACCAGTCGGTCGCCGCCTTCGGGCCTCGCTCGGGCGATAAGCCGGGCTTCAGAATGTTCGACCTGGACTCGGGCGCAAGCATCAAGACGATCCGCAAGGACTACCGCTACGTTGTGCAGAACCTCAGGCTGATTCGGCGGCCGGGCGATAACCGCTGGTCAGACCAGACTAAGATTTGGAGCGAAGCCGCGCTCGGTGAGGACGATCAGGGCCGGGCACTGCTCATCTTCTGCCGCTCGCCGTACAGCATGCACGACTTCGACCAGATACTCCTTTCCCTGCCGCTCGGGCTGGTCTGCGCGCAACATCTGGACGGCGGGCCGGTAGCCCAGATGTACGTAGCCGCCGGCGGCCGCGAGGTCGAACTGGTCGGCAGCTATGAAACAAGGATGCATGAGTCCGACGCGAACCAGACCGCCTGGCCGATACCGAATGTGATCGGCGTGAGACCGAAGCCAAAGTAGCCATCCGCGTGGCGGGGCCACGCCGGCGGCTTGCCGCAATACCGGTCGGACGTGCGTCGTTTGCTCTTGGGGCTTGAGAATACCCGTCCGCTTAGGTTCCCCTCTGACGCAGCCCTGCCCGAGCCCGACTGCCTCCACTTGAACAGCGCCGCCGTCGTGCTAAGCTGGCGCTCAATTGATGGACCGGACACGCTCCTGCATCAAGTCCGTACACACGCTCGCGTTGCTGTTGATGCCGCGCTGTTCGTGGGACACAATCTGCAGCAACCTGCTTGGCCCGGCAATCGGCGGCAATATCAGCGGCCGCGGACTGACGAGACGCGCAGCGCCGGCGGCCGCAGCCAGGGCAGGCGCCCTGCCAGGCCAGTAGCGCGAGAGTCGAGAAACCGCTATTCTCGTATACTCAATTAAAGCCGTTGAGTCAGGTTCGATTCACGGCATGAATCGAACCGCAGACATCGGAGGAAGACAAGAGTGACATCGAGGATCTACGCTGGCTGCTTGCTTGTTCCCGTGCTCGTTTTCTGCCTTGCTCCTGCTGCCTTTGCCCAAACCGGCTGGAGGAGAACCTACGGCGGGCCGAGTGACGACGTCGGCTACTCGGTTGAGCAAACCAGTGATGCCGGGTACATCGTTGCAGGCTATGCCAAGTCCTTTGGTGCAGGCCACGAGGATGTCTACCTCATCAAGCCTGATGCCTCGGGCAATGAGCTTTGGACCAGGACCTATGGCGGTCCAGGGGACGACATGGCCTACTCGGTCCGGCAGGCTACCGACGGTGGCTACATCATCGCGGGTTGCACTAACTTCTTTGGTGCGGGGAGCTACGACGTCTGCCTGATCAAGACCGACGCCAACGGCAACGCCATCACCGAGCAGCCGCCGACCCGGGAGCACGCCGCTGCAACATACATTCTGATTCAGCCCAATCCCTTCACTTCCTTTGCCCGCGTCCCCGGACACGAGACTGATGTCTTTATTCTATCGGACGCCGCTGGGCGGCAGGTCGCCGTCTGCAGGGGCGACAGAGTCGGCGAAGGACTTCGTCCCGGAATCTACTTCCTGTCACCGGCCGTCTCCAGGCCCGGCAGCACAGTGGCGGAGCCCGCCGTCAAAGCGGCCGACTGAACGAAGGACGGGGCTGCACTCGGCAATGACCTGCTGTCTGTCTCATCCTACATGCCCCGCGACCGACGCATGACGCCGGCTGCGTGGGCCGGGCAGCGTGTGCAACGCCGGCTCTCTGGCTTCGGGAACCGGTAGCCTGCTTCTGCCCCGTTCCATAGCAAAGCCGGACTCATTCCAACCTGCCTCTACTTGAACGGAGCTACTGCCGTGCTAAGCTAGTGCTGAATTCAATGATGCTCAGGCGCTGCTGCATCAGGTTTCTGGTCGCGCTCGCGGTGCTCTTGACGCTGCGCTGCTCATGGGACGCCCCTCGGGATAACCCGCTTGACCCGGCGCTGGGCGGCAACATCAGCGGCCGCGTGCTGACGCGACGCGCAACGCCCATAGCCGCAGCCAGAATCAGCATCCCGGCAAGCGGGCGCGTCGTCGAGACCGACTCCGCCGGCAATTTCGATTTGCGGGAACTGCCGGCAGAGAGCGCGTGGGTCTTCGTTACCGCCCAAGGGTATGCGGCTGAGTCCTCACGCCTCGCGTTGGTGAAGGGTGAAATCGACACCATGACCACGTACCTGGATGGCCTGCCATACCTCCAGAATTGCCGGGTGACGACCCATGTCTACGGCCGGGACTGGCCGCCGGAGCCGCTCAAGTTCTGCACGCTGTCAGCGATGGCCGGGGACAATGACGGAGAGGCGGATGTCGACTCGGTCATGGTTCAGATACCGGCCGTCGGTTACTCCCAGCGGCTGAACTACAACCCGGACGAGATGATGTTCACCCAGACTCTCTATTCCACCGACCTGCCCGGGCAGAGCCTCGACACGTTGGTGGGACAAAGCGTGCGGTTCTGCGTGGTTGACATGGAATCCACGGAAGCTGAGGTGACGTTGGACGGAATCACTCGCATCATGACCGACCTGCCGGAACCGGCGTTCCCATCCGGTGGCCTGGATACACTGTCGCAGGACACCACCTTTTCCTGGTACCGGTTCGACCACGGCTTTGGTGTGACCTACCACGGTGAATTGGTCCGGATTGTGAGCGGCAGTCCGGCCGGCGTTGCCGCGGATTTCGACGCCGCCGACACCACCTGGCGTTTTCAGTCTTCGCTGCTCGATTCCGGCGACTACTACTGGACCATTGAGGCCATCGACCAGTTCGGCAACTCATCACGTTCAGCCGAGGAGCTATTCCATGCCAAGTGAAACATACGAAGCCCTTTTTCGCGTCAGTCAGTTGTTCAATTCCATCATGGACCCGGACGTGCTGTTCGGTCAGGTACTGGATGAAGCCCTGAGGACCATGAACGCCGAGCGCGGGCTCTTGCTTCTGGCCGACGAGAAGACCGGTGGCCTTGCCGTACGTGCGGCCCGGCATATCGACGGCCCGGTGGAGAAAGAGCTAAGCGGCGTGTCGAGGACCGTGCTCGACGAAGTCGTGGCCAACCGCGAGGCAAAGGTGTTCGTGGACGCACCCGGCGCATTCCCCGGCGCGCAAAGCCTCATCATCGGCCAGGTGCGGTCGGTCGCGGTGGCACCGCTGGTAAGCCGGGAGAGAGTGGTCGGGGCCATCTACGTGGACAGCCGCACCGACCGCAACGTGTTCAGTGACTCGGCGCTTGCTTTCCTGCGCCCCTTCGCCAACATTGCGGCGCTGGCCATCGAGAACGCCCGGCTCTGCTCGGGGCTGGCCGAGGAGACCGGCCGGTTGCGCTCGGCCCTGGGCGACTGGCGCCAGTTTCCAGAGATAGTCGGCCGGAGCCCGGCGATGCAGGCGGTCTACGAGATGATGGCGCGGGTAATCCCGACCGATGCGCCGGTGCTCATCACCGGTGAGACCGGCACAGGTAAGGAACTCGTCGCCCGGGCGATTCACTACTCCGGGCCACGCAAGAAGGCGGCGTTCGTCCCGGTGAACTGCGGTGCCATTCCTGAAAACCTGCTCGAATCCGAGCTCTTCGGCCACCGAAAGGGCTCGTTCACCGGCGCGGTGACCGACAAGCAGGGGCTGTTCGAGGCAGCGAGCGGGGGCACGCTGTTCCTCGACGAGGTATCGGACATGCCGCTGCCGCTTCAACCCAAACTCCTGCGGGCGCTTCAGAGCGGCGAAGTACGCAGAGTCGGCGACACCGAGAACCAGCACGTGGACGTGCGCGTGATGAGCGCCACCAACCGCAACCTCGGACTGATGGCGCATGAGGGGAAGTTCCGCGAGGACCTTTACTACAGGCTGAACGTGATTCCCATCGAACTGCCGCCCCTACGCCAGCGCCGGGATGATATCCCGCTCCTGGCCAGCCACTTCCTCACTACCAGCGCTGCCCGACAAAACAAACACGTGACCGGTATCACCGCCCCGGCGCTTGACAAGCTGGTGAACTTCACCTGGCCGGGAAACATCCGACAACTGGAGAACGCCATCGAACGAGCGGTAGTACTCTCCTCCGGCGAAAGGCTCACCGAACAGGACATCATGCTGCCTGCGTCGTCCGAAACGAACAGGGCGATTGAGGGCACCGCCGCCGAAATCGAGAAGCGAGTTGTTCTCGATCGGCTCAAGGCGTTCAATGGCAACCGGACCCGGACGGCCGCAAGCCTGGGGATATCCCGCCGGACGCTCCTCAACAAGCTGGCCGAGTGGAAGCACGAAGACGAAAGCGGACGCTAGAGACGAGAAGCTGAAGTGCTGACGGCATGAAGCGCGCTGAGCGGTACGAGGTGCTGGAGACCATCCAGGAAGGGATGGTCGCCATGACCTACAAGGCCAAGGACCGAGTGTTGGACCGGAACGTCCTGCTCAAGGTACTCCACCCGCGGCTGACTGCGGATACGGACCTGGTACAGCGGTTCCGGCGAGAAGCCTTGCTGCAGGCGAGGCTGAAGCACCCGGGCATCGTGACCGTCTACGACTTCGGCACCGACGACGACTTTTACATCGCCTCGGAGTTCATCGAAGGCCGGACCCTCGACGCACTGCTGGCAGAGAAGGGGCATCTGACGCTTGCCGAACTTACGCCCATCGTGCTGGCAGTGGCGCGGGCGCTTGCTTACGCCCACGGGCAAGACGTGATTCACCGTGACCTCAAGCCGGCAAACATCATGATCTCGGACACCGGCGAAGTGAAACTCACCGACTTCGGGCTTGCCTGCGCGCGTGACTTCGGCGAACTCACACAAGAAGGATGCGTCATCGGCACACCATCCTATATGTCGCCGGAGCAGGCCCGGGGCCAGAGAGTGGACGCGGCGACCGACATCTTCGCCCTCGGTATTGTCATCTACCAATCGCTGAGCAGACTCAACCCATTTGCCGCCTCAAACTATGCCGACGCGCTGAGCCTGGTGCTTAACCACCAGCCTCGCCCTTTGGCGGAACTCGTGGGCGGCCTGCCGGCCGGGCTGAGCGACCTCGTGACACGGATGCTGGCCAAGGATGCAACAACGCGCCCGCATACCGCCGACGAGTTGGTGCGGCTGCTAAACGCATCCGACGGCCAACGTCAGGCCTCGAGCATAAGGCGTAGGACGCCAAGCCGCAGTGGCGTGTGGCTGGCGGCGTGCGGTCTACTGATCGCCGCCGTAGCCGTGTCGCTGGTTGTTGCCCATTCACGTCATGCAGGCGACAGGTCTACAGGAGAAGGGACATCTCTGGTCGCGGACACCTCGTACGGCAGGATTGCAGGTTCGCGGGATTCAAGTGGTCCAGTGACCGAGACTCGGATACTCGACTCCTCAACCACTCGCCGTCTGTCTGGTCAGCCCCCTGTCTCGGGAATGCCGAGTACCGAACTCGGGACCACTGACGTCGGAATTGCCACTCCGAACAGCCAACTCTCTCCGCCGGCTGAATGCCGGCTGCGGATTACAGTGACGCCTTGGGCTGACGTGGCAATTGACGGCAAGTCCTTGGGAGCTACACCGCTGTCGACCGAACCGGTGTTACCCCAGGGCCGGCATGTGGTCACACTGCTCAACCCCTACTATCCTGAGGTGAGCCGGACGCTCCTGATGGACCAGCCGTCCTGCACGCTCGCGGTCAATTTGGACCGCGAGGTGGCAAATGTGGATATCAGTGTCACGCCGTGGGCAGTGGTCGCGATCGACGGCAGGATAGTCGACACGACGCCCATGGACCACCCAATACGAGTGAGCCTGGGCAGTCACGATGTCACACTCACACATCCGGAATTGGGCATCAAACACGAGGTCATAAGAACCGATTCGGCTCGCGCCTATCGGTTCAGCTATGACATGGCCGCAAGGTAGGCATGGAATTTGCTAACTAGGAACTGAGATGATAGGCCTTCTTGTGCTGGTCCTGACGCAGAACTGGCAGCAGTGCGCGCCGATGCCCACCCCGGGCTTCAGATTCGCCAGCGCCGCGGTAGGCTCGCGGATATACGCCATCGGTGGGCTGATTGTGGCCCCCGACTCGTCTCGGCAGGCGACCGAAGCCTACGACGTGCCGGCCGACTCTTGGCTCCGCGGCCTTGCCCCAATGCCCGGTCCAAAATGGGACGCCGGCTGTGCTGAACTCGACGGCAAGGTCTATGTCATCGGTGGTACGGACGGGCATTCCGACCTGAGCCGGGTTGACCGGTACGCCCCATCCTCCAACACGTGGGACACTGTGGCGCCTCTACCATGGCCGCGTTCCGCTCTAGCCGGCTGCGCATACGGAGGTTGCATATACGCGATTGGCGGGCACTCGGGGGCAACCTACGAACGCACGGTCGCCCGGTTCACGCCTGACTCCGGTGCGGGACGCTGGGACGTAGTCGAGTCCTTGTGGACTCCGCGCACGAGCCCGGCGGCCGCCGTGGCTGCAGGCAAGATGTGCGCGGTGGGCGGCAAGTATTACAGTAGCGACCTGTCCAGCTTCGAGACGTATCATCCTGGCATGGGATGGTCGCCGTCCGCCGTCCAGATGCACCACTCGCGCAGTGGCGGGGCAGCGGTTGGTTGGGGCCCGTGGTTGTGCGCGATCGGCGGCCAAAGCCGTGGCCGGCCGATGAGCTCGGTGGAAATCGTCAACGCAGACAGCGGCCCCTGGAGGGACACAACGTCACTGTCGGTGGAGCGCGCCTTCTGCGGGGCAGCGGTCGCGGACGGTTTTGTGGTGGTCATGGGTGGCCAGGACTTGTACGGGGCTACCGAAGCCTCGGTCGAGAAAAACAACTCGATCTTCCCGCCCGGCATCGAGGAACCGGAAACCCGGACGCCGGTGAAGACCGCGCTGCGCTGGGCCACGGTTGCGTCGAAACGTGTCCGCATCACCTGCCGCAGCGCCGCGATCTACGATGGCTCCGGCCATCGCGTCTTCGCGGGCTCGGGCCCAGTCGATGCTCAGTTCGCGCCCGGGGTGTACTTCGCGCGCGTGACGGATGAGAACGGCCGGCCCGCTTCGGGCAGGATCACCGTCGTCCGATGATTCCTCTATTATCCTCAATCCTGCATCTTGCACTTTGCATATTGCCACTTACATCGTCGCCGCTGGACAGCCTGTACCAGTCAGGCGACTACGAGCGAGTCGTCCAGCTTGCCCCCGCCTTCCTGGCCGATTCGGCGCGAAGCGCAGCCGATTCCGGCAGCGTGAACCGGACTTACGCGTTCGCGCTCGTGGCGCTCGGCAGTACCGACGAAGCATAGGCTGTGTTCCGAAGTCTCATCGCCAGAGACCCGAGTCTGACGCTTGATCCGCAGACCGTGTCCCCCAAGATTCGAGCCGTGTTCGAGTCAGTGAAAGCTAGTCCCTCGTCTATAGCCCCCAGCCCCTCGCTCCTCGCCCCTCGCCCCATCTACCGACGCGAGCCGATGCCCTTGACTGTCCTGGTCCCCGGGCTGTATCAAGCAAGAACCGGTAGGCCGACTGCGGGCTATGCTCTGGCAGGCGCGACCGCGCTGTCACTCGCGGGACTCGTACTCAGCCACGTCGAGTACAACGGCGCACGCACCAGCTACTTGAGCTCATCGGCCCCCAATGACATTGCCGACAGCTACCGCAAGGCCGACGGCTGGTCTCACGCCCGCCTGGTTTTCTCGGGCTCGGCGCTGGCGTTCTGGCTGATCGGCCTCGTCTCCGCGCTTCGCTCACCGTGAAATAACCTACCGGAGGTGTGCAATTGATGCGCACTCTATTCCGGTTCTTGCTGCCCTCCCGACGCACCCATTGCCGTACTGCCTGTGGCCGAATTCGGCCGTGGTTGGCATGCCGGTTGCTATGGACCCTAGCGTGACACCGCACTCCCTTGTCTTCCGTCTCCGGCGATCACTCGCCGGGCCAGAATCGGCAGTGGCACATACGGCAGGCGACCGCCGAACGGTGTCTCATTCTACCGGATGGACGTTGCCGGTCTGCACGGTGTCCAAAAGGTAGTCCGGTCCGTAAGATACGAACGGCTCGGTCACAGAAGCGGCGCGGCTTTCCCCGCGCCGCTTCTCTCCTATGCCCAAACGCAAGGGACGAAGCCAGGGAACCAGCGATCCAGTGATCAAGAGATCCAGTGATCAAGTGAGGGAGTGCGGCACTAGACCACTGGACCACTCGACCACTTTGCCCTTCTTTCTGTCGGCGTGGCATGGTTCTTGCCCCTGTCATGACCGTGCAGCCCTGCTCGGGATTTCTGTCCGGACTGGTGGCCGGGGCATTCGCACCCAATGCGCGGCCGTCAATCGAAGAGCAACCCATCATGTCCTGGAGTCGGTCTGCAAGAGAAACGCAGCGGAGCTGAGATAAAGGAGGATAGATAGATGGCGCGTCAGTACCGTAATAACGGCAGCGCAGGCGGCAGACGACCGACGGCGCTGCTAAAGTTCGCAGCCGCTCTACTTGCAGTGACTTGCATCGCTGGCCCGGCGATGGGACTACCATGGAACGTGGGCACGAAGCGAATCGTGTCGCCACCGGCCGGCAACACAGACTCAGGCACCGTGGTCGTGCCGAGTGCCGTTATCACTAACCCTGGCGACAGCACGGCCACATTCCCGGTGCTGTTCACCATCGGTGCGTTCTATACAAGCACCAAGACCGTGACTGCCCTTGCCCACGGCGACTCGGTCACGGTCACGTTTGACACCTGGATCGCAATCCAGCGCGGCGCTCAGACGGCCAAGTGCTCAACCCAACTGGCAGCGGACGAGAGCACGGCGAACGACAAAGTCACCCGCAACTTCACTGTCCGCGTGCAGGACGTAGGCGTTGACAGCATCTACGCTCCGCTCGGAATCGTCGATTCCGGGACGACCGTCACTCCCCAGGCGCACGTGACCAACCACGGCACCGGCACCGCGACCTTCATGGCCAGGTTCCGCATCGGTACGTCCTACCGAGACAGCCAGAACGTCATGAACCTCACATCGGGCAGTTCGCGGACACTAAACTTCACGAACTGGCCGGCCAACACCTCGGGCACTTACGCGGCCCTGTGTACGCTGGCGCTGACCGGCGACTCGGTGCCGGGTAACAACTGGAAACAGGACTCGTTTACGGTCATGGCCATACACCGGGACGTAAGCGTCGAGCGGATGATTGAGCCGAATGGCGTCGTTGATTCGGGAAGGGTATTCACGCCACAGGCAATAGTACGCAACTACGGCAATATCGCCTCATCGTTCCCGGTGATCTTCAAGATCGGGTCCGGCTATGCCGACACGATGCAAGTCTCGAGCCTCCCGCCGCAGGACTCGCAGCTCGTGACGTTCGCCTACTGGACCGCGAGCCCAACCGGCACGTTTGCGACTCGGTGCTCGACCGCCCTGGCTGGCGACACGTCGGCGAGTAACGACAAGGTCTCCGACTCGGTGAAAGTGATCGTCCGCACGACCGATGCGGGCGTCTTGCACATCATCGCTCCGGCCGACACGGTCGATTCCGGGAGCGTCTACGCGCCCAAGGCCGTCGTGCGGAACTTCGGGCTCACCGCGCTGTCGTTCCCGGTACGGATGACTATCGGCGCCTACGCCGATACGCAACATGTCACCAGCCTCGCGTCGCACGAATCCCTGACGGTCACGTTCAAGAACTGGACCGTGCCGCAGCGCGGCCTGGCAACTGCCGCGTGCAGTACGCTGGCGACCGGCGACCAGGACCCGACCAACGACCTGGCGTCGATGTCGCTCTTCCGGCGCGTCCGCGACGTGGGCGTTGAGAGCATCGGCGCTCCGATCGGGACCATGAAGCAGGATACGGTCGTCACGCCCAGCGCTGCCCTGCTGAACCTCGGTACCACGACCGACAGCTTCCCGGTCATCTTCCGCATCGGCGCGTTCTACGCTGACACTCAACGCACCAACGGCACGTCCGTGACCTTCCGGGCCTGCACGTTGAAGGTGGTAGGCAAGTTCAGCGTGACATGCTCCACGGCCATGACCGGAGACCTGGCGCCGAGCAACAACGCGGTGACCGAGACCCTACAGGTCAAGAGCGCCAGCATCAGCGGTAGCAGCCTGGCCGGCATCCCGCGGACCGTGGTCATGAACAGCCAGTCGCCATTCGCAAATCACCGCTCGCCAATCGTCTACGGCCTGCCGCGGAGCACCCAGGTGCGGCTTGAGGTTTTCGATGCCTGCGGCCGACCGGTCCAGACTCTGGCCACAGGCATGAGCGAACCCGGCTATCACACCGTGGTCTGGCACTGTACGGACGGGCAAGGCCGAGCCGTACCCGAGGGAGCGTACTTCGTACGACTGACCGCGGACGGGACAACACTCACCAGCAAATTGGTCAAGCTCGAATAGACCTCCTCCCCCCACGACCGGGCAGAGGGGCGACTTCGCAGTCGCCCCTCCCGCGTCAAAGGACGGCTCGCCCACAGAGCGGCAAGGCGCCCCGCGCCGCTCCTTCTCTTGCGCACTGGCGTGAATATCCTGCACGCATGTCCGACGTGAACTGCTTTGCCGCGGGTTGCATCTGCCTCAGAGCCAATCCCTCCGGCCGCTGGTACGGTTTGTGCTCTACGCCGTTCATGATGTACCATCCTCCCTCTGATGCCTGCGGACGAGGTGACTCCGTTCACGCTGTCCGCATGAGCGAACCGGAGGTAATCGGATGGACGTCAAGAACGCCAGCTCAAGCAAAGGAGTAACCATGAAGAAGCTAGCGACCCTGATAGGAGTCGTAGCTATCGTGGCGTTCGGTTTGGCTCAGGGAACCGGTGGCATCTCGGGCACGATAACCAACGTTACGACGGGCAAGCCCATCGTCGGCGCTTTTGTGGGCATCTCGCATGACTTCGGCAGTCGTCCGGACAGCGGACAAATGCCGCCGCCACGCGGTGGACAACGGCCCCCGCCCGGCGACAACGGCCGCACCAAAGGCGACCGTAACCAGCAGCCCGGAGTCCGTTCCGACAGCATCGGGTTCTACGAGTTCACCGGCCTGCAGCCAGGCAAGTACATCGTTCAGGCGTGGGCGATGGGCTTTGAGCCCGCGACCTATCCCGAAACCGTGACGGTAGACAGCGGTGCTATCGTCAGCGGCATCGACTTCGCGCTCAAGGCCGACACCACGCTCGGCGCCATCTCCGGATTCGTGACCGACGCGGTCACGCAGTTGCCGCTTGCCGGCGCGTTCGTCTGTGCCTGGCACAGCATGGTGCCGGACAGTTGCCATCGTCCGCCCAAGCCGGACAGCAGCCGGATGCCTCCGCCCGGTGACAGCGGCCGCCTCCTGCCGCCCCCACCTGGTGACAGCGGTCATGGGCACATCGGCTGCCCCGGCCCGATGCCCAACGGTGACAGCACCGATGGCCTCGGCGCCTACACCATCAGCTACCTGCACCCGGGCAAGTACGTCGTGGGCGCCCGGTGCACCGGCTACTCGCCGTCGATCTATCCGGAAACCGTGGTTGTCGTAGCCGGCCAGACCACGTCCGGCATCGACTTCGCGCTCCAGCCGACCGACTCGACTACCAAACCTACGGGATCCGTCTCGACCGCCGGTATCAGCACCTCCGGCAGCAGCTCCGTGCCCGCAATCGCAATCGTGCCCAATCCCTTCCGCGGTCACACTACAGTTCTCCTCTCCATGCCGAATGCGGCCAGCATCACCCTCCGCGTCTACGATGCCTCGGGCAAGCTCGTGAACGATGTTGCTCGCGGCTACTTCGAATCCGGAAGCTACTCCATCGGCATCGACGCAGCCAGGATGGCCCGTGGCGTCTACCTCGTCAAGCTCGGAACTGGGTCCAAGGAACTCTCTCAGAAACTGGTCATCCGCTAGACCACGACCTGGCAGAGAGGGGCGACCTTGCGGTCGCCCCTCTCGCGTCAAAGCCCCCAGCCCATAGTCCCTGGTCCACGGTCCTTGGTCCGTAGTCATCCGTCATCAGCCCCCGTCCCTCGTCCTCTGTCCTTTCTCTGCCGTCTACTGTCGTCTCTCCCCACTGCGCACTGGTGTGCATTTCCTGCACGTCTGTGAGCCTGCGGCGAGGCGGCGCGCCGAGGTTCTGCCTCAGAAACCAAACGGCCCCGAGTGGTATGATTCTTGCTTTGGTTATCACCAATGTGTGATTCTCGCGGTGCCCCAGAACCGGCTCAGAAGCTCATACTCCACCAGAGCATGAAACACTCCTCCACTCCAAACTGCAGCCTGCAAACTGCAATCTTCCCTCTTCCTTCCCTCATCCTTCTCCTCGTCCTCGGCTGCCACTCGCCCGCCGCTGCGCAATACAGCGGCGTCTACGAACTGAACGGAGGGACCGCAAGAGAGTCAAGCCAGACTTATGCTGCGACTGCCGTTGACCAGTCGTCGGTCTACGTCCTCAACTCCGGTAACCTGACCCTGGTGAGTTGCACCATGACGAAGACGGGCGACGCTTCCAGTACCGACAGCGCCAGTCAATACGGACTCAACGCCGGTGTGCTCGCCAACTCTGCCGGCAAGGTGACGATACTCGGCGGCTCTGTAACCACGAATGCCCTTGGCGGTAACGGCCTCTTTGCGAGCGGTTCCGGGTCATCGATTTCCATGTCCAACGGCACGATCAGCGCCTCCGGCGGTAACGCACACGGTGTGGACGCAACCTACACCGGTTCGATAAGCCTGACCGACGTGGATGTGACGACCAACGGAGCCAGCTCTTCAGCTTTGGCGACTGACTTCGGCGGCGGAACCGTAACCGTCAACGGCGGCACAATCGTCTCCGCCGACACAGCCGCCAACAGCCACTCGGCCGGCATCTACTCAACCGGCACGATACAGGTCACCGGCGCCACGGTCTCCTCCCTCGGCGACTGCGGCGGCGTCATTGACGGCGCTAACTCGATACTGCTTACGAACACCAGCCTGACCGGCAAAGTCGAGGGCATCAAGCTCTGGAAGACCGCGCCCGCGACCGGCGCTGCCACCGTGACGATAAGCGGCGGCTCGCTTACCGCCACCGCCGGCGACGCCATCTACGTCACCGGCGAAACCGGCAATGCCGCGACCGCGTCAATCACGGCGAGCAACGGCGCCGCAATCAGCGCCGGCACCGGCAACATCATCCACGTCATACAGTCGAGCACCGGGACCTTCGCGGCCACGGGCGAAACGTTGAGCGGCAACCTCTACGCCGACTCGACCAGTACGCTGACGGTCACACTCCGCAGCCACACGTCTCTCACCGGCAAAGCCCAGATGGCGGCGGTGGCGATTGACTCGACCAGCACCTGGACCGTGACCGCGAACTCGATCCTCACTACCCTGAACGACTCCAGCGGCATCTCGGGCACGAGCGTCACCAACATCACCGGCAACGGCCACGACGTTCACTACGATTCGAGCCTCACCGGCAATCGTTACCTCGGCGGCCTCACCTACAACCTCATCAACGGCGGCGTACTCACGCCCGGCAGCATGGGCATCGCCGAAGCACAGGCTCAGCCAATCGCCATTCGTCAGTCGCCAATCGTCAATCTCCCGAACCCGTTCTCCCGTACCACGAGCATCGCGTACGAACTCCGCGAGCGCTCCCACGTGAGACTCACGGTCACGAACCTCTCGGGCCAACAGGTCGCAACGCTCCTCGACGAAACCAGGGACGCCGGCAGATACGAGACGCGATTCGACGGCTCCAAGCTCGCAAGCGGCATCTACCTCGTCCGCCTCAGTGCCGACGGGGTCGATGCAACCCGAAAGATGATTGTAAGAAGATAGCACACATGCCTCCCGTAAGGACGGAGCCCGCGAGGCCGAGGTCAGAAGCACGCCACCAGCAGACGACCAAAGCCGGGCTCCGTCCTTCTTGAGCCACAAGCGTACAGCCCGCTCGGTGCGTCTTGGCTTTTGGCCTCTGCCTCCTGGCTCTTGACGCGCGCGTCCGACGCGCACTGTGTTCTCCCTGTCGGGACTACGCATGAGCGCGGGGCCGCGCCGGAGGCGCGGCCCTTCTCCTTAACCAGCGCAAGCGCAAACTGCAGTCGGCCTTTCCGATTAGCGGCCGGAGCGAAATCTACAACGTCGTAGAATTGGTCCGGACCGGCTCTTCGGCGTATCTGCTTGCAGCTTGTGGCTTTAGGCTTGAGGCTCACGAATCGACTCCCCCGCCCAGGGGATTACCCACAGGGTAGCTTAAGGGATTGGTTGGGACATAGCCCGAGGGGTTATCTCCACCGCAATTTCCGGATGAACCTCCACCGGAATTCGCCGGGTTGGTCTACCGGTTGCCCTCCGACTTGCTCTTAGGGTTAGTCTACGGGTTGCTCCACCGGTTCCTCTCCGGGTTGGTCGGAGCGTTGCAGCCCGGGTAAGTCCGCGGGTTCCTGCCCGGGTTGGTCCCGAGGTAGCTCCGGCCGTTGCTCTCCGGTTTGCTCGGAGAATTGCCTCCCGGGCCGCTCAGCCCGCTGCGGCGCGGCAAGGGCATCGGGCATCGGCACCCGCGACTCGGAGCTAGATGTTCGTCGATCCGCTGGCCAGGTTCTTCCAGCTTGTGCCGATTCGGCCGTGGGGCTCGACCGGACGCTGCTCCAGTTCGGGTATGGAGTCGATTCTCCCGGCGATGAAATCGTCCAGCCTCTGTTCAAGTTCGCGGTAGCGTGCCGCCTGTCCGGCCAGCCTGATTTGTAGCACCTCCAAACCGAACGGCTTGTTCCGAGCCAGCCACTGCCTGCGCCACGAGGCGGCAAGTTCCTCGAGCCGAACCGCCATCGCCGGTGTCGCGGCGAGCGCCGATTGCAGTGCTGACCGGTCGCGCCGGGCGTAGGCCTCGTCGATGAGCGACCGAAGTCTGACCTTACGCCCGAGGAAACCGGCGAGCAGCGCCGCGTGCGTGATGTCGCCGGCGCCATGTTCACTCCGGAACGAGTCAAGGTCCTCGCGCACTCGCTCGTACCGTTTCGCCAGGTTCTGCCAGTCGTGCCCGGTGCCGGCCAGCGCCTCATGGTGAAACATGCCGAGCAGCGGGTCATCCCAGAGCATGCCGGCGGTCCGGACCGGGCCGGTAAGCTCCGAGGCCGCCACCACCGCCTCGTAGCTTGCCCCGCATACCGCCTTGAACCGCGACTCCAGTCTAGACAAGTCCGGCGCGAATGCCCGCTCGGCCACATACGCGAGCCCGGCCAGAGCGGAGTCGATGTCGCAATAGGCGCCGTCGTCGCCCCAGAGCGTAAAGAAGATCTCTCGCAGCCTGGCCGAACGGCAGGCGTCGATGCACGCGCCCGCATTGGCCTCGGTCAATTGCCGGTTGTACCAGAGTTGCTGCCAAGTCCAGACGCCGGAGGCCATGACCGGCTCGAACCCAAGCTGCCGGTGCCCTTTGATGCGATTCAGGTAGAACTCGGCATCGGGATGGTAGTAATCCCAGTAGACCAGTTGCACGTCCCTGGGAATCCTGTCCGCGACGCCCGGCGGGACAAGAGCCTGCGGGTCGAAGCAATCCCCGCTCGCGCTGCCGAGGGCGAAGAACATGTCCGACCAGATCATCGGTTCGAGCCCGCGCTCCCGGCACAGACGGACCACGCGTGTCAGGTGTTCGTTGAATACGTCGTACTGCTTCATGCACCCGAACCGGTCGATGTACCGACCTCGGCCAAGCCCGTCCGCCTCGTCCATGCCGACATGTATGCGTCGCGACCGCAGACTGCCGGCCATCGCGTCGAGCATCTTGCCAATCAGGCTGTAGGTCTGCTCCTCGCCAGCCAGGAGAACGGCGCTCGTGTCCTTCACCGCCGCGTATTCGGGCCAGCGCAGAACCTGCTCCATGTGCCCAAGGGTCTGGATGCAGCCGACGAGGCGAATACCGAGGCCCTCGCAGTAGCGGTCAATCTCGCGCAGCTCGGCCGCGGTGTAGCCGCCGCGCATGTATCCGAACCGCCATTCGCCCGGCACTTCGTAAGTATCTTCGGTGTAGAGCATGGCCTGGTTGTACCCGAGCAGGCAGAGGCGGCGCAGCCAGCGCTTGAGATGTTCCGGCTTCATCACCGCGTTCCGGCTGCAGTCGAGCATGAAGCCGAACGTCGCGAACGGCGCGTGCTCCTCGGCAGTGCCGGGGTCGGGCACGAGCCCCGCAAGCAGCGTCCCGACCGCCCGCATCGCCTGGTTCGGCGCCCCGTAACGCACTGTTGCAACGCCCCCGGCAAGTTGCACGGTTGAGACCGTTCCCGGGACGTGCTCGAACCTCACCTCGGTCCTCCCTGACCCCCGACCCCCGGCCCCCGGCCCCTCTTCTGTGACCGAGTACTCCTCTGCGAGCGCGAGCAGGATCGGTTGCAGTTCGGACGGGGTAGACTCAGTTTTCCAGCAGAGCGTCACTCACACCTCCCATCGTCGTCGACAACAAGAACGATCTCAAGGCCGTAACCAACGGAGGAAAGGGTTTCATCCGCGAGGGCATTATAGACCGCGGTGCGATGCTGTCCAGACGCACAAAGCGGAAAGGACTAAGAAGGGACGAGGGATGAAGGATGAACTCGGGTCCGGCTTTCCGGGTTTCCGCCTTTCGGATTTCACCCCTTCCTGTTTCATCCTCTTCGATTTCCTCCTAATGCCACGTGTTGACATTCGGCTCGACTTCTCTACAATTCAACCGCAGTTGAGTAACATCCGCATCAATGTCGGCGGCGTCGAGTTCGTCGGAAGTCTGAACAGCTCACCTCTCACCGAGAAGCTGCTCAGGCTGCTGCCGTATGAGACCTACGGCGAGACCTGGGGCAAGGAAGTCTACTTCCCGGTCGACATGGAAGTTGACAGCCACGATCTCGTGAGCGAGGTCAAGGTCGGCGACATCGCCTACTGGCCTGATGGTCCCGATATCTGCCTGTTCTTCGGCCGCACGCCCAAGAGCACGGACGACGCGCCGGTCGTCGCCAGCCCGGTGAAGGTCATCGGGACCTTCCAATTCAGTCCGGAGGACTTCGACCGCATCGAACGCCGCCGGAACGGTATCCTGGTCAACGTTGGACCGGCGCAATAGCGCGGCTCCGGGTCGGCCGGACCCTCAATCTGCAATCCACAATCCGGAATCTGAAACCACGTGGGGCAGTAGCTCAGTTGGGAGAGCGCCAGGTTCGCAATCTGGAGGTCGCCGGTTCAACCCCGGTCTGCTCCACTCTTCCCGGGATCCGCAATTAGAAACTCACAGTCGATAGCGGGAGGCGGCATGGCAATCCTTCCCAAATACGTTTTCCTCACCAAAGGCACGGGCGTGCATCGCGAGAAGCTGGCGAGTTTCGAAGCCGCGCTGCGGGACGCCGGCATCGCCGCCTACAACATCGTCCGCGTTTCGTCCATCTTCCCGCCCTGCTGCCGCATCATCTCCCGCACCCGGGGACAGAAACTCCTGACCCCCGGCCAGGTCATGTTCGCCGTCATCAGCGACAACGCCACGAATGAGCCCCATCGGCTGATTTCTGCCTCGGTCGGGCTGGCCATCCCCAAGGACCAGACCAAGTACGGCTACCTCTCCGAATACCATTCGTTCGGCCAGCGCGAGGAAAGCGCCGGCGACTACGCCGAGGACCTTGCTGCGCAGATGCTTGCCACTACGCTCGGGGTCCAGTTCAACCCCGACACGAGCTACGACCAGCGCAAGGAAATCTGGAAAATCTCCAACGAGATCGTCCGCACCCAGAACATCACCCAGTCGGCCATCGGCCACAAGAGCGGGCTCTGGACCACGGTCGTGGCCGCGGCCGTTCTGATTACCCACATCCCGGAAGAACAAGTGGAATAGGAGCGGCGCCGCGCCGCTAGTAGCGCCTCTTCAGGGTCACGCCCGAATAGTACTGCTGTAGAATCTCCCGGTAGCTCGCGCCGGCCTCGGCCATCGCGATTGCCCCGTCCTGACACATACCTGAACCGTGGCCCCAGCCCCGACCTGCCATGGCCACGGATCGACTGTGAAAGGTCATCGTGAATGAGACGGACTTGAGCCCCATCGCCACGCGGAAGTCCGAACCCGCCAGCCGCAGACTTCCACGATCGGTCACGAGATCAACATACTGCACCCTGCCGGACCGGTCTGTCTCAAGCCTGCCGCTGCGTACGTGGCTTTGCTTCCCCGAAGAACGGCTCGCCACGGCGTCCAGACTTTCCCTGGCAATGTCCACCTGCCAGGAGGAATTCGGCTTGCCCGAGCAATAGGCCTTGCATCCCCGACGGTGCTCGGGTGTATCTGGTACACTCCTGAGGTACGGCTGCGACCCGTCTGCGGTGACGCCCCCGCAGTTGGCGCTGTAGAGCGCTTCACACACCTCGCCGCGAAACTCAATCACCTCGCCCCGCGTCTCCGTCACTGCCTCGCGAGAAAGGTCGGTTTCGTTCTCAATTCCCCGATACTCCTGGTCCCGGAGGTACGAGTCGAAGAGGTCATGGCCCAGCCCTTGTCGCCGTCCGAGCCGGTACATCGTGAAGCTGCGCGCGGCCGCGGCCTGGGCCTTGGCGGCCTCAAGCGTGCGGGGGTTGATCGGTCCGATCTCGCAGGGCACAACGCCAAGCAGGTAGTCCTCCAATCCAAGCACGTTGACTACCGCCAGGTCACCGTCGACCGATCGGTAGAGCAGCAGCCGGCCCCGGTAGCTCCGGTCGCCGACCCGCAGGAGACCTGCGGCTGCAGGGGCAACGGTAAGCGTCTCGGCGGTCATGACGGGGGTCGTGCCGCCGGTGGCGAGCACATGGCCTTCGTTGCAGGCCACCTGCACGGACTGATTGGGCGCTGCCGACAGCAGCGACGCGCCCACGCCCAGAGTCAATCCCTGGCTCGAACTCAGGACAACCGGACTGGCCGCAGTCAAACGCACGCGCACCAGGGGCTCAACGCTGGCGGCCGGGGCCGGCGTGGGCAAGGGTTTGACGGTCGCTCTCGGCGCATAGTAGCAGCAGCCGGCGAGACACAGGGAGACAACGGCACCGGTGAGCGCACGCATCTGCAGTCAATCTAGCCGAGCGCAGCCGGGCGGTCAACAACATGTCCGGACCCGGAACCGACAGAGAGATTCACATCCAAGGCATAAAGACACAGGAACTCGAGCAGCGCAGGTGGTTCAATCTGCCTGGTGTCCTTGCTGTCCTGGCGGTTGATGTCGGTCCTGGGGTCCGGGGCGTCGCTTTACAATCGCGCCGCATGCCCTAGAATACAACCATGCAACACCGGGACAAACGAGTCGCCGATGCCATCAAAGATACAGTCGCGAAAATCGTGCTGACCGAACTCTCCGACCCGAAGATCGGGTTTGTGACCGTCACCCGTTGCCACATCTCGCGTGACCTGAAGAACGCCACCGTGTACTTCTCGATCATGGGGGACGAGGCCGCAAGGCAGCGGTCTTTTGAGCATCTGCAGGGCGCCCGCGGCTACGTCCGGCGCCGTTTGGGCCAGATGGTAAAGTTCCGCGTCCTGCCTGAGCTCCGGTTCGCTCTCGACGACATGCTGGCCCACGAGATGCATATCAACGAGATAATCTCCGAGCTGCACAGGGACGAGCCCGGAGAACAGGACTGACCTCCATCGGTCCGGCTCGTCCGATGCGCGGGGTGTTGAACGCGGATAAGCCGTCCGGTATGTCGTCGTACGACGTCATCCGACACATCAAGCGGCTGCTGTCTTCCCAATCGACATTCGACAATCGTCAATCGACAATTCCATTGGGCCATGCCGGGACACTGGACCCTCTCGCCTCGGGCGTGTTGCTTGTCCTGTTAGGCGAGACAACCAAGGTCAGCCGTTTCCTGCTCGGGCTGCCCAAAGAGTACGTTGCCGGAGTGCTGTTCGGAAGGCAGACGGATACCGACGATATCACCGGAAAGACGATCGCCGAAGGGCCGCTGACGGGCCTCTCCGCCGAATCATTGCGGGCCGGATTGAACCGGTTCGCCGGCGAGATCGAGCAGGTGCCACCGGCCTTTTCGGCCTTGAAGCAGGACGGCCAGCCGCTCTATCGGCTCGCGCGCAGGGGCCAGGAGGTCCGCCCCAAGTCGCGCAAGGTGACGGTCTACGAACTGGAACTGCTCGACTGGCAACCGCCGAACGCGACAATCCGATGCCGGGTATCGTCGGGAACATACGTCCGAGCCCTGGCTCGCGATCTGGGCAAGACGCTGGGCACGGTTGCGACACTCGCGTCCCTGGCCCGTACGAAGGTGGGGCAGTTCACTATTGAGGACGCGACCGCGCCGGATGCGCTCGATGCGGCCGCGCTGACCGAACGGCTCGTGCCAATCGACGCCGCGCTGGCCGGGATGCCGCACATAACCGTCTCCCCTGCTCAGGCGCAACACCTGTACCAGGGCAAGATCGTGAGCGAGTTCGCCGGCCCGATGTCATCCGGTGTTGACGGCTTTGCGTTGGCCCGGACCGAGGACCACAGGTTTCTCGCCGTGGTCGTGTCAAATGGTACAGACCTGCGTACCGAACGAATAATCTATGCCGACTGAAAGTCAATCCACAATCGGCAATCGGCAATCGACAATCCCCCTGGTTGTCGCCATGGGCTCGTTTGACGGCGTCCATGTCGGGCACCAGCACATCATCCGCCGCGCGGCGGAAATCGCCGCCGGGATGGGCGGTTTGACCGCTGTCCTGACCTACGACCCGCTGCCGGCACAGCTCATCTACCCCGACTTCACGTACGTCCTGTCTACCCTCGCCGAAAAGGAAATCCTGCTTGCCGAACTGGGCGTCGAGTACATCTACCTGCTTCGCTTCGACGCCGAACTTCGCGACCTGGACAGTTCGGACTTCGTCTATCGTCACATTGTCGAGCCGCTTCACCCGGCGGCAGTCGTTATCGGCCACGACCACCGGTTCGGCAGACAGGGTAAGGGCGATGCCGGCTTGCTCAGCCGGATCCTTGAGCCACTCGGCATCAGAGTAGACGTCGTTCCCGAGGTCCTGCTGAACGGCGTGCCCGTGCGGAGCACGACCATTCGCGAACACCTGCTGCTCGGCCACGTGCGCCTGGCGGCTGAGCTGCTCGGCCGCTGCTATGCGATGAGCGGCAGCATCGTCCCGGGTAGAGGCGCCGGCCGGCAACTGGGATTCCCGACCATCAATCTGCTGCCGTCCGAACGGGAAATGCTGGTCCCGGCCGACGGTGTCTACATCTGCCGGGTTGATACCCTCGGTCGCACCTACGACGCGCTGCTGAACATCGGTCACCGTCCTACGTTCGGCGGGGAAACCCGTTCGATCGAAGCTCACCTTCTGGACGCGCAGCTTTCCGAATCGCCGCGCAGCGCCGTATTCCGGTTGGTGGACAGGATAAGGCCGGAACGACGATTCGACAGCCCGGCAGCACTAGTCGCCCAGATTGCCGAAGACGTTAAGGTCGCGCGGACGGCGCTGGCCGAACTGGCCAACCGCCGCAACCTTGACAGCCGGATACCGTCCAATAGTCTATAGGCTCTTATTTCAAGTGGCAAAAGCAGGTTTCCTGGCGAAGCGGTCGGTTTCAGACGCACCGGGCTTGGACTTCTGCCTGACCTGGAGGTTAGAATGACATCTTCTTTCGCAATCGCGCTGATGGCGATATTTGGGACAAGTCCGCTGCCCGCTCCCGACTCGCTGGTAGTTCCGATGCTGGCCGACACCGTGGTCGAGGTCGAAGCCGGAATCCTGCCGCCGGCCGGTGCCGCGCTGCCGCTCTACTATCAGATTGCGTGGGGCGACGGCGACACCCTCAACTGGACCGAACCGCTGAGAAGCGCGGTAGACATCAGCCGCTATCACCTGTACAAAACCCCGGGCGACTATGCCATTTCCGTGCGCGCCAAGGACTCGCTGGGCCGGGTTTCTGCGTGGAGCAAACATTACAGCGTGAAAGTCTGGCCCGAGCCCATGCAGAAGGGCATGTTCCCGACCGATGACCCGATTGTCGCGTCGCCGACCTTGGACCTGCACGGCAACATCTACGTCGGCGACGAGAGCGGCTCGTTCCACTCCATCAGCGCTGCGAGCGGCAGAGAGCGCTGGGCATTCAAGGCCGGGGACGCGATCTACGGCTCCGCTGCCGTCAGCGGCGACCGGGTCTACGTGTGCTCGCTCGATTCGAACCTCTACTGCCTGGACACAACCGGCAAGCGGCACTGGTCGTTGAATCTGGGCGACGCGATCTACTGCACGCCGGCGATCGGCGCCGACGGCACCGTCTACGTCACCACGGATAGCGGCAAGGTTGCCGCCGTTGCGCCAGATGGCAAGAAGAAGTGGAGCATCAGAGCCGGTGACGAGATCGCGGGCTCGCCGACCATCGGTCCCAACGGTCTGATCTACGTCACCTCCGACTCAGTCTATTGTCTCGACCCGCGTGGCCATCGGCGATGGGCGTACGGCACGCCCGAGGGCGAGTACTTTTACGCGTCCGCCATTGTCGACGCCAATGACACCGTCTATGTCGGCAACACCGACGGATACCTCTACTGCCTTGGCCCGGACGGCCGGCAACAGTGGCGAACCCCGGTCCCGGACGGCGACGAAGTCCGGCCCGAGGTCGTCGTCGGCCCCGACGGCGCGTTCTACTTCGGGACCGACGGCGACTACCTCCTGCGCAAGACGCCGCAGGGCACGCCGACCGTCGAGTATGAAGCGGAGGACATCCTTGTCGGGACGGCCGCGGCCAGCGACAAAGGGACGGTCTACTTCCTGCCCGATGACGGGACTCTCTATGCCCTGACCGCGAACGGCCGCATGCTATGGACCCGTCAGGTGGCCACCGGTCACAAGGACGTCTACTACACATCAGCCCCCACCATCGCGCCGGACGGCACGGTCTACGTCGGCTCATGGGACGGCGGCCTGTACGCGTTCCGCGGCGACGGCCCGGCCGCGAATACGCTCTGGCCTCAACACCGGCACGACGCCCAGCACACCGGCCGCGTGAGCAAGCCCCTGAAGGACAAGACCAGATAGGAGACGGATAATCCTGAATCCAGAACGCACAGTCCGGAATCAAGAGTGTCGGCACATCATGAATTCTAGTTTCCGGATTCTCAATTCTGGACTATCCGATTCCGAATAAGAGGAGCAATCATGTTAGACATTTACCTTTCGCCCAGTCGAGCCTTCGCCCGTCTGAAAGAGAAGCCGACCTGGCTCATCCCGCTGGTGATCGTACTGGTCTTCAACATGCTGTTCGTCGTCGTTTCAAGTCACTACGTGGACTGGGGCAAACAGCGGCAGGCGGCTGTGGAGCGCATGCGCGATCGCAACGTGCCGCAGGAACAGATCGACAAGGCCACCGCGGGCATGGAGAAGTTCTACTCCAGCCCGGCCATGCGTTATGGCGTGCCCGCGATCAGCGCGCTGTTTGTCGGCATCATCGCGTTCTTGTTCCTTGCCGTGGTCTACAACGTGGGCCTGCCGTTGTTCGGGGCCGCGAGCGACTTCAAACGCGCCTGGGCCATCGTCTGTAACGCGGGCCTGGTGATGGTGCCGGCGGTCATTGTCCGCAGCGGACTGGTTCTGCTGAAGCATTCGTCCGAGGTGACGACCAGTCTGCTGATGGCGGCGCCGAACCTGAAACAGCCGTTCCTGAAGGCACTGCTGAGCCAACTCGACATCTTCGATTTCTGGCGGTTCGTGCTGGTCGCGATCGGGCTGCAGGTCGTGTTCGGCGTCAAGAGTTCGAAATCCTACACGCTTGTCTTCGCCGTGTGGCTGGTCGTGATGCTGGTGCTATCGCTGCTCGGCATGACCGCAGGCGGGAGGTAATTCATGCTGCTGTTACTCTTCTCACTCATTTCCGCGTCGCCGGACACGCTCCGGCTTTCGCTCGGCCAGGCGCTGGACATGGCGACAAAGCACAGCCCGGCGCGGACCGAGGCATCGGCTTCCCGGCTGACCGAGGGCGTCCGGATCGGCCAGGGCATCAACGCCCTGCTGCCCTACCCGAGCGGCTCGCTGGACTACGGCAACTCCATCACGAAGTCGCCGCTCGGCCCGGATACCACCAAGGGTTGGACCGGAAGTCTGACTGTCAGCCAGGTCGTGTTCGACCCGCAGGTCTTTGCCGGGGCGGCCAACTCGTTCGTCAACGCCGGCTACTACAGCTACGATGCGCAGGACAAGGAGGCCAGGCTCATCTACGACGTCACGTCGGGCTACCTCAACCTGCTCGGCTCGCGGCTGCTGCGCGACGCGGCGTCGTCGGCGCTGGACCGCGCCAGCGATAACCTGCGGCTGAACCAGGAGAAGCTGCGGCTCGGTGCAGCGTCACGGATTGACGTCATGCGGTCCGAGGTCGCGCAGTCCCAGGCGAAGATAAACCTGATTTCGGCCAACAGCGGACTCGCCACGGCCAACGCCGCGTTTCTGGCCACGGCCGGCATCAGCGAGAACGTCGTCATCCAGCCGACCGAGTCGCTGGCCGCACCCGCCGCGCTCGTGGTCGATGACCCGGACAAACTGCTGACTCAGATCGAGAAAGAGAACCCGTCGGTCAAGCAGGCAAGGAACGCCAGCACCGCCGCCACCATCAGCGAAATCGGCACGATCGGCGGGATACTCCCCTCGGTCTCGGTCTTCTGGCGTTCGCAGTACGGCAGCTCGGTTACTCCGAACCCGAGCATGCCGAAGAGCATCAAGGACTGGGACAACAACGACGTGGTGACCACCGGCATCGGGCTCAACTTCCCGCTGCTCGACGTCAAGACCTACGCGCTGAATATCACCAGCGCGATTGCCGGCTCCCGCCAGGCGAGAGCGGCGGACGTATCCGCCCGCTACCAACTCCGCGCGTCGGCTACAACCGCGATTCTCGGCTACCAGGAAGCCCAGCAGACCTACGAGTACGCCAAGGCCAACCTCGACCTGAACCGGGAACTGTACCGCCTGGCGACCGAACAGCAACGGCTCGGTGCCATCTCGCTCATCGACTTCTTCAGCGTCGAGACCGCGCTCGAACAGGCCAACGCGACCTACATCACGGCGCTGACCAACACCTACGTCCGGGCGGCGCAGATCAGCTACCTGCTTGGCCGCACGCGGCCCGAGACCAAATAGAAGGGAAACCACATGAAGAGGCGCACGCGCACAATTGTCATCGTAGCCGCCGTCGTGGTCGTACTCGGCCTCATCGTCATGGCCAACCTGAAGAGCAAGACCAGCGGCGGCACCGAGGTCGAAACCCAGAAAGTGAAGCACGGTTCCATCCTCTCCAAAGTGTCGGCGACCGGAGCGCTGCGCGCCAAGGACCAGGTGAGCCTGCAGGCCCAGGTGATGGGCACGGTCGACAAGCTGCCGGTGAAAGAGGGCCAATGGGTAAACGCCGGCGACACCCTGCTCGTGCTCGACCGCAAGAGCTACGAAGCGAACATGCTGCTCTCCCAGGCCCGCCTGGAGCAGGCCCGGCTGAGCTATGCCCGGGTCGAAAGTCTGAACACGGCAAAACTGGTCTCGGCCGAGGAATATGAGGCGTCCCGCGCCGCCTATGAGATGGCCAAGGCACAGTACGACCAGGCGGCTGATGAGTACGACAAGACGGTCATTCGTGCACCGATATCCGGCACCGTCGCCCAACGGAACATCGAAGAAGGCGAGGCGGTGATGATCGGCACGATGAACTACACCGGTACAGTGCTGATGGTCCTCGCCGACTTGTCGCGGATGCAGGCGCTCATCGACGTCGACGAAGCCGACGTCGTCTCGGTCGCGCTCGGCCAGCCGGCCCAGGTCTTCATCGATGCCCTGCCCGACACCTCGTTTGCCGGACATGTCACCAACATCGCCTACATGCCGACCCAGAACGTACTCAGCGCCACTCAGCAGACCACGACGTTCGAGGTCGAGGTGACGCTCGACAGCACTGCCCCGTCGCTGCGCCCGGGCATGAACTGCCGCGCCGAGATAACGACCGCCAAGCTCGACAGCGTGCTCGTCATCCCGGTGCAGGCTTCCGGCCGCCGCGACGTCAAAGGCAAGGAAACCGAGACGGTGTTCCTGGTCAAAGGCGGCAAGGCCGTGCTGACGCCCATCCGCACCGGCAAGACGAGCGAGACCCAGCTCGAAGTCACGGACGGCCTGAAGCTGGGCGACGAAATCATCACTGGCCCATACAAGACTCTCACCAAGCTGACCGACGGCGACCGGGTCACGGCCAAGCCGGCCAAAGACAGCATGCCCGACTGAGAAAAGTACAAAGGACAAAGTGGAAAGGACAAAGCAAATCCTAAGTGGGAAATGCGCACGCTGCGCGGGTTATGACTTTGTCCTTTTCTCGTTGCTTTGTCCTTTGTCCTCAAGAATTCGTCCTGTCCCCTCATGCTGATTCGCACCGACGACATTAGAAAGACCTACCTCGCCGGCACGGTCGAAGTCCCGGCCCTGGACGGTGTCACGCTTGAAATCGAGAAGGGCGAGTACGTCGCCCTCATGGGTCCGTCCGGCTCGGGCAAGTCCACGCTCATGCACCTGCTCGGCTGCCTCGACACGCCGACATCGGGCCGCTACTGGTTCAACGACCGCGACATCTCGACCCTCGATGACATCGAGCTGGCCCATCTCCGCAACCGGGAAATCGGCTTCGTGTTCCAGTCGTTCAACCTGCTGCCGCGCCTCTCGGCCCAGGCCAACGTCCAGCTCCCGATGCTCTATGCCGGCATCCCGGTCCACGAGCGACAGGTGCGTGCGGCCGAGTTGCTGGACATGGTCGGCCTCAAGGAACGCAGAACGCACAACCCTAACGAGCTCTCCGGCGGCGAGATGCAGCGCGTAGCCATCGCCCGCGCCTTCGCCAACCGGCCTTCGGTCGTGCTCGCGGACGAGCCGACCGGCAACCTCGACTCCAAGACCGGCGTCGAGATAATGCGCCTTTTTGGGTCCCTCGCCGAGCAGGGAAACACAATCATCCTGGTCACTCACGACCAAGTCGTTGCGAACCACGCCCGCCGCATTATCCACTTGGCCGATGGGAAAATCGTTTCATGACCAGAGCAAGTACTAAGGACAAAGTACAAAGGACAAAGCAAGTCCAAAGTAGAAAAGGCGGGCACTGCGTGGGTTCGGACTTTGTCCTTTCCGCTTGCTTTGTCCTTTGTCCTTGTTACTTTGTCCTTTCCTCTCACCATGCGCCTGATTGAACTGGTCCGCCTCTCGCTCGAGACCTTCCGCACCCACCGCATGCGCTCGTTCCTGACCGCGCTCGGCATCATCATCGGCGTGATGACGGTCATTGCTATCGTCTCCCTCATCCAGGGCATGAACTACGAAGTCGAGAAGCAGATATCGTCGCTCGGCTCCAATACCCTCTTCATCCAGAAGTTTGCCTTCGGCATGGGCCGCCTCGACTGGGACGAGATAAACCGACGTCCGAACCTGACGATGGACGACGCGTCTGCCATCGCCGAGTTGCCGACCATCGACAAGGTCGCGCCCTCGCGCGGCCGCACGATAAGCAAGATAACCTGGCGCGGCAACAAGGTAACCAACGTCGAGGTGAGCGGCTCCACCCCGGCGCTTTCAGTCGTCAGCAACTACTCAGTCGAGACGGGCCGGTTCATCAACTCCGACGACAGCCTGCGTCGCCACCAGGTCTGCGTGGTCGGCGGCTACATCGTCGACAACCTCTTCCCCTATGAGACCCCGCTCGGCAAGCGGCTGGTAATGGATGGGAAGAGCTACATCATCATCGGCGTGCTCGCCCGCAAGGGCAGCTTCCTCGGCCAGAGCCAGGACAATGTCATCATCGTGCCGATAACGACATTCGAGAAAGACTTCGCGCCCGGCCGCGGATTTGGAGAGATCCAATACAGCGTCTCGGTGGCGGCCATGCCGAAGAAAGGCGTGGCGCTCGAAAAGGCTATCGACGAAGTCCGCGAACTGATGCGCCGCCGGCACAAACTCGGCTACGACAAACCGGACGACTTCGGCATCAGCACCCAGGACACCATCCGCGATATCTATCGCAATATCACGCGGGTAGCCTATCTCGTGATGATCGCGGTCGCCGCCATCTCCCTGCTCGTGGGCGGCATCGGCATCATGAACATCATGCTTGTAGCAGTGGCCGAGCGTACGCGCGAAATCGGCCTGCGCAAGGCGCTGGGCGCGACCAACCAGGACGTGCTATGGCAATTCCTGCTTGAGGCGGTGATGCTCTCGATTGTCGGCGGCGCCATCGGCGTCGCTCTGGGCATCGGCATCGCCAAAGTGGTTCAAGTCACGGCACATCTCCACGCTGCCGCGCCGCTCTGGGTCATACTCGTCGGCGTCGGCTTCTCCGCCGGGGTCGGCATTTTCTTCGGCATCTACCCCGCCTCGCGCGCCGCGCGGCTTAACCCGATACAAGCGCTGCGCTACGAGTAGCAGATCGTCATTCCGTCCATCGTCCCTCGTCCTTCGTCAATTCTGATTTCTTTGAGTCCTCAATCTGCGTAATCTGTGGACTCTTCTCCGCTCCGGTTCTTTCGTGGCTCATCTGCCCGGACATCTGCGTCACCTGCGGTTGTCCTCTTCCGTCCGGCGCAAATTCTGGTTTCTGGCTTCTGAACTCCGCTCTATCCCAATCCTCAATCTGCGCCAACTACCCACCAGCCTGCAACTTAGCCAAAAGACCGGCCTTGACACGCAAAAGTCATTGTCCTATAATCGTTTATGCCAATTCGTGAGTTCTGTTGCGACATCTGCAACCACGAATTTGAGGAACTCGTACTGAGCAAGCGCGACGAGGATGAGCTTGTCTGTCCCAAATGCGGTGCAGGAAAGCTCACGCGCTGCTTCTCGGCGTTTGCCGTAGCCGGGGCCGAGAAGAGAGTGTCATCATCGTCGTCTAAGTCTTGCGGCCATTGCAGTTCGCACAGTTGCAGTACCTGTGGCTAGAGGAGGGCAGGCATGACGATAACAAAGGCCGACCTGGTCGAGACAATCTCCCGCCAGGTCCATCCCAACATCACCAAACGTGACGTCGGCAAACTCGTCCAGATGTTCATCGACGAGATGTGTAAGATGCTGCTCGAAGGAAACCGCATAGAAATCAGAGGCTTCGGCGTAATGTCCACCAAGCTCCGCAAGCCCAAAGTCGCCCGCAACCCCAAGACCAAGGAACCGGTGAACATCCCGCCACGGCGCGTGCCGGTATTCAAAGCCTCGCGGCTCCTGAAAGCAAGTCTCATGAAGGGAGGCCAATAGATGCCTTGTGGTCGAAAGCGCAAGCTGTCTAAGATCCGGCGCCACAAGTATAAGAAGCGCATCAAGGCGATGCGCCACAAGAAGAAGCTGCGCTAGTCCGGTGACGGCTTCTTAGGAACGGGACCTGCCCTGTTCCACTGTGCGAAACGCCTGGCCCTAAGTTGATTCAGCCGGGACGCCTCATGCGCCCCGGCTTCTGCCTTGCCTCTCCCCTCTACCGACTGGCCGACGCCTGGTTTGGAATCGAACTCTGCGACTCGCCGCGCAGGTCGCGGCACGACTCACCTCGCAAACCGCGTCGGAAACCGACCCGCAAGTCGAACCGCGAGAGGCCCTGCAACAGACCTTCCAAGTCGCCGTGGCAGAGGTTCTACCAATCGCGCTTCGACTCAACTTCCAAGTCACAGTGGCATTCTGCCCGCGAACCACACTCCCAGACGCGATGGAATTCGCGGTCAGACTCGCGCCGGAAACCGGGTCCAGAACCACGGTCCGAACCACCCCGGGAACCGTTCCCGGGACGGTTCCCGCCGTGGTTCCCGGAAGGTCGAATCAGACGAGCCGTACGGTACCTAACATGGCACATTGCGGTTAGTTATGTGACCTTGGGCTCGCCCAGCCGCACCGATTGCTATCAGTGACCTGCTCTGCCGGATTCCAAGCCCCAAGAGCCGCCTGTTTCGGCGACCGAGGCCGACTACCGGGCCTGCTTATCCTGCGGCGGATTCCAGCTAACGCGTGACCACGACCTTGCGGATAGGTCCCTCGTCCCCTATCCCTCGTCCCTCGCCCCTGACGAAATACACCCCCGGCGCCAGCGCCCGCACGTCATTCGCACCCGGATGCAGGTCCATCACCTTCCGCCCCGCTGCATCCATCAGGCTTGCGGCCTGCGGCTTTTGGCCTGTGGCTTCGGGCACGAAGAGCGCGCCATGTGCGACTGTCGGCATGCGTGACGCAGTTCGTAGTTCTGCGCTGGGCTCTTCCTCTACTCCGCCGCCGTAGTACTGAAATATCAGCAGCCCGCCAGCGGACAGCGCTGCATAGGCGTAGTCGCCGGCGACGGCCACGCCCAGTGCCAAGGCACCGCTGTTGTAGTATCCTACCTCGACAGGGTTTGCCGGGTCGGCAATCGAAATCACTCTCACGGGACTCATGTCGGATGCGGCGTAGGCAAAATCCCCTATCACCGCCGCGGCTCGGACGTAGTTCGGGTAACCTGGCCCCCAGTGTCCCAACTCCACCGGATGCGCCGAGTCGGCAACCGAGATGACCCGTAGCCCGGAACCGCCATCGGAGTAGTCGGCATACTCCCCATTGACGGTTACGCTCAAACCCTCTCCCAGCGTGACGCAGAATCCGACCTCCACCGGATGTGCCGGGTTGGCGACCGAAATCACCCGCAGCCCCGAATCACCACCTGCGACGTAGGCAAGGTCCCCGTCGACCGCCACGTCATTAGCATTCCCCGGCGTGTCGAAGTACCCGACCTCGACCGGATGAGCAGGGTCGGTAATCGAGATAACCCGCAGCCCCGAATCGCCGCCCGCGAGGTAGGCGTGGTCTCCGCTCACCGCTACGCCAACGGCGTTGAGCGTCGAGTCGCAGTTCCCTACTTCGACCGGGTGCACCGGGTCAGCAATCGATATAACGCACAAACCACCGGGCCGATCCGCGACGTAGGCATACGACCCGCTGACCGCCACGCGCCACGCGCGGCCAGGCGTGGCGCAGTGACCGACCTCCGTGGGATGCGCCGGGTCCGCAACCGAGATGACCCGCAGTCCGGAATCGAGATCCGCGACATAGGCATAGCTCGCCATCGCGGCCACGCCCTGAGCCACGTCGGGCGTGCTGCAGTGACCGACTAGCCGGACGTTGAGAGAATCCAGAGCCGGCGCAGCGCCGACCAGCAGCAGGCCAAGCGAGATTACGAGTAATGGTGTTCTCATTGTCGCCCCTAACGGATCACCGACAGCTTCCCGACCTTGCTCGACTTGCCGTCGGCCGTGACGATCAGATACACGTAAATGCCACTGGCTACCTTGGCGTCCCACGCCAGATGGCCGTCGCCGTGTTCGGTTGCACTCCAGACCGACTGCCCTGAGTTGTCGTAGATAGTCACCCGGGCCCCCGCACTCAGCCCCTGGAAGTGGATGGCATCCTGCTCCGGGTGCGTGTGCGGCTTGAACGGTATCGGCGCGACCCGGAGCGAGTCGAGGCTCTGCCGTGGTTGCGGCCCAGTCACCTTGAGGAAGAAGCTGTCCCGGACCTGATAGCCCAGCGTGTCTATGGCGCTGACTATGACCCATCCCGAATGGCTGCCGAGCGACTCGCCGACCGGGAAGACGAGTGCCAGCGTGCATTGAACCGCCTGACCAATCGCCAACGACTCCGGTAGATTGAGAACGTAGACGCTGTCAGCGGCAGACGAAGAGTGAAGAGTGAAGTCAGAAGAGTGAAACGCGGACCGGGACTTTGTGGTCCTGTTCTGCGCCTCAACCTCAGCCTCAACCTTGACCTGTCGGAGCGGTGAGCGGCTGGGCCCATCCGTAGTATCAGGGTTGTACGCGCTGCTGGTGTTGACGAGCATGAACTCGGCCTTGGCATAAGGATGATATACCGGCCCTGCCGGCTGGGTGTGCAGGTTCATGGTGTCATGCACCACGTTCAGAGAGTCAGGGTCAACGTCCAAGTCTCCGAGTGCTTCCCTCTTGCTCTTGTGCAGATGCGCGTAAACTACCGCTGATATCTGGCAGTGTATTGAATCAAACCCCGCCATGAATATCGGGCCGGAGTAGTCGCCTATGGAAAGACTATCCGGCACGTAGACCGCAAGCGTGCAGGTCACGGATCGGCCCTGCGCCAGCGAACCGGGCAGGTTTCGGATGAGGAGGCTGTCGATAGTACCGCCCGGCCCTGTGAGCTTGCCGAAGAAGCCGAATGAGTCTACCGGTGACCGGCTCGGGCCATCGGACGTGTCCGGGTTACTAGAGGCACTCGTGTTTACCAGGACGAACTCGCCAAGAGCGCTCTCCAGACGCGATCCTGCCGTCACCGCGAGCGAGTGGCGCGAATCGAGGGAACTCTCGGTCGAGATTCCTCCTTTCGCGACCTCGTGGCTCGGTCGGAATGACCGGGAAGGCGTGCACGTCTCCCGCAGCCGTACTGTGTCGGCGACAACATCCAGCGAGTCGTTGTCCACGTCGATGTCGCCCAGCTTCCTGACCGACACGTAGCAACTCTCATACACCTGCAGGCCGGCCGTGTCCTTGCCGCTGATTAGGAGTGAGCCTGTGTAGTCACCGTCTCTAAGATTCAACGGCATGTATGCTGCCAAGGTGCAGACCACGGTCTGGCCTTGAGCAAGAAACGTAGGCAAGTTGGGAACAAGGATGCTGTCGATGGTCCCGCCCGGGCCGGCAAGCGAGCAAGTGAAGCGTATGGAATCTACGGGGGACACACTCGGGCCATCGATCGAGTCCGGGTTGTATGACGCGCTGGTGTTTGCCAGGACGAACGCGCCGATGGCACACTGGCTGCCCGTCGTGCGGACACCGGATAACGGATACCGCAGTCGAAGCGTGTCGGCTACGACATCGAGCGAGTCGTTGTCGATGTCAAGGTCGCCAAGTTGGTAGAATTGATATATGGTCAGCCCGTCATCGCCATCATAGACATAGTCCCCGTCAGCGGCAGCGGACATGCTGAAAGAGCCCCCAAAGTAGCCCACATAGGCCGGATGCGCCGGGTCCGCTACTGAAATAGCCTGTAATCCAACTCCCCCTTCGTTCGAGCAGAAGACATAACCGTGGGTCAACGACATCGCCGTCGGCGCTCCCACAGAATCGAGTCGTCCGACCTCGACCGGATTTGTCGGGTCGGATACAGACAGGACCAGGAAGGTGAGGTCGGATGAGACGTAGGCAAGGCCGTTGTTCACGGCAAGACCCCAGGCCCGGCCAAGTGGCCAGTGTCCGACCTCAACCGGATGCGTCGGGTCAGCGACTGAGACAACGCGCAGCCCGCCCGCATAATCATACACCGTGTAGGCGCAATCTCCGACGACCCTGACACACCGCGGCGCCGCCATCGGTCCCGGTGGCCCGCTGCAGCGCCCAACCACGGCCGGATGCGACGGGTCGCTGATCAAGGTGACACCGAGACCGGCCGTATCGAGCACGTAGGCGTAGTCCCCTCTGACCGCTACGGAGAAAGGCCAATGAAGAGAGCTGCAACGTCCGACTTCGACCGGGTGTGTGGGATCGGAAACAGAGATGACCCGTAGACCGGCTGTGTCCTCTCCATAGTATGCATACATGCCACTCACAGCGACACAGCGCGACCCAGATAGCGTGGAACACCGACCAACTTCGACGGGATTGTGCGGGTCGGCTATGGAAATGACATGCAAGCCATCGTACCCGCCGAAATCCCCAGCGACATAGGCGTACTGCCCGGCTACGGCTACGTCCTCTGTTGTCCCGGCGCCCAATCTGCCAATGCGCCGGAAGTAGAGCGAATCAGCTCTCGCCACACCTGCCAGCAGAATGCACAGGCAGAATATCAACACAGGCGCTCTCATGGTTGCCAACTACTTCGCCAGCACGACCTTCGTGACGCTAGACGCTTGACGCCTCACGCTCGACGCCTGACGGATGAAGTACACCCCCGGCGCGAGGCGGCTCACGTCATTCGCGCCTTGATGAAGGTCCATTACCTTCCGCCCGGCTGCGTCGAGCAGTTCCGTCCGGTCTCCTGTCTTCTGTCCCCGGTCTCCTGTCAACAGCACGCCGCGGACGATGGTCGGCAGCTTCGCCGCTTGGAGCCTGGTACTTATCGTTCCCGCAAGTCCGGGCGCGAGTCCGACACGATACACCGGGTAGACCTCAATGTTACCGGCGAACGGCGAGCCCAACCCGAGGTCGTTCGGAGTCGCGGCCTGGGCCTCGAGCGGCACGCAGCAGATGAAGTTCTCGCCTGGAATCAGGGAGTCGGTGCCCCAGTTGTAGGACCACATGATAGAGTCGGTTCCCGCACCGCTGGTGACGTTCGCCCAGCTCCACGCCCTCTGAGCCGTGCCCAGCCGGTTGCACACGCCCATCATCGCAGTCCCGGCGGGCGACGAGCGATTCACTGCCTTGCCGGTAAGCGTCGGACGATTGAACGAAGTCGTATCCCCCGGCAGCGGATTGAATGCCGCGCGCACTTTCGTGTCGTTCACCGGCGCATCCGCTATCACTGTCACGCTGCTGTCCCCGTTGTTCGCGACGTAGATTCTGCCGGTTACCGGGTTCACCGCGACCGCGATGGGCTCCGGGCCGACGGCCACCGTGGTCGCGGAGTTGGTGGCAGCGTCGATCATTGTTACGCTGCTGTCACCGTTGTTCGCGACGTAGACCTTGTTGGTAATCGTATTCACCGCCACCGCAAATGGTTCTGTGCCGGCGGGAACCGTAGCCATGGTGTCGGTCGCGCCGTCAATCACGGTCACGTTGTTGCTGCCGTCGTTCGCGACGTATATCCGGTTGGTGACCGGGTTCACTGCTACGGCATCGGGGTTCGTGCCGACGGCCAAAGTGGATGTAACGTTGGTCACGCCGTCGATCACGGTCACGTTGTTGCCGGCGTAGTTCGCGACGTAGATCTTGTTGGCGACCGGGTTCACCGCGAGGGCATAGGGATACAAACCCGCGGCGACACTGCTTGTGTCATTGGTGGCACCGTCGATGATTGTCACTCTGCGGCTGGTCTCGTCCGCGACGTAGATCTTGCTGGTGACCGGGTTCACCGCCACGGCAGCGGGCCACGAACCGACGGCCACGTTGGTTGTGGCGTTGGTCACACCGTCGACCACGGTGACGTTGTTGCTGCCGCCGTTCGCAACGTATACCTTGTTGGTGACCGGATTCACCGCCACAGCATCGGGGTTTGCACCGGTGGTCACCGTAGCGGTGTCATTGGTCGGGCCGTCAATCACCGACACATTACCGCTGCCGTAGTTCGCGACGTAGATCTTGTCGGTGACCGGGTTCACCGCCACGGCAATGGGGCCCGTGCCGGCGACCACGGTGGCGGTGTCGCCGGACGCGCCGTCAATCACCGACACATTGCCGCTGCCATAGTTCGCGACGTAAATCTTGTCGGTAACCGGGTTCACCGCCACGGCTTTCGGGGACGCACCGCCGCACACCGAGGCGGTGTCGTTGCTCGCGCCGTCGATGACCGTCACATCGTTGCTGTGGTAGTTCAGCACGAAGGCCTTGCCGGTGACCGGATTCACGACGACGGCGAAAGGACCTGTCCCGACGGCCAATGCCTCCGTGCGGTTCGTCGCGCCGTCGATTACAGTCACACTATCCCCGTGCCAGTTCGCAACGTAGACCTTGTTGGTGGCCGGATTGACCGCGACGGCCCAGGGGCTTGAGTCCGTGGCGACCAAGGCCGTGTCGTTCGTCACACCGTCGATGACCGTGACGCTGTTGCTTAGGTAGTTCGCGACGTAGACCTTGTTAGTGACAGGATTCACGGCCACCGCATAGGGTGTGATTCCTGCCGGTACGGTGGCCGTGCCATTGGTCGCGCCGTCAACAACGGTCACGCTGTTGCCTGCGCTGTTGGTGACGTAAACCTTGTTGGTGACCACGTCTGCCGCCACGGCATTGGGCAGCAGACCGACGGGTACGAGCGCTGTGTCGTTGGTTGCGCCGTTGATGACCGTAACGTCGGCGCTGTTGTAGTTGGTCACGTAGATTCTGTTCGTGACCGGGTTCACGGCTACGGCGCAGGGACTGGAGTCCGCGGGCACGGTGGTCGTGACGTTGGTCGCGCCGTCAATGACGGTCACGTCATCACTGCCGCTGTTGGTAACGTAAACCTTGTCGGTCACGGCGTTCACCGCCACCGCATTGGGTCTCAGGCCAACGGTAACCTGCAGTGTATCGTTGGTCCCGCCCTGAATCACCGTAACCGTGCCGCTCGCCGAGTTCGCAACATAGATCTTGTCTGTAACCGGGTTCACCGCCACGGCAGCGGGGTTCGAACCGACGCCTACCAGTGTCACGTTGTAGGTCGCGCCGTCGATCACTGCCACGTTGTTGCTGTTGAAGTTGGCGACGTAGGTTCTGTTGGTCACCGGGTTCACGGCTCCGGCCCAAGGCGTATTCCCTACTGGCACCGTGGTCGTGACCCAATCCGCTGAAGCGGTTCCAATGCACGCCGCGACGGCCACGCACACGGCCAGCCTGTGTGCTCTACTGCTGGTTGCTCTCATCTTACCTCCCGACTTGGTGACGTCAACGGTGCTGACAACTTGAGGTCGGTAGCGTGACGACATGTTTCTTTACCTTTGCAGAACAAGCTTGCGCGTGGCGGTGAAGCCACCGGCCTCGAACCGCGCCAGGTAGATACCGGCCCCGGCGATGCGGCCGTTGCCGTCCCGGCCATCCCAAACGAACGAGTAGCGGCCCGGAGCCAGCCGCGAACTGCAGATCGTCCGTATTACCGTACCGGCTGCGGAGTAGATTCTCAGCGTCGCCGGTGTCTGGCGCGGGACGCCGAAGCGGAGAACTGCCCGGTCCACGGACGGGCACGGTGCGACCCTGTCCAGCGAGAAAACTCCGGGTAGTCTGCTCCGGTCGGCGATGCCGGTGAACGGGCTGACGAAGACCGAGCCGCGGGCCGCGTCGTTGGCCGTGTCGAGGTCACCTGATAACATCGTGGAACAGGTCACCGCAAACGTGCCGAGATCGAGCGCAGTCCAGTCCGCAAATTCGGCCGTATCAATCGCGCCGGGCGCGAGCGTGAGCGACACGGTATCGGCGTAGCCGCTGCCGATGACGAGCCGGACGTCAAGCGTTTCTCCCGATGAACCGAAGTTGTGGACCACGGCCCGCGGCGTGACCGTTGCGCCGGAGTCAACCGTATCGCGGGGCGCAAGTATCTGGGTTGCTCCCACATCATGGGTGGGGATGTTCAAGCCGCAGTACTCGCTGATCGTCAAGTAGCTCGTGTCCAGGTCCTGGCGTCCGCCAAACACCCAGATGCCGGGAACGCCCGTGCCGCCCGCCGCTGCCGGGATGAACACGCCGGCGTAGTTGCGGCGGCGCTGGTTGAGTCTGGGGAACGTATCCCACGTGTCGGTCGCCGTGTGATAGATGTAGCAGTTAGACGACTCGTAGGGCCACATCCCGCGCCCGGCAACGATGATGTCGCCCGCGAAGCCGCTCGGGTCGTTGGAGTTGAATCCGAAGGCCCGCACCTGGGAGTTCGAATCGGGCATCCTGGCAACCATGGTCCAGCCGGCTGATGTGTCGTTGAGGTTAAGCCGTTGGCACTCGGAACGCGGATACAGCATTGAGGTCGACCAAGTGTCGCCGCCGCAGACGTAGAGGAATGAGTCGACCGTCGCGACAATCGGGTACGCCCGAGCCAGCGGCATGTCCTTGAGCTGCGACCAGCGCGAACCGGCCGAAGCGAGCGGGTTGAAGGACCAGGTCTGACCCGATGTCTTGGAAGCGGAATCGCTGAACCCTCCGACAGTGTAGATGACGTTGTCGTACACGATGGAAGATTGGGCAACGGTTATCCAGCTGTCACAACGCCCCGGGAACTGGTCGGTGGAGAGCATGACGGCAGTATTGCTCACGGGGTAGTAAACCTGAAGCGAGTCAACGTAGTTGGGATAGCTGTCGCGGCGGCCGCCAACGATGTAGAGACCGAACGTATCGCCGTTGAGCACGTCATGGTTGTCGCGCAGGAGACAGACATCGTAGTTGGATACCGGCACAGGCATGCTCACACTGTCGTCGGCATAAACTCCGGTCGCGGGCGTGTAGCTGTAGACCTCGCCGGACGTCGTGGAGTAGCCGAGGCGGCCGCCGGGAAAGTAGACTCTGGCCGTGCCCGGGAAGTACTCGCCGTCGAAACGACCGTATGGAAACGGCGCTGTAGGCCCGGTCTGCCAGGACTGGCCCACGACGATTCCGGCCAACGTCAAACATACAAGCGATACCGCGAGTTTGTTCATCCCTTACCTCCTTGGGGTTTGCGGTCCGAGTGGGAAAAGCCGGGGACAGAGCGACGGAGCGCCTGAGTCTGACGGGGCGCGGTGCAGTCCCCGTCATCCCGCATCGGACTTGAGTTATACCATCCTGTGCCCCGTTGTCAAGACGGAACGCAATCGCGGGTCGGGCGAAGGCAGAAGCTGGAGCATCCGGAGTTCTGCGCTCTGCACTCTCGCTGCTCGCCTCCAGCATCGCCTGGGTCTGCCGGCCCTCGCCTTGACTCTCCTGCCTCTGCCTCTAGAATGTCCGCCAAAGGAGTCATCATGCCTCAGGAAGAGAATCGTCCAGCACAGCAGGGACCGCCGGTCCAGATTGAGATAGGAGAGAAGGAATCCGAGGGCGTCTATTCGAATTTCGTCCTCATCGCCCATTCGGCGTCCGAGTTCATCATCGACTTTGCCCGCATCCTGCCCGGCCTGCCCAAGGCCAAGGTGTTCTCACGCATCGTGATGACCCCGCAGCACGCCACCCTGTTGCACAATGCCCTGTCCGACAACATCAAGAAGTACGAAGACCGCTTCGGGAAGATAAAGCTCCACGGCAAAGAAGAAGACATCGCCCGCAGCATGGGATTCTGAGCAGCGCTTGCAGCGCGCAAGTACGAAGGACAAGGTCCAAAGGACAAAGTCCGGTTTCCTCGCCACGCGGGACATGACCGAAATCGGCTCGGCGATTTCGGATCGGGTCCCGAGTGGGCAGCGTAGCCTGCTCGAACGGCTGGGTGAGATTGCGCACCACCTTGGCACGCGGTCGTTCCTTGTCGGCGGCCCGGTGCGTGACCTGTTGCTCGGTCAGACGCGAGAACGACAGGAGACAGGAGACCGGAGACCGTCCTCCGTCGTCCAATTGCCGGACCTCGACATCGCGGTCGAAGACAAGTCGCATGAGTTCGGAGCGGCGGTCGCCAAGGAGCTTGGCGGCCGCTTTGTCTATCACGCGCGCTTCTTGTCCGGCTCCGTCATTCTGCCCCCGGCCCCTGATCCCCGATCCCCGACCCCGGTGCATATCGATATCACCCAGACCCGGGCCGAGACCTATGCGACGCCGGCTGTGCTCCCGACAGTCAGGCCCGCGAGCATCGTCGGTGACCTCGGTCGTCGCGACTTCACCATCAATGCGATGGCCATGGAGATTACCCCGGCTTCGTTCGGCGCATTCATCGACCCCTTCGATGGCCGAGCCGACATGAAATCGCGTCAGGTTCGAGTTCTCCACGCCCGCAGCTTCATCGACGACCCGACCCGCATCTTCCGGTGCATCCGGTTCGCCGTCCGCCTCGGGTTCGAGATTGAGCCGGGCACGCTCGCGCCGATGCGCGCGGCGATTGAGCAGCGCCTGCCTGCGTTTCTCACACCGGAACGGATTCTGTATGAACTACGGCTCATCTGCGCCGAACCGCTGGCGGTGCCGATGGTCAAGATGCTCGTCCGCGAACGGGTACTGGAGGCCGCCTGGCGCTGGACTCCGCCCGCCGGTTTCATGCGCGCGTTCGCTCGGCTGGGCGCGGTTCCGCCTTCATCCCTTCCCGATTCATCCCTTCTGTTCATCTACTGGCTCAGCGTGTTGCCGCTGACCGAACGTTTCCCCATCCGCAAGGAAGAGCGGGACGCGGCCAAAGCGGTGGCGGGCTTTGCGGAGCTCAAGCACAAGCTCAGGCACAAGCCGATGCCCAGCGAGGTCTACAGGACGCTCCGGTCCGTACCTGAGCCGGCGTTGCAGATTCTGGCTGTGTTGGAAACGAAGGCCGTGAGCGCGAACATCCGCGCATTTCTGGACGATTACAGCAAGGTACGCATCGCCGCGACCGGCGCGGACCTGCGCGGTCTGGGATTGGCGCCGGGGCCGAGGTACCGGGAGATTCTGGATGAATTGCTTTTCGCGCGTCTGGACGGTAGAATCCGCGCCGTGTCGGAAGAACGCGCGCTACTGCAGAAACTCGCCCGGCAGAGGGCTGGCTGATGTTCGACTTCCAGGGCATCATTCTCTCCGCGCCCGCGATTCTGTTCGGGCTCACGATCCACGAGTTCAGCCACGGCTGGGTAGCCTGGCGGCTCGGCGACCCGACCGCGAAGATGATGGGGCGACTGACGCTGAACCCGCTCAAGCATCTCGACCCTATCGGTACTATCGCGCTCTTCCTTTTCCGGTTCGGCTGGGCCAAGCCGGTGCCGATCGACCCGCGCAACTTCCGTCACCCGACGCGTGACCTTGCCATTTCCGGCCTGGCCGGCCCGGCCGCGAATCTACTCACCGCTGCGGTCGCCGGCCTCATCCTGCGCGGGCTCATACTGCTCCACGTCGGTGGATTTGTCGCCACGCTCACAGCCTACTTTGTGATCTTCAATCTCATTCTCTGCTTCTTCAACCTGATACCAATCCCGCCCCTCGACGGCTCGCGCCTGCTCTTGCACCTGCTGCCGCCCAGCCTCGCCGCCGGCTACGCTCAAATCGAGCGCTACGGGTTCATCATCCTCATCGGCATTATCCTGCTCGGGCAGGTCACCAACATCAATATCCTGTGGCTCTACATGGGTCCGCTCTTGCGGATATTCAGTCAACTCTTCGTCGGCCAGCCGATCGCCTGACATGGCAAAGAGAACGACGCCGAGCAGCTCCTCGAACCGCGGCGCGCGTATCGCACTCATCATCGCCGCGGCAATCGTCATTCTCTTCACCTTCGCGAGTCTGGTCTGCCACTACTTCGTCAACCGGCCGCCGAGCACGAACTACTGCGGCCCGCTCGGCTACTGGCTGGCCCGGGGCCTCGACAAGCCGTTCGGCAAAACCAGTCTGCTCATACCGATACTTCTGGTCGTGGTCGGGTTGCTCTACCTGCGCCGCGGCAAGGGCTGGCGGACGTGGGGCGCCGGACTGGCCTGGTTGGTCGGCCTGTACGTGCTGGTCGGGTTGTTTTCCTACCAGACGCACATGGCCGGCAACATAACCGGCAGCCTCGGCAGCCGGGTCGCGGCCCTGCTGCTGACCTGGCTCGGGTTCGGCGCGTACGCGATCGCCGCCTTGACGGTTCCGCTGGGATTGGGCATGCTGGAGAAACGGACGGAGGAAAGAGACCTGACCCAGGTCGGATTCATGGCATTGCTCGGCCTCTACCTCGACCTCTTCCTCGCCTACTTCGGAGGGCGCTGGTCCCTGCCCGGCCCGCCGCCGCAGTCGGCGTTGTACCCACTCGGCGGAAAGGTGGGCCTGATTATCGTCCACGGACTCGAGAAACTCATTGGCCCGGCCGGATCCCTGATTCTGCTCCTCGGCACGTTCCTGATGGTCCTCGCGCTGTTCACGAAACTGCGGGTGCCGGAGCTCGGTTGGCTGCGCCGGCTCTTCGCGGCGCTCTTCGCCCGACCCAAACGAGAGCCTGAACCGAAGCCCTTGATTGCCGCCCCGAGTCTCGACAAGCAGGCAGCAGCGGCTGAAGCCACCGGCCTCAAGCCGCAAGCCCCGAGCCCCGGGACGCGGCCTGCAGCCGAACCGGTGTCGGTCGCGTCCGACGAGTCGGACCAGTCAGACGCAGACGATGCGTCGGAACCTGAGGAAGACCAATCGCCAATCGTCAATCGCAAATCGGAAATCCAGCGTGAGCCGCCGCGGCGGCACCAACCCCTGAAATACAACCTCAGTGACTTCCAGAAGCAATTCCTCGATGCGCTCGACCAGCCGGGCGAGAAGGACCACGTATTCAAGGACCGGAAGGAGTCCGAGGCCGAAGCCCTGGTGCTGATCGACAAGCTGAAGCAGTTCGGCATCGAGGGCCGCATCTCGGACATCCAGTCCGGCCCGATGATCACCCGGTTCGAGATGGAGCCCGCGCCCGGCGTCAAGATCCAGTCGATATCCAGCCGCCAGGACGACATCTCGCTCGCGCTCGCCGCCGAGCGCATCCGGATACTCGCGCCCATTCCCGGCAAGAACGCCGTGGGCATCGAGGTGCCGAACAAGGAACGCCGCACCGTGTACCTGCGCGAGGTACTGACCAGCGAACCGTTCCGCGACGTGAAGTCGCCGCTCGGGTTCGCCCTCGGCACGACCATCACCGGCGAGCCGTACAGCGCCGACCTGCGCACGATGCCGCACATCCTCATCGCCGGCACCACCGGGTCGGGCAAGTCGGTCTGCATCAACTCCCTGATGGCGTCAATCATCTACCGGTCCGGGCCGGACTACGTCCGCTTCCTGACCATCGACCCCAAGCAGCTCGAGCTGCCGGTCTACAATCCGATTCCGCATCTGCTCGGCACCACCACCATCGACCCGGACAAAGCGGTCAAGGAGCTCGGCCGGGTTGTGGAAATCATGGAGGCGCGCTACGGCGAGTTCGCGAACCTCGGCGTGCGCGACATCGTCGGCTACAACGAGCGGGCCGAGCAGGAAGGGTTCGAGCGCAAGCCCTACATCGTCGTCATCATCGACGAACTGGCCGACCTGATGCTCCGCGCGCCGAACGAAATCGAGATGCGCATCACCCGCCTCGCCCAGATGTCACGCGCCGTCGGCATCCACCTCGTGCTCGCGACCCAGCGGCCTTCGGTCGACGTCATTACCGGTCTCATCAAGGCGAATTTCCCCTGCCGCACGGCATTCCAGGTCGCGTCCAAGACCGACTCGCGCACGATTCTCGACATGAACGGCGCCGAGTCGCTGCTGGGCAGGGGCGACATGCTCTTCCTGCCGCCGGGCAAGGGTGAACCCACGCGGCTCCACGGCTCGTTCGTGTCGGACCGGGCGGCCAAGCGCATCGTCGACCTCTGGGCCCGCACCTACCTTGCCGAATTGCTCGCCGGCCTCGTCGAGAACCCGGCCGAGTGCGCGCGCAGGATGGTCGAAGCCGACGTCGTCGACCTGCTCTACGACCGGGAAAAGTCCGGGGTCCGCCGCAAGCTCGACGACATGCGCACGATTCTGCCCGAAGAAGTTGTTGACAATCTCATGTCCAGGAAATACTATGAGACACTGCCTGAAGAGAGCCCGCAGGTTCAAGCCGAGCGGAGCCGGGCACAGGAAGAAGACCGCGAGCGCGATGAGAAGTTCGCCGAGGCCGCGCAAATCGTGGTACGACATAGAGAGGCATCAGTTTCAATGTTACAGCGACGTCTTGACATCGGCTGGGCGCGTGCCGGCCGGATAATTGACCAACTCGAACAGGCCGGCGTGGTCGGCCCTTACGTCGGGTCGAAATCCCGCAAGGTCCTCGTCGACAACGAGGCCGACCTGCAGAAGCTGCTATCCGGCGGGAAGGCGCAAACGCCATGATTGACCGCAAGACGGTGATGAGCTGGGTCACCATGCTCGCCGACATGATTCCCTGTCGCACCTATGACCAGATGGTGCATTTCATCAAGTCCAAACCCGAAGGCAAGATTATCGCCCCCAAGCCCGAGATAAAGATCGAGGACCACTGGTTCTCAATCCGGCGCCACAACGACGCGGTCACCGGCGAAGACATCCTGGAGATTTTCATCGGCAACAACGAGTCCGGCGACGATTACATGGGCTACGACCGGATCGACCCGCGCTGGCACGACGCCGAGGGCCGGGACATGAAACGCTGGGAACTGACCCGCGCCTACATGCACCCCAAGTACCGCGGACAGAACTACTCTCTGTTCATGGTTGAGATGGTGATGGCGCTCGCCCGCAAGAACCAGGCCAAGTCGGTCGTCGCCTACCCGCGTCACGTCGCGATGCTCGTGACACTCCTGAACAACGGCTTTCGCACGATGGAAGGGAACTACGACGCGACCCTCCATCGCATCCTGAAACAGGGTAAGCAGTGGTACGGCAACAATACGGCGCAGCGCCGGCTGTACTACGCCCAGGAGTTCCGGCCGTTCATCCAGGACGGCAGCTTCATCATGGAAAGGCCCATCGCCGCGCCCGGATTCTGGCACTACCTGATGGAGAAAGTCTGACCCGCTAGCGCTTCCGCAATCTGAAATCTAGAATCCAGAATCCAAAATCGTTCTTAGTCTGCTCGCCCCGACAATCCCCGCGTCTATCCCAAGTTCAGAGAAAACTACATCCAGCCGTCTGCCCGGCAGCGCCTGTGTCCGGCGGAACACCGACTTTCGCACCGCATCGAGTAGAGGCCGGCCGATACGGCTCACGCCGCCGCCGATGACTATCCTCTCCGGGTCCAGCAGCTCCACGGCGTTGGCCAGCGCCGTCCCCAGATAGTCGCCGACTTCCCCGACCAGCTTCAGGGCCAGACTGTCGCCGGCGCGCGCGGCCCGGCCGATTTCACGCATCGTAATCCCGGCCGTCTCGCCTCGGGCCAGCTCCAGCATCAGGCTGGGGCCTTCGGACTTCGCGCCGGGGAAAAGCGAGGTCTGGTTCTTGTGGTCCTTGAGCCGCTTCTGCTGCGCCCGCACGCGCTTCCGGGCCCGGTCCTCCACGTAGCGCGCCCCGATGTAGCGCTCGACGCAGCCGTTGTGACCACACTCGCACGGCAGCCCGTCCGCGAAGATAGCGGCGTGACCGATTTCTCCGGCCGCGTCATTGGCGCCGGTCAGCAACCGGCCGTCCGCGATTATCCCACCGCCGACGCCGGTGCCGAGCGTCACGCAGAGCAGATGCCTGCAGCCCCGCCCCGCGCCACACAACCACTCTCCCAACGCCACCACGTTCGCATCGTTGGCACAGTACACCGGCAGGCCGATGAGACCCTCCAGATCCCGCTTCACCGCGGTACCGCTCCAGCCCGGCAGGTTCGGCGGAACCCGGACGATACCGGCCGTGTGATCAACCAGCCCCGCAATCCCGATGCCGACCGAGGCCACCTTGCGCCGCCGCCGCAGCTCTTCGACTACCGCGGCGACGCGCTTCAGCGCCGGTCCGGGTCCGGACGTGGCCCGCGTCGCAAGAACGCGCCGTGCCTTGACCCGGCCCGCGCCGTCAACCAGCCCGATTTTCGTGTTGGTGCCGCCGATGTCGATGCCGAAATCGAACGGCATTACGCTCTACGCACCATGCTCTGGGAAAACGGGGACTGTACCGCGCGTCCTCGCGCTTCGTGGGACTGTCCCCGTTTTCCCCGCGCATCTTGCATACAGCGCCCGCAGCGCCTGCTCATAGGCCGGGCTCAGTTCCACTCTGCGTCGCGACATCACCTTGCGGGCGTTGGAAATGACGTGGCCGAGCGGCCAGTGCGTCTTGCTGCCCCAGGCAAACGGCGTAATCTCCTTGGGCGAAAGCCCCGGTTCGAACCAGTTGGCGAATGTGCCGATACGCGTACCGGTATTGATGAGCGTGCCTATCGCCGTCTTGGCGTGGTCGCCGATGAAGCAGCCTACTTTGAGCAGACCGGTGTCTATTGTCTTCCCCTGCCACATCACTTCGACCGGCTGGTACGCATTCTTCAGGTCCGAGTTCGTCGTCATTGCCCCCAGGTTCGCCCACTCGCCGACAAAGGCGTGACCGATGAACCCGTCGTGGTGCTTGTTGGCGTGGCCCTGGAAAATGCTCGCCTCGACCTCGCCGCCGATGCGACACTGCGGCCCGAAACTGCAACCCGGCCGAACCTTGGCGCCGTCAATCAGAGTTCCCGGCCCTATGTAGCACGGTCCCTCGACGAAGCTGCCCGGCCTGACGACTGCATCCCGGTCAATGAACACCGGCCCCGTCTCAGTGCTGATAACTGTGCCCGGCCACACACGGCTCCCCGGCTCCATGTGCAGCTTCTTCCGGTCACCGACTACTGCCGCGCCCGGCTCGATTCGCCCTTCGTCTGACTTCTGACTTCCAGCATCCAGCTTCTCGCTTCTGACTTCGACCTCTCTGAGAAGCTCCGCCGCGTTGTACTCAATCACGTCCCACGGCCACCTCACCACCCGCGCCTTCACCTGTTCTTCGGCCAGGTCGGCGCGCAGGCCCCGCACTGATTCTAGTTCGGCCGCTCGCTCCTCGCTCACTCGGAAGCCAACCACTTCGTCACCTGCCATCAACACCGCCTCCGGCCCCTTGGTCGGCACCGCGTCATCGAGAATGCACGTAGCAGACAAAAATAGACACCCCGACTCGTTTCGTGTCCTTCGTGTCTTCGTGGCTTCAGTGTCCGGTCTGGAATTGACTCGGCAGTCCGGATACGCTTCGGCAGTGATGCCTGCGACCTCGTCACGCACCCAAAGGAGCATGGGCTGAGCCGGGTATAGGCGGCGCAGCTTCTCCAGCAGCGTGAATCTCCCGCAGCGCAGGTCGAATGCAGCCCGCAAATCGCAGGTCGGCGACAGCCGGTCAAGGCCATCGCCTTCATAGATGCAAATCACGGGTCTAGGATATTGCCGACCCACCGCAAGTCAAGGCCAACCGATTCTAGATTGCTGATTTTAGATTTTAGATTTGCCGAACGCGGGACCTAAGCGTCTTGATTGACGCCACCGTCATTGCCACCAGCTCATCGGCCTCGCTGACCAGATCCGCGACTTTGCTCGCGGGCACTGTCCCACTCTCCACTAGCAACTCCAACCAATAGATGGTCTCGTCGGACTCTTCCAGAACGATTCCGAGCTTGGCGACAACGTCGGCTACCGACCGACCTCTGCAGGCCGCACGATAGTTGGCGCCAACTGACGTTGCGGAACGCAGCAACTGCCGGCTGACCACGTCCGCAGTCCGACTTCTCGGCAGCGCCTCTACGAGCCGTATCACGGCGAGTCCAAGTTCCTTCGTCCTCCGTTTGAACTCCCGCTCGTCCATCGTCCCTCCTCAATCTAGAATCATCAATCTAAAATCTAAAATGTGACGGCTATCTCGGCCCGCTGCTGTTCAACTTCCCCGCCGCCACCGCTCCACTGGAAGTAATCCAGTCCTTTGACGACCGGTCCCGTGCTAACCACGCACGACTCCCCGTGGTGGTCAATCGCATGGATGATGACCGGCCCCAGATACCCGCCCTTGAGCGCCCGCAGGTCGCGCACGGCCTCCAGACACGCCTCGCGCACGCCGGCGCCTGCCTTCATGTACTGCACCACCGATCGCGCGGTACAGGCGCGGATGGTCATCTCTCCCACGTGAGTGCACCCGCAGGCGCCGTAGCGTTTGTCGGCGTACAGCCCGGCACCGATGACTGGCGAATCACCCAGCCTACCAGGGTAGCACTGCGCCCAGCCCGACGTGCTTGTGCCTGCAGCGATGTTGCCTTCTCTATCCAGGCACAGGTACACTACGGTTCCGCCTGCCGTCTTGTCGCGGCTCGACTCCCAAGCAAGCCGCACCAGCTCTTCCCCGGACAGGTTGCACTCGACCCCCTCCCTTCTATTCCCTCCCCCTTGAGGGGGAGGGAAGGGTGAGGGTGGCACGCACGGCCCATTACCTACGCGAATCTCAGCAGCAGGCGCATGCTCCTTCATCCAAAGCTCGTACCTGGTCCGCGCGTCTTCGGTCAGCATCTCAGCTCGCTCCGCGCCGATCTCCTTGGCGAATCGCTCCGCGCCCTCGCTCACCAGGAACACGTGCGGGAGGCGCTCCATCACCTGCCGCGCAACCGACACCGCGTGCAGGAAATACCGCAGGTTACCGACCGCGCCGGCCCGACCGGTCGCGCCGTCCATCACCGCCGCGTCGCAACTCACGACGCCGAGCAGGTCCGGCGCTCCGCCGCGACCGACCGAATCAACGCTCACGTCCGCTTCGACCTCACGGATTCCAGCCTCGACCGCATCCAGGGCCGTTCCGCCGCGCTCCAGAATCTCCCGCGCGGCCTTCATGCCTACTCCGCCCTCGCAATTGGAAAGAATCATCATCTAGCTACTGCTCCTCTTCTCAGTTCGCACCCGGTATAGCCTCTCCGTAAAACCGCCCTCCCTCTCAAAGGTAGACGCCTGTGCCGCAAGCTGCCGGTCGAGCAGATGGCAGCAGACGTTGAGTAGCGAAAGCGCGCCGTTGGCCGCCAGCTCGGCCGACCGCCACTGACCACCACGGACCTTCACGGACTTGTCCTTTGTCCGTGTCCATCCTTGTCCGTCCGTGTTCGTCTGTGACTGCTCTTGCCCCACCCACGCCGCAAACTCCTCCATCGAGGCAACCCGCCTCGCCTTGAACCGCACCAGTGCGGGTTGGCTTGGCTCCCACTGCTCCAGCTCCCTCTGTCTCAGGAAGTCCTCGTAGTCCAGGCGCAGTTCCTCAAGGCTGGCCCGCGCCACGTTCGTCAGCTTCAGCTCCGTCTTCTTGGATGTGCCGGAAGCAAGGCTGCCTTCGGCGATGTTCTGCACGCCCGAACGCGCCGCCTGTACCATCTGGTCATGCGTGCGGGAACGCTTGTCTACGTAGCGGTCGCAGAACCTGACCGTCACATCATACACAAGCTGCGCGACCTGGAAGCTCCTCAGCTTCCGATATCCGCCATGCTTCGGAATCAGTGGCTCGCCGGTAATGGTCCGCCTCTCATTCACCGCGTCCGTGCTCGTGTGTGTACGTCCGTGCCCGTCCCTGCCGGACTCTCACCAGCCCGGCTCCCGGGCCTGCTGCCAAGCCCCAATCTCTTCGTACGTCCTGAACGTCGCCATTGCCCTGCCTCCTCAACGATAGACGATCAACGATGAACGAACTCTCCGCTTCCGGTAACCGCCGTGCTTCGGAATCAGCGGATCGCTCACCGGCGCTGGCTCGTGGTTCATCGTGTCTGGCGAATCATAGATGCCACCTGCCCCGTGTCAACTCGGGCCGTACTCCCGCCCCAAACCCGATATTGAACCACCAAGACACCAAGAGCACCAAGCAGACAGAGCCGATTTCCGTCCTCACCCTCTTTGTGTCTTTGTGCCTTTGTGGTGAGTTTCTGTGTCGGATTCAGGGTCTCGCACACGCATTGACATCGGGCCGGTCGAGACCTAGACTTGGTGACTGACCGGAGGTCGAAGTATCAGCCTGATTGTCAAGCAGAGAAGGCCGCCTATCAAGGCATTGCTCTTGTGTTGCGTATTGGCAGGCCTAGCATTGGAGGCAGGCGCCCGAGAACTGGACATCTACCCGACAATCACCGGCAATGCAACGCTGTATCTCGACGATCAGGGCGGGAGCGCGTACTACAAGGGCAATGGCTACCTACGATATGGCTTCGATTTCTTGGAACACTATGCCTATTGGTACCAAGCCTTCCTGAAGTTCAATCTGGATTCGCTGCCGAACACCTGCCTCATTGTGTCCGCGGAGTTGGACTACTGCCAGCAGTCGCATCATATGGGACTACCACAGGTTGATGTCAAGATCATTCGGGACCCGGAGTCTCTGAGTGCTGGGGACCTCATGGCCGAGATTGGCAGCGCCGCCGCCGTCACACCTGTCTACGAGTCGCAAGATAGCTGGAACTCGGTGCCGTTCGACACGGCGGCGTTTTCTCTTCTTGACTCGTGCCGCCACGCGGGCTGGGCATCCCTAGGCATCCATTACCCAGACGGACCCAACTACAGTGCATCGGCGGACGGATACGACAGTGACAGCCCGCCGTGCCTGCGCATCGAGTACGTATTGCCCGGCGAAACCGACATCCAGGCGCTACGCGCCGAGTTGCTGACGTACCCAGTGGCTGCTCGTGGAGCAGACACCGCGTCGCTGACGCTCACCAACAAGGGCCCGTATGCATCGGGGATGCTTTGGGCGTGCGCATCCTTGGGACTCACGCGTGAGTCCACGCTTGTCCAGCCAATTACGATCGGTGACACGGTCTCGGTGCACATCGCCTTGCCCGCACCGCCGACCCGAGACACGATGATAGACTACAGCCTGTGGGCAAACTACGAGACCGACTTTCGACGCTCCAACGACTCGGCGCAGTTCCAATGCTGGTCGTTTCCAGCCTCGACCTATGCCGCCGAGGGATTTGATGGGTCGGCGTTCCCGCCGCAGGGCTGGTCTGTCATGGACCTCGACAGTCAAGCTCGTGGCTGGAAGCACAGAGCGGACTCGGGCCTCAGCCACTCAGGAGCTGGATTCGCATCGTGCCCAGACGAGTCGACGGGGACCAGCGACGACTGGCTGATAGGCACCCCAATCTGCCCTGGAGGCCAGTATCGACATGACTCGGTGGGGTTTTTCGTCCGGGGCACGTCACGGGTGGCGCCGGACACACTCGATGTCTTGGCGATGAGCGTCAGTCACTTACCTGTCACCCTCTTGTCGCTCGACACATGGACCACGGCGTACT
>Ga0335071_10000067_pt1 | contig 116714 bp, 128 predicted proteins | sample Lox_Sample_15_FD_206724 | JGI IMG/M metagenome (GOLD analysis project Ga0335071, IMG submission 206724) | Soil microbial communities from Loxahatchee National Wildlife Refuge, Florida, United States - Lox_Sample_1.5 | ecosystem: Environmental > Terrestrial > Soil > Wetlands | place: USA... | reverse complement strand
CACAAAAACTTTCGGGGGCCCCAACCCCCCCCCCCCCCCCCCAGAATAGAAGAATGAGGGGTTCGAAGGAAACATGTGAGGGATCCGGGGAGGCGAGGGTCCCTGAAAAGGTTTGCTGACTTGATATCTGCTCTCAATCTTTAAATAGAAAATCAATTATGTGAAAAAATTGGCACGTTCATTTTTGAGCAGTTTAGCAGATTATTCTCGCCAAGTCGGAAATTATATGAGCATTTATGAGAGATAGCAAACATTGATTACGAAGACATCTTTTCGTCTGTAGTATGGCACACTTCTTTTCAACCGTAAACATCCGATCAATAGCATCTCCATTCATATAATAATTGTGAGACGTCACATTTCCGTTTCCGTCCCAATCTTTAGATTCTCCTTCTTGATATCCTTCCTGCCAGAATTTTTTCGTTAGAGGCTGACCATTATCGTACCATATTTTGCGATAACCATTGAACATTCCTCTCCGATAAAAGACTTGATCAGAAAGCTGCCCATTAGGATGGTAAAGTTTGCATTCACCTTCCAGGTGTCCATCCTGATAGTATTTCTCCCCTTCCAACTGTCCATTTTCATACCAATATCTGCATTTACCATCCGACAAACCACCTCGATGAAATTCGTGTCTCAGAAGCTGTCCGTTTTCATACCATATTTTGCGCTCTCCTTCAAGGTTTCCGTCTTGATAAAATTCATGCTCATGCATGTTACCGTTTCCATGCCAAGTTGTATGTTCACCATCCAGGACTCCATTTCGATTGAATCCGTGGCATTCTAGTCGTCCGTTACTGTTCCAAATCTTGTACTCTCCTTCATGTTTTCCATTCCGATAAGATTCCTGCATCATTAACCGACCATTGTAATACCATTCCTTCCTTTCTCCTTCCAACTGTCCATTCTGATAAACTTCATGTTCTGATATATGTCCATTAGTATACCATTTCTTGCGATCTCCTTCCAGTTTTCCATCCCGATAAGATTCCTGCAAAGCAAGAGTTCCATCCGGATAGAATCTTTTCCAGTCTCCTTCCGGCTTACCATCTCGATAAGATTTTTGTTCGAAAGGACGACCGTTCTTATAGTAGGTGTCTCGTTCCATAACTCGCAAATATGTTGAAGATCATTTCGGAGAGAAAAATCAGTTAATGCGTCGTTAACTGATTTTTTGTGCTACTTTTGAATCATTCGGAAAATGAGTATCGAAACATCGAGAACGACATTTTGCTGGAACTCTTATGGCGGAATTCTGTTCGGCTTACTGTTTACCCTTGTAGTTGGATATCTCGGATACTCGATAAATGGTCTGCATGAATGCGTTCCTCCGACTCAATCGCAGTTTCTCAGATTTGATTTTTGGTTGGAAGTATGGAGCGACACGTGCATGATATTTTCAGCTATAATTGCAACGATCTGGTTAATTCCGAAATGTAGACGCTTAAATGAGCGGGCAGATTACCGATTGATTTTCATGATGTTTTTGGATATATTCTTTTTTCTCATCCAAATCATCTCCTTTCTTGTCATGGTTGTGATCAGTCTTTCCTATATGGGCCAGATTTGTATGGGAAAGGATGCGACAATGGAATCATTACTTATTATTGGAATTTGGCCCTTTCCTCTTATATTTAGTACAATAAGAATAGTAGAGATTGATAACATGCGAAATGCAGTTTTGTTTATGCAAGAACTTGGAATCATGGTATAAATTACGATTTGGTGATAAATCGTAATCTGGTCTAAAGTTCGAAAATTATAAAATAAGAAATTCAATGTATCCGAAAAGAACTCGGAAATGTGTCGTAGCCATGATGCTGAAAAATGAGGCGGAACAGATTCGTCAAACTACGCTTGACAGTATCAAGGATTATATCGGGCACGTAATCGTTTATGATACCGGTTCAACCGATAAAACTATCGAGGTGATTCGGGAATATTGTAAGACTTATGAAATGCGATGTGATATTAAAGAGGGAGAATTCGTAGATTTTGCAGTTTCCCGAAACGTGCTGATGGATTATTGCGATGAACTTTTGAAAAATACTCCCGATGTTTGGATCTTGCAAATGGATGCTCATGACGAATTGCGAAATGGTGAGGTCTTAGTTAAGTTTGTAGAAGAACATAAAGGTCCGCATACCGGAGGATATGTAACGCAAAAATGGTTGTCTGGGACAAATCTTGATTCCTATTACAATTTGCGATTGGTTAAGCCATGTCGCGGGTGGCGATATGATTTGGACGCAATCGTTCATGAGTATCAGCCAATTCCCGAGTCGGAAAAGAATAGACCAAACTCGGAAATTATCTTCCGACCAGAAGGCATAATTCTCTATCAGAATCGCTCCAATCAGGGAGATTCGTCATTTCGCCGATTTCCACGAGATAAGAGAATGTTGTATGCAAAACATTTGGAAAAGCCGAAAGAACCAAGAACGTTATTCTATCTTGCACAAACTTGCAGTTGTCTGGGAGAACCAGACGAGGCATACAAATATTATCTGTTACGAATTAAAGAAGCTGGATTTAACGAAGAAGTTTATCAAGCACTTTTCCGACTGGGAGAACTTTCCGGAACTCTCAAGCATGATTGGGACGAATCATTTATGTGGTATATGAAAGCTTTTCAGCACTCACAGCGAGCCGAACCATTGATCAGAATTGCGGAACATTATACTGCTTGGAATATGAGAGGCGAAAATAATCCAGACTGGCCGATGTGTTACATGTTCGCAAACATGGCTTCTCAATTGATTTATCCCGTCAATCAAATTTTGTTCGTAGATCAAGCTTGTTATACTTATAAACGATGGCATATACTGGGATGGTGCTGTGGACATGTCGGAAGATATAGAGAAGGAAAAGAGGCATGTTTGCGAGCAATCGAATCGAGAAACGAAGAGGTAGACAGAAATAATCTGAAATTATATCTGGAAAGAGAGATTGAATTTTTGCAGGGAAAACAAATGACTTGCCCGACTCTCATAGCAGCTTCTGTGTTGGATCGGGAAACGAGAACGATTGAAGAGACCGCCTCAAATTACGATAAGAACAAGATATGTGAAGAAATTATTAACGATCTGGTAAAATCCAAATTTGGAAATGATAAGAATGCTGAGACGCAAATTTCCGCTCAACTTAGAGCCGTCAACAGAATACCGGAAAAGTCAGATTCATCATCAATCCCACAACATAGTTCTCATCGACCTACCCGACAAGAAAAACGGGCCCAACTTAGGAAGAAATTGAAAGAGAGACAAAAGTAACGTAGAATGTATCCTATCAATTAATCATAAATATTGCTCATAGATGAGCAATATATTCAATTAGAAATCTGCGTCAAATGTAATCTGATTTTCTGACGATTTGGCGAAAACTCCTGGCTTGGTGTACTGAGTTACTTTTCGGTCGAAAAAGTTCGTCTTTCCTTGCAGAGAAATTAACCCCATCCAAGGAAATGGATTAGTTACCTTGTAGACCGGACGGCCAATAATCTCCAGACTAATTTGGTCTGCCACAAACTGGATGTACTGGGACATCATTTTGTCTGACATCCCGATCAGTGCGACACTGATACTTTCAGCACACCATTCTATGCTGAGATTTACAATTTCCGTTACCATTCCGATAAATTCTTCATCGGTTAGTTTTGTTTGAATGAAATGATATAATGCAATTCCGAATCGGGTGTGTAATGCTTCGTCTCTTGCAATAAATTCGTTACTTTGACATACGGCTGGAAGAAGTCCACGTTTCTTCATGTAAAAGATTGCCGCAAATGAGCCGCTAAAAATAATGCCTTCGATCAGAATAAATGCTACCAAACGTCGAGTGAAATTTTTCACCTCGGCATTCTCGTCTAACAGATCGGAATGATTGTTCGTAATCCATTTCTTACACCACTGCTCCATCTTTCCGAGAATGGGAAAAGTTTTTACGGAATCTTGAATCTGTCGAAGGCGAGTTTCATCTTTAATGAAATTAATCGGAAATAGAGCGTACACATGAATGTGGACATCCTCGATCATTTCTTGGAAGCGATAGAAGGTGCGAATTTCTGGAATTGTAATCTTCTCGACAAAGTCAGTCTCCAAATTCTTGATGACAATCTGATCAAACATTAAGAACAGAGAGAAGTTAGCCTCAAGAAATTGCCGTTCGGAAGGTGTAAGTTTATCCCAGTCAGCCATGTCTGCGCTGAAATCTATCTCTTCTGCAAGCCAAAATGAAGCTCTGGCCTCCTTTACAAATTCCCAAAATTGCGGATATAGAATCGGGAGGAGATTCACTCTGTCATTTTGCGGATCGAAGATTGGTTCGATATCTCCATGTTTTTCCTCGGTTTTGTTATCGTCTCCATCATCAATTTTCCCGGCTGTGACACTTTGGATTTTCAATGACATTTTTGTTTGTATTTATTATGTTAATTGATATTTAAAGGTGCTTTAAGTCACTTAATCAAGCTGAAAAGATGTATGTTTTAAAGCGTAACGGAAGTCAAGAACCAATGTTGTTTGATAAGATCAGAGTCCGAATTCGTGAGTTGAGTCAGTCTTTAGATGTCGATCCTGCCCTGATTATTAAGGATGTTATTTCCGGATTAATTTCTGGAATCACAACATCTGAAATTGACACCCTCACATGTGAAGCCGCATATGCTAGAAGTACACATAGTCCCGATTATGATATATTAGCGGGGAGAATTTACGTTTCCAATCTTCACAAATCTACAGCTGGAAGTTTCAAGGATTTGATCGATATTCTGCAAGCGAATACCACAAGTGAAGACGAACCCCTTCCTTTATTAGATCCGGAAATGGTCAAATTTGCTCTGAAGTATGTGAAAGAGATTGATAGTGCTATAAACTATTCTCGGGATTATGATTTGACATATTTTGCTCTCAAAACTCTGGAGAAATCCTATTTGTTGAAAAATTCCAAAACTAGACAGATTTACGAGAGACCGCAACAAATGTACATGAGAATGGCAGTAGGCCTTCATTATCCGAGAGAGGATGAATACAAGGATTATGCCCGGAAATTCGCTTCAGTGGAGGAATTAGAACAGGACGCGCTTAATCGAACTGTCGCGACGTACGAAGCATTATCACGAAAAAAGATCAGTCATGCCTCTCCGGCAATGTTTAACTTGGGAACCAAGTATCCGCAAGGCTCTTCTTGCTTCTTGTTCAATGTGGGAGATTCTCTCGATAAAATCTACGAAACTTTGCATCGTTGCGCAATGGCTTCAAAGTTTGCGGGAGGATTAGGTGTAAATGTAAGCAATGTTCGATGCCGAGCTTCTCTAATCAAATCTACAAATGGTGGAAGTTCCGGAATTATACCGATGCTTCAGGTTTTTGCTAAGACGGCCAAATACGTCGACCAAGGGAACAAGCGAAACGGGGCAATGGCAGTCTATATTGAGCCTTGGCACGGAGACGCTTTAGAATTTTTGGAATTGAAGTTGGAAGATGGAGCTCCAGAAGATACTCGTGCAACCAACATCTTTTTGGGCTTAATGATTCCGGATATCTTCATGAGAAGAGTTCAAGAAAATGGGACATGGTCTCTCATGTGTCCGAATGTTGTTAAGGGTCTGACCACAAGTTACGGAGAAGAATTTGAGAAGATTTATTTGGCGGCAGAAGCTGCTGGGAAATTCGTTAAGCAAATTCCCGCTCAGCAAATGTGGAAAGCAATCATCAAATCTCAGCAACAAACTGGAACTCCATACATGCTCTTCAAGGATCATATTAATCGGACAAATATGCAGTCGAATATCGGAGTTATTCAAGGATCAAATCTTTGCGCGGAAATTGTCGAATATACTGATCCCGATAATGTTGCTGTTTGCAATTTGGCTTCGCTATCTCTTCCCTATTATGCAAAAAGTCAAACGTTCTTTGATTACGATGAAATGGGCAAAATGACCGAATTACTGGTAGTCAATCTGAATCGTCTAATTGATTATGGATTTCTTCCGTTAGAAGTAATGCAGAAGACAAATCAAAAACAGAGGGCAATTGCCATTGGAGTTAGTGGACTGCAAGAGGCCCTGTTTATTCGTAAACTTGCTTGGGAAGATGAGGGAACCGCCGATCTTAATCGCAGAATTTTTGAGACGATTTCCTATCATGCGGATAAAAAATCTGCAGAACTGGGACTTGTCGATGGTTCTTATTCCGCCTTTGAAGGTTCTCCAATTTCGCAAGGTAAATTACAATGCGACTTGTGGGGAGTGAAGCCTATCACGGACTATGATTGGGACGGACTCCGCGAAATGTGCAAACGGGCTTCCCGGAACAGTTTGAAAGTTGCTCTAATGCCTACAGCTTCCACTGCTCACATTCTGGGAAATACGGAAAGTTTTGAGCCGGTCACCAGTCTTCTCTATACCCGAAAGGTTCTGTCCGGAGAGTTCGTGGTCGTGAGTGGACATTTGATTACTGCACTGAAAGCATTAGGATTGTGGAATTCAAAAATTGTCGACAAGATCATTATGAATAATGGAAGTATTCAAAACATTTCCGGTATTCCGGATGAGATTAAGAGAATTTATAAGACGGTCTGGGAAATTCCGCAAAAGTTGCTGATCGATTTGGCGGCAGATAGAGCTCCATTTGTGGATCAAACTCAATCATTAAATATTCACTTCAAGTCTCCGACTGTCGATCGTCTATCCAGTTTGCACATGTACACTTGGAGCAAGGGACTGAAAACGGGGTCATATTATATCCGATCACAGGCGGCAGTTGATGCGATCAAGTTTACAGTTTCGAAGGAGTCGAAAGAGGAGGAGCATAAAAGTTCATCATCAAAAAAGACGTATAAATGCACGGAAGAAGTATGCGTGAGTTGTTCGACATAAAATGTTCGAAATTACAATCTTACGGATTGTAATTAATCTTTTGAGCAATCAGTCTTATAAAGCATCATATGGAATACTAAAAGACTGTGGGTGATATTCTCGTTCTGTGCAGCTGTTCCGTAGTTCAATATTTGTCTTTTCGAGCCTCTTTGCGATGCTTTCATTTTCCGTTCGAAGATTTCTAATCAGCTCTGATTGTTCTCGTATAATTCTTGACATGGATTCGATCATTTCGGAAAGAGAAACGACGTTCATTCCAATTGCTGTCAACTCCCCGGCAAGCTCGTCGTGTTTCTTCTCCAGAGCGGCAATCTTCATTGATTGTTTTTGCATGATCTTTTCGGTGGATTCTGTCACCTTCTTCAATACCACATCTACAGCCATGATATCTCCCTCCAATTTCAGAGTCAGATCGTCTCTTGCACAGTGGACCAGATCTCCCAGCTTGAACAGTCTTTCGAATAATTCCGGAAACTCGCAGATCATGGCCTTGCAAGATTGTCCAGTCAAATGTTCGGCTGTTAAGTCGACGGCCCATTTATCTTCCTTGTTATGAGCTTCAATTCTGAATAGCACATTCTTGGCATCGGATTTGTAGAGATCAATAACGAAATCGACCAGCTTAAGTGTGTGGCGTTTGGTCAGTTTCGGAACTTCGAATGAAATTCCAAGTCCGGCCAGATCATCAACGCATGAAGTTTCGGATGCATACTTTGACTCGAAATTCTGAGCGGACATGTCTATTCGGAAATTAAGTGGTGGTTTGTCGAATAATTAAAAATCAATTTATATTTGCATAAATGAACTAAATTGTAATCTTGCCAATTACAATTTTTATGAACCCTGAAATGGTGAAAATGCTAATAATCGGTATATGAAAGAATACATGAACCGCCAAATCCGCCAATTTTTGAACGTCTTACAACTACGTTCTTACCGGAGCAGCTCAAAGCATTATCATCGATAAAGTATTTTCTATAGGCTGCTTGAGGTGTGATTTGTCTGAATTTGCAATTGCAAAGATTAAGACACTGATCAAATTCACAGTCCGCGACTTCCCATCCATCGCAATACATGACGGATAACGACCATAAGAAACGACTTCTCGACTTACATCTATTTCTGTCACGAAGACGATCTTCATTGGTGAACTCGCCATTGATAAATTTATTAAAACAGATCCCCCGACTGACACCGGGATATTCTTTATCGGAATACTGTAGAAATTCCGGGTCTCGCATCAGTAAAACTTGCAATTTTTCCTTATCTTCTTCGGAAAGATCGTTATACTCGAAGTATGCGTATTTGCATTCCACTTTCTCCGCAAAGCTAACTTGCAGTCTGGTATAATTCTTCTCTAATATTTCCAGTCTCTTCTCGAAATCTTCGTTTTTCTTCTGGAGTGCAATAATCGTCGCTGATTGCTTCTGAACAAGTTCAGCCGGAGATTCGGGAACAGTCTCGACTACTTTCCTTAGTGTAATTTCCACCGTCATGATATCTCCGGTGAATAATAGTTCCAAATAGTCATCGGGTGGATTTTCCCGACTTAATCTTCCCGATTTAAACAAGTTTTCAAATAGTTCCGGATAAGAACAGATAATGTTCTGGCATCCTTGCCCGATTAAATGTTCGCGTTTCATATCCAGAATCCATCTATTTTTGTTATCGTGCGCTACAATTCTAAATAGTACATCTTTGCCATCAGATTCATACAGATTGATGACAGTTCCATCAGACTCGAGAATGCGGGTATTGATCAATTTAGGAACTTCATTCGATGTTTCCGAATTTTTATTCTCAACAAATGAAGGCATTGTTTCATGTCCGAATTCGTAGTTCGGAGCAGACATATTTCCAGTCAGTTTGATCGGAATACACAAAAATCAGTTTTATCGACAATTCGAGGTGGTCATAGTCAAAATCGCAGTTTAAACTGCGATTTTGAATTTAGTCTTTTTAGTATGATCTAATCACGTTTAATTTCTTTCTTGCATATGCTCTCGCCAATCGTGATATCTTTCCCACCTCTTGAGTTTCATTTTTCCACACCCCATAACCTATCAGCTCTTTAAGATGATTTCCTTCCAGGGAATCGGCTTTCATATTCATGCCGTCGTATACCACCAATCCAGATGTAACGTCAATAAAAATGCTCATGGTTTCGCCATCCGAATCCTCGAGTATTTTACGCTTCCAATCAGGAGTTCGTTTGTCATTGATTGAAAAGTTTTCATTTGCAATAATGGTCACACCGTCATTGATTATGCGAAGTTTGTTTTCACATTTTGACTCATTTTTTCCTTCTCGCGACATATTCTTCGAAAATTTCCAGTCTGCGATGATGATCTTTGATCTGTTTTTGAAGAAGATCAATCATTGCCGATTGTTTCCGAATAGTTTTTTTCATCAATTCAGACTCCGATTCAGCCACCTTTTTCAACGTCAGTTCAACAGACATAACATCCCCGACAAATTCACATTCTAGGCTGCCATCGTCATTCTCTTCCGATGGACCCTGACATAAGTTTGTTGCGGCGAACAATTTTACAAATAGCTCGGGAAATTGGCAAATAACGGATCTGCATGATTGTCCGACCAAGTGATCAGCTGTTAAGTCCAGGATCCATTTACTCGTCTCATCCCGAGCCTCAATTCTAAATAGTACGTCTTTACCGTCAGATTTGTATAGCTCGAATATCACACCATCATTTTTGATTTGCTTGATCAATTCGCATGAAGATTCAGCCTCGTATTTGGACTCGAGATTTTGTGCGGACATACCAACGTTAAAAGAGATCATGTTCAGTCATGTAAAAATCAATTTATGTTATTTTGTCGGAGATGTACAGTCAAATTGCAATTCTTCAAATTACAATTTTTCAGTATTCAGTAGATGATTTTTGATAGATCGGAAATTGTGTAGATGCTGACAGCCGGGACAACATATCGAAAACGAAGAAATTTTTTAAACCGTATGATTGCGCGTCTCTTTTTAGAGTTGAACGCGCAAATAAATTTTCCTTTCTGATACGTGTGCGAATGTAGTGGTCCGTCATGTCGCCATATTATGTGTTCTCCTTCCACTCTTCCGTCTCGGTAAAATGATAGGTTCGCAGGCAGTATGTTATTATTCCATTCCATACGCCTTCCTTCTCGTTTACCTTCTCGGAAAAATTCATCTATCCAAAGATGACCATTCTCATCCCATATTTTGCGGTTTCCGTCCAATTTACCATTTCGATAAAATTCCCGCTTGCAATAATGTCCCTCGGGAAACCATATTGTACACTCTCCTTCTCTCTGCCCGTTTTGATAAAACTCCCGAGTCCGCAGTTCTCCAGTAACATAAAAGGTTTCGCGTTTTTCCAACAAACTCATTCCTATCGGAAACAGCAGTTCTTACAATCAAAAATCAGTTTCCAGAACTGAATGTCTCGTCAACAATTCTTCCGTTTTGATAGTAAACATAATGTCTCAAATTTCCATCTTCATACCATTCTTTGTTCTCTCCCTGTTCTATTCCATCATGATAAAAGAAAAACTTCATAAGTTGACCATTGTCATGCCAAACCTTACGAATTCCTTCTCTTTCGCCGTTTCGAAAAACCATGAACAATGCAGTTAAGAAGTTTCGCAAACCATAATAATTGTCAGATCGTATGAGTAGAAAATTCAAACTTATTCCGTGCATCATATATCTGGAGCAGAACCTTTCTCGACTAAACAATGTCCAACAGTTGCTAAAGTTTGATGGCGCACGCATCTTTCCGGCAATTGACGGGAGATTGATCAACTTTCAACATGCACAAATTACAGATGGAAAATCGGAAAAGAATGAATCTAAACAACAATCACAACCATCGTGCTTTATTCAGTTTGGATCTCATCTATTTCCCCACAATCCGGAAATTCGTGGAACGATTAAAGGTTTGCGATTAGGATACAATGAAGCCGGCTGTTTGGTCAGTCATTTCTATCTTTGGCATCATCTGGCCAGCACCTTGAAAGATGATGAGGTTGCGTTAATCATGGAAGATGATGCGGTTTGCGATGATCCAACAGCTTTTCTCAAATCTCTTGATGATCTTCCGCCTCTGGACTCATGGGAGTTATGTCAGCTATTTACCTCGACAAAAATTGAAAAATCGGAATCAATCTCGAAAAGTTTTTTCAGGGCATCGTCAAACAATTTTAGTCGCGCTTCAGCATACCTACTAACTGCTGGAGGATGTCGAGCGATTATGAAATATACAAACTCTCTTGATTTTCCGGCGGACGATCATTTGTGTATATTATCACACTTCAAGCATTTGCGAGTTATCTTTCCGGAACACACCATGTGGAATCACATGGAAAGAACTCACGGATGGAATAGTTCCATGTGGGACTCACACGATGCCTATCTTAACGTGCAATGGAATCGTCCTCTAAAACATTCTTGGATTGGGGTTCGATTGGGAATTTACACTGGAATCGCAAATCAGATGTTTCAATGGGCTGCGGCAAAAGTTCAGTCCATGAGAATTGGAGCTCATTTGATCGTCGAAGCAGGACCGCAATTCTCTCTTCATCTCTTTCCGTATATCCGAGATTGGCAACGATGGTTTGGAACACCTCCCGATCAATCGGGACAATCTTTCCGAACAAAACATCTGCTATCTATGAATGAGTGGAGTTCGGGAAAGAAATGGAGTGAAAAAGATCTTGGATATGATTCAAGCATTGAAAAATTAACATCCGACTCCAATTGGCATCTTGAAGGATATTTGCAACATATAAGATATTTCGAACCCTATCTACCGTTGCTAAGAATGGTTTTTACATTTGATGAGAAAGTTCAAACAACCTGTCGAGGATTTTTGGCGCAAGAAGAGCAAAAATTAACAACCGAGAAATCATTGGGACCAAAAATCGCCGTCCATCTGCGACTTCCCAATCTGACAAATGAGCCCTTTGAAAATTCTTGTTATGCATGCCCGACAACAGCATTCGTTTATGCGGCCATGGATAGAATGATTTCGATGTTTTCGAATGCTCATTTTATTCTTTGTTCCAATGATCCTCCAAGATGCCGGACAGTCTACGATTTTAGCAAATGGACAATTTCATGGGCGGATCTCGGTCTAATGGAAGATATGGCCGTCATGTCAATGTGTGACCATTTTATCCTTTCGGCATCGACTTTCGGCTGGTGGTCTGCATTGCTGGCAACCAACCCGGAAAAGAAGGTAATTATGAGTAAGCCGTTCTTCGGCCCACATTACGAAAATCTAAATGAACATCATGATATCTTCCTTCCCGGTTGGATTTTGTACGATATGAAAAAGAACTGTTTCGAATAATATATTTCATTCCGAAAGACATAAAATGAGTTTAAAATCTATTAACCATTTCCACCTTATTTGATTCGGAAATGCAAATGCGTTGTAAATTTTCGCCAAGGTCTGGAGAAAGACAAATCGAAATGTTTTATGAAAATGGACAGCCGTTTGAACGGTCTTTTGATCGAAATGGAAAATTGGAAGGAGAGCGTAAATTCTGGCATAGTAATGGACAACTTCACTCGCAGGAATATTATCGAGATGGGGAATTGGAAGGAGAACGCAAACGTTGGTACTCAGACGGACTACTTTCTGTGCGAGAATTTTATCGAGACGGAAAACTAGATGGTAATAGAATTTTATGGTACAGATGTGGTCAGATTCGCGAAAAAGTATTTTATCGAGGAGAAAAACTTGAAGGGCCATCTAGATCCTGGTATGATAATGGACAACTTCGAACATATGGCTTTTTTCGAGACGGTAAAAGAAACGGAGAATGGAGGGTGTGGCGTATGAATGGACGGCCGTGGAAGCAGTCATTTTTTCGGGACGGAACAATTATTGATAGAAATTTTACCCATGCAAAAAAGCTCACATTTTTCCGAATTATTAGATGTTATCGGAAACGTGTTATTAAGCAGCTAAACATGTCTCTTATTCCGGATCTAAAAGAGATTGTCCTCAGGCTTTGATCAAATATAATTATTCATCGGACAGATGAATAATTATGCTTCTCATTTATAATTATGGGCTGGATTGTTATACAAGTTATTCTAGTTTTTGTAGTGCTAACAATTCTATATTGCATTCTTTCTCCGAAATTTTCTATTCGGGAAAGAATGGATCGTTCGGCAATTGCTCCCGGTGGAGGAAGCCCAAAGCCATTTTATGGCCGTCCAGGAATTCCAGCAATTCCGCTTAACGTGCCCATCCCCCAAAACCCAATAAAAGATCGGGGAGATGGAACCTTTATCGACTATGCGAATGCAGATTTGAACAAGATTTGTCCGAGTAAACCGGGAACTCTTTGTCGTACCGTGCTTGATTGTGGTTCCGCGGAATTGTGCGTTGACCAGGCAGGATGGATAGTGGATGGAAGAACAGACATGGTTCAGCCTGAGAGTGCGGTCTGTGTTTGCAGTATTCAAAATGCTTGTGTTTCCGGAGGAAATATTTGCTGAAAGGATAAAATGAATTTATAATGAAAAATGACGTAAATATCAGCATGTCTGATTCACCAACAGTTCCGCTTCAAATTCGGAGATCTTTCTACGGAAATGGAAATCCTTGGGAAGAGATTTCTTACCGAAATGGAAAGCGAGAAGGAGAGCATAAATCTTGGCATGAAAATGGACAGATGTGCGTGCAAGTATTTTATCGTGATGGAAAATGGGAAGGGAAACGTAAATCTTGGCATAGTAATGGACAGCTCTGGTTAGAGGAATTTTACTCGGATGGGAGAAGAGAAGGCACCCGTAAACTTTATTATGATAATTGCATTCCGTGCGAACAATCATCTTATCGAAATGGAGAACGGGAAGGAATTCGAAAATTTTGGAATGCGAATGGTCAGCTTGCACTGCATGAATCTTGGAGAAAAGGAGAGCGAGATGGAATATGCACATACTGGAATCCGAATGGATATGTTTATGGTCGGGAATTGTGTATGATGGGCAAATGCATCGACAAAAATTTTACTCTTGCCAAAAAGTGGACACTTCTCAGGCTCATCAAACATTCTCGGAAAAGAATTGTCAGACTGGCAAATACCATACTCATTTCCGATTTATTGGCAATTGTTTGTTAGCAAGTACAAATCATATCTTTGGCTACAATCAATATGGAAGCTATATTTCCATATTATTATTTATTGAATAATCTATGAGTTCTATCAATTAGCAACTATCTTGTTTTGATGAATGGTGAAATGTTTATTTTTCGTGTATTTTTCGGCAGCAGATAACAGTTCCTTGATGATTTCGTCATCTTTCGCAGTTCCTTGATAGGCTTTCTGCATTTCCGGAAGGAGTGTGTTCAGTTTTTGCGCTACAAAATTATTGACCAATTTCTGATTTTCACCCATGATTACAGCTTCAGAAACTTCCTGATTTTCAGGCTTGGTCAATGCCTGTGTAAGAGTATGATTAACCGTGGCGTAAATTTCATCTCCCAATTTGATGCGAATTGCTTGTTGCGGAATAGCATTGAATCCCTGCACCACGTTTACTAGACGACTCAAATGTCCGGAAGCACATGTTCCACTCATATCTCCCAGCTCTTGGATCAAGCGTTTGTTCAGCTCGTCTTTATCGGGACTGGAAAGAATAAATGATTGCAAGCTCTGAAATAGATTTGATAACGTAATTCCTTCTCCGAATGCAGCATCGTCGGTTGCAATTCTATGTAATGCTGTTTCTGCCTTTTGTCGCTGAACGGAAGGCAAATCTTTCAGTAATGATGTATCAAAATTTAGTCGAGATTTTACAGGATATTGTGCTTGTAAAGATTTGGCAGCCTGAATTACTGATTTGTTTATTTCATTATTATGAACTGATTGTCCATCCTGATAAACTGTTCTATCCGTCTTTGGTAACGTGGCCTGGAAACGATCCAGAATTCTTCGCTGTTCGCCAATGTCATAATCTATTCCGCCTAATCGGATAGTTTGTCTTCGATCTCTTCCCGGAACTGGACGTTCGACTTGGATCTGTCTAATCGGAATATTGAACGGAAAGCCATCTTCCTCGTCTGGTATCTGCATTTGAGGAACATCATCAACTCTTCTCAGAGATTCCAGGATCTGAGTCGCGATTGTTCTATACCGGGAAGAATTGCTCAGGATAAGCATATCAACCGCCTCTTGCCTCACCTGCTGAGATGCCGTCTCATCTGATCCTAGTTCAATGATCCAATCATAAACTCTGCCCAATTCTTCTCCGTCTGATGTAGTATTCACGATAAACTGTGCCACACGCAGTCGGACACTTGGGGACAGATTTTCATAATTCATCAGAAACCGACAAGACTGTAGCAAAAGTTCATTCGAATGCATTGGGTCATACTGAGCTCTAATCTTACCGACTCGATGCTGTAAAGATCCACTTGTCATATTTCCGAGTAGTCGGCTAAACATTTCATCTAATTTCTGAGATATATAGACCTGAGTTTCCGGATCCAGATGATATTTTCCGACCAAAATATTTATTATGGTCTCCTGTAGTTCTACTATGTCCCTGGGCAATTGTTCCCTTCGGATTGCCGGAACCGCCCGTTCTTCTGCCAAATTTCTTTTCGGAATAGAGTCACGCTGAGAGACATGATTAGGGGTTCGGGAATACTGTTGGCTATGTTGCAATTTCCTGATCTGTTCTCCATGTCTGTTCAATTCGTCCAGTTTCTGTCTTGCCATCAAGATGGTTGAATCTTTCAACAAATTATGCGAACGTTTGTTACGAATTCGGAATAATAGAAATCCCAAGATCAATAGGAAGAATAAACCAAATAGAATCCATAAGACCATATTCAATCTCTATATCTTATTTGTATGAAAGATTGTTGTATAATATTCATCCAATTTGGATAAGTGGTTAAAACATTCTTGTCCGATGACAAGAATGAAATTGGCCTTCCGCTCAACCTGTTCCAGGTGTGGAAAGGATTTTTCCGTGAACGATGGAAAAGAGCCGGAAGAAGAATTATGTGCGCGTTGTAAATTTTTACGAGAGCGAGAGACCGAACCGGAATTATTGAAAAACTTGCGGAATGAGTTAGATGGGAAACGGAATATTGTATGTATTGGTCCGGGAGGATCTGGAAAAAGTGTTCTGTTGCGAAAACTTGTTAACCAGCTTTCCATTCAGGATCCTCCAGTTCTGTTTGATATTTTATGTCCTACCGGAGCCTCAGCTCTAAATGTTGGAGGAGTAACTCTTCACTCTCTTTTCGGTTGGACACCAGGAAGAAATTCGGCAAAAGGAGTGGGGCTGTTTTTCGGTTTATCCTGCGCAAAAATTGCTAAACGAATGATTGGCGATGAAACTATTCGAGAGAAATTAGAAAATTGTATACCCCGATACAAGGCTGGTATCAAGAAATTAAAAGGTATTCAATGTTTCTTCGGAGATGAGTTCAGTATGTGGCCTTATGAGTTATTGTGTGCAATGGATAGAATATGTCGAGTAGTCAAGGGACGACTTGATCTTCCATTTGGGGGTATTCAGGTAGTACTATTTGGGGACCCATTTCAACTTCCTCCTACAAGGGGAAACTACGTCTTTAGCGGAAAGGTTTGGGATGAATTAAAATTTAGCCTTCATCAGATTTCCGGAAATCAACTTTACAGATTTAGCACCGCCGAGCTGAGCGATATGACCAGAATGATTAGATTGGGAATTGTCAGCAAGCATGTCGAAGCAAAATTTATGGAAAGGAACAAACGCCCACCTTCTCGAGTAATGGAATTATTTTTCACCAATGCGGATGCAGACAAGTACAACAAACAGTGTTATCAGGAATTGCATACTTCCGAATATACTTACAACTCTAGTCTTACAACACACCTCAATCTCATCGATTCGAATGTTCCGGCTTTGGATCTATCTTGTCCGAAACAGATGAAGTTTGGAACGGAAGAAATGAACGCCTGGAAAGATGCTGCAAATCTCAAACAGTTATCAAAACATGTGAATGAGGAGTTTAGACATTTCCGAAAGAATTTGGTGACGGTCTATGGGGAAGAATTCATGACTCTCCGATTCAAAGTTGGATCTCGTGTTATTTGCACGGTCAATCATAAGGAGAATGGAGAATTACTATATTCTAATGGTTCAGCCGGCATAATTCAATCTTGTGATAAGAACGGTGTTACGCTTGTCCTCGATGACGGAAGAACAATCGTTGTAAAACCGAAAATCTTGGAGACGCTACGTCGAATTAGACTTCATTCAGAAAATACAAGTCGAGAGAAACTGTTAGATTTACGTTTTACATTCTCACACATTCCTTTCCGTCTCGGATACGCAATAACCTTCAATCGAGCACAAGGAATGACGATGGATAGAGTAAACGTGAACGGCAAGGGACTGATTCGGAAAATTGGAATGTTGTACGTGGGATTGAGTAGATGCAGAAATCTACACGAATTGTATCTTGATGGTGTAAGTTTGAGCAAGGTAAAAGCCAGTGCAGAAACATTGATAAAATTTCAAGATCATTTTGTCGAAGAAATCCGACATTTATACAATGCCCATCCTGAATGGTTTGAAGAATTTGTCTTACAAATTGATCAGGCTCCAACGGTTCAAAAAGTTCTGAAACTCATTCATTGTATACGAACCGGAAACGCGGTTCCGAAACTTGCGGATGCAAAATCTGAAGAGAAAGACGAAAAGCAAGACACGAAATCTGATGAAAAAACCGAAACCGATATGATGCCAATGATGCCGATTATGCCAGTATTCGATCCGACAACGGAAAAACGACTTGTCAAAACACGCGGAAATTCTCAGCGGGAATTGCGAAAATGGCTCTTGAAAAATCAAACTCAATGTCCGATTACCGGGGAGAGTATTGCCAGTGTTCTTGATGTGGCACATATCAAGCCATATTGCGAATTTACAGGAGACGAGTTGAAAACTGCTCATGTGGACAATGGATCATTAATGCGAAAGGATTTTCATGCACTGTATGATAAAGGTTATTTCTCATTCGCAGATGACGGAACAATTCTCCAATCGAAAACTTTCGCCAGTAGCCCAGCCTACAGTGGTTTTAAGAAGTGCAATCTTCCAACATTTATAAGCCGAACCCATCTAGCTTGGCACAGAGAGCATGTATTCAATTTGGAAGTATGATTCCGGATTGATAGTGTGAATTTAAAACTGGATCCTTGACAATAAGAATATGAGCTCACAATCAATTTCAAACACTTCTCGCTCAAAAATTACATATGGAATAAATAATCCGCTGGAGATCAGACTTCAATCAGTTACTCAAAGTCAACCCGTAGTATTTACAGCTGCAAATTCCAACATTACCGTAAACAACGATCAGAACATCATTGTTAACAGCGTTTTGGATGTAAGTCTAACCGTGACGGTTGAGTCGGGAATTCCTTCCAAAAGTGCTCCGATATTATTGGGAACTTTACCGGCTGCCGCTGCTCCTAACAATCTTTTTTACGTTGTCGGCGTTATCACATCCCCGGTATCCACTACTATTTCAGTTCTGCTTGATACGGACGGATCAATAAGTGTCGTGCCACAAGGAGGAGATTACGGATCGCCAGCCCCCGCAACAGTTGTCATTCATGCCGTATATATCGCTCTAATCTAGATGTTTGATTTTTCCGCGATTTTGATCATGTTTTCATGATCAAATATACATTCTGCTGATTAATAGATTTCCAATCTGCCATCTACTCAACAATTTACTTCATTCATATGGAAGAATCTTCATTTGGAATTAGAGTTGCTAATCAATTATTCAAGTCAAAGGGTTTTGCATCTCATCATCTCGAATCATATGCTCATTTTGTTCAGACTATCATTCCCGAAATCGTGACAGAAACTCCTCCTTTTGACTATGAAAATGAAACTTATCGTTTTACATACTCATTTCAGAATACCTATCTCCATAAGCCCGTCATTGCCGAACACGACGGGACCGGAAAAGAAATTACTCCATTAGAAGCACGCCAAAGAGATCTTACATATTCATCTCCGCTTTTCATCCAGTGTACAAAACGTTTTCTTCACAAATTAACCGGAGAGATAATCGAGAGTGATGAGAATTTCTTCTGCGGATGTATTCCTGTGATGGTCCGTTCCATTCAATGCCGATTATATCGCGCCACCAAGGAAAGGCTTATTCAGGCGGGGGAATGTACGTATGATGAAGGAGGATATTTCATCGTGAAAGGATGCGAAAAAGTACTAATTGGAATGGAACGCATGGCAACAGATCAGGTATACGTCTTTCCGAATAAACATGATCCGCAAGATTTATACGCGGAAATATCTTCTCTGGAAGAGAGAAGTAAGAAGGCTCCCAGTCAGTTCTATATTCATATTCTTCCCAGTAATACTCTTGGCAAGAGATCGCTTCGTGGATATTCCAGTTACTTTAAGAAGGAATTTCCCCTTGGAATTTTATTCAAAGCTTTAGGATTAACAACCGGGATCAAAGAACTGGTATATAAGGATTTTTTATTCGAGGGACTCAAACCACTTGATAAGAAGGCGCTGAAAGAAATGATTGATGGAATCGAGGAGGAATCTCATCATATCCGGACAACTTCCGAAGCCGTTTTGGCCCTGGCAAAAATCGCCACTACTCCAATTTCCGCTACGGATAAAAAGGAGGTGTTTATCACGGCAGTTTTGGAAAAAGAATTTCTTCCCCGAACGGGAATTGATGTTCATTCATATCCGGCAAAGGTTCGTTTCCTCGCTTATATGACGCAAAAATTGCTACAAGTTGCGTTTGGACTTCGCCCACATGACGATCATGATCATGAACGCAACAAGCGATCAGAAGAAAGCGGAATTTTGCTGGCAAGTATTTTCCGACAAAGTTGGAATAAGGTAAACCGCGAATTACAACTTGCCATTCGGAAGAAATTGGACTCGGGAGCAGTGTTGAAGGAGATCTTACTGGGACAGCTGGTAAATAATACTAATTTAACAAAAGATTTGACATATAGTCTTTCAACCGGAAATTGGTCGGCAATTCGCAATAGTCATATGAAAACTGGAGTCAGTCAGGTCCTGAATCGTTTTAATCATCAGGCCGTTCTTTCACATCTTCGGAGAAATATGAATCCCATGCCCAAAAATTCAGCTCTTTTCAAACCCAGGCAAGTGCACTGTTCCAGTTGGGGACTGATGTGCAATTTCGAAACTCCTGAAGGTAGCTCTATTGGTCTGATTAAAAATAAAGCTCTTACCTCTTCCGTAACTGTCGGCTTTTCCGACATTTTCATTAGCGAGATTATTCATCCCAAATTGGTTCCGCAACTTAGTCGTGAGAATCCGTGGACCGTTCTCTTAAACGGAAAAATTCAAGGATTTCATCGAGATGATGAAATTTACCATCAAATTCATTCCATGAAGATCAAAGGCATGCTTTCATGTTTTACAGGAGTTTATAAGAATCGGAAGAATCGAGAAATTTATATATGGACAGATTCTGGACGAAAATGTCGTCCAGTTTTTATTATTCGCAACAAATTGCACGAGGAGCTGGAAAGTGTAGGATTTTCTCGTCCGATTTGTGAGACCATTTCCGGTTTCTTGGGAGAGAGTCATCTCGAAGTCGCAATGACCGAGTCTTGGCTTCAGGATATGGAGAACGGAAAGAGAACATGGAACGATGCTGTACGTGAAGGACTGATCGAATGGATAGATGCTGCCGAGCAAGAGAATCTGCTAATTTGTGTTCGCCCAGAACATTTGAACACGGATGGTTTACCCTACACGCACGCCGAATTAAGCGACGCCTTCATCATCGGGGCTTGTTCATCAATCATTCCCTATGCAAACTCGGATCCATCTGCCCGTATTACTTATCAAAGTTCAATGTCAAAACAGGCTTCAAGTTGTCCCGCTACAAACTCCCGACAGAGATTCGACACAATGTCCCACGAGTTGTGGTATCCTCAAAAACCCATATGCCAAACAGCCGCCATGGAGCCAATGCATTTTAATGATCTTCCGGGAGGTCAGAATTGTGTTGTTGCCCTAATTACCAGTGGAGGTGCAAACATGGAAGATGCGGTCATTCTTAATCAAGCATCCATCGATAGAGGGATGTTTCGGGAAACATTTTATCGAACATATAAGGAAACGGAAAGTCGAATTACAGGACAAGAAGAGTATTTTGGCAAACCGGCAAACGAACCCGCTGCTCACAAATTGGGATTGGACGGACTCGTAAAAGTTGGCGTGCGGGTAAACGAAGACGATATTCTCATTGGAAAGGTTTCTCGCGCATTTGATTCCGATGGGAAGCCGATAAAACCAGCGCAATGTTACATGAAACATGGAGAGACGGGAATCGTCGATCAAGTTCTTCTTACGCAAAATCCAGATGGAAGTCATACCGCGAAGGTGGTGGTTAGACAAGACCGAGTAATCGAAATCGGAGACAAACTTGCAGCTGTTCATTCGCAAAAGGGAGTTGTGGGAAGAATCAAGGCGTATGTTGATATGCCATTCAACTCGGAAGGAATCTGTCCCGATCTTCTCATCAATCCGCACTGTCTTCCTACGCGCATGACAATCGGCCATTCGAAAGAGATTCGCGCGGCAAAATATGGAGCTGCCAACGGATCATTTCCCAATGCAACCATCTTTTCCGCAACCGGGAAGAAAAATGATGAGGTTCAGCAACAAATTGCTCAAGGCTTGAAAGATCTCGGATATCAAGAGGAAGCTTGGGAAACAATGTACGACGGAATAACCGGAAGAATGATGAGAGCTAAAATTTTCGTTGGAGTGTGTTTCTATCAACGGCTGAAACATATGGTTCAAGACAAGATTCATGCAAGACAGACCAGAGGACCAATTGAGTCCTTCTCTCATCAGCCAAGTGCTGGACGAGCCCGAGAAGGTGGTCTGAGAATTGGTGAGATGGAACGTGATTGTATGATCAGTTTGGGTGCGGCATTCAACATTCAACAAAGATTACGCGATTTATCAGACAAATATAAACTTCCCGTCTGCCTCTTTAAAGATTGCGGAATGATAGCTGTTGCAAATCCGGAAAAAAAGATCTGGGTCTGCAGGGCATGTAAGAGAAATCGAATCGGTTACGTTTGGGTTCCATATGCCGCAAAATTACTGATTCAACAATTGATGGCTACAAACCTGGCTTTGCGAATTGAAACTGACGATATTCCAGAAGAAGAGTTGGTATCTGGAAAAGAGTTAGTTTTGGAAAAGAAATGAACAGGCATGGAAATAGAACATACAAATGATTATTAGCATAGATAATCATTTCAAAATTTATAACCGAAGCGACATTTGATAAACCTTTACTTCTCCGGATGTAGTTCTCAGTGTATCAACCGTATCAAATTTGTGCTTTTGATAATATGATTGAAGTTCGGGTAAAGCATGCAATGTCACTCGCAAAATTTCCGATTGATTTCTGGCATAATCTATCACGTTCGATAACAATTCCGATCCAGCTCCCTTGTGCTGATTTGATACACAAATCAAGGAAATAAACACGCTGAAATTCTCTTCTCGGCATAAAATAAATCCGTGAACTGTGTATTCGGCTGATTTAGATTTTTTCTTTTGGCCAATGTTTGCACGCTTGGTAAAACTGACAAATCCAAAATCACATTTTTGAACGGTTTTTGATATCATGGATTTTTCGAACTTGTTTCTGCATGTGTTTTCGCCATGATGGACGATAATATCTTTAATCATGCTGTCACTGTCGGTAAAATATCTCAAATTTGGAAGCATTAATTTCTCTTTACTATCCAGGTCCATTTGTATATGGAATTTATCATTTAATTTGAGTTTATTGCATGTAATCGTTGGACTTACAATTTAAGAGCATATATTGAACTATAACATTGTTCATTCTCATGAATATCTCATTTTCCGGTTCTTCGTCGAAATTAACTCGTGAGCCGAATGAATCGGAAGCTCACTGGTTTCCGCATCAGCATTCGACCTGCAAAGATGCTATGATATTAGCTTTACGGGAACAAAAAGTAGAGTTTGATGAAAAGATGGTAAATGTGAGACAGGAAATAGTTAAACTTCACCAGGAGATACTGGGATTGAAAGAATTATTGCTCAAAGTGGTGGAAGATCATAATAAAATCAAACCCATTCTGGATGATAGAAAACGCAATGCATTATTGAGACGTCATCAACCATTTCCGTTCGTACCTGAACATACCAGATTGACAAATTCTCAACAATCAGAAAATGATCCGAGCAAAAATGTTCCATCTCAATAAATCATTTTGGGGGAGCTTGGCGCCCCCGTGCCCTCAGAATAGAAACATGAGGGTCCGGGGGAAACATATGAGGGGTCCCCGAATACATGAAGGGGGTCCGGGGGAATGAGCGAATGCCCCCGATAAAATGACTTTATTCAGGTATTATCTGGTCTGTTAGAATATGGATTTCTCTCAAGAGAACGAACAGCGTTCTTGGCGAAATTTTCTGCGGGGAGAAAAACTGGAGGGAGAACAGAAGGTTTGGTACAATGAAGAAAAACTACTTATACATGTATTCTTTCGGGATGGAAAACCGGAAGGGGAACACAAATGTTGGCATGAAAATGGGCAGCTTTGGCGGAAAGAATTTTTCCGAGCTGGAGAACGGGAAGGAAGTTATGAGTCTTGGTATTCTAACGGACAGCTGCAAGTGCGGGCATATTATAAAAACGGAAAGAAAGAAGGGGAATGCAGATTTTGGTATGATGACGGTTCTCTTCAAGAATCGGAATTTTACCAGGGTGGAAAACTGGAAGGAGTAAGAAAATCATGGTATGGAAATGGACAGCTTTTAGTCATGGAATTTTCCCGAGCTGGAGAACGGGAAGGAATGTATAAATCCTGGTACTCTGATGGAAGACCTCGAGTATGCGAATTTCACAGAAATGGAAAAGTTGATGGCGAAAGCAAGTATTGGTATGGAAATGGACAATTATGCGTTCAATACTGGCGAGGCGGAAAGCATGTCGATGGGCATTTTAGTTTCGGCAAAAAACAGAAATTTATTCGAATTGCCAAGCGCTATCGGAAGCAAGTTACCGATTTGACAAGCATCGCACTCATTCCCGATTTGATGAACATTGTTTCTCAATTTTGATTGTTCTTATTTAGCATATTAGAATCGTATATTCTAATATGAATGAAATGAATAAACTACACATGCTAAACCAAACACTTTTGTTTTGTTTACAATCTAATTGATTACAGGTATGAATCGACATAATTTGGATCCATCCGTCCATTGTTAAAAGCCCAGGCTTCAGGGCATCCCATGCGAAATCCCGGTGGAACCCGTTCAAGATCAGCTTTGAAATAGAATACTCGATCTTTGATGAGCGGACTTGTTGAGGTATTATCGATAACCAGCGCGGAGAAGTTTTCAGTGCATTGATCGAGAATATCGCAGAAATCTTGGAATGTCGGAATGGCACCGGATGCGAAATTTTCATAAAGTTTCTCCCGTTCATTCATGATGCCATTTGCCAGAATGAAAACGTAATCGACACAGCTTCGTTGCCCGGGAGGGATATCCATTGGATATTGCACTGCTTCCACATGCAACATTGCCCACCAACGTCCCTTTCGGAAATATGCTGGGAATGGAGGTTTCTTAAGTTTTGTGGGATCATCGGTGCAGTCATCAAGCACCTGAAACGCCCAAGGATTTGGAAGATATTGACGAGCTAAACCTTGTCTTTTGACGAACTCTTCCATTTGTTTCAGATCCAGATCATTGAAGACGGAAATAGGAGTCATACGATTCTTATAAAAGTGGTTCTCCGTTTCAGTTCCGCTATAGGCTTGAGCAACTGGACAAATCCACGACTTGTAAAGCATGAGATGTTCCACAATGCGTGATTTTCCGAATCCTGGATGCCCGATGACGATACATTTCGCTCCGTGCTCTAAATCATCTGGACTTAGAGGATGAATTTTATTCAAATCCAATTCGTGAATCTCTATCAGCCGATTTCCCTCTTCATCAACTGTTATTCCGCAAGCCTCGTCTCTTTGATCGTCAAAGTTGATTTGAGTTTTGCGTCTCGGTGGCATTTACGGTCAAATGTCTTTCTTTAAACGGGGGATAATTGTAATTCAAATGAATTACAATTTGAAATTTACGACTTATTAGTTGGATGGAAGATAAATGTTTTCAAACACACATAGTAATGAAGGCCTGTATTATCTTACTTGTTGTAATCATCATTTTGGTTGCATCGTTGGCTGCGGCAAAATGGCCCAAGCGGATTTCGGGAAAAGAGGCATATTCTATTCCAGTTTCCGGTTCCGATGCAACTTCTCCGTTTAGCACTCTTTTTCCTCCTGGACCATCAGATGTTCCTCCAACAGCCTATGCTCAATTGGTGGCTCCAAGTGTTTTGACAAGTGAGAATAATCCTCCCACTTCTCCGACTCTGAAAGCTGGACCTTGGCAGACCACCTACAGTGATAAATTCGTCTGCAATACCCCTTGGTCTCTTCCGGCTTACAATAACGATTCTTGCGCTCAGTATGGTATTGGAGAAATCGCGAAAGGTCCTCCAGGCCATCAGTTCTGCGTGTGCGAGACAAAATTGAAAGATGGTCAGAAAGTCGGACATGCAACTCCCATGTCGGATAATATCGTAATTGGAGTAGGGGCTGTCTGCACACAAGATTCTCAATGTTCGACCAACTATTGCGGAACACGACCGGGACAATTCTCGAAAATGTGCTTATGTCCTCCTGGTCTACAATGGGATGAGGATGGGCAGAAATGCACTGGAACATATCTACCAAATCAAGACTCCTGGAGTACAATATATGATCAGCATGTCGAGGCGTATCGCCCTCCTCCAGAGGGTTCTATTCCGTCTAGTGGAAAACTCTGCGCATCAAATAAAGATTGCGGTCTCGGAGAAGCCTGTACTCCGGATAACTTTTGCGCCTCACAACTGATCGACGCGATGTCGGGAGGACCTTCTGCTTTAGAACATGCGGATAATTACTTCAATATCGGAGCTAATTGTAAAACAAATGAACAATGTGCAAATAATATGCAGTGTTTAAACAATCGTTGTTCTTGCCCGCAACCTCTCGCCTATGAATGGTATAGTAGAACTTGTCAATGCGTGGATGGATCTTTGGCCCTCTCAAATGGACAATGCGTTAAACCATCTCAGGTTCCAAGAACCTTCTGTCCCTCGACTCCCCCGTCATTTGCTAGAGGATGGCAGGATTGCGGATTAGGCGAAGTTTTTGTTCTGGGATCTCATGCGTGCGCTTGTGTAACAGATTTGAAGACGATCCATCCGGGAAAAATTGGTCCGGGAGGAAAATGCCAAGATAGTAGCCAATGCTCATCTGGAAATTGTAAAAATGTTGATGGTATAAATGTCTGTTCCGAACCCCTTGTATCAGTTTCACGAATTGCCGCGGAAGAATATTTGTAATTGATCTGATTGCAATTGTGCAAATTGCAATCCTTAAATGTTTAGAGTCGAGAAATAATATTCGCTAAATCTGGAATAATGGTATTGTTTATCAAATCGATCATATGTTTTCTAAAACATCTAATAATCCGAAGAAATGATCGTTTTTTAGTCGAGGTAAATTTATCATCGACGAGATCTCCATTCCGATAAAATCGATGTTCATGAATATCTCCATTTTTATACCAAGATTGTCTTTCACCATTCGCTTCATGGTCCGAATGAGTTGAGAAGTGATAATTTGCTTTTAGGTAAAAATTCCCATTTTCATACCATACTTTACATTCTTCTTTCATGTCTTGATAAATTGTGGCTGTCCAAGGTTTTCCATTAAGATCCCAAGTCCTGAATCGTCCAACTCTCTTTCCGTTTTGATAAAATCCCCGCTCATAAAGCTGTCCATTCTCATACCACGTTTTTATTTCTCCATCCAGTTTTCCGTCCCGATAGGATTTTTCCGTGTGAAGTTTTCCGTTATCATGATAAGTTCTGACCATTTTGGCGTGTTGCATAGATGAATAGCTGATATTTACTTATTGAATATTGGATCGGAAACTCGTTTTATGATTTGTGATACATAGATGAATTTAAAGTTGCCACATCTACAAAAAATGAGCATGTCCGAAGGTAAAATTTCGGAATCGATAAATCCTTCTCAACGAACAACAAGTTCTTGGCAAGTTTCTCCAGAGGTCCAAGAAGCCGTAGATAAATATATTATGGAAAATCCGGACAAACACCGACGAGCTCAAGAGTTTGGAGAATTCTTAATGACTCATCCCGTTTTTAGTCGTCTAGATAACTTTAAAGTTGCGGAAGAAGATATTGCCGGTAATGAACTGCGATTTCGTGAAATTGAGAAACTCTTCAAATTTTACGGCACTAAACCCAGCGAACTTATGGAGTCGGAGATTGATCTGCTAAAATTGCGATTTGGAGAAAGTTGGAAAGAGAGCTTGATTTCCGACTATGGATTTACAGACAGCGATTTCTATTCATAATTTAACCGTTATTTGACATCTTAGACGATGCCAAATTGATGAGTCATCTGTCCAAACTCTAAATAATGTTAACCAAATCAAAAATGACGACGTCTTTTATCGGATCAAGTGCGCGTTTTCGGAGATGTCCGATAATTCTAAATTTTATACTCTCCGTCCCGTTTCTCCACATAGATTTTTTCTTCGGATTTTTCATTTTGTATGCGCAACTCAGACATTTCGGTATAATTCGAAATTCGGATTTATCGAAAAGTCAATTCATGATAACGATTTCTCAGCATAATTTGATTTTTTATTGGACATTTTATTTAATGTCAAATATCAGAATGGGTAATTACATTAAATTCGCAGCATTCTGTTGTAACGATAGCACCAGCAGTTCGGAAAAATCAGTCAATGCTCAAGCTTTATGCGGTCCGGATGGAAAAGTAATAGGAGTCGAAGGATTGCATGTTGATTTTAAGGTTAAACAGGTCTATAATTCTCGACTTATTCAGATCGAATTTATCTCTAATCTTTCTGGAAAGCCATACACCCTCTATAAATGTGTGCATATATCTAATTTGCCACTTTCCGCTAAAACTCGAGAAATAGAAGAGGCCTTCAGACAATCGACCAAAAATGTTCTTCATATTTCCGCAGATCAGACATACTTTTACGAAGGAAAGGTAACCGTAACGGTTAATGATGTGTCTTACGATTTTAGCGAATATCTCCTTCTTCGATCATTTGCAAGATTTCAGACAATTAGTAGACCGGTTTCTCCGACTGGAACTGAGCGGAAAGAATCATCAGGTGCCGAATCTCCCATCATGGTCCATTTTCCCAGAAGAATTAATTTGTCTAGAGATATCGGAAAATCTGAAGCGGAAGAATTCGTTCAGGGAAGTCATAGAACCGTCGTAGTTTCCGGCATTCCAATAACTTCCACGAATGTGGAAACTCTCGATCTAACCGCTCCTGCAAATTCTCCCACAATCGCTGCATCCAAAATTGCCGTGGATGTAAATTCTCCGAAAATGTCAGAACATGCTGGAAAATTGATAGAAAAATTAGAGATTATTGAAAATAAATTTACCTGAATTCGGGGGCCAAGCTCCCCCGTGCCCCCCAGAATAGAACTGGAAACATAAAGGGAGTTCTGGGAAGCGATCAAAAACGGTGAAGGGGGTCCGGGGGAATAAGCGAAGCGAATGCCCCCGTAAAATGATTTTTTCATGATATACATTACATGCAAATAACTTATTCATGGATATTGGTTCAGCCGCACTAGTTGGAGCAGGACTGATGGCTCAGTCTTATAGTGAAGCACAATCTGCAAAAATTCGGTTGGAACAGGATAAACTACTAAATCCTGCCGAAAGATTACGACGTGATCAGGCGGAAACAGATCATAAGTTACAACGGAAAAATGAGATCGAGGTTCACAAGTTGCAAGCGGCTCTGATTGACTGGTCAAACATGCGATGTTCGCCAATCACTCACCGTTCATGGGCCAATGAGGCAGAAGTGAAAATCATGACTTCCGCCTATGAAGCGTTTCCAGAAAATGCCCATTATTTACCCAACGTTTTTGCCGGACAACGATCAACTTGTGGAACCAACGAACAGTTTCACGCTATATATCGATGGATGCTTCACAGCCAGAAACTTAGGGACGGTCGGAAATAAAGACTAAATTGAAGATGGTAGTTATCTTCAATTATTGAAGCTATTTAAATTAGAGACAACTAATAAAAATGGCTCTTCCTCTTCTGAATTTCGCGCAATCTCGAACAAAACAACTAGTAAAGGATAGTTTTGTTGCAGGTGTTGGATTATTTCATTCATGTCAGGATTTTCTAATGCGAAAACTTTTTGGCCCAAGAGAGATATTGGACCGCCATTTGCTTGGTCTATCATATTACTATCAGGGAGCATGGCATTTAGCGCTCGTCAAGCATGTTAATAAGAAGAGCCGAGTATTGAGTGTAAAAGGATCTTATGACGTTGTTCCCGATAAGAACGTGACAATGGATGTTACCGAAACCGTGAAATTGATACTCGGTCCAGCAGAGGATTGTTATGGACAGGATATTTATCCTACAGATCTGGGATTCTCCTCTCTAATTTTCGAGGTTCTGACCGCTGATTCCTTGTCAGCTAGAATTATCACGGTTAATTCAACAGAAAGTATAGTGAAGAAAATTCAGGACCTGTAGGAGTTTGTATTCGACGGAATAAATAATCAAGATTGGCTTGATTATTTCCAACATTGATTCATAATTACTTCAGACTTGATCATTCTCAATTGAATGACTGATATTGTTTATTTCCGCTTCTAAATCGGAAGAGTAAGTAGAACCAAAAAGGATTCGATTAAGAAAGCATGAACCCAGCATTTCCGCTCTTTTTGGAACTATGCCGGAATCTAATGCGGAAATAATGAAAATCAATCTCCGAGTAAAGTTATCGTCAGATTCCACAATCTTTTGTTTCACTTCCAATTGTTCATCATCGATTGAAATACTAAACTCCATTGCATAAACGGAACAATATTGAAGTGGATAATATACTTATCAATATAAATCAATAACTGCCTTCAAATAGATTAGTAAATCGGAACATTGAATGTTCCGATTTTAGTAGCAAACTCGACAAGAGTTGGTCTTACATTGCGTCCATCATCTCGTCGTCATGTTCAAGCTCATCGTCCGGGATTTCTCTTTGTTTCTTTTTACTAACCTTTTTGCCTTGCAAGGTGTTTGTATCACTCCAATTCCATCCTTCCGAACTGATTGCGCTACAATTATTGTTATATCTGGATCCGAGTTTTACGAGTTGGGAATTGATGTAGACCCTCAAATCCAAAATCCGATTATAGGCGGCCAAAACATCATTCGAATTTACCTTGAGTCCGGATATTTGAATCATCTCCTCTCTCGCGACTGTTACAAATGTTTGAAGAACTTCCTTTTCCTCGCGAAGTTTGCTAAGCCTCTTTTCTTTCATTTGCAGAGACCTCTTGAACTGCGTTTCATCAATATCCCCTTTCAAGAAGGATAAACGGAGGGGTAGATATGTATTTGCATTCTCTGTCGGATAACGAGTCAGATCATCCGCAACCTCATTGATAAACCTAACAATTTCATACCAGTTTACATGCCCGCATGTTCTATGTCCATGCATCGAGATTCTATGGATGTTTATTTCCCCGCAGCCATCGTTTCGAAGAGCATCTTGGGGAGTAGGTTGTTGCGCATTTCCATTTTGCCTCATCCATTCGAAATAATGAGGATTATGCACTGGACCAGTTACGATTCTTCCGGTACTCCAACTGAATCCTGTATGGCAATTTGTACACCACATTTGCGGGCATCCACCATTCTTGAAGATTCGAGTTCCGCATTTCGGACATGGCTTGGTCTCCTTCATAATCAGTTCTGCAGTCTTCAAATCATCATCCTTACAGCGATGCCGATCATCATCTTCCGACTTCTTGATGGCATGACAATCTTTGCATACCCAAATTTCACAAATCGGGCATTTCCATCGGGTTGATAGATAACCCCTACATCCAGCAGCTGGACACGGGCGAATAAACGTCTTATGCTCTACTGTTTCCATGTTTAGATTCGTCCCGTCCTCATGAGCTAAAGCCAATCTCTGATATCTGAGATCTCTCAGTCGGTCCTTTATGCGATTAGCCTCTTCCCGTAAGCGATTTTCTTCCTCGATCAACGCCTTTTCCTGTTTGTGTCTATTTTCGAGAGCTTCCAGAATGGTTTGAGTTGCGGGAAGTAAAGATCTCTCTCGATCAAAAAGCACCTGTTCTCTATGCCGCTTTAGGTCTCCGAATTGAAATGTCTTTGTGAACGAGCTATGGATGAACTCTTTAGTCCATGCTCTACGGCATGTGGGCGCTGGACATTCCGGATCCTTTCGTGCTTCCGGGTCTACCAATATTGTTTGCATACATTCTCTGCACGCTGCATAATTGCAGTATTGACAGGCGATACGTTTATGAGCCCCCGACCAAGTGTAAACCTCAATACAGATGGGACACTGTTTTTCCTCGTCAAAATCCGGCAAATCTTCAACATCAATTTTCTTTTCTTCGGATTTCGCCTCCTCGGCTTCTTTTTTTGCTTTCTTTTTCGCCTTTTTCTTAGGGGATTTCTTACTTTCCGATTCATCTATTTCCGTCTCTCTGGATTTCTCATCCGATTCATCAATTGAAGCTTTCTTCACTTTCTTATCCGATTTCTTGGCTTTGGCTTTCTTCTTCGCCTTTTTCTTCTCATCCGATTTTTTCACTTCCTTTTCCTCTTTCTCCTCTTCGGATTCTTTGCCTGGTTTTCTAGTTTTTTGCGATTTCTTACTGGATTTAGCCATTTGTGTATAAGTATGAGTTGAAATATTCATTCGAAGAAAAATCAATTTAGACCTACATATATTGGAAAGAATTATCTCAATTATCAATTGAGATAACGTAGTTTTATTGATTATTCTTTCATTTTCCGGGATTGACTTTTCCGACAATTTGAATCGGGGGAAGTGTGGGAACGTCGTTTGCTGTCCTTTCGCGCACGTAATGCGTTATACACAGCCAGACTCCGGAAATGGCAGATCCGACTAAAATGTGATTTGGTTCCGTGAGCGAACATCTCGCGCCGGAAGGAAGAATGGCGGAACATCTATGGGAGGCGGAGAAAGAGGACATTGCGAATGTTTGAATTGTCACGCTGAATCAAAAAATCAATTTATAGTCACTCCAATTACCGAAGAGTACTTTCATAGTAAAATTTGACAAACAACCTGGCTTAAACAACAGGTGATAAACGGAAATAATGGAAGCTAACAGCAATAGCGCGATAAGCGGAAAATTAGTCCATATCGGCGCAGAGGTCCTCGTATTAGTAAGCGTGGTATTCTATCTGAATGGACAATTGAAAAGTTTGAAGAATGAAATCAGAGAATTGAAGGCAAAATTAGAAGATCAAACGGAAGGAATGAATAGACACCTGACCAAACTTTACTCGATGGTTGATGGCCTTCAAAGTCGTCCATCATTTCCGTCGCACTTGTTGCCTTCGGGAGTTTTTCCTGGTCCTTCTCCTGAAGGCGGCAATTGGGGACATGGCGGTCATCACGTTCCTCGACCGGTTCCTATTCCGGTCTCAACAGGTTTACGGCAACGTCATCCAAAGGCAGCCACAGCGGCCAAAGTACAACCGAGCGCGAAATCAAGTCAATCAGCTCCGGCAAAACATTCTCATAAATCTGTACAATTCTCGCGACAAGAACCCATTATTTCGGAAGAGCAGGAAGAACCAGAATTACCCGATGAAGACACTCTAGATGAGGAACTGAAAAACGAACTGGCGGAGATGGAAGCCATGGAATCATTAGAGGAGAATGAGGAAGAACCGGAAGAAGAAAAAACTGAACATTCAAAACAATCTAAAGTTTCGGAACAACCAGCACAAGACCTAAGCTTCGTGCAGTCGGCAATTCGCCAGACCGCCCGAAAACCGCCAATTGTTAAAAAAACTCCCTAAATGAGTTGGGCAAATCTAGTGAGGAAAACGATCCCGACATCATCGAGCTCGACCTCGAGCAGCTCCGTCGTGCAAATCCCGGTACAAACACGAACAGAGCCGATTCTTTCACAGAAGGAAATTTTCCCGCCTTCGTCTCGAATCCGCTTAGCATCATTGAAGGAATGCTTGGATTACCGTCATTCGGGACATTTGCGGGAGAACGTTCTCTATTTCGGAATCTCCGGGAAGGCGCGAATGAGCCTTTCAACATTTTATCGGCTATACCATCATCCATTACAATTGTTATACAAGAATCGGATCCAGACATGGTGTCAGAAGATGGAATGTCAACCTCCTTCATTGAGCAGCTTCGTCGTTCTGGCTTGGATTTTTAGTGACTGAACGGCGGTTTGTTTATTGATTTTCGATGAGATAGTTATCGGAAATCGTCCTAATTGTAAACTTAAAAGATGAGTTTTCTATTTGCAATCATGAGCGAGGAATCGATCAGAGATATGCCGGATTTGGATCCGGAATTGTTGAAAGAACTTCAATCATTAGACAAGGAACAGTCTGTACAGGATCTATTCTGGCAAATTATTCAAGATTGCGAAGAACATTCATTTCCGCTCTTTCAAAACTTGTGTTCCGGAAACTTGGAAATGTGGCTAACAAACCCGGAAACAGACAAGTTCAAGTAAAGACTCTGAACAAACTCATAATTGTAATTACAAAATTACAATTCAAATTCGTATCCACTAATACCGACAAACAATACTTATTAAATCGGAAATAAGAATAACATTTATCGAGTTATTAATCCGTTTCCGAACACGTCGAATGAGACTGCAAAATGCTAGTTTGCCATCTAATGTAAATTTTTCAATAAGAGGTTCTCCACTTCGATAAAAACCATATTCCCAGATTTTTCCATCGTAAAATAATTTCCGCTCTCCTTCCTGGAATCCATTTCTATAAAATTCAAATAAAAATGGATCCCCAAATATGTACCATGCTTTATGTTTTCCGTCTCGCTTTCCGTTTCGGTAAAATTCCCACACATTAAGCTGACCATTTTCATACCATTCTTTCCGTTCCCCTTCCCGTTTTCCACCTCGGTAGCATTGACTTTCCTTTATCTGCCCATTTTCACACCAAACTCGAGCTCCTTCCAAATTTCCATTCCGATAAAATTCCTGCCTGTGAGGCTTTCCATTATCATACCATACATCACGCTCCGCTTCCAGCCGTCCATCTCGGAAGTGTTCTTTGACCCAATGTGGACGCCGAACATTATAAACGAATTTGACTCCCTGCATAAGTCCGAATTCTTCCACCAGATGTTCATATGCTTGACTGTTTGTATCGGAAAACATGAAAGAATCAGACATTCCTAAACTTGTCATATTATCGTTTAAATTTTCATACTCAATTAACAAGTTTCTAACCGAAAATTTACTGATAAAAAGCATATTTCCTTCTTTCATAGAAATGTCTTCCTCCACTCCAGTTTCTCCAACATCGGTCAGTCTAGATGAAGATCCCAATCTCTGGCTTAGCGCTCATTGCGAACTTCTCGAACAACGTGAAAAGAAATATGAAGCACTAAATCGGGAATTGGAAATGCTTACGGAAATTCATAAAGATATGGAAAAATTAATAGGTAAACAACAATCACCATTAAATGAAGTCGAAACACATGTTATCGGATCTTTGCAAAAGATTGCAAGTTCTAATTTATCATTGGAATTAGCGCACAAGTTTCAGAACTCTTCACTATTTCTCCGAACTGGAGGTATCCTGGTTCTGGGAACAACTTTGGGAAGCGGCTTGGGTGGATTTGCGCTTCTGGCTGGTATTAAACCTCTGATTGCTCTGACAATTGGAGGAGGTTTCGGAGCATTAGTTTCAAGTGTTGTAGCTTTTAAGATTGAGTGAATTCTCGCTGAGATGAGACTTAAAGATGAAATTTGAATATCAAATCCCAAATGAGTCAAAAGACCAAATCGATTGTGGAAGCCCTGAAATCGACTCCGACTAAGCGCTCATTTCCTCTTCCGGAAACTTCCGCTGCAGAAAACGAAAGATCTGACGAGTTTAAGGAATCTCCTTCATCGTCATATTCGGATGTTGCAGATTCTGAAGAGAATTCGGATGTGGTTATTTCGGAGAAACCCAATTCGCAAAGAGGAGCTTCTACTTCTAGTGAAGATTTAATTGCCCGCCTTAGCCGATTGCAGGCTTCATCAAAGGATGATGACCAGGAAGCCCCTGAGAACTCCCATTATGATGACCAGCCTCATCGTGCCACTTCCCGTCCTCTTCAACAGCGTCAACGACATGAAAAGCAAAGACAGGTTCCTGCAACACGACAATTTTCTTCTCGGGATAGAAATGTACATTCCCGCTCAGATGCAACAGAAAACTATTTTAATGAACACGAGGCAGAATACGAACCGGAAAGTCATCGAAGACCTCCAGTCAGACGTCCAGCAGCTGGATATCAGGAAGAGAGAGCCCCTGTTAGAAAACCACAAGCAACTGCACCTTTCCGAACAAGTCGTCGAGGAGTATCTGCCCGTCCTGTTCATGATCGTGTGGAATCTCCAATCCGTTCTCCGGGACGTCGTTCTACAGTACCGGCGTTCTCAACTTCAGCTGATAGATTCGAATCGGATGATCAGGAAAATTCTTACCGGGGACATCAAGCACAGACAACACGAGTTGCAAATCGCGGCCGTCCCGGACTAAATTCTCCACAGACAAGCGGAAAATATCGAACGATCCAGCCTCCCTTAACCAAAAGAGAAGTGTACGAGCAGAGATGGTCTACGGATGATCACGAATCCGAATATGCTCCAGATCTTCCTCGAGGAAGATCCAATCAATCATCCAGTCTTTATGGAGATCGGAAGTCGTCGGGACGTTCGCATGTTGAACAATCCCGATTTGACAGGGGTTCTGATGATGAGTACTCTGAAGAATTCGATAGACAGGAACCCAGCCGAAAGCAACGAAGAGATTCTCATGATGGTTTTCCTCCATTTACCGGTCTATCCAAAACCGTCGCGATCAAGATCTCCAAGTCGGTTGGAGTTTCAAGCATTGCCTCAGATGTTCATGAAACCCTGAAGAGTCTTTCCGGAACTTTTGTCCATAATATTTTGTCCGAGGCTGCCCAGTCAACAGAGAATACTTCTATTTCATCTGCTGAATTGGAGCCAATCGTTGAACATCATTTGGGTAGATCCGTCGAAGATCTCGATCAAAGCTTCTTGAATTCTAGTTCATTCGCGCGCTGGGTGAAGAACATTGCAGATACTCTACAAGTCGGGCTTCGCAATGAAGCAATTCTATTCTTGCAGCAGGTTGTGGAATTCTATCTGGTTGAATTGCTGACAAATGCACGAGATGTAGCAGAGCAGGGTGGTAGAAGCCGTGTAATGATAAAAGATGTACAGCTCGCATCCCGAATGCGATAACGGGGGCATTCACTCGGGGGCATTCGCTTCGCTCATTCCCCCGGACCCCCTTCATGTTTACGGAAATTGATAAAGAGCTTGCGGGTGAAAAATAAATTTTCATCTATTCGAATAGATGAAAATCACGAATCTTTCCATCATTATGGATCGTTGTAATCAAAAACAGCATAAATGATTTTGGATAAATGTCTACTATAAACAGTAAATATTCATGGCAACTAAGATCACATTTCAAACGAATAAGATTAAGACTGTAAAACAATCTTCGTCAAAGCAGAAGGACAAGACCAATCTCAAGAACGGAAATCCGCCTTCATCTTCTATTCCCGAATGGGCAGCGCTAACCTTGGAAGATATCAATATTGCCGCCCTTGACCGACAGTATGTCCTTCCGGAAATAGTTAAGAAACAGGATAGAAATACTTCCAAAACGACTCCCAAAATTACCAATTCTCCATCATTGACAACTCCCGAATCAGTAGCCAGATCTATTTCCATTACTAGTTCTCTCCGTTTTGATGATTCGGAAATAGATAAGAAAGAATTTTCGAATAAGGCAGTCCCGGAATCGGAAAAGGAAATGAAATCAATGACAACCAGCTTGGAAAAGTTGGGAATTTCCGTTGCCCGAAAAGAGCCAGTGGACGTGATGCATTGGGGTGAGAGATATAAAATCAAACTTTTCCTGAGCGATGGAGGTAAATCTTCCGAATTAACTTCCGAATGTCATATGCGCTGCCATTACTGTCATCAGTTTCCCCCGAAAGGCGCTCTAATGCTAGCCGTTCCATATCGATATGTTCCGAGCTTCATCCATCGGCATGATTACATGCCAGAGTGGGTAAACATGGTCAAGAATATTCAGGTAGAACAAACTGTCAAAAATCAAACGGGAAATAAAGGACCGAGAACCAAGGTTGATCAGAAAAGCGTACCAAAAACTGTCTATCTCAAGCAAGATTTAGCTCTTCACGATATTCAGAGTCGAAGTGAAGCAAAAGATGAGAACAAGGGTGACGCCTCATTAGTTCCCGCAACGGCCGACTACTTTGATTGTTTGAAACCGGTCTGCTCATTTCCGTGCATGGTTTCGAAAGGAAGAGAATTAGCGGAAATTGATCCGAGATTCAGAAATTCCGAAATGCTAATTACGATGCTCTTTCAGAAAATTTTTGGATATCTGCCGGAAAAGTTATCTGCCGCTCCAAGTTTTGAATTGTTGCAAGAGTATGGAGGACAATACAGTTTGGAAGAGTATCGGAAAGATTTTCAATTTGTTAATCTGGAACCATCCAGTCAAATATATCAGAAAGTAAACAAACTCATCAATCATTCTACTGTTCTCTATTCATCATCTCAAAACTAGACTGATTGTATTATCATTCCGCATGAATGATAATATATAATATTTTCAATAATAAACAACCATGCCATCAACTTCCCGGAAAAGCAAGAAATCTCGAATTTCCAGGAAGAAATCCAAAACTCCAACGAAAGAGAGATGTCGTCTATTTCTCAGCCGAAAGATTCGGAAAAATATGCACGAATTTAAGAAAGGTAGATGGACCAGCCGCCCTCAGGCTATCGCGGTCTCATATTCCCAAATACGCAAATCTCATCCGCGATGCAATAGGTATTTCAAACAGTCTCGTTAATTTTTCTTGCAGGTAGCTAAACCAATGCCTACTCCTTGTCGAACCAAACAGGGAAAATTCACCTCATGCAAAAAGAAGGGAAAGGGAAGCCGTCATAAAAAGGAAAAGGAATCAAAATTACGCACTAGAAAAGCGCCAAAATCTCGTACTAAAAAATCAACAAAATCTCGTGCTAAAAAAGCATCAAAATCCCGCACCAGAGAAAAGGAATCCAGGAAGAGGACACCCACTCTAGTCTATCGACGAAAAGTACCACTAGCTCCCATGGCTCCGTCACATCCAGGTGGAGTTCTTCGACCGGGATATTACAAGGGAGGCAGTCGTCCTCCTCCAATGATTATGAAACCATCTGAAATGCCTCATGCGGCCCAGCCTGGATATTACAGAGGGTCATCTGGTGCGATAAAAGAACCTTGCTGGACTAATAAGAGTAAGGAATCCTGCAATCAACGCGAGCGATGCGAATGGGATGACAAAACGGAGGGTTGTTTATTCAAGGCCAAGGCAGGACTGGCCCCACCAACCTCTCCCACTGTGCATAAGGGAGGATTTTTCCGATGGCTAGTTTAACGGGGGCGCCAAGCTCCCCCGGGCCCCCCAGAATAGAACTGAAAACATAAAGGGGTTCGGGACGTATGAGGAGTCTGGGAAAGCGAGCAGAAAAGGCGAAGGGGGTCCGGGGGAATAAGCGAAGCGAATGCCCCCGAAAGTGATTTTTCCGATTTCAATTATCAATCATGTCTAATGGGAATTGTCGGTTCAATGTCTAATAATACCGGATCCGATTTACAAGCACTCGAAGTCGAATTAAAAATGGTAGATGATGAATGCTGGAATGTGAAGCAAGCGACTGACAACAAGTTAAAAGAGTTGGACAAGAAGAGACAGGCCATCAAGAAGAGATTTTCCGATACCGTGAATTCAAAATGCAAAGGTGTACGTGTAGAAGAATTATATCCGAAAGTCATGGGAATGGGCAAAGTAGTGGTCGGAATAACGTTGGGCGATATTGTCATCACAGACCTGAAAACTCCAGACGGAAAATCAATTGGTGTAAAGCAATGCGAAGATATGCATGCTCAGTATGATCATATGAACGAACTCGTTCCGGCAAACAGTAGAATATGCGTTGCTTATAAAAATGACGGGGTAAAGGAAGGAGATATTTTACTTCCGGTCTAAGCTTCACAATTTCATCATTGATAGTAATGATGAAATATCAACTTATTGGATGAGAGGGTTTCGCGTATCGATAATTTCATTCGACATGTAGCCGTTGAGAACATTCATAAATTTCTGTCTGCAATCGGAACAGCTGGAATTGCACGGAGCGGAAGAACATGGAGGGGCTGAGTTTAGCACCTGAACTTCAGAAGGATAAACTTCCGGTAGACATCGGAGATCTTGATCATTATGCGTTACTGGTTTCCATGGGGCTGCACGGGCCGCGAATTGTGTTCCATCTGAACGCCAATTCCAGCATGAATTGTAGGGATTTCCCATCTGAGATACAAATGCGTAACCGGAATATGACATTATGATTTACCAATCAAAAATAAATTCTAGATTACATATATCCGCAATGGGACAAGTTGCTTGTCTTTTCAGTGTTCAATGTTCCGCAAAAGAGACCGAACCAACTGCAGTTCCAGCACCCGTCGCACCAATTCGCAAAGAACGGTTATCAGATCAATTTTCTAAAGAATTCCCTTCGGCTCCGGAAGGAACTAATGCGAAACTTCCATTATCAACTTTATAGACGGAAAAATCAGGATAGGAAATCAAAGATTTATAATTATTTCCAATTCATAAGTAATGAGCTCTCTCAACGGAGCGAATCGGCAAGTAGCACTTGTCAGTCAAAATCAACTAGAACACATGTTTCCGGGAGTTCATCCCAACACTCAGATACGTATTAGCGGACCATTAATTCCATCCAGATTTTTCGAGAATGAGGATAGTTTTACCATCCACCCACACGAACCAGTTCCCGGATCTCCATCTCTCGGCCATCATCATGTTTCGCGAACTGAACCACCATTACCGGAAAGACAAAGTGAAGATTCTGAACCATCTCATTATTCCGTATCTAATCCGATTTCTCGTTACTCAGTCGTAAATCTACATCCAATCGCGAGTTCGTCCACAATTCCGGAAGAAGTCAAAAGATCGGCTGAAAAGGAAACATTGACTAAATCCCCAACCAAGGATCTTTCCGAGGAGGAATATGTTAAAAGAATATCCAATCTATCACGATTAATTCTTGAAGGAGAGCCGGGATTTTGGACTAAGATTTGCGGGCCCAATATCGATGTAATTTCTGGACGAAATGGGGCAAAAAGTTTTTCTATGAAGATCAACTTTGAAGTAAATGGTATCATCGTAACACGCATCAGTGTTTCTCATGAAACGGAGGAGACAAAACCCATCTGGTCAATTGCTCTAACATATATTCGACATTCAAAAGAATATTTTACCGGAAATAGATGCTATCTTCAATATTCCGATCAAGATCTGCAGACAGCCGTACGCAAAAGCTATAATGGATTGAAAGCCCTAAGACGGTGCACTTTTTGCATGTCAATCTGGAATAGCGAAATGAGTGACGTTTGTCTGATTTGCCTGTTCAGCGACTACTTTACTCGAGAGAATGAATTATATGAATGTCCGGTATGCAAGGAAAATGTTCGAGATTGGACAATTCTAGACTGTAACCATCGCCTCTGTTATAAATGTCTGGCCAGAATTAACGAACCCCGAAAATGCCCAATGTGCCGCTGTGAGCTGAATAGATGAAAACCGCGTCTTCGATTGAGATTCGCACAATCTCAATCTTAAAAACCCGTTACAAGCTGATCGTGTTCAGTAAATCGGAAATAATGTAAGTGTCAATAGGAACATGATATATGGAATGAAATCTATTCTTTGTTTTCAATATACCAATTTTCTTTTTCGAACTGAAGCCAAAGTCGCGAATATTTCCATCATTGTTGTAATTATAATATGCTATTGATCCATCCGCGTGTAATGCTTTGCTTTCTCCGTTCAATGTTCCGTCTCGATAATGTTCGTATTGTTCCGGTAGTCCATTTTCTCTCCAAGATTGAATTTTTCCATCTAATTTTCCATCTCGATAAAATGCCCATAATGCTAATTGTCCATTCTCCCACCACGATTTGAATTCTCCTTCTCTTTTTCCATCATGATAAAATTCCATTATTGACGGCTGTCCATTTTCATACCAGCTTCTGTTTTCTCCTTCCAATTTTCCATTCCGATAGTGTTCCTGCAATGAGAGCTGTCCATTCGGGTGCCAAGTCTCGCTTTTCCCCTCCAATTTTCCGTCTCGAAAGTGTGCATACCCACACATTTTTCCATCCTCATGCCAGGTTTGGAATTCTCCTTCTCTTTTTCCATCTCGATAAGGTTCTCGGGACAGAAGTTGGCCGTTCTCATACCAAGTCTTGCGCTCCCCTTCTCTTTTTCCATTCTGATGAAATTCCTCCGTCCAAATCTGCCCGTTGGTGTAAAAAGTTCTATGGGGTTCCATTTACGGAATAATTTATATTCCGTAAAAAATGAAAAACTCAATTTACGGGGGCATTCGCTTCGCTCATTTCCCCGGACCCCCTTCACGGTCTCTAGAACGTTTCCCTGAACCCCTCATGCTTCTATTCTGGGGGGCCCGGGAGCTTGGCGCCCCCGAAATGCGATTTTATGTGAGATTTTCAAACGGAAAGTAGAAGAATTGACAATTTAGTAAGCTGCAATAATCATGTCAAATGATCATCACCACTAACAAACGTTATCAAGCTCCGGCATCCTCAAGCGATCAGCCTGCTTCTAAGCGCGCTCGTGTTGATCGGGATGAGAAATCTCCGACTTCACTTGTCAGCGTCTCTAATAGCAAAAATAATTCATCTTCCAATGTCCCAAAAATTCCCATTCTCACTAACGAGTGGGTAAAAGCTTCCAGTACTCGAAACTACGCCATGAATGATCCATTGATCGATTGGTTAAAAATGCATGGAGAAAAAGCAGGATTTGTGGAAGATTGCAAACTATCGGGATATGATCAACGTTTGGACTTTCAGAACTTCATCGTCCAACAAGGCACAAAGTTCGAGGAAAATGTTATGATTAGATTGAAGGAAAAATTCCCCAATGATATGATCATTATTCCGAATAATGGAGATTCTTTTGAAATGAAGGAAACCCTCGATGCAATGATGAAGGGAATTCCCATAATTGTTCAAGGACATATTTGGAGTTCGTACTGGCGTGCTCATGGACATCCCGATTTGCTCGTTCGATCAGACTATCTTAACAAGTTGGTTGAATGTCCAGTAATATCCGATCAGGATCAAGTTGAAGGATGCAGTTTTAGTCCGAAATGGCATTATCGAGTGGTAGATATTAAATTTACAACACTCCGATTGAAAGCCGATATGACAACTCTCTTGTCTTATGGTTCATCCAAGGCATTCAAAGCTCAATTGGGTGTTTATAACATGTGTTTGTATGATATGCAGGGATTTGAACCTCCTCGAACATACCTGCTTGGTCGAGGATGGGAAGGCACAAAAAAGGGGCAAACACTATACAGCGAAGATCCCTTTTCCAAGCTGGGAGTAGTCGATTTTGTAAATGCCGATTCGGAAATGAATATCGAGGCGTCTAAAGCAATTTCATGGTTGAGAACATGTTCTCAGCAGGGTCATTCCTGGAAGGTTTTCCCCCGCCCATCAGTTCCGGAATTGTATCCTAACATGTCAAACGATCACGCAACTGGATGGGATTGTGCTAAAAAACGAATTGCGGTTCAGCTGAAGGAAATCTCTTTTCTTTGGCAGTGCGGATTTTCAGCCCGACAAGATGCTCACAGTCGGGGAATTTTTACCTGGGACGATCCCAAATTAACAGCCAAAATTCTCGGAATCAACGGTCCCAAGCTTGGCCCAACCGTTGATAAGATTCTAAAAGCTAATAATTCCGATACGCATACCATTCCGAAAATTTCCAGTTCTCTCTACAAGTGGAGAACTCCAGCTTTAGAATTCTTTTTGGATGTTGAAAGCGTCTCATCTGCCCGATCTCTTAAATCGGGTATCGGAAACATGGTATATCTCATTGGAATTGGCTGGATGGAAGACGAAAAATGGGCATATAGATCTTTTACCGCCGAGAAGCTTGATGCAGAAGCGGAAAAAGAAATGGTTCGTCAATTCCTGAATTTCCTGGCCGAACAAACAGGAAAGAAGAAAACCATAAAACTCTATCATTATGCCCATGCAGACCAAACACTTCTTTCCCGATGTTTTGATCAGACAGACCTAAATAAACAGCAAAGCGCGATTGTTAAGCGGATAGAATGGTGCGACTTGTATAAGATTGTTCGCGACGAACCAATTTGCATGAAGGGAGCTTTAGATTTTAGTTTGAAGAGTATTGTTTCCGCTTTATCTGTTCAGGGTAAAATAAATGTTAGTTATAAGGACATGCAAATTCAGTCGGGAATGGATGGATTTATGGCAGCCGTTTCCGCATCGTCCGAACCAAATACTCCATTCTCAGCCCACGAACTGGTTCGTGAAACAATCAAATATAACGAGCTCGATTGTCGAGCTTTACAAGAGATTTTATTCTATTTCCGGAAAGAGTTGTAAATTCGGGGGCGCCAAGCTCCCCCAGAATAGAAGTATGAGGGAGTCCGGGGAAGCGTTCTTGAAAACATGAAGGGGGCCCGGGGAATGAGTGAAGCGAATGCCCCCGAAAATGATTTTTCGTTCCGACAATGATTCATGAATAAAAACTCATGAATCAATCTGATCAATTGAACGTTTTTAATAAGTTTGGCAATCGAGCAATTGTCGGAACAGGTTTATGCTCAATTCTATATCTTGCTCATCTTGAATGTCTCTCCGTTTATTTCGTGGGAACATTGTTTTTCTGGTTGGCGTCTTCAGAGGTAACCTTTCAGTTAGAAAATTATGAGAAAAAGATTCCCGCATCTGTGCTCTTTATGTGTCTTTTTAATTTTGCATGTCTTGCTCTGTTCGGAATGTTATTAATTTCGGATATTGATGATCCCAGACCAAAAAATGATCTTCTCAGTATTTGTGCAATAAATGCCTTTTCTGACGTCGCGCAATATTTTTCCGGTGGATTATTCGGAAGAACAGTGGCTTTTCCCCGTATCTCTCCCCGTAAGACCTGGGAAGGATATTTATTCGGAATGATGAGCGCAACCATTTTCGGCAGCCTAATCAGACCTGATGTTCCACACATGGAGGTATATGTCTGGATTATTCAAGGATTTCTGGGAGGGCTAATTTCATCACTAGCGAAACGGGAATTGGACATTAAAAACTGGTCAGGATTATTGGGAGAGCATGGAGGTTTTGCAGATAGAACCGATTCCCTCATTTTACCCATTTGTTTGTACATATTTAGATTCTTGTCATTCTCTGATCATAGGAAACTGACTTTGTAAGACAATAATATCTCAACTCAGATGAGAGTACAAAACTCTCAAAAACGGCAAGCTAGAAGGAGAGCACAAAAAATGGTATAAAAATGGTCAATTAGAAATGAGAGAATTTTATCAGAACGGAAAACTGGAAGGCCACTAACAGTTAAACGAAAAGCTATTGACAGCTGACATATACTATTCAAAAATAACTATTTCACTGATAATTGGCATGAAATTTCTGTCATTAAGAATTGATATTTAAAGATTTGATAATTTGAACTAGATTGAAGTTGATAGTGTATGCTGCTTTTTCAATCTCTTTCGGCATTGATCCAGCTGAAATAATGCCCTGAAATGCATTATCATACATTTCGTATAAATTATGATTTTTCGAATCATAATTTCGTTGTTCTGTTATTCATTTTTAGGCCGTCGAATACGATTGATCACCAAATATCCAATTGATCCGATGAAAGAAATGATGAGCCACCAAATAACCAGCTTTCCTTTATCTACAATCATTCGGGGAGGTTCATCTTGCGGAATGACAATTCGTAGAATTACCTTTGGTTTTACGATCAATAAGAATATAAATGTTAGAATGCTAATAGATACATACGGAAAATACTTTATTATTTTTGATCCGCTTCCAGAAGATGAAATTGATTGAATGCTAGAAGGCTTGACTGTATCCAGATTACTAAGTTCTGATTCGATTCGTTTGATTTCTCGCTCGTAAGAACGTTGGTCCATATCTTGAAAGAACTACTTAAAGCGTTTTAGATCATCTTTTGAATCCAAAACATGCAAATATTTTCGGGGACCCTCGCTGCGCTCGCTTCCCCGGACCCCTCACATGTTTCCCTCGAAAACCCCTCGTGTTTCTATTCTGGGGGGCACGGGGGAGCTTGGCGCCCCCGAAATTGTTTTTATTTGGTTGGTGGTTCAAGTCTATTTCCAATGAGGCTTTGTATTGCGTAAGTTGCGAACATTGCCAATAATCCAATTGTTAGAACTTTCGCGATAGACACGGCTATACTTTCTTTTCCGAATCTTCCTCGAATATACCCGAAAAGTAGGAGTAACAATATTGATCCGACAATAGTTAGCAAAGCTCCCTGATGAATATCCGTGGCTATCAAAAAAGCCCAAAAGGGAACGGAAGAACCGAGAAGATAACCCAATCCTGTCAAAACTCCTCCCCTCAATGGAGCATCTTGTTTGAGTTCCACGGTATCCAAACTCAGACCTTCGGCTAAACTCATGCTAATACTTCCGGCTATCATATCGGAAAGGGCAGCCAGCAAAATCGCCCTCCTATCTAATCCTCCCGCATACATGCCGATTGCCAACGCGGGACCAACTGTCAGCCCGTCCATCAATCCCAGAACTAAATTTGCCAAGACGTAATCTGAACTCGATTTTGACATGATATCTCCGAAATATAATTTGTATATGCGAACAAATTGATTTTTCTCTCTATACTTTACGTTTTTATTACTCGTTTATCATTCAGTTTTCATGGGAATTACAGCATCGTTATCGAGAAGACGCAGGTATGATCGTCATCAAGAAAATGACGAGGCTCAGGAGGTGGATTCTTTAGAGAAGATTAAAGAGAAAGTTATTCGGAAACCAAGAGTAGAACTTGTCTTTCTTCTAGACGTAACTCTTACGCGAGCCATTGAGAAGAACCAACACAGAATCGTTCTTTCTCTCACAGATCCGGTTTTTATCCGGAACATGATTTTCAATCTTCCGCTCGATTATGTCGAGTCGTTTGCGGATCTACTTTCGTTGATTGCTCGGAAGACCCGACAAAATGGAGAGAAGTTGGCAAATTTAGTCGAAAGCGCTCTCTTCCTTCATCCTGTTCAGTTGCCAGATAACGGATATGAAAGACTTCGTCAGCTTGATCTTTCCAACACTTCTATTTATCTTTTGAACAATTACACCCATTCTAATCTTCAGGTTCCGGAAGATAATTTGAATGTTTCTAGAGTTGTCGCCTCATTGTCCGGACAGGAAGTGATGGATGATGTTCAGCAAGGAAGATTTACAGCATTTGTCACGAAAAATAACGGAAAAATTAAATTGGAAATTGAACCGATTCTGAATAGAGTATCTCCGATTCAGCTCAAACTGATCTTGGAAAGATTAGATTACATTGACAAACTACTCGTCCGACAGATTGCTAACCATTTCAATCGTCATGTAGAAAATTGTGATACCACATATCGCGATCTTCGTCGGCCCTCTCAATTCGTCCGAAATTTTGTCGCCAGTCCCATCATGGAACAATGGATAAATTGTTTCCGTCTGTTTGTGGAGGGAGAGAATAAAAATGAACTGGTAGACGAACTTCGCTCATGCAATGACGTATATTTGCCAATAACCGAATACATCATCAATAATCTTGAACATTAAGAGATTCTAATACAACTGATAACAGTTGTATTGTCATATTTATCAACTATATTTGTTCTATAATTTTCATCTTGAAAATTATAAATGAGTGGGAGGTTTCAGCCATTCGTATCTTATGTACAGCACAATTTCAACTCCAATTTCGGATTACATTTGCAACAATCTGATGCGGAAAAATTGTGGATTGGGAGACCGGTGGGTTTGGGAAGTCAGGGAGATGTTTTTTATGGGACATATGATCCTCCGCAATTGATAGCTCTCAAATTTGTTCCGAAAAATCCAGAAGATGACAAACGATTGGAAACCTTTCTGAAAATATCTCTCAAACTTAATCATCCGAATATTACTCGGCTTTTAGCCTACAGTTTTGATGATGAGTTTGTCGGACAGTTTGGCAAACTTGGTTATGTCTTATTTGTTTACGGCTTACATAAGTGCAAGAGTTTGCGGGATCGTCTCGATCAAAGAGGACATTTAGGAGAAGTCGAAAGCAGAGCATTTATAACAGATATCTTGAGCGGGTTAAATTATATGCACGAAAGAGGAATTTCGCATAATGATCTTAAACCTGAAAATATCATGATTGATTGTTCCGACTTGGGAGAAAGTGAAAAAGCCGTAATTATCGATCTGAATAGCGCATGCTTCTTTCGAGATTGTCATGCTCCGGCAATTACTGCAGCGTATGCCGCCCCCGAAAGTATCGGAAAGACGAGTATTGTCGGTCCCGCTTCTGATATATGGGCAGTGGGAGTAATCACTTACGAATTGCTTACTGGAAATAATCCGCTTAGAACAAAGAGCGGGGGATTCGCGGCCTTTATTGATGCAGTAAAAAATCTATATCAGTTGGGTAAACCAGGATCTCTACCAATTTCCGATAATGAGTTGCTTGACAAGTTCGGAAAACTTGATGATATTGCCAAGAAAAATTTACCGGCTGCCCAATTCATAATTAGCATTCTTCATATGAACCCGAAGGAGAGACCTACTGCTCGCGATTTGTTAAAATCTGCCTGGATTACTGGCAAATAAGTAATTCTTATCCGTAAGAGCATAAGAATTGTCCTTTCTATTCGTCGGAGTTTTTCAAGTCTTCTTGATCATTACGTCTCGCGACCAACATTCCGGCCATGCGTCTCAGATTCGTGTCTGGATGTTGCGTGCTTAACAATTTGAGAAACTGCTGTTCGACAGCATTTCCGTAATCGGAGTAATCGCAGCCGGACGTGGCGACCTTGGATTGTAGATTAGTGAGCACATCTTGGGCTGAAGCGTGAAATTCGTCACAACCAAAATACTTATAAAAATCGGCTAATGTAGGCGTGGATTCTTCCAATTTGGACATTTCTTCCATTCCGGCCTGAATGATCGGATCAAACACTGAATCCAACGCCGCGGTAAATTGTTCGTTCATGCGAGTCATGCTTTCATTAAAGTTCTTTAGTCGACGTTCATCCTCTTCTCGTTGTCTTTGCCTTTCTTCCTCAATTCTCTTCGAATCCTCGGCTTCGCGTTTCTGTTGTTCCTCGATGAGGTTTGCATATTTCTCATTGTTAGCTTTTTCGATAGCCTCCAATTTTGAGCCGCATAATGCGTTAAATGTGGCAAGTTCTTCGGGTGTTAACGCTCCGCGCAATTTCGGAAGAATTGATGCATTAAGTTTAAGTCTGATGATCTGGGAAAGCATATTGAGAATTGATCCGTCTAATAAGGATTAAACGGAAAATCAGTTCATACACAATTCTTTACACAATAATAAAATGCCGATAATTTCAGTTGGATATAAACTCAATATTGTTCCGATCAAGATGCGAATAGCAACACTGCTCGATATACAAGACGGGCTGGACAATATCAAAGATGAAATATTTGCCGGAGTATTTTACGGGATGCAGTGTAAGGGTGATTTATGGGACACAAAATCGACTGAAGAACATATGCGAGAATGGTTCAATAAACGGAAAGATATGGAGCAGATTATCAACATCAATAAACTTTATCGAAATAAGAATAAAACCATTCTTGTAGCCGAAATTAGGACAGTTGGAAATTGTAATTTTTACGCTTTCTTGATCAACATGCGTAACGTGTCTACGACAATTCAGAAAAAGCAACTTCATCAACCTCAATTTTACGATATTATTGACATTTCCAATGACCCCTTTCGAATTTCTGGAACTGTATATATTGATGAAAGAAAGATCTGATCAGTTTGGATAAACTGACTTTTTTATTCATCATGAGTTGAAATAACACCATGTCTTCCGCCTCAAATTCTGTCGAAGTAAAATGCCCGTTCACAGTCGGGAACTTGATGGTATGTGAACATCCTCGGTGCGCTGGAGCTAGCACATATCCGGTATTTGGAAAAATTTCCAATATCACTCCGACTGGTAAATTTCGAATTCAAATCGTGGAAAAGCTCCGTCCACCATGTGAAGAAAATAGTAGCGGAACTTGGGGAAGTAATACACTGATCGAACCGGGACAACGAATTACCAATAGAACAGGAGTCTTAACTGTCTGGACATCGGATTATCCCAATTCTCTCTATGTGAAAGGAAAATCTCAAAGCGCTTATACTTCGTGGACAAGATATAATCCTTCCCAAAAATACTGGGACCAATTTGACAACGGAGACTGAATTTCCGATGATTGAATTCGCGCGCAACTAATCAAGTAGAAAAAGATTATTGAGAAGAGATCTCTTCTCAATAAAGTTATCGAATGAGATGTTAAAGATTCTCCTCCTAATTCAATATGAAACAATATTCTCAATCTCATGTTCCTGGAACGTGGTTCATGCCCGCGCCAAATCCATCTATTTCCTCACATGGCCAATCTGTTGCAATGCTCAGCTCGGGAATAGAAAAATTGAATGATGGAACAAATAAAATTGCCGAAGCTCTGAACAATGTCTCGAAAACTCTTGAACAAGTTCCGACCTCGGTTAGTCCTGTAAAAGTTTTCGACATCGATTCAACCTATCGAAATCGGAATCAATTTCCGTTCCCCAGTAATTTTGTTGTCCCCTACACTAACGGTTCTCCGGGATGGAACACTTTTACCTCTCAGGATCCAGTGAGTAACTCATATCCGGTTTCGCAGGGCCTCACACAAGCTGGATCGACAACTACAAGTATTGTCCTGGGAATTGGCGCAAGTACTCTTGATAATTTTTATGTTAATTCCGTGCTGGAAATTTCCGGACAATTTGTGACAATTACAAATTACGTCGGTTCCACACAGACCGCGACGATAACTCCTGCTTTAGCGGTCGCTCCTCCTGCCGGAACAGCATATATAATTCGCGAAGGCATACCGGTAGCTGAAGGAACACTACAGGTAGGAAGCACGCAAAATAATGTCATATTTCCGCTTTCCTTTAGCACTGTTAGCGGAACATATGTGGGTAATTTTATCCTTTTTACATCTGGATCAAATTCCGGGCAAGTTAGAGCCGTGACGGCTTATGATGGATCAACACGAACTGCCACACTATCGGCTGCTTTACCGACAGTTCCCGGTCTGGATAATTTCGAGCTTGATTCATTTTCACGAGATAACGCTGTTCCACTTCGATATTCCGGTTCAAGAACTTTGAATCAGCCTACCTGTTATGTTCTGCAATTGATGCAGTTGGCGATTCCGAATTTAACTCTCAAGGTTGGATATGGGGGTACAATTCAAAATTATCCATATCTATATGTCCACTTCTATAATGAGAATAAACATTCGGAAACGATCATCTATGGTAACAACCCGAACGCAGTCACGGTCACTTTTCGCGTTCCCATGAGCTCAGTAGTTGCTCAGGCCCATAATCAGCCAACTCCCAATTGGTTTGTCTTCGACGATCCGATTCAAGCCCTAACACCCCAAGCATTGAAATTCAGCCCGCACGAAAGCATACGTTTTCGAGTAACTCTTCCAAGCGGAGAAGATTTGCAATTTATCACTTCCGACACTTTGCCTCCCGCTCTTCCAAATCCTCTCGTACAAATTTCTGTGCTTGTCGCAGTTCGATCAGTTCCGATATGAGGATTGTTGTACTATTTCGATAAGGGCAAACATTTCAGATTGTATAATCTGAAATTTACATAATCCAATTATCGTCATTGTTTATCGGATGACATGTTGTTAGTCAGTAAAGATATAGCATGTAAATATTTGCCGAAAATCTCAGCCCGTTTAAAGATTGATGAGTCAGAACAATTTAATGTACTCTGCGAGATTTCAGAAAAAAGGTCTGGAACGTGAACCGATTCGGGAAGGATTTTCCACACGTCCGATTCGCGCACGGAAAGAAGAGCCATCTCTTGATCTTTGGGTTCATCAGTTTTGGAAGTGCATTCACATCATGTCTCGAACGTACTCTCCCGATGATGTTGAGGGAATGAAAGAAGCCTACGAATGTTTTTTCCAATCTTTGACGGGAATTTTGCCTTCTGCTTTCATGAGAGCATTTCTCAAGGACTTTATCGCCATGACTCCAACTGTTCGAAAAATTCTAGTTGATAACAAGTCGCTGGTCTCGTTTTTTACTGTGCATCCCGATACATTGGAAGTGCTCGTTCAAGCTCCAAAAATGTTTTTCCAATATTCCCTGGAAGACGGAGATAAATTATTCATTTGGAGTTTTTTGCTCCATGCATACTTCCATATTTTGATGAAGATGCCAGTCGAAAGCCTTAACACGCTGAAACATCGTTTTCAGCCGGAAAAGATTAGCAAGGATGTTTGGGCTAATCCTCTGTGGTACATGATTCATTCTTGCGCTTATTATGCGAGAGGAGACCAGAAGTGCCAACTATTTTTCAAAGCATTCATGTCTTGTCTGCGATATGCTCTTCCGTGTCCGAAATGTAGAAAACACTTGATGGAGAATCTGGAACATTTTGACATTGATAAATATTGTATCAATACGGAAGGATTATTTGATTATACAGTTGATCTTCATAATACCGTCAATAAACAATTGGGAAAACCTATCATCTCACTAGAAGACGCGAAAAGTATTTATGATCCATGGGTTAGTTACTCGAACAATCGCCACCAAATGAACGTTTCTCGTTTCATTTCCTAACTTGAAATTCGAACCAATAAAGCAATTAGAATAACACGATCTATTTGACGGGAAAATATTTTTATCCTAACTTAATTGACATTTAAAGGAATGTGGATAAGTCACTTATAAACTCTCACAATGGGTTTACTCTCCTTCCTCGCTACCACCGCCTTGCTCTTCCTCGGCTCAACCGGCCTGTTTGGAACAACTCATGTGACCTCTGTTGAGGCGCAAACGCTGTCTGCTCCCATGGATGTAACCCAACCATCAATTCTCGGCACCGATCTTTACATTTACAATCCCGCAACTCAAAGCATCATCAGCCCCTCTGGTACCGGAAATGGTTTAACAATGACTCCTTGGACTCAATACAACACCACCATGCAATGGTCTATTCTTCTTGATGGTTCTGGTCCAACTTATTACATTTCCGCTGTTTTCCCTGAAGATGCTGGCTGTTCCGTAGGTTCAACTGCATTGTGGAATGCTCCCAAGAAATCACCGGTTAGCACCCTCTGCAGTCCAGCCACTTCTGTATACACTAATTTCATCTTCATTCCTACCGCTACAGCAAACACCTACGTTATCGTGCCCGATTCAAATGCTGCCGCATGTGTGACAATTCAATCTGGTATACCGTCTTCTCCTTCCACTGTATGTAATCGTTTAGGTGTATACACTCAGTGGCAATTCGTGACCATCTCTCCCTGATAACGCAAAATTACCCGACAATATCACTTTCAGATTTGAAAGTGATCTATGTATGATTATTCGAAGCGGAAAGTAACATCCCTAATTGACTACCTGATTTATTGTTCATAAAACTCAATTACAAAATTTCCGTTTTTACATATTATAAATTTGATGAAAAATTTCCAATTTTAATTGATATTTAAAGGGCTCTTTAAATAGGATTATAAACTCACACAATGGGTTTACTCTCCTTCCTCGCTACCACCGCCTTACTCTTCATCGGCGCAACCGGTCTTTTCGGAACAACGCCCATGGCCTCCGTGCAAGCCCAAACTTTATCTGATCCGTTGGATGCAACCACTCTTGTAGATTCCGGAACAGCATTTTACGTTTATAACCCGCCAACGCAAACAATTGTCAGCCCCGCAACATCAGGTAATGGATTGGTTTTGATCCCCTGGCAAGATTACGACAACACTACCATGCAATGGACCCTTAATACTTATGACCCTCATGCTGGAAGCGCATATATTTCCGCTGCAATTCCTGCAAATCTGGGCTGCCCTGCGGGTTTGGTGCATTGGAGCGCACCAACTGTTGCTCCGGTGGTTACCCTCTGTACTCCCACTGTTTCTGCGTATGAAAGTTTCTTTTTCCTTCCGACAAACGGCATTAATGCTTACAATATTCAGGCATTTCAGAATGGCGGCGGTTGTGTAGCAGATACTAACGGTGTTCTCACCACTCCTAGAGGAGTATGCGACGTGTTCGGAAGATATACAAAATGGCAATTTGTCACCATTTCTCCTCCCTACTACTATTAGAACTTTTATCAGATCATTCAGCATCACTTTCAGGTTTGAAAGTGATATTTTCATTGATAAGTGCGTTGTAGTTCGGAAAATCCAATTATTGGATTTTCGCCTGTTATCTTCATAATTTTCGCATTATTTTATGCTCTTGCCAAAAAGCGGGGAAAATGCGGAAATATTCTTTCCGATCCATGCAGCGGAACTATTCATTGCATCATTAAATGTTTTGGCGATATCCTCTCCCGATCGTGTCCAGGAGCTCGCGTTAAACGACAACCATTCAGAACTAGATTTTCTGCCAGAAGATGCAATTTGAGATGAGCGTTTCGATATAACTGTTTCATGTTTCGACTTATCATAATATGTTCTACTTTTCTTATACAACTCCTCATTACTCTCATTTAGAGATTTATCCAGAACCAAAGAATCTGGAGTCTCTTTAGCATGATTTGATCGAATTACGGGACTAATGGAATGCGAAATTCCGGAAATGAACATTGGATTTGCCAGAGGGGATATGAATTTGCTTTCCAGAGGCAAACTCGACGGGCCAATTCTCATACGGAAATGGTCGTCTTTCAGCTGAACTGCTCCGAACAATCGGGAAGAGTATTCCTGAATTTCCAACTCATCTATTGGAGGTGGAGCAGGTTCTAATAATTTACGAGCTTGTCGAATTCCACTATCCTCCAGAACATTATTCTGATGAACAATTGACTCCTTACAGGATTCGAAAAAATCTTCATCACCTTCAGCATCCTTGTCAGTTTCCGATTCGTCCTTTGAAAGATTAGATATGGAGGCAGTGATTGAAGGCGTCGATTCTTCTGGTGGCAAATCGGGAAACCATGGAGATCCGAAAAAATTTCCCCAAGTACATCGATGTTGCGGTTCCACTTGCAATAATGAAATCATCAGCTCCTTTGCATCTCTGTTTATTATCGGCTCAGGTGGAAAGTTCAGCCTGACATTTTCCAATGTCTTTATTAATTCCAAAATGTTCCGAGGTTTTGCAAACGGTAAGGAATGATAGAACAATTGAAAAATCATCACACCTACAGACCAAAGATCGGAATTCATAGAATACTTCCGAGTCTTGACCATTTCCGGGCTTAGATACATTGGCGTTCCGCAAAGCGTTTCCATTAGGGAATCTTCGGTTAGGTTCTCAAAGATTTTGGCAAATCCAAAGTCAGCAATTTTCACTGTAATCTGTCCACTGGTCGAATCTTTCTGTAGGAGGATGTTTTTGGGTTTCAGATCCCTATGAAGAATGTTGTTCTGAAGAAGATAATACAGACCATTTCGCAATTGTGTCATGTAATCTTTAATCTCTTCATGATCTAGCATCTCTTTCCGAGTAAAACGATCCAAATCTCCATAATTGCAATACTCGGTTACAATATAGATGTTTTCTGCAATATCCGGAAAGGCATCATGAAAGTTGACAATGTTGGGATGTTTGAGAAGTTTGAGTAAGTTGATTTCTCTTTGGATTCTTGCCATGGACATTTTCTTTTTCGCCGCCGAGGTGATACGCTTGATTGCTACGTACGTTGGATTTGCCGAGTTCGCCTGCTCGATGTGATAGCCCACGAATACTTGACTGTAGGCTCCCCTGGCAATAGCAGGCGTAAAATAAACATAGTTCCCGATTCTTGCCGACTGATGTTTTCCTTTTTTACCATGTGACATGTGCTAAAGAAAACCGAGATAAAATCCGTGCGGAATGATGTGATTAACTATGCAAATTTCTTAAGTCAATTGATCCATCTCCGTGAAGAGTCAGGATGCATAAATTGACTTTTTTCCTCTCCATCAGGAGGGATGTTATCTTTGTTCACTCTTTGAACAATTTACCCTTCAAAATGTCCTTTGCTCAACTGCCACCCTCCACCCTATCCTTTGGAACTCCTTCCTGCACTTCTGTCGGTGCTCTGGTAATTGGTGCCGTCGAACCGGAAAAACAAACTCAAATCAATCTTATTGACGTCGCACCTATTTGCACTTCCGCCGAAGCGATGATTCATGACGCTGATGAAGGAAAATTCGTGACCGTTGCCGAACAGAAAAAGCAAAGTAGTTCTGGTATCCGCTTCGTGCTGCTCTGTTTCGCATGTGCGCTGATTTTCTCATCTGTCCTCTCGTTCGTGGTGTAATGTGTCGCACTAACAAAATCTAAAAAACCATAAATTAGAGAAGCCAAGGCTTCTCTAATATCGGGGGCGCCAAGCTCCCTCGTGCCCCCAGAAGCACGAGTTAGGCGAATAATCCGAATACAACGAAGATATAATTGATTTTTGCTTCTTTTATTTCTAATTAGGAAGACGATGTCCGCTCAACTTACTAATGTTGAGTTAGCGTTTGAAACTCTGAAGGATCAGTTGCAATTATTAAATGAAGGAAATACCTGGCAAGTGGAAGTTAGATTTGCGGAAACAAATTCGGAAACATTTGCTCAGATTCTGTCCTTACTGATATCTGATAAATTTTTCCGCTTTCAGACTTCTCCGATTATGGATGTAAAGCATTCTATCTTATTTACGGATCGCATTGAGAAGAATGATTTGAAAACTTTCCGGATAGTTATGCTTCGCGGGCAATCTCCAAAATCTAATCACAAGATTGAATCTTCAAAGCTCATCAAAGTATCGGGAATTGATGGAGAACAAGAATACTCAATCTTCACGATCAAAAATCCGCAACTTTCATCTGAAAAGTTATCGAATGCCCCCTCTCAACTAACAAGACCTGACATCTTTCCGACACACACGAGGCAAAATATTCCCGTTCCCTTGTGGAAAATTTCATTTAGCAGCGAAGCTCAATATTCCGCTTCTCCGATGAAAGCCAGCGAGATGATGGTTACGGATATTATTCAATCGTTGAATGAACAAGGATTTGACGGAAAGAATATTTCTTTTCTTGATGGAACCGCAAACTGTGGAGCAGATTCGATAAATAGCGTATTCATTTCCGCGAACCTACATCGCCCATTTCAGGTTTTTGCAATTGAGTTGAACGAACTCAACCATCGAGCCTTGAAAGAGAACATAACATTGTTCGGATGCGATCCGAATATTACAGCAATTCATGCTGATACTGTAAAATGGCTATCTGACTATTCGGAAAATAAAATATTTGATTGTATGTATTTCGATCCTCCATGGGGTGGAAAAAATTACAAGGCCATGGAGAAGGTTACTCTGGAGTTGGGCGGGATCAACATTTGGTCTCTATGCAAGGAAATCATGGACAGATCTGTCAGACAGAATGGTAAATTACGATTGATCACCATAAAAGGCCCGCCCAATTGGAACATGAATGATGCCGTTCTGGCTACCATAAAACCCCTTGTAAAATTCAAACCATTTCGGAACATTATTTATGCTTATATCAACGTTGACAAATATCGGAAAGAGTAAGATCAATAATCAAGTATAAATTTGATTATTCAAAGGTTACCGTTGTGCAATGATAAATTGTGACAATTTTGGTTCGAGATTTATCATTCGCAAATTATCCGAACACTATAATTTTCGGCAAACAAATAATATTCGCAATTTATGAGGTGTAATATCTATTCTGGGTCAATTTTATGGTATAAAATAGGATTTTCCAACACACACATCATATCCCAAAAGATATGCCTGGATAAGATGAAGTAGCATATCCCTCTTATAGAGTGAGATATGTCTCGATGCTATGTCAGGAATATTTGATGGTAACAATATTTAAAGATATGTCTGCATAATATAATCCACTTTCAATGCCGAGTAAATGTGAACATTGTGGAGAATCCTTTTCCACAAATCGCTCTCTAAAATTGCATCAAAAATCTGCTCAATATTGTCTTCAAATTCAAAGACGTAGAGGTTTGGAACCGGAAAGTGAAAATTACGAGTGTACTTGTGGTCAAAAGTTTACATTAAAAGGAAATCTTACCAGGCATCAAACAAGATGCACCATTTCAGAAAATGAAACAAAACAGACAATTATCATCAACAATAATGGAACAATAAATGTTACCAATAATACAACAAACAATATACGAGTAGATATTCATCCGTTTACTGTTGATAGATTGACGAAAGAATACATTGTTTCCAAACTTACTCCTGTTATCACCAAGGAAGTAATGAAAGCGGGAATAACTTCTATAACCGAACTGATAATAGAGCTGTTACTAAAAAATGATGGAAAATACTGCTATTGGTGTACGGATAAATCTAGAAAACAATTCAAAATGCTGATTAATTCAGACGGGGAAGTAAGTGTAAAAGACGATCCCAATGCTTTCAATTTGAGAACGATTATATCATTCCCGTTGAGCTTGATAACACTTCCGTTTGCCGCAGATAAACAAGCATCAAAATCAGTGATCGAAACTTACGAGGAGATACAGAATGTCAAGCTAGATGGATCGAGTCTCGCGATGGCTTTAGCATCAGGTCTTCCGAAAACTCCCGAAGGAGGAGTCGACCCTCAACTCCAAGCTAGAGCAGAATTGGAGGCTTCGGACCCCGAAGAACTAGAGAGAATGGCAAAATTGAAAAAGCAGGTGAAAGCCAATAAGCGTCGTCAAGAGATGGTTAAGATGGGCATTCTTGATGATGATTTATAATGTTTGAGTTTTCCAATCGATTATCCGATCAAAACGATCGGATAATGCTATAGTTTATAGATATGTGATGAATCCCGCATCAATGTGAGGATTTGAATCGAAGATTGCAAACTCTGTTTGGATTTTGTCTTCAAAAATATACCCCTCATCTTTAAGACTATTCATTACTTCATCTTTATATTTCTCTGCATTTACGAATCCGACATCATACATACGGATGGTTAAGATTGGATTCCTATTCGAACTACAAAGATTGTAGGACAGAGCGCATTGCTTATGTTTCCGAACTTCCGTTTCTAGATCGTCTAAATCTCCACCATTTGGATCAATTTTGCAATGAAATTCGAAATACGGTTTGCGACACTCTCCTTTATACTTTAGATTTAGGTATCTATCCATGACCGCATAATCCTGATCAGTTTGTGGCAAACCGCGAAGATCATGACATTCGACTTTGACTCTGGAAACGCGAATATTGTTTCTCTCTAAATTTTCGGCTGTTTGTTTTGCAGATTTTATCACTGCCTCGTCGCTATCTTTCCGAGTAAAATATGATAGCATATACTGATTATTTGTTCCCGAGACCGCAAATACTACTTTAAATTTTCTTTCGGTTCTGTGATCATAAATGTACTTTAGAAGTTTCGTATAGTCACCGTTTGGGTGGATGGTGATGTGAATCTCGAAAATTCCATTTAGTTTTCCGGGATAGAAATCGGAAGAAATATTCGATTCAGATGTCGTGCTTGTAGTTGTCTCGAGAGTTTCGTTCACGAATTTCGACTCGGTAACAATATCGGGAAGATTGTTCTCATTGTTATTAGAAAAGACTTGAGATGAAGCGATTCCCATGTCTGTTTATTAGTGATTGTTCTCTATTAAGAAAATCATTTATATCCATATGGCAATCTTGAAATGATCTCTTTATTTTGCGATCACAATTGGAGTTTTCGACATGCTTATAAGAGAATGTAGTCTTTTGAATGTTGTGTTGGTATTCCTCTCGAAGAAAATGCATGATTCTGTCATATTTATGACCGTCCCAATATGAGATGCATTTCTATTAGTAATTAGATACAGTCTGCCTCCGGGAAGAAAATTCTGGCAAATAATACCGCCAATTTTATCACACAAAATTGATTGTTTGTTTAGTTTAAGTTGATGAGCAGTATTCAGAACAGTATGCTCGTAGATACAATCAACGTGACCAGCCGCCCTAACGTCGTTTGCAACATTTCCGAAATGGAAAATTTTGGATGGTTTGGACATGTAAATACAACTTTGATAATTATTGAAAAGTAGTTTTCCACTTTCTTTTAGCTGATTTTACAGAAAGATTCAGAAAGTTATAATTTTCTGAATCTGTCCCCTAATTGTGCATAATTCTACAATGCTTCAACTGTCCGAAGTCTGTAAACGTATTCTTCCTCTCGAGGTATGGAAAACGACTATTCAAATCCGGAAATATTCAAACATTCACTTGGTTTGTCACCTGGAGGGTAGACAAAAAGCATTGACCCCCCATAACTGATGGAAGTTTCCCACCCTAATTCTTTTAGTTCTTGACAGATGATTGTCAGGAGATTTTGATCGATTAAATAGTTCCGATCAAATGTCCCCAAGTTTGCCTCTGTGAGATCTATCCCGTAACTTTTGTCGGGAGTTTGTTCGGTGTTTTGACCAAAAGATGGCTTGAGCATATACTCGAGAATATGCCTTCGCAAATACGCCAACAATCTGCGTTTCCGATAATCGGTAAAATCGCCTCTATTTTCTGGACGTAATTGATCCGGAAAAACACGCATCTATAATTATCATGAGAATTTAACCGTTTAAATCACATTCGGGGGCGCCAAGCTCCCCCGTGCCCCCCAGAATAGAATTGGAAACATGTGAGGGGTCCGGGGAAGCGAACGAAAAAGTTCTTGAAAACATGAAGGGGGTCCGGGGGAATGAGCGAAGCGAATGCCCCCGAGCGAGGGTCCCCGAAAATTGAGTTTATCGTAGCTCATGTTATATATTATAGTATCATTGCAATGTTCACTAACTTACCCGATTCAACCGATCGAGAAGGCGAATATAAAACTTGGTATGAAAATGGGCAGCTCGAAGTGCAAGCATTTTATCGAAATGGTAAAGAGGAAGGAGAGCACAAATCTTGGCATGAAAATGGGCAGCTCGGTGTACAAGCATTTTATCGAGACGATGAACCGGAGGGAAAACGCAAATGTTGGTATGCAAACGGGCAGCTTCATGTGCAAGAATTTTATCGGGATGGAAAATTGGAAGGGAAACGCAAAGTTTGGTATAAAAATGGGCAGCTTTGGACGCGAGAATTTTATCGAGATGGAAAACTGGAAGGAGAATACAAATCTTGGTATGAAAATGGGCAGCTTCAAGCGCAAGAATTTTATCGAGATGGAGAACTTGAGGGAGAATGCAAATCTTGGTATGAAAATGGACAGCCCTATGAACAGAAATTTTATTGGAATGGAACATCTATTCATGATAATTTTAATTTCGCCAAAAAACAGGTATTTCTTCGGATTGGCTCATGCTATAGAAAAAGAGTTATTCATTCGATAAATATGGTACTTATTTTGATGATCTGCATGAGATTATGTTTTTGCAAATGGACAAATTTTAAAGCTTCCAGCAAACAGCATCAAATGCGAATGATAAAAAAGTGCTAAAGTTCCGAGAATTAGCAGTACTAGTCCGATCCATGGTGGAAGAGACGAAACATACTGCTGAGATTTATTTTCCGTTTTAGTCGCTTTTGCTCGAGAAATTTGCCATCCTACAAAAATTAAAAATCCGCCAAAAAGAATGTGAAAAATCCAGATAAGCATTGCTGGAACATTATAATGATAACTACCAGACATTTTACAATTGCAAAATTATAAAAGTTTTGCAATTTGATTCACACTTATGAAACGAGTTTTGCCAAATCGGAAATAAGTATGATGTTTATCGGATCGGTAATTCGCTTTCGACAACATTTAACAAGACGCAAAAATAAGCATTTTTTGGAGAAATTAAAATTGTCACAGACAGATATTCCATTCCGACAAAATTTCCGTTTCAGAAGGTGTCCATTTTCGTTCCATTCTTTCAGTATTCCTTCTAGTTTTCCATCCCGATAAAATGTTTGCATGTAAGGACGTCCATTTGTATGCCAAGATGTACATTTTCCTTCCCGCTTTCCATCTCGATAAAATTCTTGTTCCCAGAGCTGCCCATATTCATGCCATCTTTTGTACTCTCCTTCCCATTTACCATTTCGATGAAATAATTGTTCCCAGAGCTGGCCATTAGCATACCAAACTTTGCATTTTTCTTCCGATTTTCCATCTCGATAAAATAATTGTTCATAGAGCTGCCCATTTGCATGCCAGGATTTGTATTCTCCTTCTTCCTTTCCATTTCGATAAAATACTTGTTCATGGAGCTGTCCATTTTCATACCAAGATTTGTGCTCTCCTTCCCGTTTTCCATTTCGATAAAATGATTGCTCATAGAGCTGGCCATTTTCATACCAATATTTGTATTCTCCTTCCCTTTTTCCATCTCGATAAAATTCGTGTACGCGAATCTGCCCATTTTTATACCAATATTTGCGTTCCTCTTCCAGTTTACCATCTCGATAAAATGCTTGTTCCCGGGGCTGACCATTTTCGTACCAAAATTTGTGCTCTCCTTCCTCTTTTCCATCTCGATAAAATACCTGTCCCTGAAGTTGACCATTTGCATACCAATATTTACGTTCCTCTTCCCGTTTGATCGAATCGGGTAATTTAGTTGGCATCATATGGTGTAGCATATGAATAAACGAGAAAAGTCATTTTTGGATTCAGTATATTTCATTGCACAACAATCAATTTAGAATCCTACATTCCAGGGATCATCGTCATGATACTGCATCAAATATACCATTCCGGGATTGAGGTAAATATTCATTCCTCGATGAACACCTACATGTTCGCAGATTGCTTCTTTCTCTCCCGATTTTTCCAGAGAATATCGTCTAGCCAAAATGCTTGGAAGTCGATAAAATGTGAACCCATTAAAACAGCTTCGAACATGCATCGGAGATAAACTGCAAGCGGGAGGATCAATATCATCAACGGTAGTAAAAGTTCTGGTTTGGCCGATATCTTCATGGGCATATGGATCATAGTATTTTCCCGTTTCGATACGATCTCCCACATCTGCCACTCCATTGGCACACATTGCGTCGATCTGTTTGTTGTCAATTCCTTTCTTGAAATAATATCCAGTCAGTCCCAAACCATCTAGATAAAAAGATCCCTGAATGTCCATATCCCAGATGAGGGCTATTTGAGCGGACGAAAGTTTTGGATTACTTCGAATATAGTCCAGATAGACATTCCGGAGTTTTACCATTTTATCAATTCTTCCGGAAGCTCTATCATGAATTAGTGTAGGATCCATACGGAGAGAACAACTACTCAAATTAACCCCCTCACATCCCAGAACCTGAACTTTTTGATTCTGTTTAGCCCATTCTAGCAACTTCAATCTCGTATTATCGTGAGAATCATTTTCCACGACTAGTATGGTGTAATCTGCGAAAAGTTTTCCCACTGCTTCTGATTGTCGCCGCACAAGATGAATTGTCGATTCGCTATCCCGTAAAAGAGCACAAATAATGAGACGCTGAGATCGGAACCATGAGAGACCAATTTGCGATTTTTGATGATCAATATTGCATGAAAATTTTGCGGGAGTTAAAGACAGCACATTATCAAATCCTTCAATTTGATTTCCAGATCTCCATTTCGATATTCCTATTCCCACAAAAATCAGCAAAAGAATCACAATAGCCCAAATGGTGGATTCTTTCATAACCATGTATTGTCTGTCAAGATAATCTCGATATTCTTCAATCTTATGTCCTGCAACAGCTGTCGCGCTCTTCCGGGAGAAATGATGGCACACCCTGCTACACAACTTTACTGGAATGATGGACAGCCTCTCACCCCCGGAACAACATTAAAAGCATCAATTCCGCAAGTTCATCATCGCGAAAGATTAGATTTATATCCCCTCGGGTACAGCCCTGCAGGGCTGGGTTATGGAGGATTTTATATGCCGGCTGGACATGGAATATGGAATTATGGAAATTATAAAAGATTTATACCTTGGACTCAGCCGGCTCAAAACGGAGCGCATTAGAGTAAACTGATTTTTTGACCCGAACATTATTCCTAATTATATCGAGCTCTATGGATACGGAACTTGTCTATCAGAAAAAGATTCAAGCTTCTCAAGATGATAAAAAAGAAGAAATCAGAGATTTTAATGATCGTAGCCTAATGCAGGTATTTTATGTGGACGGAAAACGCGAAGGAGAATGCAAAGTCTGGAATGCGAATGGACAGCTTGAGAAACAATCATTTTACCGCAACGGACTTCTGGATGGCAACTTGAAGAATGGAAAACTTATCATGACGATAAACTGGAAGGGGAATGTAAAATGTGGTATGAAAATGGGCAGCTCGAGGTACAATCATTTTGGATGAACGGAAAACGGAAAGAGAAATACAAAAGATGGCATGAAAATGGACGGCCCTGGGTACATGCATTTTATCAAAATGGAAAACTGGAAGGGAAATGCAAAGAATGGTACGAAAATGGACAGTTAGCGGAACACATATTTTATCGAGATGGACGACCAGAAGGAGAACGCAAAGTTTGGAGTAATGACGGAATTATGAGTTCATATACCTATTATGAAAACGGAGGGATTGTCGACCCGATATTCAGCCTAAGAAAGAAATGTGTAATACTACGACTACAAAAATGTCTTTATTCTCGACATTCAATTTCCGCCATTAGTCTCTACATAGTTTCCGATTTGATAAGAACGATTTGACATATCGTAAAGATCGCAATTCATAGAATTGCGATTTCAAACACCCTTTCAATGTGCTTTCATTCAGGCATCTATCGTTTCATAAAGATTGATGTTAAATGAGTTTAATGCTAATTGTGGATTATTCATTCAGTAATGAACATTTGTGAATATCAAGCAAAATATCGTCACGAAAACGAACAGCGCGCGGAACACGCAGTTTATCGAGATAAGCAACATGAAGGAGAATGTAAAAAATGGTATGAAAATGGGCAACTCTATGTACAATCATTTTATCGGGATGGGAAACGAGAAGGGGAATGCAAATCTTGGCATGCAAATGGACAGCTCTGCGAACAGGCATTTTATCAAAACGGAAAATTGGAAGGAAAGAGAAAACTTTGGCATGAAAATGGACGCATTTATGCGCAAGAATTTTATCGAAATGGAAAAACGGAAGGTGAATGCAAATATTGGCGTGCAAATGGTCGGCTCTGCGAACAGGCATTTTATCGAGATGGAAAACTGGAAGGGGAACGCAAATTTTGGTATGAAAATGGACAGATTGAAGATCAGACATTTTATTGCGATGGAATCTTGAATGGAAAAAGCAAAGAATGGTCTGAAAATGGGCAACGATGTGCACAAGCATTTTATCGGGATGGGAACTTGGAGGGAGAGAGAAAAATTTGGCATGAAAATGGACGCATTTATGTGCAAGAATTTTATCGGAATGGAGAATTGGAAGGAGAAAGTAAAGAATGGTCTGAAAATGGACAATTAATTGAACGGTCATTGTATCGGGATGGAAAGCCGGAAGGAGAAAGCAAATCATGGAATGAAAATGGTGGAACCATAACATCTCATTTTTATCACTCGAATGGGGATGTCATTGATCACAATTTTAGCACAAAAAAGAAATGTACCATATTGCGAATGAAAAGATGGCTTCATTTTCAGTCTTTAATTTTTTCTATTAGTCCCTACATAATTTCCGACTTGACAAGTTTTATTTGACATGAATATGCAATTGTCGATTTTACCATGGATTCAATTCACTCAATGGAACATATTGATTTGTTGAGATTGAAAAGATTGCAATTCCACGAATTACAATTTCGTATGCTCTTTCAATGTGTTTCTCTGTCCGGATATCAATCATCTCATATAGTCTTGGTATGATATCGGCAGCTTTTGCTATTTATACCGGGCAGTGGATGCTCGGAACTTTAATTTTGTTTTATTCCCAGATGCAATTAGCAGAAGCTTTCATTTGGAAAGGAATCGATACAAATAATCTGAAAATGAACCGCTTGGGAACTGCATACGGCAAATATCTACTTCCGACTCACAATACTGCAATAGGGTTTGGTTTAATCTTTAGCGTTTTACTTGTGCAGAAACGATCTCTCGAACTCAAAGATTTTATACCTTTCACTATCGGGATAATTTTTTACGGAATAATCATGCTGCTCTACGCACATACAAAAAGTAAAAATGTCACATTTCCCGCAAACCAGTGCAGTCCTAATCCTCGCGAATGCCAGAACTGGGGAAATCGTCTCCGTTGGCCGTTTATTCATAGTTGGTATGTTGTCAGTTATATTATCTCGCTGTTTCTGTTATTCGCATTCTACGACGGAAACGTCAAATCGAAAATGTTCTTACTCACAGCGTTTAGTTTACTCTTTGCCGGAACCGCTCTTATTGTTCCGCATAGTGTGGGAAGTTCGTGGTGTTTTTCTACTGCGATCGCGGCTCCAATAATTGTCGGAATAAATTGGTGGCTAACGCGCTCATGAAAAATTTTGTAAATCTCGGCGGATCTTAAGGGATAAATTGTCGGTTAACAAAAACGGAAAGAATAATCAAACAGATGTTTGATTATTGAACAATTGATTTTTATTCCCGTAACTATTCTTTTCCAATAATGTCAAAACAATTGCATACGTCGGTTACAATCTTTGAAGACGAACATTGGCTTTACATCCCGAAATCTATTCCTAATCCTGATTCTATATTCGAGGCTTTGATGAATCAGGTAAAAGATAAAGTTGTCAGTTATCAAGTTTCTTCCGCATATTCTGACGGGAAAACATATCCGAGTCATCGATTGAGTTGTGTGTTCTCTAATGATGGAGAAACCAAATATGAGGGAGGAGTTCCAGGATACAGGTGGGAAGATTCGAGTGTGATGACAGAATTAAAGTCATACATTGAGCGTTTGTTAGGAGAGAAATTTGATTATGCGTTGTGCCATCTATATCGAGATGGAAAAGATCATATTGGTCCGCATCGAGATAAGGAAGGGATGTATTCTACAATTGCTTCCGTAAGCCTGGGAACTCCTCGAAAATTTCGGATGAAGAAGATGACACGAAAAAATGGTTGGGATGAGGAATTTGAATTGGAAAGCGGTAGTATGATCGTTATGAAAGCCTCTTGTCAACATCATTACGTTCATTGGGTTCCGGAACAGAAGAAGATTAAAACCCCGAGGATAAATCTCACTTTTAGACAGACACAAGGCGCGGATTCCTAATCGAGATAAAATCTCCAATTTATTGATCCGGATTGAATACCCTCTAATAATGGCTTTATACGCTTTTCCTTGGTTTCCTCCGTGATTTCGCAAGGAGATTTGCTAATTTTTTCCACATGAGATTTTATCGCTGTCATGAGCTCATCCAAAGTTATCAATTCGAGATTCTTCTTTTCCTCCAGTGCAAGAATAGTGCTAACAATAACTCGATCTTTTATTTTGCATGATGTTTTAGATGGTTTATCAAGTTCGATTGATTTATCGAGTTCAGTTAGTTCTTTGGATTTTTTCCAGCTCTTGTTACATGATGTTAATTTTGGATCATTGTTGACCGCATAGTTTATAGCTTCTTGCTTCCAAAATTTTTCCATCACATAATTGGTGATGATTGAGAACGATTCTCGATCTTTCAATATACTAAATAAATAAAAATACATTGCCCCAATTATGGCTTCGAAAAGATTCGAACATTGTTTTGTGTGAGAATGTTCTACAAATCGACATAAATCTTGACTTTGCATCAAACAAAATAATGTGGCATTTTTAGTCAGTTGTTTTCTCATAAAATCTAACGAATGGATACCTCTTTTTCCGAGCGCAAATGCAACTTGTACAGATATGAGTTCAATTATCCGATCTCCCAAAAATTCTAATGGTTGTTCATAAGTAAACCCATATTTGGTTTCCAGATCATTTCTCAGTGAATTGGAAATTTTCGAGCTCTTTTGCAATTGTGCCAACAATATCAAATCGTCCGGCATGTTTTTCCACGGCAAAATTTCTAATCCAAATGCTTTTCTCATTTCAATTATTAGGTTCCTATACGGATCCATTATTCCTATATTACAACATAAAAATCCGGAACATCAGATGGTTATTTCGAATCATTGATTCGGAATTGTAAAATGATTTCCAACACCAAATTGACATAATTTATCAATTGATGAGATGATCGTCGATGATATCTGGTTACATGCTATTTCCAAATTTCTGGGTCTGGATGGTTTGAATTCAATGCGATCGCTAAACAAAAAGTTTCGGGATAATATCGGTTCTCAAATAAAGAAGGGATTGTTACGAAAAAGGGTTGAAAAGTGGCTGTCTGAACGAGTCCCAAACTTTGATGCCTTTTGTGAAATATTGAGAGCGACTGGCAGCATAATTTCCGGGAGCTGCATTTTAACCGCTCTTATGCCCGAAATTCCGTCAAACGATATTGACGTCTATACCTATACGAAGGATCGTTCGCACTGCGAACATTTTCTTCGAGCTGCATCTGGGGAGGAAAAAGGTTTGCATGATAATTCGTTTCAGACAACGGAAGGATATGATCATAGCATATTACCTATTGAAGACGTTCTGGATATTCATATTGGTGGTAATGTATTCCAGATAATTCGTTGTTCGAAAGTTCCATGTCAGATGCCTTTAGATTTTGACTTGGATGTAGCAATGAATTGGTATGATGGAAGAAGACTGAAAATTTCCTGTCCGAATGAATTGGCCGGTAAACAAGCCACAGTTGTTGGTCAAAAATCTTCCACGCGTGAACGTGTACAATGCAGAATTTTGAGCTACAAATTCAAAGGATTCAATGTGAAGTGCGATTTCGATCGAATATTTTATCACTATGATCATGATCATGATGTATCTCTTCGTGTCGATTTGGAACGGAAAAAGTTTTTACAGAAGATGGCACATTTACGGGAACAAATAAGAAACATGGAAGAGACATTGACGTTTCAGGCCGTCCAAGCAATGTTCCATCAACGCGAATGCTGACATTTCTCCCGATAAAAAACATATTTACGGGGACCCTCGCTCGGGGGCATTCGCTTTGCTCATTCCCCCGGACCCCTCTTCATGTTTTCGGGGACCCTCGCTTCCCCGGACCCCTCACACGTTTTCCCCGCCTTTCATGTTTCTATTCTGGGGGGCACGGGGGAGCTTGGCGCCCCCGAAGCAATGCGGATGAAAATTTTCGTCTGTAATTCCGATTACCGCGCAAGAAATTCGAGCTCCTGCATTCCCCGTCTTTCCGCTTTCTTCAGCTCTTTTCGTAAGTTGTCCGTTTGGTCCAAGTTCATCTCGAAAAATTCCCAGATCGTCTTGCTTTTCATGAATTACGATTGAACGGCCAATGATTGAGTAAGGCGGAAAGAGGGCAATTAATTCGTCATCATAAACAAAATTTACTTGACCCTTAGAATCGGACACAATGTTATTTATCATATCTCCCGCATGTCTGTCAGATCCAGACAATTCTATACTTCCGTGACGCTGATTTGGGTTAGGATCCCAATGCTGACAGAGAGAGGCGCAACCCTTTGTAAGATCTCCAAGACGATGAATGTGAGCACCCCTGGCAGTATTTGGCGGAAGATTGGAAATCTCGAACATTATTAGGGTTTTATGTTTTGGAGAACATTGATGAAATTTCACCGTTCCGTTACATTTTATCGAATTGAAAGAAGATTTAGAATCAAATACAGCAATAGCATTCATATTTGAGGATAATAAATATTGTATGAATTGAGTTCTATAGTTATGAATTTCCGATTGTTAGATCTCAACAATGGAAATTTGTAGCAATGGACGAATGGAAAAATTCCGGCTCTGGCATGCAAATGGAAATTTGTGGGTCGAAACACACAAAATAAACGGGGAATTCGATGGAGAATGTAAAGAATGGTTTGAGAATGGAAAGCTCATGGCTCACGGATTTTATCGAAATGGAAAAAGAGAGGGCGAACACAAGACTTACTACGAGAATGGAACGTGCCATACATATGGTTTCTATCGAGACGGAAACATAGAAAAATGGGAAATGTGGTATGAAAATGGACAACTCGAGGCTCGTCAATTCTTTCATAATGGATCTGAATCTGGAGAGAGAAACATTTGGCATGAAATTGGAAGACCAATGGTGCGCGAATTTTATCATTACGGGAGACGAGATGGTGAGCATAAATTATGGCGGATAGATGGCACACTGTCTCGATATGCATTTTTTCAGAATGGTAAAGCTCACAATTTCACCCTGAAAGGGAAACGCACTATATTGCGAGTGAAGAAATGGCTCCGATTCCAACCTCTAATTCCCCTTGTGACTCCTTACATAATTTCCGACTTAGCAAACACGATTTGTCGATAGTTAATATTCTTATACATTTGCATAAGAATCCATCCGGATAGATCAGATAATTTTAACCAGATCGGAAATGAGCGTAATGTTTAGCAAGACGGTAGCACGCTTCCGAAAATTTCTAACACCTCGAGGAAATGTTCTTTTCTTAGCAAGACTAAAAACATGTCCCTTGCCGTAAAAGTTATGCATTATAAGCCTGCCACTTGAGTTCCACATTTTGTATTCTCCGCTCGCCAATCCATTCAGATAAAACGAACGTTCCATTGGATATCCGTTTCGTTGCCAAAGTTCACATTTTCCCTCCAGTTTACCATTTGAAGAAAAAACGTGCATACGACGCTGTCCATTATCATACCGGAACATGCATTCTTTTAGATTTGCAACCGAGTCCGACATTTTGACGTAACATGATCTAATTGATAACCTTATAAATCAGTTAAGTTTTGGCAACTAATTAGCGGCAAACGAGTTATCCTGTTCCGTAATATGAGATGTAGGAACTGTGAAATTTCCAACCCTGGAAGGTTGCTCATTCAATTCCCGCACATCCTTGATGGAATGTTTCATCTCGGGATTGAAGATCAGTCTATGATAGTGAAAAGTTCGCATCGGATACCTGATAATTGCCCGAACATCCTTATTGACGCGCTGATCGGGAGAGATGCGTTTTTCGATTTCCTTCAAATCATCGACCGTCTTCCAAGCAACATCCTGCACCTCCATAATGTCCTTGATTGCCAGCTGCTCAGTCGGCATTGCTTCACGTGTGGTATGAAGGATAAAATAGACATTCTTTCCGAGCTCGATTCGGGGAAGATTTTTCACTGTCGGGAGGAGAATTCCCGTCTCTTCCCAAAATTCTCGAATGGCACACTTCTCCTCACTTTCCTTCTCCATCATACGTCCCTTTCCAAAACTCCAAATGTTCATTGCTCGACCATTTTCCATAGTCGTAGGTCTACCCATTACCACCAGAAGAGAAGTGACTCTCTTTCCGTTACTATCTGTCCGAATATCAACCGGAATAATTCCGCATCTTTTACCGGGAGCATATTCATCCGATTTGAACTCACAATCTAAAATTGAGTGTTGTGATTCCGAATTTCGGGAAATTGATGATCTTCGCAATTTGTAAGAATGATCTGGATAATACGCGGTTCGCAACTTTCGTTGTTCTCCATTGTTCGATCTCCAGTTATCACGATCCATTTTTTGTTTAAGTTTGCGCCTCTGTTGAGTACTGCTAGACGGAATAGTCTTCTTCGATAAAGTCAATTTAGGCAGCCGACGATTCATCATAGGTTCACTTTGTGAATATTTTCCGAGTGAAGTTTGCGACCTTTTCGAATCTTGTCTTTTGAGGGCTAAAGATGGAAGTGATGGGAAGGATGGAGTTTGATAATATTCACCTTTATTTTCTTCATATTTTAGGGTTTTTCGTGGAGGGATTGGAGATCTCATATGAATTTCGTTTTTAGACTTGTCAGAACAATCAGACTCATGAGAATGCAACATTGATGGCGGACTGCAAAGACAAACGAAAATAACTATTTAGTTATGTGAATGGAGTTTTTTATATTTTGATGAAAATTCATTTCATCGAAATTTTTACATTTATGACGAAAAAATTTATCAATTATTGCCTTGCAAATATCCGATAACCTACGACATACGTTCCAACATATCGTTTATCATCGTAATTGCGCACGTTGTTACCTGTAAAATTTGTTTGGAAGAGAGTTTCTACATGATATATTTCCGCTTTCAGAGCGATGATTTTGTGATTGATTCTTGTCCAAAGTGCAATATCGTCTTCTTGAACGTGTTTTTCAATAATTCTTTCTTTCAAAGTCTTCTTCCCTGTAAAAATGCTCCTATCCTCATACTGTTCTTTCACTTCAATCGTCGACTTCTTGTAATGAAATTCCATTGGTGGAAGATAAAGTTTGCTCATATTGATTGTTTTTAGCTCTGAACCGTCAGAACTAAATCAGTTTAATCTTTTTTCATGTATTTATTCTTGCTATACGAAGAATTTGATTACAGCTGTCTTTGGCGATAAAATCCCGAATTCTGACTCTGTCCTCGCTCTCTCAGGATTGCGCCATAGAAACATTTCATACGCCAATCAATGTTCTCCTCGGTGGGTTCTTGATTCCAGATATTCCAGCTGTCATCAGATTCCTGATTCGATGCACCATCAGCGGCCTTCAATTGACGTAGCGCTTTATACGCGGAGACAAATCGTTTTTCGTTAGTCGTCATGGCTGAAGCCGACTTTGCCTGGATCGAAGTGTACACTGATTCGTAAGAATTGGACATGTGTAGAAGGTGAGTAGGAGATGATAAATGCCTTGATGGAACGGAAAAAAGTCAATTTATGCGCAGTTAGAATTTACCATGTTAAAGTTATGTTCCAATAGTAATAAGGATGAGCGCGTTAGTCGACATTGATGACATACCTTTTGAGTTGCGAAAGATGATGGTTGAAGACCTGATTGTAACCGCATCCGGAAAGGATGAAAAGAAGACAAAGTACAAGAAGCATATAGAGTATAATACATATGACGTTATCGATGATCATTCTGTCGCCGTTCCTTTTTCTTATTTTTTCCGAACCCTGAATTCCGGTCTGCCTAACGATAAGCAGGCCGATTCGTTCATGAAGGCAAAATTTCGGATAGAACTTTTCGAACGACAGAAAAGTATTCGTCAGGAAAGTTTCGACATTCTGAATAAAACACGTTCTCTGCTGTTATCCCTTTACACCGGATTCGGAAAGACAAAATATGCCATCTATCTGGCATGCAAAATTGGCTATAAAACTGTCATCACGTGTCATCGGTCTCGTCTCATTCTTCAGTGGGTAGATTCTATCATTCAAGCTTGCGGGAAGAAAACCAAAATACAATTGGTAAAAGGAAAAACTCCTATCGATCCAGATGCAGATTTCTATATTATTAATCCCCTTCTACTTCTCAAACGAGGAAGATTTGATTTCCGCAATGTGCTAACAGTGATCATAGATGAAGCGCATTTGATTTGTACAGAGAAGTATTCTCGAGGACTCAACTTCTTATTTCCAAAATATCTGATCGGCTTGACCGCAACTCCCATTCGCTCCGATGGGCAAGACAAAGTTCTCGACCTGTTTGTCGGAGCGAACATGATTTATCGTCCCCTGCGTGCAAATTTCAATGCCTATCTGTTTTTCACGGGATTCAAACCAGAAGTTCAGCAAAATTCATCTGGAGATTTGGACTGGAATTCTGTTCTTGCTTCTCAGGCTCGAGATGGATCTCGAAATGGAATGATTGTTGATCTGTGTCGATACTTTTCCCGAAGAAACATTCTTGTTCTCTGCAAACGGAAAGATCAAGCCAAAGCTCTACATACCGGATTAGTGAAGTATGGTGAAGATTCATGCATTTTTATGGGATCAAATAAATATTTCAATCTAGAGAGCAGAATTGTGGTCTCAACTTGCAGTAAATCAGGAGTCGGTTTTGATCATCCGAAATTGGACATGTTAATTTTGGCTTCAGACGTGGAAGAAAATTTCATCCAATATTTGGGTCGAGTTTTCCGACGAGAAGATCATTATCCGATTATAGTTGATTTGGTGGATTCTTTTGAACCTTTACAGAAACATTCGCGAAGTCGAAAACAGATCTATCAGGAGGCCGGAGGGACAGTTTGCAATTTCAAGGAATCTTTCCGATTCTTTCCATTCTGGAGGAACTATTTTCGGGGGCGCCAAGCTCCCCCGTACCCCCCAGAATAGAACATAGAGATTCGGAAGAAACATGTGAGGGGTCCGGGGAAACGAGCGAAGCGAGGGTCCCCGATTAATGATGTTCTATAAAAGTTTTGTATTTTAGCGTATTATATTGACCCTCGGTTATCTCTTTTGGGAATTGATGTCCTTTAAATGCTGAGAATCGATAATTTTCACCAATTCCGGAAGAATCATACGTGGGGTTTAAACAATTGTTAGGATGAAGCATTCGTTTCCATGAGTTCTAGAAATTCACATTGTACACTTGAATTGAAGGGAAACGATATATATTCAACAATCGAACCGCTTCTTGATCGGCAAAAAGTTCCAAAGTTGAGACATAAGAAAGAGCAAGAAAGACAGCAATATGATATTCTTCAAATTGATGAGCAAATTAGGGCAGCTTTTCAGTTGGAGAACTCCAAACTTCCGGAATATAATAAACGAATCGTCTCCATGACCAAAACTCTGAGTTCTATCCCGATCCCTTTTGGAACCGATGAAAAAATTCAAGAGGATATTAAAGAAATCAAGCGGAAATATCTTGATCAGAATGCAAACTCTACATCTGACGCATCTTCTGGTCTATTATTCACATATCAGGAGTTTCTGGAATTCTATCAACACCTGAAACGATTAATCTTGAAGAAGCGCAATTTGGAGAGTGGAGATTTGCAAACAGCATATGAAAAATTAAGCCGATCATTGCTACAAGAATATCGAACTATTTTAAATACTCCTCTCAAAACCTCGTTTCTCGCCAGCAAGAAGACCAGAAATGAGAACGACAATGAGAAGAGGAAAAAAGAAATTATTGAAAATTATCTGAAAATTGCCAGCGATTTTACCGATTTTCAATACGTCCCCGAAATTCCCAGCAGTTCGAGCGATAAGTATGTTTGCCCCTGCGGAAACGCCAGCGATTTCGAATTTAGAGAGGGAGTGACCATTTGCGAAAATTGCGGAACAGAAACGGAGACAATTAGTATACAGAGTAGTTTTCGCGATATTGATCGGATTAATACTCATACCAAATATAAGTATGAAAAGAGCTTCCATTTTCGGGAAGCAATTGCCCAGTTTGAAGGAAAACAAAACAAGTACATTGATCCATCTATATATATGCGAATTGATGAATGGGCCAAGAAACACAATCTACTTCATCTGGAATGTGAGAATAAGAAGGAAAGATATCGCGACTTGACAAAATCACATCTTCGGATAATGTTTTCCGAATCAAAAGACAAAACTTTAACCGATCATCATGAAGATATTCATCTAATCTTTAGCGAGCTCACAGGAAATCCATGTCCCGATATCTCGCATCTGAAAGAACGTTTGAATAATTGGTTTGATTTAATCGAGCAGGCATTTTATGCAAGTCCAGACATTGGCAGAACAAACATTCTACATGGCCCATTTTTACTGGCAAAATTTCTACGAATGTGCAATTATCCTATTACTGCTGAAGATTTTCCCGGTTTGAAGACCCTCACTCGTCAGCAGGATCATGAGGCGTTATTTACATATTTATGCGCAAAGGCTGGACTTAATCACCCAGACGACATTTCATCAGGGAAAAAGCAATTTTTAGGATAGAATTAACCGAGCGAAATTTTAGATTTAAACAAATCTAAAACTGAATCAAATGATATGTCGGGGTCCAGCAAAATACGAATAAATAACGTGAACGAAATTGATGGTATTATCAGTAACAAAACATGCGGAATTGTTGGTCTTTATATAGGGCAAAATCCAGACTTTTTAATATTTATAAAGGTTGGCAGGAGTAATTGCCTTCAAAATAGAGTTTGGGATTCTGCATATATGACGGCTTGCTGGCATCCTTGGAAGTTCGAATTTTTCATTCGTAAAGATCAGGAATCTTCCCCGAATGACAAAATGGAAAAAACTCTTCATAAATACATGAGAACTCACGAGAAGTTAAACCAAAGTTCTCATGGACGGGAAACTTTTAGAAGCAAAAAGGACAAGTCTCTTGAACTGGAAAATATCGCAACTAGGGTGGAAAAATTTTTGGATGATAATTATATAAGATACAGCAAACAAATCCCAAAGGAATTCCGTATTAGTACAAGTAGAAATTTATACACATATACTGGACCTCATTTTGCTGATAAATCATTCACATGTTTTCGATGCAGTAAACATATGAAAAGAAAATCCTTCTTCATTGTTAACGTTGATGGAACCGAGGAAAAAGTTGGATTTGACTGTATGGAACATTATAGAAATGAAGGATATCAGAATGCGAATAAAGCTGGACAATTTTATGAAAAATTAGAAGGGTTTACGGAGCATGCAGTGCGCGATATCTGTATTGTTTCATATGACGAAACATGTTTACGATATATTGCCTTCCGTATGACATCACAGCTAAATATTGATAAATATAAATTTTCATGTAATGACACACTAGATGAATTGTATCACAAGTCTCTAGTCCTATGTTTGGCATACTGTTACGATAAGTCTATAATAAGCAATATATCGGTTTCATCTATAGTTGAGCATTATAATGAAATGCCCTTCATATCCAAAGACGTAGTTAATTACATTATAAATTCCGGATTGCAAACATCATTTAAATTCGATGAGAAAGGAAAGCTAACCTGTTTGATTTTGCAGCATTATCTTGATGGTTTGAAAGATGTTTTCAGAACTATTAAAAACGAAAGAGCAGAACTGGATTTTGAATTGTCAGATCTGGAATTGGATGGTGAAAAGAAAGATGCAAATCAGAACGATGCGGTAAAGAAGTTTTGCGAGGGATCCGTGGATTGTATATTTGGCGGAGCCGGATCCGGAAAAACACATTGTATAATAAAAATTTTCAAGCGTTGTTATGAGAAGCAAATTCCTTGTTATATCACAAGTACAGGAGCTCTAGTTGTCGCCGACTGTCAAAGTAAATGTGCAGAAAAAATATGTAACAAAATAGACTCTAAATATTTTAGCAATATAAGTAAACTTATTTGTGGTCCTCAGATAGGAAAGAACTGTGTTTTAATAATTGATGAGGGACCTTTCACTGATCCGATAAAATTGTACTTTCTTTTAAAGAAATTTAGCAAACCTCCTCGAGTATTATTTGTTGGTGATATGAATCAAATTAAACCCATAAATTTTCCCGATTACTGGATTTCATTCTTTAACGACGTAAAAGCCGAAATTGTAATTCTTCGAAAACCATACAGGCAGGACGATGTTCTTTCCCGGTTTAGTGAATCTTATAAAGTATTCAAGTATCCTGAAAATGAGGTCCTGAAAATGAGTAGAGTCTCGATTGTTCAATCGGAAATTATGTCCCATATTACGTCCATCAACAGCGAAAATATAAAAATAGAGTCGGAGATATCTCATTATATAGAGAATATAAGTTGCAATAAACAGAATGTGCAATTTCTAGCGATAGAAAATAAGCAATGTGATGACATAAACGACAGAATATATCATCGTATCGCGACAGATCATAAATGCAAGAAGGAATGGACTGATAGTAAAAATAGAGATTTTTGCCGAAAATGTGTGGAACATTATCAGTTTATTCTTACCAAAAATATCAAGACTAAAGAACTTGAAAATATCGGCCAAGAAATTCGCGACCAGATTAAAGATTTTGGCATGTTTAATGGTCGGTTATTGGTCATGAAATATAGAAATGATGAATTGATCATTAAACATCCCGAAAATGATTTGAACGAAAATGATTCAGATGAAAAGGGATGTAAATATGCGAATATTCGTCTCGGGCTTTCCAAAACTCCCGATAGTGAAAATTTCAGTTTCACTGCTCGGCTGCTAAAAAAGTGTAATTTAAGATATGCTCTTACACCCGAAAAATTTCAGGGTAAGGAAGCAAATGAAATAGTTGTGTTTTGGCATTGGAGATTGTCTCATGATCCTCATAAACTATACTCGATATTTACCCGTCCGAGAAAATCTTTAATTTTAATTGCGGATTTAGATTTCGATCTTGAACATACCAAGTTTCGTGTAATTCGGGCATATAATATGCTCGGAAAAACATTCAAGGATGCCGCAGAGGATATAAGATTTGTCAACTGGGCAGCCAAAAACGACTGGGGAGAATTAACAAAATTTAACAAATGGCTTGTTAAGCGATCTAATGCTCAGCAATAAAATGGTTGAATCGTTTCAATTGTGACGGGGGCGTAACCATAATTTTCTCGAACTGGAAATTGCACTCATTCCTGATTAAAAAATCGGGAATTTATCAACTTCAATATTCTTCCGAATACAAACGCGGAACTTGCCACACATTATACTGAAGAAAAATTGTAGACCTGCCAGTCAGCGAGTTGACATTCTTTTCATAAACAGTTACGGTATAGACCAGATTATCCTTTGAATAGATGACTTTATCTCTATGAATCTCGAAATTGGAGGGAAATCCTTCTTTCATCTTTCGGGAAAGTTGTTCCTCGATCCATAGCTTGGAAGCTTCGAGATTTTTTACATATCCCAAAATATGATCTGTAGAAATTGCAAACAATAAATCATTCTTTTCCTCTTCAGAAATGGAAGGAGAAGATAGTTCCAGAAATCTCTTGAGAGCCGGAGGTAAACCGGAAATTTTATGGTGATTGACAATAGTTACTGAATCGTCAGTTGCAGGAAGTTCTGTAGAAGGAACCTTTTCCTCTGTTTTTGCATCGGAAACATCATTTTCCTTGTCTGATTTACAATCCTGCAATTTATCAGCTTGATCGTCGATTTTCTTTTCCGTTAGAGTTTCCTTTACATTTTCCGAATTTTCATTTTTTGACTCTGCCGAATCGGGAATTTCATGACCATTCGCATGGGAGAGAGCAAAGAGAAGAATTGCGGTTTTTTCATCCTCGGAAAATGAAGATACTGAAGAATTTGCTGTTGCGACATCGATATCCTGAACGTTTGAAGAATCTTCTACTTGACTACATTTCTCCTCTGGTACATCATTGTTTGTTGATGAACTGTCGGAAACACTGTCCGTAGCAACAATAGATGTTGAGTCGGAATTAGAGGAAGAATTTGCAGAATTCTCCACATTCCCGTTTACAGTGTTTAATTGTTCCGAAGAAGTTGCATTTCCCATAGCTGAGGTGGATTGTATAATCTGGCAACTATATATTCAAAAATCATTTTATTGGAAAGTTATCATAATTTAACAAATGTTGTTAAATTCCAAGCTAGAGACAATGACAAGTGTATCATCTGTGTTGAATCAAGATACAGGATCATTCTTTCCGGGAAACGGGCAAAATCGTACTTCTCGCCCTCCTGTCCGGGAAGGATACACGTACATTGATTCGACGAATCCTACAGCTCGGGGAGTTACACCAATCGAACGTATTACTCCCACCGACAAATCTCCGCGAGAAGGAACAATGAATAACTGGGCCGAGGCCGGCTATCAGGATGCTGGTTCTCCCCATCCTCAAAATCCGGTGAATGCTGTGCGGGGAACATACCGAAATCCGGATCAACCTCTGACTATGCGCTCAATTAATCGCACTCTTCCGCTTCCAAATTCTGCGGGAAATTACAATGGTGTAAATCCTAGACCTGGTTGCACTCCTGTTACTGATCTTCTACTTCCGGAAACTTCCACCATGGTTTACACGGATGAATTTTTTCAACAGCCAAATGCCAATCTCTTTCTGCAAAATGTCCAGCCAAATATTTATTCATATGCCGTGGATACTACTCCCATTAATGCCTTGGCTTCTGGTATAAGTTATACTCCGCAAATTCCTCCCCGTTTCCGAGATCAAGTTTATAATAATCATGAAGGATTAACATATCCGATTTATACGAGAGTAGATCCGCAATTGATTCGTGATCAGGGAGTTCCGGCGAGATTATTGGAGCAACCGGTTCGTGGAAATTGGTCGGATAAGTATTCCTCTTGGGAGGCTGCACCGGGAAGTGTAAATTATGAGGACATCTACGATGGACGGTTCACAGGATACGCTGACCCATACCGTAGCTACTCGGATGTAAATCTTGGACAGGTCCAGTATTACTACTCGGATGTTGACGCTTATCGTTATCCAAATTTTGTAACCCGAAATAAGGTCGATTTTATTGAATTTACGAATCCAATGGGAAAAATCACTCCACACTATCAACGAACTGCCGGACTAAATGATTCTCGTCCGTATGTCGAAAATCAATGGATGAACGACAGTAACTATTTTCGAGAATCTATTATGGAGTCGAATTCTCGCCCAGCAAATGCTCGATCTTGGCAACAAAGATTCGCTCCATTATCTCGAGCTTCACATAGTAACTTCAAATCCGGCCCAACTTAAATTTATTACGGAATTTCAACTACGAGAACTTATGCAATCGTTTCTAGTTTCTAGACTTACAGAAATCTTTTGCGGTCTTTGGGATCCTCAGTTATTGAAGATTGTTGATTCTCAATCAACAATCTGATATGCTAATCTTTCTTTTACCATGATCAATGATACTCGGCAAGTTTTAACTTTTTCGCATACCTCTTTGCTGTCCTTGATAATTCTTCTACCTCCTGATTCTTATTATTCCAGACACCATAAGCGATCAGTCCTTCAGTTCTGTCTTGCTCCAAGGTTTTGGCCTCTATATCCTCCTCGTTGTACACTACCAATCCAGAAGTGACGTCAATAAAAATACTCATATCTCCGTTATCGCTATCCTTGATCAGCTTATGCTTCCAATATGGCTTCCTGTTGTCATTGACGGAAAAATTCTCCATTGCTATGATTTTTTCGGCTGCTTTGGGTTTTTCAATAGGCACTTTTACATCAATGTATGAGATGATATATGTGATGCCGTTTGTCAGATGTTTTACAAGTAAAGTAGAATCGCTTTTGATGGAACTGTCAATAAAATATTTTCGATACGCTTTAGGAACTACTTTATTGAATCTGCAATTGATGGGATGTGGGGTTCCGGTTTGAAATTCGCAATCCACTAATTCCCATCCTTCCGAATACATAACTGATAACCACCATACTTGATCGCTTCTGCCCTGGCTTTGACAGAATTTATTGAAGCATTCTTTTCTCGTAGTGTTATGCTGATTACTAACATATTTCTTGAATTCCGGATCCTTGTCCCACAACAGCTTTTCTAATTTTTCTCTATCGAGACCGTTAAAATCGATGTATTTAGGCGGATGAGAACTCTTTTTCAGTCCAGCACACAGTTTCTCCAATTTCTCCAGTCTTTCCATGAGATTTTTATTTTCCTCTTGAAGATTCGCGATAGTTGCGGATTGTTTCCGAATGGTTTTTGCAGTGGTTTCAGCTTCCGACTCGACGATCCTTCCTAATGTAAGCTTGACTGACATGATGTCTCCGGTAAATTCCAATTCCATATTCGAATCTGTCGATCTCAATTCTTCCCCATTGCAAACACTACAGCACTCTTGCTGAAATAGTCGTTCAAAAAGCGTTGGAAACTGGCGTATAATGGGCTGACACGATTGCCCATCCAGATTTTCAATTTTTAGATCCAGTACCCACTTGCGTTCGGAGTCATCTCTAGCTTCAATTCTGAACAGAACATTTTTGACGTCCGATTTGTAGAGATCGATTCGAATGTTGCACAGATCAACTTCGGTCTCGTAGTCGACTTCAATTGTGTGAAGTTTAGTCAGCTTTGGAACTTCAAAAGAAATTCCAAGACGATTCAAACTCTCGACGCATGAGGATTCGTTTGCATATTTTGACTCAGAGTTTGGAACGGACATATCAATGATAAGAATTATTGAAAACATATCGAAATAAACAAAAATCATTTTATGCCTGCGAAGATGTAACCAAGATAGAATTATAACCATATTTCATTTATTTCGTACATAACTGTAATACAATGACAACCCTCACAGTTCAAGCTCAGCAGGCATTAGCCGTATCTCAAGTAACTATCAATCAGGCAACAAGTGTAACGGGTGCGGTCTCTGGAACCGGATGTAATTCTCTAATTACAACACAAACTTACAGCTTACCAGCGAGCGGTGCTGCATCATTCTCTTTTACCAATCCCGTTATCAGCGGTAATACAACTGTAACCGCGACGATTGCCAGCAGTTCGGCATCTTCCGGAAAACCGAGTCTAACGTTATCGGGACAGGAAAATAGCATAATTTGGTTAACCGTCACCAATCAAGATCCCGTCAATACTCTCAACGGAACGTTAAACATTCCCGTCTTAATTTTTCATTCCTGAAAAATGAGGATGAATCAAACGTACATTTCTTCTCCATGTAATCCATTCGAATACGCAGTTACAATAGATATATCTCTTCATATGAAGAGATATCGAATCAATTGATTATATGCAATAAATCAGAAATAATTTAATGATGAAAAAGTCCTACTATTCACGCCACCATTTTTCGAAAAAATCTGAATGACTTGCAATATATTCTCTGATCCAATCATTTTCCCATTTTTCCGGGGAACCATCCTCTTCAATCATGTTTTTGAAATCTCCATCTTTCACGCTCAATTTTACAATATCCGAAACATATTGGTCAATTTGTTCTGTTGTAGGGCATGGCATGCCTTCATCTTCAATATCGCGTGATAAGCCCTTGAGTGTTTTCCGAACGCGTTTGGTAAAAGATCTGATATGATGAGATGACATTTCAGCCATAATTTGTAATATGTAATTTTCCATCATAACGAATGAAGAAAAAATCATTTTATTTTCTTACTTATATACATCGAAATCCAAGAGATTTCAATGACGAGAAATTAATCTTTTTTGGAGCATGCTTACTAATAGTTCGAATCTTTCCGTTAAAATCACTTGTAGCAGGTGGCTGCCCGCGGAATACATTCCCGGATGTTCAGCAAACACATTGTATGAATCCGCGTCAGATGCACCAAATCAATACGATTTCGAGTTCTGTGAAGAGCATTTTTGTATCCTCGTAATGTGATCGGCAAAACACCATGGAAAAAGGATCCCGTTTAAAAAAAATCGATGGACTCTTGTACACGTTCTCGAATCTCGGAAAGAGCGAGGCCGGTAGATAGAGGTTTGGGATGGCGCCGATTGTAATCCGACAAGCGCTAAAGGAGCGTTCCCGGAATAGCGTCGTTTTGAATTTGTTCCGATGTGAGATTGGAAGCAAGCATGAATCGTGCTTGGGGATTCTGAACCCTCTGAATTTCATCCGCCGTCATGTTGTCCACAAGAATATTGACAAATTTCACATCTTTCCCCGTTTCGATTTCCGTCCCGTAGATAAGCACATAACCATCAGGTAGAACTTTCGCCTGTTCCAAATGCTTTGCAGACAATACACGAACGAGAATGTTTTCCCCAGGTTTCTGAAGGAGTGGAAGATATGTTTGATCGAGAGATTCGCTTTCCAAACGCATTGTGTCTGGCGACAACTGTTCATCCACACAACCACGCCAGACGAGAGCTGATGATGAGGAAGGAGAGGAGGACGACATTTCAGCCATAATTGATAATATAAATTCGGGGAAGCTTGGCTCCCCCGTGTCCCCCAGAATAGGATTGGAAACATGTGAGGGGTCTGGGGAAGCGAGCGAAGCGAGGGTCCCCGAAAATTAGATCTTCCGTTTAGAACTGAAACATTGGTTGAGAGGAAGGAGGAAGAGTTTTGGCAAACTCGCTAGATTTATGCTCACCCTTTGGATCCCATTCAGTTGTTCTTCCAGTGTCCAATTGAGTAACCAGGCTGCCGACTGCAGCGCTTCGAGCATAAACCTTATCAATGTCATCCTTCATCTCCTTCCACATTCTTTCTGGAACATCTTTTCTATCGGTTGCCACGTAGAATTGAAATGTTAGACGAATCGGAAAGCGAGTGTCGCGCTTCAGGGTGAAATTCTTGACCCCCTCGAACTTGGAGTGAGTTTTTCCGATTGAAAGTACCGCTCTGTCCATTCCTCTGGATTTAGATTTAGATTTTGACTTGTAAAAGGAGGCATTGGAAGATGAGGAACTGACAGAACATTGCTCCTGATCATATCCAAATTTTTCACACGCTACGGATGAACGATAGTAAACCTACGAAAATGTAAGTAAACTGAACTGACCGTAGCAAACCGTAATTTGGGGAATGTTAGTAGGTCAATTGTCGAATGAAAATATCCCTACCAGAATTGGTATCTCTCCCGGCTATCAATCCACAATTGGAGCATATGAATATTTTGCTGCCTCCCACATTTCGATTTTCCACAAAACATAATCCACATGCCATTGTGGTCTTGAATTCGTTTGGAGGAATGAGAAGATCGCATGCCCGAATCTCTGCTTTGGATATCAGCCGGTTTCTGAAGAGACCGTGAGAAAGGGCAAGGTTTTCTCGTTTGGTTGCGGAAGTTACTTTATTTGATTTCATCATGCTTGCTATTCCATAATACGGAAGGATAATGGTTTTGTATTTATTGCAGAGAGAATTGGCCGTCTTGGAATGAAGATCATGAACCATGTTTTTGAGTTTCTCTTGGAGAAGGAAACGATATTGCCGAATTCGTTCACATCGTAATGATTTGCTCTTGAAATATGCCATTCGTAAATTTCTAATTTGAGTTTGATAAAGGCGAATGGTTTCATTGGCTCCATTGCCATATTCTTCCAGGCTGCCTTGCGGAGAATAAACCGTTTGAAATGTCCGAACTCCTCCATCACAGGCTGCCTGTTTAGTGGCAGTCGTCGGCTTGACTGTGGCGGCGTAAGGCAAACAAAAATAGTATTTCCCCGTTTTGGTCTTCAGTAGCTTGTAATCATATTGAATATTTAGTTTGAGGATCTCCTGAAGAGTTTTATTTCTTCGGCTGCGGCGATCCAAGATGATGGGATCCTGGAAGGTTCGGGGATAGAGGCGAATTCCTTGACGGGGATATTTGAGACGTAATTCATCTTCCGAATCGCGTGGTAATGTTACCGCGCTGGTTGAAGCAGAAAAAAGAGAAATGCATTGCTGATCATATTTTCGCTGGAATTTCATAATGGGTGGGTTGATAACCTTTGCCTTGTGTTTCTTCAAGTTTTCTCGTTTCCATTGTTCTGATTTCTTCCGATCTTCATACCGATTCCAAGCGTTAATCACTCCGGTAAAATATTCCTCAATCGCGGCTGCCCGAACATCCTTGGGAGTTGCCTTCAGAAACTCCAGGCAATCAGTTACATGCTCCTTCTTGAATTTTCCTTCCATTTCATGCTTCTCTTTGAGAAAGACTTTACAATCCAGTTGCTCTTCCAATCTCTCCTCCACCATTAAATTGTAAGTCTTCCTCTTATCCCCAAACCATTTTTCCAGTATTTGTCGCTGTTCCTTATTAGGACGAGCTCTGACCTTTATGCAGCGGATCAGAGGATTTTTTGGTTTTCTAGCAGATTTCTGATGAACTCGACAGTATTGTTCATTCTCCTGGCAAAATTCCCCGCACGCAAACCCCTTACGCGATTGGCCTTCCTCAATTCCCGTTCCCTGTTTCTTAATAATCGCCTGGCAAGTAAAAGGCCAGTACTGATCAAATTCCGGGAATTTCATATCCACATGTTTCCGGCAGGTTTTCTCGTCTTCCTCCTCGAAAAATCTTCCGCATATTCTTGCTTGAGTTTTTCCATCGATACATTTAACAATAGGGAACTCACACGCTTTCACAAAGCGGATCCGAGCCTTCTCCACTTTCTTCGGCATCTTTCTCTTCACTTTCCTCTTTTTCTTTCCTTTTCCGATATCGCCTAGCCCCGTTTGCTCGACAGGAAAAGACGTGGATAACGGAAAGCAAGTCTTTGCATAGTTCGGATTCCTTACTTCCAACACTCGGGTCGAGAACCACGAGTTTGATTCCGTAGTAATCAAAGAGCCATTGGAACAATTCGAATCCAAACCGGGTAAGTCTGTCTCGATGGGAAACCACAATTGTTGTGAAATCTCCCTCAATTGCTCCAGTGAGTAATTGGCAAAGGCCTTTTCGTTTGAAGTTAAGCCCACTCCCAAAGTCCTTGATAATTTTAAAGTCCGGGAAACGTTCTCGCATGGAATCGATCTGTCGGGTGAGGTCATCTGCTTGTGCTCGGGTGGAAACTCGACAGTAACAGACTCCTTTCTCTTCTTCGGTTGGGGTATTTTTCTTTTCCTCGACTTTTGAGGGTCGGTCGACGAAATCGAATCCCTTAAAGGAGTTAAGGTCAAATCTCTTATGTCCTGTAATTCCGGGCTTGGTGCGGAAACACTTGATAACCCCTTCTGATTCCCAGCGGAGGATGGTATCTCGCGAAACTCCAAGATATTTGGCGGCTTTAGCCGTGGAGAGGAATTTCCCCTCTCCATTCATCTCCTCCTTATCATGATAAAAACTATTCTTTAAATAGTTTTTCAACTTTCCAGTTTATTCAAGCAATTACCGATGTATCTTATTAACAGTTAACTAGACTGTTCGAGAAGTTTGCAGCAGTTTGCACTCGCCATTTCCAGACCACTCTCATATGCGAGTCTTGCTCTGGGTTTCTGCTGTTCCAGCGGAATCTGAACAATGAAAAGACAGTTGCGTTCCTGCTCGTCAACATCCATCTTTGCATCCACATCCTTTCCCAGACGTTTACGCTCATCTTTCAATCTTTCCGCAACGTAGTTTGCCGCTTCTCCATCATTGTTGAAATACAACTGTGTGGTTCCGCCAAATACGGCCTGAGCAGAAGTTCCCTTTTGACTGCAAACCAACACGAGAACGGCCGGATCTTCCGAGTAAGATTGATAATTGTAGAGATTGACGTTAAACTCGACAGTTCCCTTGTCAATTGGCAAAACGCAAAATTGAGCAGAAGTCAAGACATGAGTATCCTTTTCCGCACAATACATTGATGGGCATGGTTCTCCAGACGAAGTCTTGACATACTCGCCGATATTTGTCAGATACTCCTTGAGCGGAACACGCTTCAACTCACTTCCCGCCTTCTCATTGCCCACAGTAACCTGAAATGAATCGATAGGCAAATCAGCGGTCTTATCACTAAAATTCGGATATCTGATCATCGGCAGCAATGTCTCGGTTGAAATTCTCTCACTGGAAAGCTTGAGCGTCATATCGCTGATATTTGGCCCCCAACATGAATCCTTGTATCTGCCTGCATCTTGCCAGCTAATTGTGTTGATTGCCAATCCTTCTTTTTGAGCGCGTTCACGCAGCTCCTGCTTATTGGCAATTCCGGCGACAAATTCGTTCAAATTGGAACCAAAACCATTTGAGATTCTACTGATTGATGACGTAACGAATCCGAACAAAGACATTATTGACAGTCGACTATCTAGGCATCAAAAATCACTTTATTCTGAAACGGATGATATATTCCAGTAATATCCTCCAGCTGTGTGATATGATGTCTTTTTATTGGCGCAAGCTCCAATCACACAGCGAGATATTCCCGTAATTTTAGCTGCTTGAGTAATACTGTCATAAGTGTTAATAAGATTTCCTTCCTCATCACGTTGTTCAACGGACTTAACTTTATATTTAATTAGACCTGCTTTATGGGCATGTAATTTGTTTTGATGTGGAGTTACCCATTCAAGGTTATCAACATTATTATTGAAAATGTTGCCATCCTTATGATTCACTTCCCTACAATCAGCGTTCATTTTTGGAATGAATGTTGACGCGACTAGTCTGTGAACATACCGACAAAATTGTTTTTTATTGACTCGTAATTTTACCGACATATAATCCCCACAATAACTTTTTGGGTTAAGCCATCTCTTTGTCTTCTCGCTCCATATTTTCCCCATTTTTGTAATACCGTATTGTGGATGATCAGGAATTTCGGTCCATGGTTCTTGAATTATCTCGTTTGGAATATTTTTCCATCTCCAATTAAATCCAGCAGATTTACTTCCCTTTTTTATGGCTATTCCGATTGCAGATCTTATAACGCCTACGGAATTTGCCGCCTCATTTACACTAGAAAATTCCTGCAAAATTTTTCCTCCATCATCGATCTTGCACACCGATTTATTATTACTCTTATGACCATTTTCATATGCATGTTTCGCATTTCTACTTCGCGTAACCCATTCAAGATTGCATACTCTATTGTCAAGTCTATTTCGATTTTTGTGATTAACCATAATTTTACATTCATTATCGCGATCTATAAAATGAGCCGCAACTAATCTGTGTCCGAACTGGTATATTTCTTTTCCTTGATCATTAACCAATGTAAATACTTTATATCCCGTTTTCGACACAGTTCCCTCTAAATATTTTCCGGTTTTCACATTGAAAATTCTTCCAAGCGAAGTTACTTGATAGTTTGAACAGTCAATGACGGGACATAAAAATTCAATAACCGGTTTATTCATCGGGAATGAAACATTAATTAGTTTATCGACCGTTTAAGCCGGTTTATTAATGACTGATCAAGTTCTTTCACAATCGAAAATTGTGAAAATACGCCTATCAAGAAATAATTTTTGTTAGATCACGAATAAGTACGAAATCCAGAGAATCGACAATAACACGCTTCCGAAAACATTTACCAATCCGGATAAATGCTCGTCGCTTAGAAAGACTAAAATTTTCATCAATAAGTTCACCATTCCGATAGAAATCTTGTCCTCGAAAAAATCCATTTGGAGCCCAATATGTCCGCTCTCCTTCTATTTTTCCGTTCTTGAAAAAGCTTCGTGTACACAGATGGCCGCTGGCCCACCAAGTCATGCCATATCCTTCTCTTTTTCCATGACGAAAAACATCATAACTCATAAGCTGCCCATTTTTGTGACGAGACTTGTATTGCACTCTTCCGTCCTCTAAAACCGAGACACTCATATCGGCTAATAAATTCTTCATCGATGATGAAGAATTCAATTTATACATCCAAGTCAGTTCGGAAATAAAATTATCCTGTTCATCGTCTTCTGATTATTTTCCACATCAAAAAGATTGTTCCCAGAACTATCAATCCCGCAATTATATACTTCCACCAATTGTTTGTATTTTCCGGATTTTCCACCCAAGTTCCACTTTTTCCATAGGCTGAAGCTTTCGGATCGTGAACGCAGATTCCCGCGGTATTCTTTATGTATCCTGGTTCGCACAGGCATTCTTTCAATTGTTTTTTCAATCTTCGTTCCGTCTCAATCACGGTCTCGCAAGTTTTGGACGGAGGAACATGAACAGTTGCAGCTAATCTTTTAGAAATTTCAACTGACTTGTCTCCGACCTTGATAGTTGTAAAATGGTCCTTGGTATACAATTTCCGATTGGGGTAAGGGGCAAAATACAATGTTCCGAATTCGTCTTCAAAATGTGTCAGATAACTGGTAAGTCCCTCTTTCTTGAGCATATCATCGAGCCCCCTCTCCATTCGGAAAAATCCATCATCTCCCCAGTTCTCCCCCCAACTATTTCGCACAATCCAGTATTTCACAACTTCTCCCTCCACCTGATCTTCGTCCCAACCAATAATATCAACCGCATGTCCACCCGCAGCGACTTGCTCTCCCTTATCAATTGCCTTTTTGAATTCCTTAAAACTGAAGATACCTTTTGGGTTCTTTTCAAAGAATTCAAAGAATGCCGGATAGACCAGATAGCCAATCGTAATTGAGGCATTGTTCAATATTTCCGCTTGCATCCACTCCTCCATTGAATGAATTCCGGGAGGATGATCTCTGTTGACATCTTCCGCGACAAAGTGACCATACCTATCAGCCTGGATAGTTGCGGGAATGTTCCGCAGAGGGGAAGACTTCAAAAACTCTTCCGTGCAAAAGGCTTGTCTCATCTCCTTCGTTCCGTAAATACACCCCCATTCTTGAATCGGAAATTGTGAGAGTAGCAAAACTCCTCGATTAACGAACAAATACAAGGGCATAACGATAGCATTTCCTTCACATCCCGAACAGACATCCTCAATTCCCAATTCCGAGGCGGTCTTAGTCGGAATATATGAAGTCGATAATGCCCGCTTCCATTCGTAAAACAGGCTTCCACAATCAATAAGACATTTGTCAATGGGATCTTTGCTGGAACAGGTATCCTTGAGTTTGGGAGCAAAACCTACTGTGAAATATGGAGAAATTTGATCTCTTACAGTAACTCCTCTAAGATCCAGGCACGTATGGTTTGGCAAACACACGCCTTCCGCACAATCCTTATCACGTGTGCATTTTTGGGTTCCGCTAGTGCTAACGCTTGCCACGCCCTGAACAACGTCTTCAACGCCAATCTCTCCTGTGCAGCTTTGTATCGGATTGAACAATGTGGAATAGAAACATGCTTCATCCTGGAAAATCGTCATGAGCATATGACGGACCGTATCCGTAAACATTGTGGAACTAGCAAATGCCCAGCAAGAACCACATTTTGCTTGATCGAGGGGATGGGCAATCACGGATACCAATTTTCCCGTTCTATCATGATAAAACCAGTTGGGATATTCGCGCGGAGGCATTCGAGCAGGACTGCGGGGATTATACGCTTTCGGATAGGGAGGAAGAACCGGATAATGGACGTCCGCTCCCTTGGTGTCATGCTCAGTGAGATACATTTGCGATTTCTGAGCTGAAGTTAAGCCATTCCAAATAATCGTGTTAAATCTAGGCTGAAATCCAAGTTTTAGATTCAATCTTCCGTGTTCTCCAGACATGAAATACCTTCTTGCTTGAACCGTTCATAAAGATTTGAAGAAATAACACTAATCTTTCAATTCTTGTAATTGAAAGAATAAATTATGGTCTGAATATCCGCTAACGACGGCCTAAAATTAATATAGCAAACTATTACAAAGGACGATGAGTTCGGCATCTTTTACGCCCTCTATCGAGCCGGACGCCCCAGCTCCTCCCACTCTTCCGACAATCTCCACTTCTCCGTCCAAACAGTCGCCAAAATCAATCTGGCAACTGCCTTGTCATACTCTTTCCAAAAAGACGTGCGGAAAGGAACCCTTTCGATGCACATACAATGAGGAAAAGAAAGCGTGCGTTCCCTCCAAGGCAAGTTGGGGAGAAAGATATGCGGTTCAATGGTTCGGCTCAAGACAGCTTTGGAGAACGAACATTTTCGGTCTTCTTGATCGGATTGAAAATGGCTGCAGTGTTGGATCATATGCGCAGAATGTCAAGGTATTTACCAGTAAAGCTAGCGCATCTCAATCAATCATCATTGCCGGAACTATTGAGCCAACAGCAATTGACAAGACCAGATCACCCGATAACAATGTCATATTCAAAATTACATATGATCCGATTGATCCTCTGGATAACAGTCTTCAAGTCGAAATAGCAATTTACCGGAATATTATAACCCGTCTTGTGAATAACAGAAATACTCCTCATGTCACGAGTTTTTTAGGCTTCCAGACATGCAAATCTGCACTGATTCTTCCTCCAGGTCAAGTCAAGCTTTTTAACGCTCAGTTAAAGAAGATAGGCGGGAACGACGTCATGTATGACTTAACTCGAGCCAATCTTCTTCTCACTGAACGATCATCTGGAACGGAATTGATATCGTGGATAACAAACACCACACCAATACGGGATCTCTTGGCCGTCATATTTCAGGTTCTTTATACACTCAATTGTTTTGCCCGCATCGGACTCCAGCATAATGATTTGCATTATAAAAACATCTGTCAAAGATATGGGTCAACCGCTTACACTCTTCTACAAAAGATCTCCACATCAGTATGTTGAGCTGACGACAAGATATATTGCCAAAATTTACGATTGGGACCGAGGATCGATCTTGCATCCAGCCGTTCCGACAAATCTAGAACTTACCACATATTTCTGTTTGGATTATGGAACATGCGAATTTTACAATCCCAAATTCGACTATTTTCAGTTCATTGCGTTTCTTCACCAAGGCATCGAACTCGCATCGTCTGTCAAAACGGAAATAAAGTCATGGTTGATAAAAATACTCGACTGGAAATGGTACATTTCATTGTTTTCACGAGATCGCTCGCATGCCCTCGCGTATTTGGAACGTCCCACAGACGCGCAATTAAAACCTGTCAAAGATGCTCTAAGACTTCTGATAGAACATAGTTGGACTGACGCTCCGTTTATTGTTAGAAGTGGAACCGGAGATGACTTACCCCCAGAAATATTCTTTCATCCTCCGGAAAAACTGACTCGAGTGTTCGAAACATGGTATCCAACATCGACTGAAGCGCATCAAAGTCGCACCATTGAGGAAAAACGTTACAATGACTACAATGATATGCCCCTCGTAATTATGAAAGTCTGGAATGATGAATGGAAAAAAGACGGCATCACCGTTCAGGATTACTTGAAAAAGTTGGTGGCAGAGCTAGACAAGAAAACGGGAAAGAATTATCTTAATACCATGGATAACGAAGCCCGTTCCCACAAGGAGGCGTGTTTTTGGCTATGTCTTTATAAATTTCACCGTCTCAATTTGCGAGAACAAAAATCGGTGGCATCCAAACCACTTATATCCGACCTAATCGACAATATTTGGAACCTGTTTGACAATCGGCTTCCAGTAGCCATACCACGATATGTTATGAAAAACCTTCATTCTAGAGACTGACGAATTTATCATAAAGAGTTGCGGAAGGATTAGGAAGTTATTCTTTTACAATTTAGAGAGATAAGTTGTAAACAAAATGTCTACCAATGATGATAGCACATCTCAAATTATCAAATATCAAACTTTTCCGGATAGTCGGACAATAGATGCCTATTATGATGAGAAAGAACAAAAGGATTATGAAGCTTGTCGGAATAATAAATCGCTCATATCTGAAGGATTCTTCCGAAATTTAGACGGAAAAGATAGAAAGACTAAAACCATCATTCTATCCAAGCGATATCGTGTTGCTGAGAACACTATTAAGGAATATCGGCTAAATACTTCCGATTCAGATCAAAATATTCCGGCTCTCAAGACCAAATTAAAGCACATCCAAGATTTGATCGAATCTGAAGAGTGTGGAGCCGTGTATAATAGTAGAGGAGCTTGCAGAGTTTTCTCTGCCTGTTGTGTGTGGTTCAATATATATGAAATTATTCACAATGGAGTATCCGTAATATGGACTTCCCTAATACATGATAAAATTTTACAATCAGATCAAGCCCGAGTTAATTCCTGGTTTTACAATGCGATTTCGCAATTGTTTAATGATCGAAATGTTCTGGCTCCAATAAGTGTCGGGAGTCGAAAAAATAGGATGAGTATTAGTCGTAGCTATAAAGAATTTCTAGATCGCGAACTGCATCCTTTATCAATCTATGAGAATCCATTATTTATCGGATCAGAGAATGACCTGACTAGAAAATATCACATGAGATCCGAAAATCCGCACACCTTTAGATTTCTAGTTGAAGTAGTACCACAGAAAGACGATGAGAAATACATTGTTAACGTTCACAATCATTCCGATTTTATAACCGGAATTGTTAGTGAAGATATTAAGGACATTGAATGGATTCAATTCAAATCATGGATTAGCACGGAGATGCCTAGATATAGCGAGATCAGATATACAAAGGAAGAAATGTCGTATATTCCGATCGCAGATTTACCATTGGCGTTATGTTCCATGCCATATGTCGGTGAAAAACGCATCATCATAAAGTTCAGGCAAACACCGGCTAAAATTGGCAAAATATACTTGTACTGTCAAAATCATACCGAGAGAGATCAAATAATATTGATGCCATTATATATTGCAAAAGATCGGATAGTAATTTCGAATGGTAGTATTGGTATTTTACCGAAATGAACAAGTCTTATTCTTTTCCGATTGGAGAAGAATGATTAATCTTTCATAATGTGCCCCTTATCCGGAATTTTTCGTTAAATCTTCTTCCGATTTGGTAATTCTGGAACTGCCTCGGTTTTCCGCAAAGCGGCGAAATGTTAGATTGATTCGGGGATGTTTAACTCTTTTACGTTTCGGCAATCCATGCTTCAGTTTAGCCTGAAAATTCTTACCCATTAAGAATAGGGATCCGGAAGCGAGGGGAATTGTCATTATCAGTTCTCCCGTCTTCTTATCGCGAATCCAGAAATCTCGAACTGCTCCGAGACTGACGGATGCGATAAACGCCTCCTGTTCATGATCAGTCTCGTCATCCGCATGGTCTCCAATATAGCTGTTTCCATCAATGTAATAATTCCCAAGAACCACGTTGAACTCTGGATGTTCAGCTCTGAATTTCTTACATTCCGCAAGAGCTCTACTTTTCAGATCAAGAATTTCATCAATCCAAGGAACAGCTGGACGATCCTGACCGGAATAATTGTAAGTTTTTCCTTCATCTCCCATGAACCTCGTCAAACGCGGCTGATCAAATACCTTTCCGAACATGACAGTCTTTTCTTGATGAAATGGGTATTTTTCTTCAAGTTCGGAAAATAATCGTTCTGCTTCCGCTGAACTCAGAAAGTTCGGAATGTAATATGCCTCTGCGTCATATTCTGCCAACTCTGGAATCGGAAGAGAAGATGATGACGACATGTTAGAGAATGATTGCGCGGATTGAATAAAAATCAATTATCTTTTACGATATTTCCGCTTTGTGAATATTCTATTGCTAACAATAGAATAGAACTCTTGGTTTCATGCATTACTTATTCTTGAGATTTTTCACCTGCGAGGTATGAGATGCTCGACACCACCTGGCTGAGGAAGAATCATAATATTCCGTATAATCCGGGATTTCTCCATACTTACAGTCCCAGCTTCTATAAAAGATCTTCAAATGTCCTTGAAGCAATCTCACAATTGTGATGATGTTCTCGGGAACTTTAAACTGATGGTTATTCTCGTCAAGATGATTGTTACATGCTTTAAATCCGAAATTCCAATTATGCGGATCATGCTTCTCTCCATAGCATGAATTTTTCAAACTACGATGAAGTTCCGGAATATAGTGATGAAAGCTAATTTCTATGGTAATATTGGTCTCGGTACATGTACAATTTTCGATTGAGCATTTACTGGAATAAGTTGGTAGTTTTGGCTGAAAATATGCATGGAACTGGTCTGCCATCACTTCTCTGTCACGTTTCGCATCATCTCGTAGTATCTTTTTGGAAAATCCTTCAATCGTAGAATACAAACATGCGAACTCCATTTCCAGATCGGATAGTTCTTTCGGAATAAATTTATCAAAAGGTCCAAATACTGGTCGTGTTTCATGTTGTTCAAGCCTCTTGGAAATGTCTCGAATCATCCACATGTATTTATCCCGAATTATTAGGAACTGCTCATACTGTTCATTGAATGAGAATAGATTGAGGGAAGTCTCGTCAAATTGAAGGTGTAAATTCCATTTCGCATCTTTTATGCAAGGAAGACTGGCCAGCATTCTATCAAAAAATTTATTCCGATCATTCGCAGATAAACAATCCATTATCTGAACATTGTTGTTTAGAGCATATATCAGATCTTTTTCATCAAACGAGGAAAAGAAAGATTTAGCAGCATTTTCAAACTTAGCATAATCAGTATCATTCAGATCTATTTCCGGATGCTCAATCTCGTATAGTTTGATCAACTTCTGGATATCCTCATCTTTATGTTCGGAGATCCAGTCTAAGAAAGTACAATCACGTTTGCTCATGATTTATTCGATTATTCAGTTTTTGAAGATTAAAATCACTTTCGGGGACTCTCGCTTCGCTCGCTTCCTCGGACCCCTCACATGTTTCCTTATTCCTCGTCTATTCTGGGAGTCTCGGGGACGTTTGTAAATTCGGCAACTTTATAGAAATCACTCTTCATGATCTTTATTCTCTTGTTATTCAGCAAGAGAATGACGGAAATATTGGGAACAATCACAAATCCGCTACTGCAGCAGATTCCTCAAGGTTTCGGGAATAATACTCCATTAACTGCAACTGTCAGCTCTCAGGTCAAAAATGTTAGAGGAAATCCCGTAAATGCCCTGAATCACGCTTTGCAATATCCCCCCACGACTCGTATGCCCACAAGCGTTACAAAAAGCGGAGAATCGCTCAACATTTCTCCCCCGCCTCTTCCGACTAGCGAGGCGAATATTTTACGTCCGCAATACTCCTCAGTAAGTCATGCATTGATAGAACAGCCGAGAGTGGGAGTTCAGCTTGGCATGCCCGACATGCGGAATGATAATCCTTATTCTGATTGGACATATGGTCAGCAATATTACACGATCTATGTTGGAGATAACCCTCGGCAACGAATCACTCCTGTAATTTATCCTCAGGCATGGAGGCCTTCTGAATGGGCACAGCCAAGTGTTGATTTCCCCCAGGTAAATCGGGAAGATACTCAGGATATTACCGATCTAACAATGGACAACCGATATTCTTGCACGTCCTGCAACATTGCTTCCGCTAGCTTGGGAACACCGGTCATGTATGAACCGCGAAATCCTACTGCCCCTCTTCCCGTCTCAGCCTATCCGGGAGAATTTCCATATACTGGATTCTATACTGCTCGAGAAATTGGAGTAAACACAAGAGATTATCCTCAGCCGACAAATCCAATTATCGATCTACAATTGCGTAAAGCGGGATTACCAACTGCTCCGGTTCAGCCGGATTATGATAAAACTATGCTTGGATGGTTGCGACATGGATTTGATTTTCGATGAACAATTTGAATGTGTTTATTAAACCACATTGGTGATGAGTTCGGGAAGTCTTACAGTTATGGGCATTATCGCGGCCGCTGTTTCCGTTACGGCGGGTCTGTTATGGAATGACGCTATTCAGTCGTCAATTGCACTATGGTTTCCCAATCAAGTAAATAACAATCAGCCAGGACAGATAATCGGCAAACCAAGCGTTAAAGCGATTATTACAAAATTTTCATTCGCTTTCATATTCACCATATTATTAGTAATTTTTGTTATGTGGATCAGTAAAGCGATAGACAGATTCATTCCGAGTTTGCGATCATTGAAGACGGAATTTTGAGGGACAGATAATTGATATTTTTCCGCTAAATCTCGAATAAACTATTCGAGATGTTCACATTATCGAGAGCTAGAAAAACTTATCAGGAGGAGAATGGAGTTGAACGTGTAGATTCGTTAGACGGTCAAAATCGTCTCTGGATTCGGGAATATTTTGTAGATGGAAAATCGAACGGAGAAAGAACCGTTTACTATTCAAGTATCGGTAAATGTCACATAAAAGAATTCTACAAAGATGGAAAACGAGAAGGAACGCGCACAACATGGCACGAAAATGGCCAATTAGGAGTACAAGAATATTTCGTAGAGGGAAAAGCCGATGGAAAAGTTCAATCATGGTATGATAACGGTTCCGAAATGAGAGAACAATTTTATAGAAGTGGACGACCGGAAGGAACCGATAAAATCTGGTTTATGAATGGAACTCTAATGTCGATATCGCGTTTTCAGGATGGGTTAAGAATTAGTCGTAGAAAATGGCACAGAAATGGGATAATCGAATGTATCGCATATTTCAAGGATGGAAAGATAAACGGAAGACACAGAATTTGGTACAATAATGGCCAGTATTGCGCGTTAAAAACATGGAATATGGATAGGCGCGAAGGCGAACAAAAATTCTGGAATGAAGACGGAACGGTGGTGCATCACGAATATTATTACCAGGAAAAGATCTTTCCCGATTTCAAAGCCGGAAGTGTGGTATTTAGAACGTTGAAAATTCGTCTATACACTCGAATGATGTGTAAGAGATGGATCAAATGTAAAATATTTCTTATTTCCGACTTGACAAGCATTATTATGAACATGATCAGTATATAGGATAATTATGAAGATTCCATAAAGTGACTTTAATTTGGACTATTGAATCTATTTCTATTCTCTCATGGTAAACACATTCCTTCCGTATGCAGATTTTGCTCAGTCGGCTTCCGTTCTGGACATGAAAAGGTTAGGAAAGCAACGATTAGAAGCTCGACAGATCATTCGTATTCTGGAAGGAACACAAACCACAAATGGATACCGAAATCATCCGGCAGTCATCATGTGGAAAGATAATGTGGAGGCTTTGAAGCTCTATTACAATGCCATCGTGAAAGAATGGATCAGCCGGGGATACAAGAATACGATGGAACTTTACGAAGTTGATTCTGACACCTCCAACATCCCGATGCCTTGGTGGCTGAACAATAAGAAGTTTCATTATTCTCATCGAGCGTCGCTTGTGCGGAAGAATGAGGAATATTATCAGGACAAGTTTCATCTTCCATCCAAGTATATGGAGAGAGGCTACATCTGGCCGAAAATAGTGGATGGAAAACAAGTTATGAAATTTTCAGATGTTCCCGAGGGTGACAAACCTGCCGCGTAATTCTCAGATTGTCCGTTCGAAAAAGTACGACAATTTACATTATTCCAGCTAGACTGGAATAATATGTGAAGGCATTAAATGATTTTTATTCTTTATGCAATTATATCTGCATCTTTCCGAATCATTCATATCTTTCTATGGCATCCGTTGAACAAAGTCAAGAAATGTCCAAGAAAGTGTGTACTTTTTTTGTCGATTCGATGCACTTAGGAAGAGAGTTCTTATTACTTCCTCGTCTTAGGCCATTTCAAGAGTTAACATCACTCTTTTTGAACAAGGCACAATCCATCGAGCAACTACAAGCGACTTATCACCAACGGTCTGTTCGTTTATTCCGGTCAGACAATGTGAATTTTTACACTGCGGACGATCATGGATCGATCGTGATCAGCGGCAGAACATTTGCGGAAATTTCTCCTGAATGCAGTCCTGATGAGCATGACGAGATTTTTTGTCATATTTATGTGACAAACGAGAGCCGAGAATAGTGTACAATTTATAATCTCTAAAGATTAAGGAAAAATTCATTATCTCAACCTAGCTGAGATAATATGACAAACTTCGATTCGATCACGTCCACTCTGTTCCTGCCTGACTTGGAGAGGAAGATGGGGTTGAACATTGGTTTCCCGCTTTCCAACTTCCAGACAATTTACACTCACTTTCCAGTGTCGGATATGCACAGCCGGTTGAAGTCGTGCACGATCCCAAAATTTGCGTTCTACAAATAGGATCCCATTCATCGGCGTTTCCGCAAGCTTTTGATTGCCAAATACCATTTTTTGCCGTGCAAGCATTTTTATTCATTCCCGTTTCGCATGTGCAGCTGTAACCGGAACTATTCTTTTGCGCTGATATACAGCCGGAATGTAAAGTTTTATTGAGAGAGTTGTATGCTATGAGCCCTATTCCTCCAATAATCAAGAGGATTAGAATTGGCAATAACCATGCCGTATTCATTTAACAATATATACCGATTTAAAACCATTATTTTTTATTACAATGACGAATTTACAGCCCAATTTTCAATCTCTCCTAGATAGACTGCATGACATCAAAGAGAAATTTGATCAGGAATATGAAAACCTGATTAGTCTTATCAAAGAAACGACGGACATCTCGAATACTGGAAATTCATCACAAGCTCAAATTGAGGAGTTTAAAACAGCAAATTCAGTTTATCAAGACTTATCCTTGATATATGAGGGTCTGGATTCTTTATGGGATACGTGCGTATATGATAGATGGAATCGTCTATTCAGCTGGAGTAATGAAAACTCATCTCCCATAACGCCTATTTTGATCAATAATCTCAGAGCGGAATGTAAAAGAGCAAAATCGGTCTACAATATTTACAATTTGAAAGCAAAATCTTGGATCCGAAATCAAGTTGAAAATATGGGAGCAATAGATAATTTTGTCCGAGGGCATCAGTATCTTCCAACATCTCTCAATAATGCTCAAATTCAAAGACTCATAGATGCTTTGAAATATGCCTATAATATGAATTGTCAAAATCTGCTTCTATCAACGGAGAGGAACATTCTTTATCAATATTCCAATGCCAAATCTCAGATATAGACTAAATCATTTTCGGGGGCATTCGCTTCGCTCATTCCCCCGGGCCCCCTTCATGTTTTCAAGAACGCTTCTTCAGACCCCTCATGTTTCTATTCTGGGGGTACGGGGACGCTTGGCTCCCCCGAAGTCAATTCTAAATTATATTACAGAACCGACAGTATTCACGATAATTGATTTAGTTAGGGAAATGTTTTAGATGTTTACAAGTTTCATGTGTCTGGGTTGCTGCACCAGATTAAACGATGCTTGTGGTCGGAATCCAAAATCTGATCTTCCGATTGATCTTGAAATATTAAGCCTAATTGATAACAATATTAACACCGAGAAGATTCAAGACCGTCGTGACAATTTAGAACATGAATGTGTGCATTACGGAAAAATTGAAACTCTCAGATATCTACTGAAGGATGAGAAAAGGAGTCTCTACAGACGTGGAAAAAGATCTGATTTGTTTTATTACAATTTATTCCGGGGACTTTGCACCATTCTCATAAAAGGACGGTATCCAGAGGATGTAGTTTCGTTATTTATGAACACAATCAAACATGAGCTATCATATCCTCAATTTATATTCCAATGGACCGGAGTTATTCGAAGTGCTGAATCATTTGAGTTGGATATGCAAACCATTATTTCCAAAATGTTTTGGTATAGTGAGCATAAAATGGAAATAGAATTTCTAAGATCATTTTGGCAAAGAGAAGATTGCCTTCAGATGAGAGAAATTCAGAAGGGTCTCTATTCTGATATAGAAAGAATACGCAAAAGAAAATACATCCTTCTCACTGTTAAAAGGAAACTAAGATTTCCTACCATAGTTCCGATCTATAATTCGTTTCTGATTTTCGACTTGCTAAAAACGTGCGCGTAATTTACATTTTCACACGGTTAAAGTGTGAAAATAAATCAATGTTCAGGTTTCCGAGACCAAATGAGCGAAAAAGTCATGTTGCGTATGAGTGGATTTCGTGCCCAAAATGTGGGAACAACGGTTGAAGATGTGAAATTTAAACACGCGAACAAATTGCTATCTGCTGAATAGCAATTTAGAAACAAATAGAGAACGGAATTATCAAGCTATATTATAATTTAGACAATCTATTCATTATTGAAATGAATGATTTACTTCCTGCTTCCAAACAAATGATTCAACATCTTTTGGGAAAGGCTCCTGCTTATCATCCTCCAATTTCATTTTCCGCTACAGGAGCGAGTCAGTCTCCAAGTTTTCGGCCAAAAGCGGGAGAGAGTCTCTTGTATAATCAACCGTCTTCCACTCCCGGTTCATTATGTCCAGATGTTTCACAAGTTAGCTCCCCAACTTCTCTTGACATGACAAACTCTATGATTTACGCCCGAAATCGCATCCTCCATGACAAATGTCAAAATCTCTCCGCAAAAGGAGCGGGAGTAGAGTGGCAATCTATTATTCTTGATGGAAGCGTTCCATACCAGTGTCCCAATGGGCTTTCGTCTGGGGCAAATAGCACCTGCTATTATGGGCATTGCGCGTTCATTACAGAAACTGAATGTAAGCGATACTCCAAGCTTCCCTACGATCCATCAACCGGTATCTCCACTTCTTCGGCTACTGGTTCATTTTACATGGAATGGAGATCCGATCCCAGTTCTGCTACAGGCTCTAAATGTTACCTCGGAAATTCGCCTTTCCGACGTTGGTGCGAACTCCCCTCCACACGAGACCCTCCAGATTCCAGCCCTCCATTTCAATATATCAGTGACGGGCCGACCGGGGGAACATGTTTGATGACGGAAGCATATTGTACGGCGAAAAATTCGAGCTGGGATGGAGAATCGAAAAGTTGCTACAAGAGTACGGGACAAATGTTCGTCGAGGCATTATTCGGAAACACAATTGATGCATGGTTTCAAGGAAATTGTGGGACCAATCCTTTCCTTTCTACTACAGCATCTCAGGGAAAACAGAATTATGCGAAACTTTCTGATCGTCGACTGAAAACACGAATTGTGAAACTCTGTCCAGATTATGCAGGAAAAGGAGTTCATTTATATTCTTATTCTTATATTCCCGATGCATACAAGATAATTTCCGCTCCAAAAGCTTTACAGCTTGGATTCATGGCAGATGAGATTGAACAAGTCTATCCGGAAATTATCAAGGTTACAGATGGTTTCAAATGGATCTCTTTTACTCCAGAACAATTAAAAGATCGGAAATATTGGAGAATTATCAACACGATTAGAAATGAACATTTAATCATGAAACTCCTGTTAAGTAAGACGGTATTAAAACCAATAGAATCCGAAATCAAGACATCTAACAAATGACAGATTTATTCATCCTTCGGAAAATGCATTATATTATTCCAACTTAGCTGGAATAATGCACGATTTTAATCTTTTATGTGAATGATGATGCTAATTTGTGGTTCTCACACGTCTGTTTCTATTTTCAATTTCTGCCCTCAATTGGACAATCGTTTTGTTTTTCATAATCAAACCGATTACAGCCCCGGCGAGATATACTAAAGGCTTGATATCGAGATAATTTGCACAGCTCATAACTCCGCATAATTCTGTGTATGTCGCAGTATCTCGAATCTTTTCAATCCAAGTCAAAAACCAGGGAGGATTCTCCTTGAAGAATGTCTCCTCTTCTTGCTTCGTCCGTTCAAGAGTTCCCTTCAACCACTCGACATAGGATGGTTCTTTTTCCACATTCTCTCTCATGTCATAAATCATCTTGTTTTCTGTTTTCTGATCAAGCACCGCATCCGCTGATATGCCATTCAGCTTCTTAATCTCGCTCAATAGTCTATCTCTTACCAGTTTTTTCATTTTGTTTTGAGCAAGTTGGCCATGCGTTCTCGGATCCAGGCGGCGACATCCTTCTTCCAAACTCGCCGACATTAAAGAAGTCCTAAACTCCGTTCCAGGAATCTGGCCAATAATCTCGATATTATGTCCCTTAAAATGTTTCATCCATTCTACACACTTAGTTAGCGAGTAAATGGCATCGTTAACGGTGTAAGGATTATTTGCCGGGTCCGATCCGACAGCCCATGACATCGGAATGAAGATGGTACCAGTCAGGAGCCCAGTATTTTCATTCTTGCTGGATAACAACGTTGAGGAAAGACTTAGCTCCTTCAATGTGAGTTCATACTCGGACACGGGAATTCCCTGACGATCGAGAAGATGCAATTTAACAGGCCCAAGATAAGACATGATTAATCTAATCTCATCCGTAGCGCTTGTCGGCAAATAGACCTCCACATCACTGTATTATTTCAGCTAAGCTGAAATAATGTACGATTTTTGTCTTATTCTTTTAGGCAGGCAAACGAGGCTAATACTGTACGTAAGGTCTACGGGGGCTATTATACTACGATACCTATTTATACACTTACTTCCTGCTTTCCGTCATTCTCTTCCTTTTTTTCATTCTTTCCACCACTCTCCTGATTTCCTCCTTGCTCACTATCCTCCTTCTTCTCATCCTTTCCGCTTCTCTTTTCACGCCTCTTGTTCCTCATCTCAATTTCCGCAGCCACCTTCGCCTTTGTCTTGTGTCGGAGAATTGTGGCGATGGCAGCCCCGGAAAGATATACCAGAGGCTTGATGTCCAGATATGAGGCGCAACTCATAACTCCGCACAACTCCGTAAATGTCGCGGTATCCATAATCTCCTTGATCCAAGTCAGAAACCAGGGAGGATTCTCCTTGAAGAATTTCTCCTCCTCTTGCTTGGTTCGTTCAAGAGTTTCGTCCAACCACTTGATATATGGCGATTCCCTCTCCACCTTCTCTCGCATCTCATAAATCGCTCGATTCTCGGCGTGTGTTCGGTCTTCGGGACAAGTGCCAAAAAGCCCATCTTCTGACATGCCCTTCAGCTTTCTAATCTCAGTCAGCAGCTTCTCCCGCACAAGCATTCGCATCTTCTTCTCGGCAAGTTGACCATGAGTTCTCGGATCCAAACCTCGGCATCCCTCCTCCAAACTGATAGAGCGTAGAGAAGTGATATATGATGTTCCGGGAATCTGACCAATAACTCCGATACTAAAGCCCTTGAAATGCTTCATCCATTCCACACACTTACTCAGCGCATAAATGGCGTCATCGACAGTGTATGGATTGGGAACTGATGAATTCGATCCGGTAGCCCAAGACATTGAGATTGGGATATCTTCATCGAGATCCTGCAGACTGGTCACAGCGTTCCCTTCCTTATCAATCTCGAAAAACATCCGAGAAATACTAAGTTCCTGCTTTGTGAGTTTGAACTCAACCTTCGACTCCTTCTCATCTCCCTCCTGCATGCGGAAAACCGGTTCGTTGGCCCGATTGAGAAGATAAAGAGTGATCAGTTCCGTATCTTCGTCTCCATCTAATCCTCCCGTTTCCGCTTCAACTACCTTCGACACCTTCGGCACATCAGCATCCATCTTGCTTTCGAGAGAGGACACGGTCGAGTACTGAATTGCGCTCATGATTGAAATAAGGGGGAGAAGATGTAAGTGATTTGTGAGATATTGAACGGGCAAAAAATCATTTATTGACAGGTCAAAAATCGGAATTTTGGAATAGCAAAAATGAGAAAATTTTGCACTTCACATATCAGACGATGAACTTTCGAAAATTTTCCATGTCCCACGGGGACCCTCACATGTTTCCGGGAGCATTCGCTTCACTCATTTCCCCGAACCCCTCATGTTTCTATTCTGGGGGGCGCGGGGGAGCTTGGCGCCCCCGTTTACAAGCATCCGCAGAAGCTCTTCTCTACCGCCTGAACAGCAGAACTGATTGTCTTGTTGATATTCAACTTTCCTTTTGCTGCTGCGCAGATGGAGGAAATCAGAGTGGGAACCATGGTGGAAACGAGACTTTGCAGAAAAGTCTTATCGATTGCGGACAGGGAAGAAGAATTATTGATGAGCAGATTCAGGGCACCCACTACAACATTTTGTTTTTCAGTTGAACTGAGACCAGGAATATTTTCTGTGTATTGCGCGGCCTCAGTCGCGTAACTCAGAAGATTACTGGTGTTCATTGTTCCGGTCACGTTGACGCAGCCAGCCACTTGCTGGATCAACGCTGCCGTTTGAGAAGGCATTACTCCGGATGTTAGAGTGTTGTAAATCTGAGGATTAGTCAGTGTCACGGATGGCCGAACAGAAGCAGCATCGGTTGATGAGCTCGCGGTAGCGGGAGAAGTCGCGGGTTGGGTAGTAGCAGAACTGGCCATGTGGGTTCGTGTAATAGTGCCAGAGATTATAATTTCCAATACAAGCTTAAAGAGACATGCCCCGCCAACGCATGGAATTGGCATGTTGCATAAAAAAGAATTAGAATTTTTCTGTCGGTGTGTAAAATAATCAAACATCTTGCTTGATTATTCTTTCCGCTTCCTTCCACATTCATAAATTTCCACTTCAAAAACTTACAATTCTGCAGAGCCCGTCATCTTCGTTCCAAAATTTACACTCTCCTTTCAACTTATCATCCTGAAAGAACAATCGAGCGGATAAACGCCCATCCTCATACCATGACTCGCATTCTCCGTCTTTTAGACCGTTCTTATAAGTTGTCCGTTCCGCCATCTGTCCATTTCTGTGCCAAGTTTTGCATTCTCCCTCGAGTGTACCATTTCGATAGAATTCATGCAATAATACCTGCCCATTCTCATCCCAACATTTGACTTCTTCCAACCCATCATTTAGGTGAATTTTTTGCCTGGCCAACTGCCCATTTGCCCACCATACGTTACGTTCGATAGATGCCGGAATAGACATGTCGGACGGATATCGGAAATAATCAAGAAGCGATAGACGAGAAAAAAATCAATTTATTTGAATTCATTCCACCACGATTCAATTTCGTCTATTTCCGTTTTAGAAAGATAAATTTTGCACAATTCGGAAGGAAAAAGTGACAGCACTTCTATAAAATCTTCAATCAGACCTGAAAATCGTCTAAACATTCTTTCCATTTGTTGATCCGATTTAATGCTGAGCAAATTTTCACGTAATAAGTGTATTTTATAGTGTGCCATCTCGTCTTTTTCATCCTTTGCTAAATATTCAATATGAAATATCGGTTCCTTTCGAAAATTTGCGAGTCCTACAAATTTGAATTGTGGTATGTGTTTATATCCAAGTAGGTATCGATCGTCAACGTCTCGAATAGCTCTCACAAGTTTCATATATTTTCTTTCCCGCATCATATTTCCGATAAACGTCTCAATTTTTTCTATCCTGATTTCCAAGTTCTTTATATCTTCATGAGATGAACTGCTCATTTTGCCAAAACCAAACCCCTTTAAATGATAAAAAACTTTTAAACAGTCGCAAGATTGGATACCGGAAAAATCGATCTATTTGATCGAAATTATTAATTGCGAAAGTTGCCTTCACAATTTGGTTATAGTTTATTATGATTTATGCCGAATCAATGTTAGTAAGGTCCATAATTCGATTCTGACGGGGCAGTGCTGCCGATATACCAGTGAGTCCATTTATTCTTTGTCTTGCCCTTCTCCTTCCAACAATTGGAGCGAGTCCAAATGAGCACGTGTTCCGTATGTTCCTGAGCTGTCCATTCCAGCGAAATTTTGATAGTTTTTCCAGACTTATTGACCTCAATGATTTTGAAGTTATGAGTATACGGCTTTCCATAGTTCGTGCTAAAACGACTATAACCGACATCACCAACTTTCGGCTTCGTGAAGCTGTTTTCGGAAGAGACAGATTGAGAAGACATTGGAAGATAGATTACCCTCATAAGAGGAAGAAAAAATCAATTTATTCAACCGTGTTTACAATTGCGAAAGGGTCTTTCGCAATTCATCCTGCCGTTTATCGGAACAATGTGCAATCCTGCTCACTTGGTCAATTCCAGTTCAGAATCTCCGGTCAACTTTCTCATCAAGTTCAGCCAGGGCTTCTCGAAATGATCACTCTTCGCACTGACGTCATAGTAATCAGGAAATTTTTGTCTTCCATCCGATCTCCAAGCGATCAATTCCCAGTCACTTGTCGAGTGGCTCTCAAGATCGCATTTATTCCCGCATATCATAAAGGGAAGATGGCACATGTTGAGGCACTGCTGAATGCCATCATAATAGTAACTCATTCTTTCAAACGAGGAAATACTGGTGCGGTCGAACATGATCATTATGGCATCAGCATTGGCCTCTCGACAATATTCACATAAGCGTATAATTCGGAAATCTCCTGGATCCTGATCACTTTTCGCGTGCAGTTCAGAAGCGCCGATATCCCAGACGTTTAGTTGGATCTTTCCTTTTGATGTTTGGAACATGAGAGGGCACACATTTGCCCCTGTGGTTGGTAGATATTTCTCTTCGAATTCTTTACCCTGACATCTTTTCATAAATGTGGTTTTACCCACATTTCCCTCGCCAAACAGAACAACATTGAAGATCCGCAAAATGTCCAATACGACACTTTCTGCCTTGGAATCGGATGCATCGTACTGAATTGACATTGGAAAACTGAGAAATAAAGTTCTTCGTTATGGATAAGGGAAAACTCAATTCATGATATATTCGTCAGATTTGCAATTGTGAAAGTAACTTTCACAATTTAATCTTTATCGCAGTTTATCATGAGTTTAATCTTTTTTATTCCGTCCATTCGGTTAGTTCCAGCTTAGAATCTCCGGTTAATTTTCTCATCAAGTTCAGCCAGGGCTTCTCGAAATTGTAATTACTCTTTGCGCTAATCGGATAATAATCAACTCGCGCATTTGAGCGCCATTCAACCAGCTCTTTGGTGCTTACTCCATGATTCTGACGATCGCATTTATTGCCGCACACTACCAAGGGAAGTGTGGCAAGATTCAGCTGCCGATCAACCTCCTTCAAAGTGACCTGGGCTGTAGCGAAAGTTGAAGCATTGGTGAGATCGAACATCAGAATCGCGGCATCTGATTTAATCCAATATCCGTCTCGTAGACCTCCTAATTCTTTCGTTCCCGCACAATCCCACACATTCAGGCGAATTTTCCCTTTTGATGTTTGGAACATAAGAGGATAAACTTCCACGCCGATGGTGGGCAAATACTTCTGCTCAAATTCTCCGGTTCGGTGTCTCTTCAGAAATGTGGTTTTACCAACATTTCCATCACCGATCAGAATAACCTTGAAGGTGGGCAAAACTTCAGTTCCGGATGCGGAAGAACTAGCAGAGGACATTGAGAAGTGGAGAGTAAAATTCATCCCAATAAATGGAAGAAAAATCAGTTTATACAATCAGCACCAACGACGTAAACATCAAATCGAATTTATAGAAAATAGCAGTTAAACTGATGAATCGCGAAATAATTCTTAGCGATGGCCACTGCATCAAAAGGTAATGGATATATTTTCAGAGTGAAAAGTGAAGACGGACTCGCACTACGAGTTCTCAGCGAATTCTTCTCCAATCTGCTGACATTTCCTCCGTTTCATGTGAATGACAAGGGAATTTTCGTTCGGGCGATGAACAAGCAGGGAGAGGTGTTGGTGGATGTTCAGATGCCAAGATCAAGCTTTCCAGTTTTTAAGTGTGCAAAGCCCATTTACTTTGGTGTTAACGCGAATCATTTCTATCGCCTTCTTCGTCCGATTAAGAAGAAGGATACCGTATCTCTGTTTATTCGTGAACAACTTCCTATGCAATTGGGAATTTGTGTAGAGCAAGGCGAAAAATCAGGTGATCGTGTCACAACATATATCCAGATCAATTATATTCAGCCGGACGATATTGAACTTCCAGAAGGTTACGACGATAATCCCATCATTGAAACCTCCAAACGTTTCCAACGCCTAAAGATGCTCCACACAATTGGCCCGAAAATATGGGCCACGGTTATTGGGGGTAAAAAGATCAGATTTACTGTAAACGGAAAGAATCTCTTTTCCCGCGAAGTCACAATTGGAGATAGTTCTGATGACGGAGAAGATGATGAGAATACGCCCTCGTACACCCTGACATATGCAACAAATCACATTACTCAACTGACAAAATGTGCCGGACAAAGCGGAAATGTGCAAATATATCAACACGAGGAACTGCCCTTATTCATTCAGATGCGTCTGGAATCCTTGGCCACTCTTTCCGTCTATATCAAGAGTCAGGAATTGATTGATCAGTTGGAAAGTTCCGGAGACGGTCAATCGAAGGATCTGCAAGATTCAGACGAAAAACTGGAAATAACTCGAGTAGTTGCCCCGGTTCCCAAGGCCGAAATTAAGGAGACAAAATCCAAGAAGAGCAAGAAATCTCCCGCAAAAGAGGAAGAGGAGGACGAACCCCAGTCTGATGGAAAGGATGAAGAGAATGTGGAAGAAGACGATAAAAACGAGTCGGAAAATGAGGAAGGAGAAGATGAAGACGCGGAATAGAGATGCTTATTTTCCAAGCGTAAAGTTTGGAAAATGATAAACACATAAATTGAAAACATTATAGACACAGGACTCTTTTCTAAACAATTCACAGCAATCTTAGCCAATGTCTGCATCATCAACATCTCGCAAGACTGCCAAAAATTCTCACCCCAAGAAACGAGCTAAACGTGTTCCTTTTGATCTTGATAACCCAGACCATAATGCGCTAATTGTCGGAGGTCTATCGGAAAATAAGAAGACACCGAAAAAATCGGAAAAGATCAAGGTCGATATTCATCAGGCCAAAAGATCCGGAAAACGAAAGAAAAGTTCTAGCAAACATTCATCAGATCAAACAAAAATTAAGAAACTACAATCAGCATTAGCACAATTCCAAGGTCATGATATCTTATTTGGAGATGATGATATTGATCCGTCTGAATTAGATGAACATGGAAATATTAAAGATCTGATTGATTACAGTAATCCTGAAGATTATGCGATTTATGATCAGGAAATGAAGAGGCGAGAAAAGTTGGAAAACAAGATGTCTAAACGCCCACATATTGTCTTTTCCGAAACTGGGGGAGATGAAGAAAAAGACGATGAAAAAGACGATGAAAAATCCAAATCTAACACTTCGCGAAAGAGAAAAGCAGTCGATTCGTCTGAGGAAGATTCGGAAGAATCAGAAATAGATGATGAATCGGAGACAGAATCAAGCGATGAAAATGATCAGGAAAATATGAAGCAGGCAATGGGACTTATTTCGTACCTACTCGAGCAGCAAACAGCGGGCAACTCATTATCAGATTTTCAGGCTCGAGTAGCAGCTTCCAATATTCCCGAATCATGTAAGCAGATTGTCCATAAGCGTTTGGCAAATACCGATCCTGACAAACCAAAGCTGATTGAATGGGTCGAATCGTTACTGAGCATTCCGTTTGGTTTATTCGCTGTTTCTCCGGTAACTATCAGCGATCCGTTGCCGAAAATTCGGGGATTCTTTGATGAGACGATCAAACAGTTTAATAAAAATGTGTATGGTCTGGAAAATGTCAAGCAACAAATTATCGATTATCTGGGACAATTCATTGCGGCCGGATCCAATGCTAGTCCGAGAACATTGGCTCTCTGTGGAGGACCGGGAATCGGAAAGACATTTCTTATCCGTCACGGAATTGCCGATGCGCTGGGAAGACCGCTTCGAGTTGTCAATATGGGAGGAATTAAAGATTCGGCTCATATGTGCGGGTTCGAATATTCTTATGCAAATGCCCGATACGGAACTGTTGTCCAGATCCTAATCGAAAAACAGGTTATGAATCCGATTATTCTCTTTGAGGAAGTTGATAAAATTAGCGAGACAAGAGACGGACAGGATATTCAAAACATCCTGATGCATATGACTGATCCGGAACAGAATAAAGCTTTCCAAGACAAATACTTTGCCGGAATAGATATTGATATTAGTAAGGCTATCTTAGTATTTACTCTCAATGATCCTTCCGCTCTTAGTCCAATTCTTCTAAATCGTCTTCATCTAGTGCATGTCCCAGACCCAACTCGGGAAGACAAAATCCAGATTGCCAAACATCACATGATTTTAGAAAGTCTAAAAAACGTAAATATGCATCCGGATTTGGTGAAGATTTCCGATGAAATTTACGGATACATTTTAGACCGATACTGTCAGGGAGATAAAGGTCTTCGAACGTTCAAACGATGTTTGGAGACGGTCATGTTACGTTTGAATATGATTCGGCTAATCGGAAAAGATTTGAGCGGAAAGTTACAATTGACATTTCCGGTTATTCTTAATACGGAGATTGTTGATACCATTCTTCGAGAACCAAATCATTCTTCTTTATCATCCTCATCTTTCATGTATCTGTAAGTTTATAGAAATAAAGTTCAGATTCAATGAATTATTCGATAGTTTTGATCGAATAATTAATATACCATGCTCTTTCGTTTACAATTTGGACATTTGTTTGACATGATAAGCTATTCTCATATGTTCCGTGCAGAAACTATCTAATACAACAATAGGACCAACCGGAATATTCGTCAGTGATATTCCACGGCGATTCATACATTTTGGTTCTAGACACCTTAAATTAGGCTTTGGATACATCATCGAAAGCAGTTTTAGCGCCAATGTTCTATCCTGATCGTTCAAAAATTCTAACGGCAGACTGATGTTGTTTGGCATGCCATTAGAATATCTTTCAGTTCGAAGTTTCGAGAATCAATTAACATAACCGGAAAATGATTTATTGTGCATACAGACCGTCATATATCAAATCATTCAAAGATGCCTGATAACTATGTTTCACTTTCTGGTGCTGAACCTTCATCTCGGCAGACAAATCAGGTAAATATTCAAGCATTCTCTCGCATTTTACTATGGTGGGCAGCATCGTTATCATTATGTATTGCGACTTTGGTACAAGGATGTAATCCCGCACACAATGGCGTATTGGCGGCCATTATTAGCGGAAACATCATCAGCTTGATTTTTACGATTGAGTTGTTTTTCGCCCGTTCTGACACTCCTCGATATCGTCGGATATATTTGATCGTTGCGGTTCAACGATTTATAATTGCAATTATGGAGTATGTTAGCATGATTGTAATTCTTAATGGTAATTGTTCCGATACCACTGCGGCTCTCGCATTGGCGGAGAGTCTTCTCGATGTTGTCGGAATCGTTTCGTTATGCGAATATTATCCTCGACTTGTGAACGAAGAACCGGCAATTGCCGTTTAAATTGTCATTTTCACATAATCTAATTCTCATTTGATGAAATGAGAATGTAATTATTCGAACAATTCGATTAAAATGCATCACTTAATCCAAGCGGAGTTCTTTTCATGGAAGTTCCACCCATTCCGGAAGCGCGAGGTTGAAACCCTCTAGCCATAGCAGCCCTTGCCGGATACCCCACGCTAATTAACTTTTTAGCCACCGCATACTCTGAACTGCTTTCTGGGGCTTTATTTTTCGTTTGCGTGCTTTGTGTAGGCGCATGTCGCTGAGCTGCACTTGTCAGACTCATACCTGGTCGAATTGACTGGGGGCCAAAACCGGGAGCAACTAGATGATTCAGATCCTGCTGATTTTCGAATTGACGTTCGTCATCTTCATTCTCCTCAATCATTGCTTCAATTTCCGGATCGACTGCCTCGTCTTCGTGTTTCTCTTCTTTGATCTCGAGAACTGGTTTAGGTTTCGGACGAAATTGCTGTTTGATCTCTTCCAGTTCTTTTGCCAATTCCTTTTCTAATTTATCGACCTGAGTTCGGACATTGAAGCGGGTAGTTGATTGTGAAGAGAATCCTGAAGTTGTAGCGGGAACATCCATCAATTGTTCAATAGTTGATTCTGCCTGATTGTCATTCTTTCCGCGCAGAATGCTTTCCACACCTTGCTTAGCTCCTGGATTAATTTCCGGATTGATAGAACTCTTACTCAGCACGGTCTGAAGTTCGGCGATATTCTGAATGTTGGAATGGGCAGATTTTTGCTTGAATTTTTGAATGGCGGTAATGATGGCTTTTGTCTCCTGCTCATCCGGCATGGAGACTGGATTGCTATCATCGAGATTGGGATTGAATCTTGGCTTCCACGTCTGTCTAATAGCAAAGCTCATGAATGAATTACGGAAACACAAGAAAACCTTAAGATGGATAAATAACGTGATATCTTGTCGAATTTAAAAAGCATTTAAGGAACAATACTGTTTCCTATTCAGAAAGTGAATTTTCGGGGACCCTCGCTTCGCTCGCTTCCCCGGACCCCTCACGCGTTTCCTGTGAATAATCAAGCTTTCTGTTTGATTATTGAATATTTTTGAAACACTATAAAGATATACGATTTTTATCGAGTACATATTCCAGAAAGGTAGAAGACAATTTTATCCACTTATCATCATCCATATAACTCCAAACCGATCCGAACTGGTCATCTCGTCCGATGTAGACCGCGTCAAAAAATGCACAACCGCGATTAGATACCCTCAACATTAGTTCACCAATATCACCATCTTCGTCTATGACATAATTCGCATCTTTGCTGAGTGAGGCTGATTTTCCCTTGACTTCTTCCAAAACTGATTCTATTTTGAACACTGTAGGATATGCGCTCACATTTGTTTCTCGGGAGATGTTGACCAAATACCAATAAAGATCTACCGGAATTGCATCCCTGATCGGAGCAACTTCTTCCGCAGAATATGGAGATTTTAATTCGAATCCGTATTCTTCATGCTCTCCCCATTTTTTGCTGGGAGTATAATAATCTTTAGTTTCTGCCCATTCACGTTTTCTATCCGAGATTGTTTGTCGCAAGTTATTGGCAAATTGCATTATCATGTACAAATTACTCTTTAAATTTGGATAAATTGAAGACCGTTAGTCTTCAATCAGTTTAGTCTTTGCAATGCGGAAGTGATGTTCCGATCATTCAGATTGAGGCTTGGAGGGACTTAATGCACTATATTTATTCCGATCTGCCGGAGATAATATTAGAAGGTAGTCATGAATTAAATCTTTCATGGGATTTTCAAGAACAGAATTCATCCAGTAATCTTTGGTCATGGTGAGGTAGCTGAACAGGATTTGGATCGCGTTCTGTTTCACTTCAATGCTCTTGTTGGAGAGTTCGCATGTGAGTTTCAGAGTCGAAAAGACGTTGTAAAAATCCAGATCGGAAATGGAAGAAGTGGCAGCAGACATGACTGAATGAAGGAGTAGAATTTGCTACATTGGACGAGTGTACAAAATCAATTTATGCTCTGGACATTCGTTTCGCCCATTTTCCCGGACCCCTTTCATGTTTTTGCTAGCTTCCCCGGACCCCTCGTACGTTTTCTCATTTTTCTATTCTGGGGGGCACGGGGGAGCTTGGCGCCCCCGAGAAAGAAGTTCTTGAATTTTCTTTCCGGCTTGTGAAACACCCTCGATGATTTTCACATTCTCAAAGGTTTTCTTTTCCTTCATCATTTCCGCTTTGCCCAAATACGCGCCCCAAAGTCCTCCGCAGACAGAAGCATTGGTGTCACAATCGCTGTTTGGTATCTGAACAAGATAGTCCATTGCTTGCTCCATCTTTTCAAATCGGAAAAATCCTTTGAGAGCCGCATAAAGGCAATGACATACCCAACCCTTGTTCTGACCGCTAATGTCACGCTTTTCTTCATCATCTGCGCTTAACGCGTCAGTAATTGCGTCTTTTACTGCGGGATCGCACTTTTCCGACATTGATGCTACCAGCTCCTTCAGTTCTGCTTTATTCTTTCCTTCATAAATTCCCTTCATCAGCGCGGAATGAACCTGATAGCATGATTCATTCACTGGATTGGGATTTGTCACGGCATAATCCTGATCGTATAACCCTTCCCGAGCTAGAATTAACGGAGCCGATCTCATCAGGCTGCCATTGCTTTGGCATTCCTGAAGGGTTCCCTCAGCAATTCCCTTCTCATATCTTCTCAAATATCCCTTGTAGGCATTCCTCTCCTGACATTTGAATTTAAATAATGCCCGAGTATTTCGCCCCAATCCTGTCTTTTGCGCATTGGCAAATCTCCAATAGGCCAAACAGACGGATTCTTCATCATATCGGAAATCGTTATCCAGCAGTGATTCTAGGAGAGCGAGGCTCATCATCGTATCGTCCGTCACGGTAGCGGGAGGTAAATACATCTTTGCAAATTGAAACTGAATAGTGACGGTATGTTTGTCGTTGATTATTCCCGTATATGGCAGCTTGGGGGTTACTCGAAAAAATTCGTGCAGAGCCCCCAAAGCATCACCGATTGCCAATCCGTAAATCATTCCGGAAATGCGATCAAAACGGCAAGACTGATCACTAGACTGAGAAGAGGAGGACATTTAGTAAATTGATTTTATAGTCGAGAAAAATCAATTTATAATTACGTTTAATGGACCATTTTATAAATGTCATTTGTGGACTAAATGTGACTGGTCAAATTATAGGAAAACGTAAACAATGGTATGAAAATGATCAACTTCAAGAGGAAATATCATACCGGAACAATGTGCCGGAAGGTTTGTGGAGAAATTGGTATGAAAATGGAAACCCCCGATCGCAGATATTTTATCGGAATGGAAAGTTGGAAGGGGAATGCAAAGTTTGGCATGAAAATGGGCAACTTCGGGCACGAGCATTTTATCAGAATGGGAAACGAGAAGGGGAATATAAAGTTTGGAGTGAAAACCAGTCTCTTTGCGAGTATGCATTTTATCACAACGGGAAAGAGGAAGGAGAACGCAAAGTTTGGCGTGAAAATGGCCGACTGTTCGAACAGGAATTTTATCGAGACGGAAAACGGGACGGGGAGCGTAAAGAATGGTATGAAAATGGACAATTACGAGAAATAACACACCGTCGGCATGGGCAAGACGATGGACTGTGGGAAAATTGGTACGAAAATGGAAATCCGCGAGTGCGAATGTTTTTTAAGAACGGAAAACTGCAAGGAGAAAGCAAACATCACGAAATAAATGGGTCTCTCATATCATACATTTATCGAACCGGTAATTTATATGATGGGAATTTTAATTATTCTAAAAAACGGGCATTTATCCAAATTATTAAACATCTTCAAAAAAGGATGATCTGTTCGTCAATAAATAGCATACTTATTTCCGATCTGGCTAAAATCATCTTTTGAATAAAACGAATTTATTGAGTGAACATCATCGCCATTTGTACTTGATGTTTGCATTGTTAGCTGGAGTATTTCAGACTCTTACAAGTGGAGAACGCAAAACGTATTATGATAACGGACAATTAGAGCATCATTTGCATCAATGCAATGGAAAACTGGAAGGAGAGCAGAAATCGTGGCATCCAAATGGCCAAATCAAAGATGTGGATTTCTTTCGAGATGGACAGATGGAAGGAAAACGTAAAACTTGGTATGAAAGTGGTCGACTTCAAGAACTGACATCGTATCGAAACGATAAGCCGGACGGAGAGTGGAGAAATTGGCACGAAAACGGAAACCCCCGATCGCAAATATTCTACCGGGATGGAAAACTGGAAGGAGAATATAAAACTTTTCACGTAAATGGACGTCTTTCCGTGCAGGCATTTTATCGAAATGGAAAACGTGAAGGAGAATACAAAATCTGGGATGAAAATGGACAATTGCGAACGCAGGAATTTTATCAGGAGGATGAACGGAATGGCCAATGGAAAAGTTGGTATGAAAATGGGAACCCGCAGGTGCAAACATTTTTTCGGAACGGAAAATTAGAAGGAGAGTACAAATCTCTTGGATCTGACGGGGTTCTTGAAAGATACGAGTTTCATCGAAATAATGAGCTCGTCGACAAAAATTTTAATCTTAATAAACGGTGGACATTTCTTCGAATTGGTAAATGTTATCGAAAACGTGCCATTGACCATCTAAGTGTGGTGATCATTTCTGATTTGACAGACATTATTTCTACATTCTAGTTTCTCGAATATGACATGTTAAATGATTTTTCCGGATAAAACGTGCTTTCGAACATATCGAATGTCCGAGCAAGAGATGTATCAGGTATTTACCCAAGACAAAAAATCGGAAGGAATATACAAGTCGTACTATCCGGATGGAAGACTTGAGGAAGAGATACGCTATCGAGACGGAAAACCGGAAGGAGAAAGAAAAATTTGGTACGCGAATGGGCAGCTTCAGACGCAATATTTTTACAGGAGCGGAAATCTTGAAGGAGAGCAAAAATCATGGTATGAGAATGGACAGCTCATATATCAGGAATTTTATCGGGATGGAAAACTTGAAGGAGGGCTCAGAACTTGGCATCCGAATGGCCAACTTGAAGAACAAGCTTTTTATCAGAACGGTTTGAGAGAAGGGGAAAGAAAATTTTGGTACTTGA